>JGI26063J44948_1000048_pt1 | contig 23755 bp, 24 predicted proteins | sample MarorgKNORR_S2LV_4_FD_44948 | JGI IMG/M metagenome (IMG submission 44948) | reverse complement strand
ATTGGGAAAATATCAATGTCTCAGTAAATAATAACTTCACCCAGAGTGACAACATTGCCAACGTTAATGTGCTTTTTTCTATCAACAATGAAAATTCAAACCAAAGTGCAACTATAACCCTAAAATTAATTCGTAAAGATCGCTGGAGAATCTTTGATTTAGTTTATTTATCAATTAGCATACTTGATATGGAGAGAATTGGCTATGATTCTAAAATAGGACGTAACGGCCTAGAAAATCTACTTCAAATAATGCTCGAAAGATCTTAATATAAATGTATAAACTCGTTATAAATGGAGGCGTTCCATTAAATGGTAGCATCAAAACCTCTGGATCANAAAATGCTNCTTTACCAATCTTTTTTGCATCAATTCTAGCTGATGGGCCTCTAAAGCTTTCTAANACTCCCCAGCTNAGTGATGTTTCAACAACACTTAGACTTTTAATGGATATGGGCTCAAACTTCGTCCTTGAGGAGAATGGCACAATTCATATTGATTCTTCCTCTCTGAATAATTTATCGGCTGAATATTCACTAGTTAAAACGATGCGCGCTTCTATTTTAACTCTGGGACCAATGCTCGCAAAATACAAAAAAGCTAAAATATCTCTTCCTGGTGGTTGTGCTATTGGTACACGNCCGGTNAATCTTCATCTTGNTGCGCTTGAAAAAATGGGTGCAAAAATTGAAGTCATAAATGGCTATATCTATGCAACTACAGAAGGNCTAATAGGGACCCAAATTAACTTTGATCTTATTTCGGTAACAGCTACTGAAAATATTGTTATGGCTGCCTGCCTTGCGAAAGGAATAACAACAATTAACAATGCCGCTCAAGAACCAGAAGTTACAGACTTAATCTGTTGCTTAAATAAAATGGGTGCAAAAATTACTGGAAAGAATACATCAACTCTAGTAATTGAAGGAGTTGACCATCTCGATGGAGTAAATTATAATATCTGCCCAGATCGTATTGAAGCAGGAACCTACTTAGTTGCTGCTGCAATTACAGGTGGTAAAATAACTGTCAACAATATCGAGCCAGACTCAATGCGATCTGTTATAGGTAAACTTATTGAGACGGGTGCAGATATTCAAACAACTCAACACTCTATCAAACTCAATATGAAGGGTAAACGCCCTGAACCAGTTAATATTCGAACAAGTGCATACCCAAACTTCCCTACTGATATGCAAGCACAATTCATGGCACTCAATTCTATAGCTGAGGGAAGTAGCACTATTACTGAAACTATCTTTGAAAATAGATTTATGCATGTGCCTGAGCTAAGCCGAATGGGCGCAAACCTTAAACTCGAAGGCAACACTGTTGTTTGTAAAGGTGTAAAATTACTAACAGGCGCTAATTTAATGGCAACTGACCTTAGAGCTTCTGCAAGCTTGGTCTTAGCTGGACTAGCAGCACAAGGTTTAACAACAATTGAGCGTGTATATCATCTTGATCGTGGTTATGAAATGATCGAAGAAAAATTTAAAATGCTTGGTGCAGATATTGAGCGTGTTCAACACTAAACTATTTATTTAAAAAACAAGATGCTTACTATCGCTCTTTCAAAAGGTCGAATATTAGAACAAACCCTTCCTCTTTTAGAGAAGGCAGGACTTAGCATTTCAGAAAAAGAACTTCAAAGCAGAAAGCTAGTCCTTGATACAAATCTTGATGAAATTAAAGTTATCATTATTCGGGCTAGCGATGTACCAGTTTTTGTTCAACATGGTGCTGCAGATCTAGGTATAGCAGGTAAAGATGTCCTCCTAGAACATGGCGCTAATGGAGTGTTTGAGTTAATTGATCTTGGTATTTCCAAATGCAAACTTATGGTTGCATCGAAACCAGACCAAGATTTAAATGAAGGCACTTTGAAGGTGGCAACTAAATACGTAAAATCTACTAAAGCTTACTTTCACTCTCAAGGTAGACAAGTTGAAATTATTAAGCTTTCTGGGGCTATGGAGCTTGCTCCAATTGTTGGCCTTGCAGACTGTATTGTTGATCTTGTTGACACAGGCAATACACTAAAAGCTAACAACCTAATTCCAATAGAATTAATTCAAAATATTAGCTCTCGTTTAATTGTCAATTCAGCTTCATTTAATACCAAACATAGCAAAATAAATGGTTGGTTGGATAAAATAAAAGATAACTTATGATCAATAAATTATCTTCACAGCATGAAGATTTTGACTCTCAACTCTCCTCCTTGATTTCTTGGGAAAGTGTTTCTAATAATGACGTCAACAAAATTGTCGATGAAATTATTGCTGAGATTCAAAATAAAGGGGACAAAGCCCTTTTAAACTATACCGTAGAGCTAGATTTAGTAAAGGTTAACTCAATATCTGATCTTATAATTTCTAAAGAAAAACTTAAAAAATCATTTGATGATTTGGATGATATGCAAAAAAATGCACTCACCATTTCTGCAGATAGAATTAAATCATACCACCAAAAACAGCTCCAAAAAACTTGGACTTACAAAGATGAAGATGGAACTGTATTAGGTCAAAAAATCACACCCTTAGATCGAGTTGGTTTGTATGTACCTGGCGGTAAAGCGGCTTACCCATCCTCTGTATTAATGAATGCAATTCCAGCTAAGATAGCAGGCGTTAATGAATTAATTATGGTTGTACCAACTCCAAATGGTGTCACTAATGAACTGGTATTAGCTGCTGCTCACATTGCAAAAGTCGACATGGTTATTACTGTAGGAGGTGCTCAAGCTATTGCAGCGCTTGCTTATGGCACTGAAAGCATTCCAAAAGTTGATAAAATTGTTGGACCTGGCAATATTTATGTCGCAACTGCTAAGCGCCAAGTATTTGGCCAGGTTGGTATTGATATGATTGCCGGTCCATCTGAGATTCTGATAATTTGTGATGGCTCTACTAATCCCGATTGGATAGCAATGGATTTATTTTCTCAGGCTGAGCATGATGAGGAGGCTCAATCGATTCTACTTTGTCCTGATAAAGATTTTATTAATAGGGTTGAAGAAAGCATTAAAAATCTATTACCCACAATGGAAAGAGAAGATATCATTCGAATTGCTCTAAAAAATAGAGGTGCTCTTATTCATACTAAAGACATTAATGAGGCAATATATATCTCAAATATGATTGCACCTGAACATTTAGAGCTTTCAGTGAAAAACCCTGAATCTTTATTAGACAACATAAAACATGCAGGGGCAATCTTTATGGGTAAATTTTCCTCTGAAGCCTTAGGTGATTATTGTGCAGGTCCAAATCATGTTTTACCTACGTCTGGTACAGCAAGGTTTTCATCACCTTTAGGTGTATACGATTTTCAAAAGAGATCGAGCATTATAATGGCTTCTAGTAAAGGTGCTAATAATTTAGGTCAGATAGCTGCAACGCTTGCAAATGGAGAGGGTCTTCAAGCACATGCTAAATCAGCAATGTATCGCGTAGATAAAGAATAATTAGCCAGGCAAAGCCTGATAATAACCATTTTCCTCAATAACCCTAATTGGACAATCAAACAATCTACTAAGATTTTTATCAGTTAAGACCTCTTCTTTTTCCCCATCTCTAAAAACCCTACCCTCTTTTAGCAAAATTACCCTAGATATTTCTGGAGGAATCTCATGAATATGATGCGTAACTAAGATTACTTTTTTTCCTATATTCATTAATTCTTGAATAATTTCTAAATATTGAAAACAAGCTCGTAAATCAAGACCACTAGTAGGTTCATCAAAAACCAAAACTTTTGGATCATGAACCAATGCTCTTGCTAGAAGGAATTTGCGTTGCTCTCCAGTTGACATTGATGAATATTGACGATTCTTCAATTTTGATATTCTTAGGAGATCCATAACTTTATCAGCACGATCTAACTTTACAGAATCAAACTTTTGATGCTGCCATATACCGTCGCTTGCATAATAGCCAGACAAAACTACATAAAGTCCCAAAGCATCATTGGAATAATTATATTGAAGATGCTGCGAGATAACGCCCAAGAGAGTTCGAAGTTCATGAACATTCCACCGATTTTTACCAAAAATGTTTATACTACTATGTTCATTTTCTACAATATAAAGCTCACGATTAAGTAGCTTCATTAAAGTAGTCTTACCTGAGCCATTCGGACCTAAAATAACTGTATTTTGATTCTCTCTAATCGATAAAGAGAAGTCATTAAAAACTCTATTTCTTTGCTGAAATACAGTTATATTTTTAAGTTCAATGATATTTTTCAAAACCTCAACTACCTAATTATCACTAGTAAGATAAGTTATCATACCACGCAGAAAAAAACTATTAATTAACTAGCTTAGTTTCTTTAGGCTTAACTTTGGTAGTAGTTGAGATAAGAACATTCCAGTTAGCATCAAACCACAACCAATAAGTCCTCTGGTTGACAAATATTCATCTAGTAGTAACCACCCTCCTAATACTGCAAATGCACCTTCAAGACCTAAAATTATAGCTGCATGAGAGGATTTAGCATGTTGTTGTGCAACAACCTGAAGTGTATAACCAACGCCTATCGACATTACCCCAGCATAAAGTAATGGAATTGCTGTATCAACAATCATATCCCAAGTAATAACCTCTATGGCAATTGCAATAAATAGACTTAACACTCCAGATACACAATATTGAACAAGTGAAAGCTTTAAAGGGTCCATTCGTTTTGCCAAATAGCCTATTACTAAAACATGTGCTGCAAAAAATACAGCACAAACTAATTGCAATAAATCACCCTCAGCAATACTAAAGTCTTCATTGATACTAAGCAAATATAAACCAATCAGAGCAATTATGGCACCAAGCCACGTACCAGAGCCAGTCTTCTGACCTAAAAATAATCCAATTAATGGAACAAAGAAGATATATAAACCGGTAATAAATCCAGCTTTACCAGCTGTCGTGTACTGCAAACCTACCTGTTGAAAACTCGAAGCTGCAAACAAAAAAAGTCCAGCAATAGTCCCTGCAAAGATCAATTTTTTTGTTGAAACTTCTACTTTATTGGATGATTTTTTCTTTTTCGAAAGGTACCAAACTAATGGTGATAAAACCGCTACACCAATAAAGAATCTGGCCGTATTAAATAGGAATGGCCCCATTGTCTCCATCCCTTGACGCTGAGCAACAAAAGCAAAACCCCAAATAGCAGCTGCAATGAGCATTAGAATATCTGCTTTAATTGCTTGATTTTTTATAATCATTTAGCTATATGTTTGTTATTTACTTTTTGATAGCTTTTGGCACTATACCATGCGTGACTAAATAAAGTTATTATAACGATAGCGCCACCAATCAATGCATTACTAGAGGGCTCTTCTTTAATGACAATCCATGCAAGTAAAGTTCCCAATACTGTGCCAAGCGGAAAAAACATTGCTACTTCAGGAGCAGGAATGTATTGAGGGGCAATTGTTATCAAACTAAATGAAACAGAAAGAACAATTCCACTAGCAAAAATATACAGCATTGACTGAGATGATAGGGTTAATGAATCTGCAAAAACAAAGCCGATAAAAGCTATCGTAATACCGTTTACAGCCATTGCAGGAACCATATTTACATTTTTATATTTTCTTAAAAGAGTGAAAGAAAAACCCCCAATAATTACCGAGNTTAAAGCAAAAAGGTTGCCCATTAAATTCATTCCACTTGAGTCTCCAGCCATCACAATATAAATTCCAATAAATACAATAATCATCGAAATCCATGTATAAAATTCAGGTTTTTCTTTTAGCATAATCAATGAAACAATCGCAACCATAATGGGAGAGGTGCTAATAATTACCAGAGTTTTGGCTATAGATGTGTAATGGATTGCCAAAATAAATGAAGTACCGCCCAAAGCCGTTAATATGCCAATAAGCACCCCTCCTTTNCCAATATTAATTAACTCATTAACTGCTTTAGAGCGATAAGTTAAGAGCAAAATAACAATAATACCAATAGCGAAAAATATCCCACGCCAGAACAGAACCGTCCAACTATCAGAATCAGCAAGTCTTACCAATACGGCATCCGGAGTCAAAATTACGATTCCAAAAAATGCAATTAATAGTCCTTTCAGGTGATTGTTCACACTAAATACCTGTTCGAAATTAACTTATTTAACATCGAAGTTTGTTTTTTGTTTATGCTCTTTACTTGCTAAATTTGCACTATACCAAGCATAAAAAAACAATGTAACTACAACAATTGTACCTCCAATTATGGCATTACTTGATGGCGCTTCATTGATCACTTTCCAAGCAATTAAGGTTCCCAAAACTGTTTCTAAAGGCATAATCATTCCTACTTCAGCTGCTGGCATATATCGCGGTGCTAAAGTAATTAAACTAAATGATATAGAAAGAATAACTCCCATTGAAATTACATAAATAATCGCTTCAGGCTTTAAGGCCAAGGTAGGGGCAAAAATACATGCAATCAATGCCGCAATGATTCCACCAATTGACATCGTTGGAACCATATTGATGGTCTTATATTTACGGACAAGAGTAAAAACAAACCCCATCAAAATAGCAGTAATCAATGCAAAAAGGTCACCTACTAGATTTTGCCCACCAAAATTAGCACTCATAACAATATAAATCCCGATAAATACAACTATCATTGCCACCCAAGTAGCTAGACTAGCTTTTTCACGTAAAGTCAGCCAGGAAATAATCGCAATCCAAATAGGACTTGTACTAATAATAACAAGGGTATTAGCAATTGAGGTAAGCATAATTGCAAACACAAATGTACCAGTCATAACTCCGTGCAACCAGCCTATCCATAATCCACCTCTACCGATTTTCTTAAACTCATCAATAGTTTTTGAACGATATGTGAAAAGCAATAATATCGTAACGCCAATNGACATTAATAAGCCTCTCCAAAAAAGTACCGTCCAACTGTCAGCATCAGTCAGTCTTATGAGTAAAGAATCTGGACTCAAAATGATAACTCCAATAAATGACATCAAAAGTCCCTTTAAATGATTTGTCATAGTGATTCTCTCTTAAGTATTTTTTGCTAACAAACTAAAGCACATTGGTGGGTGATTTTCTTGTTGTGCCAAGAACTCCCCTACTCCAAATATATCATGAGCATATTCATCAAAATAAATGATATTAAAACGTTGTGCTATAAAATTTCCCAATATCTCGGACATGGGATGATGAAACTAAATCTAGTTAAAGATCAGTGTATCTTTTTGCTTAAAAATTTGTAAATTTGAATAATTACGTAATGCGAAGTAAGTCCCAAAAATAGCACCAGACCAAATCAAATCACCTGCAACTGTATTTTGGAAGAATGGAATTGCCATTGTATAACAAAGAACTAGCCCCTCAAGTGTCTTTTCATACATAGGTGAAAATGCCCATACTGCAAAATTAGTCGCTAAGAAAAATACAGTAGAACTTGCAAGAGCTGCTCCAAAAATTCTTAATACACCAAGCTTCTTCTGTAGAAAGTTTTTAAATACAATCGGAAATAACAAAGCGAGATAAAACGACAAACATTGACTTTGAACCAAACCAGCTTGCAGAAAGAGAGCCAAAAGCAAAGTAGTCACACAGAAGCATAGTTGAAATAACAGCAACAACTGCCATATATCTTTTTATAAATATAAAACCTGCAAAAAGCGCAATTGCTGCCATTGGAGTGAAATTAGGCGGGTGAGGTAGTAATCTACCAGCAACACCAAGTGCAATTAAGACTGCTAGAATAACTAAATAACTGAAACTTGAATTCAGTTTTTGTTTTTGATTAACCATAATAACTCTCCAGTAATTTTGAATTCAATAATATCTTAAAAGGCTTCCATATTCAAGCGAATAAATGTGTCCTCTGAAAGTATAACATCTTTAACACCAACCATTGACATTGAGCCATTGACATACAACGCCCAATAAGTGTTTCCAATTGCCTCAACACCTCCTAAAGACATAATCTGTGGACCCCAATCGGTTTCTTTTATACCTACTGTTACTAATTGAGTAATTGCTTCGAACGAATTTATGCCTTTTTCCACCTGTTTTATTGCTGTTAAGTTAATCTCATCAGCAGAGGTAATCACAAGGGAGAACTGGACAGTATCAACTGCATCACCAGCAAGTGTAATTAAAGGATTAAATGAAAAAAAACCAATTAAGAAAAAGCTCAGTATTTTTAAATTTAATTTCATATTGTCTCTCTACAATGAATATCTGAATGAGCGAATTTTATATTAAAAAAAATAAAACGCAATCACGAGGGTTAATATTTTTTCAGTCAGTTTTTAGATTAAATGCTCTGAACCTAATAAGAATATTTTTATTATGATTTAATTTACCTAAAAAGGAAATTTCTTTCCACCAAGCCCTGGCATTTTAGAAAGGTCTGGCATACCACCTTCTCCCTGCATTTGACCCATCTTCTGCATCATTTTTTTCATCTTACCACCCTTCATCTTTTTCATTGTTTTCTGCATTTTTTCGAACTGCTTTAACAATTTATTTACATGCTGCACATCTGTTCCAGAACCATCAGCTATCCTCTTCTTTCGAGATCCTTTAACTAGGTTGATATGGCTTCTTTCTTTTGGAGTCATAGAGTTAATAATTGCCACCATTCGGCTGTTTTCAGTATCACCAATTACTTGATTTTTAACACTCTGAGGAATCTGCCCCATACCTGGCATCTTATCCATTAAAGCGCCCATTCCACCCATTTGCTGCATTTGCATCAACTGATCTCTCATATCATCAAGATCAAATCTGCCTTTTGCCATTTTTTGAACACTTTTTTGGGCTTTTTTATGGTCAACTTTTTTTGATATCTCTTCAACCAAAGACAATACATCACCCATTCCAAGGATTCGAGAAACCAATCTGTCAGGATAAAATGGCTCCAAGGCATCAGTCTTTTCTCCAACACCCATAAATTTTATTGGCTTCCCAGTGATATGTCTTACCGATAAAGCAGCACCACCTCTAGCATCACCATCTGTTTTGGTTAAGATAACACCTGTCAAAGGCAACATATCTGAGAATGTTTTAGCGGTATGTGCTGCATCTTGACCGGTCATTGAGTCAACAACAAATAAAGTCTCTATGGGATTAACTTTTTTCTGAAGAATTTGAATTTCAGACATCATCTGTTCATCAATATGTAATCGACCCGCGGTATCGACTAAGAGAACATCATAAAACTTAGATTGAGCTAGTTTTTTTGCATCAGAAACAATTTTTTCTGGCTTATCATCAGTAGTTGAAGGNAAGAAATCAACCCCTATCTGCTCAGCAAGAATCTTTAACTGCTCGATAGCTGCAGGTCTATATACATCAGCACTAACAACTAGAACTTTCTTCTTTTGCTCTTCCTTTAGGTAGCGAGCTAGCTTAGCAATTGAAGTGGTCTTGCCTGAACCCTGAAGACCAGCAACCATAACCACTGCTGGTGGNTGTGTAGCAAGATTAAGCGCTTCATTTTGACCACCTATAATTTCAGTTAANTCACTCTCAACCAGCTTTATAAATGCTTGGGATGGTGTCAGACCTTCATTTACCTTAAGTCCAATCGCTTTTTCTTGGACTTGATCAAGAAAAAACTTAATTACATCAAGAGCAACATCAGCTTCTAATAGAGAACGTCTAACTTCACGAATAGCCTCTTTAATATTATCTTCAGAAAGCTTATTTTTGCCTTGTAAGGCTTTAAAGCTGTTGGATAGTCGATCAGTTAAATTATCAAACATTACATTCAAACAGAGTGAATTATCGTATTATATAATCTTTTGCATCGACAAAGCTAGAAATGGCCTTACTATATACCCTACCCTTTGTTTCTTACCTGATTGCTGGGCTATTACTGACTAGGTATTTTGTCCTTGAAACGGTTACTAACCAGCATCGAACAATCATTAATTTGCTTCTTCTTATAGCATGCTCCTCTCATGGCTATATTTTGTTTAATTTGTGGCAACATAACGGTGTGTTTTTTGGACTCACAATTAGCATTTCTTTTGTTGCTTGGGTTGTTGCTACGTTACTTTTTATTACTTCTTTTAGTAAACCGATTCACTCTTTAGGAATGCTTGTGTATCCTCTTAGTGCAGTTGCAGTAATTATTGCGTTATTTTTTCCTGGCAGTCATGAAAAAATACTTTCAACGTCAATTGCAGCCCATGTATTTCTATCAATTGGCGCCTATGCGCTTCTTGCAATTGCTGTTGGTCAGTCAGTTTTATTAAGCATTCAAGAGCGTCTCTTGCATGATCATAATATTAATACCTTTATAGATAAACTTCCTGCACTCCAGACTATGGAAGATTTTCTTTATCAAACGTTAAAAATGGGTTTCTTGTTATTAACATTTTCATTAATCTCAGGCTACTTCTATATTGATGACTTCTTTACTCAAAAACTTACCTATAAAACGATCCTTTCAGTTATAGCATGGATTGGATTTGCCGGCATTGTTGTCGGACATAAGCTTTTTGGATGGCGAGGAAAAATGGTAACTTTGTCAACACAAATTGCTTTTGGAATATTACTTTTATCATACTTTGGTACAAAGTTTTTTTTAGAGGTACTGTCAATATAAAAACATTAGCTAGGGAGTTGTTTTATTATGCAAACTAAGAATAAATTAAATGGAGAATGCCTTTGTGGAAAAGTATCATGGGAAATGCATGGGCCTTATGAGTTTTTTGGAATGTGTCAGTGCTCAAGATGCCGTAAAGTAACTGGAGCAGCCTTTGCAACCAATCTTTTTGTAAAGCCTGAACAATTTTCATGGCTCTCAGGGAAGAATAAAAGAGGTGAATATATTCTTTCACCCCCTAACACCTTTGGCAATGCATTTTGTAATAATTGTGGTTCTCGAGTACCAAGACAAACGGCACGTGGATGGATGTTAGCGCCCTTAGGTAGCACTATGGAATTGCCTGATATTGATCCAACATTGGTCTGTCCTGAAGATCATACAGACTGGTTTACTAACTTAGAAGAAATATTAAAGAAAGGGAAGTAAATCTTTCAGTCAATATGAAGAACTGCAAGAAATGCCTCCTGAGGTATATCTACCCTTCCAATAGAGCGCATCCTTTTCTTTCCTTTCTTTTGTTTCTCTAGTAACTTTCTTTTGCGAGATACATCTCCACCATAACACTTTGCAGTTACATTTTTTCTCAGAGCTTTAACATTTGTTCTTGAGATTATTTTAGAACCAATACAAGCCTGAATTGCAACATCAAACATCTGCCTAGGAATTAACTCTTTCATTTTTACAGCAATTTCACGGCCCTTATGTACGGAGTTATCTCGATGAATAATTAGCGCCAAAGCATCAACGCTTTCATTGTTTATCAGAATATCTAAACGAATCAGGTCAGCCGTTTGATAGCGCTCAAAGTGATAATCCATAGAGGCAAAACCCCTTGAGACGGATTTTAGTTTATCAAAAAAGTCCAGAACCACTTCATTTAATGGCAACTCATAGACAATAGAGACTTGTCTTCCCATATAATTTATACTCTTTTGAATACCTCTCTTTTCAACACATAAGCTAATTACTGGCCCAACGTACTCATTAGTTACCAAAATATTTGCAGTAATAATTGGCTCTCTAAACTCAGCTATTGTTTGTATTCCAGGAAGTTTTGATGGACTATCAACCTTAAATATTTTGCCCTTGGTATCTAAAATTTCATAAACTACAGTTGGAGCAGTGGTTATTAAATCTAGGTCATATTCACGCTCTAAGCGCTCTTGAACAATTTCCATATGAAGTAAACCAAGAAATCCAATTCTAAATCCAAAACCAAGGGCGTCAGAATTTTCAGGTTCATACTGCAATGCAGCATCATTCAAGCGGAGCTTTGAAAGCGCATCTCTAAATTTCTCATAATCCTCACCAGAAGTCGGAAATAGACCTGCAAATACTCTAGGTTGAATTGGTTTAAAGCCATCTAGGGGGAATTCAACTGGTCTCTTACTTCCTGTAATAGTATCCCCAACAGGCGCACCATCAATATTTTTGATACTAGCAATCAGGTATCCAACTTCACCAGCCTTTAGGCTAATAGTTTTAGTTCTTTTAGGAGTAAAAATTCCCACTTCATCTACCGAGTGTTCATCTCCATTTGAAAATATTTTTATTTTTGTTTTAGCTCTTATTTCACCATCTATCACTCTAATCAGTGAAACAACTCCTAAATAATTATCAAACCAAGAGTCAATAATAAGCGCTTTAATTTGGCCATCTAAATTACCTTTAGGGGCAGGTATTTTTTCTATAATTTGTTCAAGAATTTCCTCAACGCCTACTCCAGATTTAGCGCTTGCATGAACAGCATCATGTGCCTCAACACCAATGATATCCTCTATTTCATCCACAACTCTTTCTGGGTCAGCAGCAGGTAAATCAATCTTGTTGAGAACCGCTACCACTTCTAGCCCTTGGTCCAAAGCAGTATAGCAATTTGCAACAGTTTGTGCTTCAACTCCTTGAGACGCGTCGACTATTAACAAAGCTCCTTCGCAAGCAGAAAGAGAGCGAGATACTTCATATGAAAAATCTACATGTCCAGGGGTATCAATAAAATTAAGTTGGTAAGTTTCGCCATCTTTTGCCTTGTATTTTAAAGAAACACTTTGTGATTTAATAGTAATACCACGCTCTTTCTCAATATCCATTGAATCAAGAACTTGAGACGACATCTCACGATCAGTCAGTCCACCGCAATACTGAATAAATCGATCAGCAATTGTTGATTTGCCGTGATCTATATGAGCAATGATAGAAAAATTTCGGATATTTTGCATATCAATGATAAAATGAATGTCTTTAAATTTAAACCAAGAGATTATATCGTATATGAATAAAGTAAACCCTACTACATGTGTTGCCACAAGTAATCAAAAAATTGAAATTCCTGACAACAAAGGAAGAAACATTGTTCTCTACTTCTACCCTAAAGATGACACCCCAGGGTGTACTATTGAAGGCAATGATTTCTCTCAACTCAACGAATCTTTTTCTAAGAAGAATACTGTTATTTATGGTGTCTCAAGAGATAGTATCTCGTCGCATGAAAAATTTAAACAAAAATTTAACTATACAATTGATTTAATTTCTGATGAAGATGAATCACTATGNAATCAGTTTGATGTTATTAAATTAAAGAAACTATATGGTAAAGAGCATCTTGGTATTGTTAGATCAACTTTCGTTATTAGTTCTTCTGGAGACATTCTTAAGCATTGGGATAAGGTCAAAGTTGCAGGTCATGCTGAAGAAGTTCTTCAATTCGTTAGTGGACTATGAGTAATAATGTCGATCATGACGAAGTAGAAAAATTTGCAGTATTAGCGGCTCGTTGGTGGGATAAGGACTCTGAATTTAAACCACTCCATGACATAAACCCTCTTCGTTTAAACTACATCAAAGAGCAATGNGGTGGATCACTCAAAGGTAAGCGCATTCTTGATATAGGTTGTGGTGGTGGTATTTTGAGTGAATCTCTTGCACTTGAGGGTGCAACTGTAGTTGGTATTGATCTTGCCGAAGCTGGTCTTGAAGTCGCTAAACTTCATTTGTTAGAGTCAGGCTTTGATATTGATTACCAGTTCATCTCAGCTGAAGATTTAACTGATTCTGAGTCCGAATCCTTTGATGTCATAACCTGTCTTGAAATGCTAGAGCATGTCCCTAATCCATCGATGATTATCGAAGCTTGCTCTAAACTAGTTAAAACTAATGGGAGAGTATTTTTCTCTACTATTAACAGGAATCCTAAATCCTATTTCTTTGCAATTGTTGGAGCTGAATATGTTCTAAATCTCCTACCTAAAGGTACTCATCATTACGAAAAATTTATTCGTCCAAGTGAAATAGATGGCTGGGCTAGAACCTACAATTTATCTGTAAGTTCAATGATAGGGATGAGTTATAACCCAATAACTAAAAAATACAAGCTGAGTGATGATGTAAGCGTTAACTTTATAGCGCATTACCAGAAAAGCTAAGAACTCTCTCTAAACAGAATTATCCTACTTAGAGCTTTAAACTATAGAACGTTTTTTACTGAAACTTCAATCGCATGAAGCATTGAGCGACCAAACGAACGCATTGTCAAGAGAACATAAGAGTCATCACCATCTCTAAAAATAATTGTACCGATATGCTCCATCACTGTTCTTGATACACTCCCAACTGGAAAAACTTCTGGATCTATATTAATTGGACAGATACGCTCAAGAACATCNCTGCTCTTTGGTCCNTNAACTCTTATCATTGCCCANGTATCTGACTGATCAGTGAAGTATACAGGCGCATTAAACTTGCTCTTTAAATGAGACTCAGAGTCATCACCNTCATACGAAAAATAAGCCAAAACTTGGCTATTTTGAAGCCGCCATAAGGTAATACTGGAATCTGAGGATTNAGTAGATTGTTCCATTTTAGGAATAGATAATCCGCAAGATTTTTTTATTGCANACTCTACATCAGCTAATGTTCCTCTAGGAATAGCAACCATCACCAGTGACTTGTCCGTTACCTCTGAAACATTNACTCCATTGAATTCATGNTCAGCCCCCTCAAGAGCTGATTCTTTTTCTAAAATATAATCAGACACGTAAACGCTCTCCTTTAGGGTCATAGAAATGTGGACTGCAAATTTCAACCTCAATATCGCTACCTCGAACTAAATCTACAGCTCGAATAAACTCACCTTTTCTGTTTAGCCCATTCTTAACAAAGCCAAGCCCAATATAGCATCCCAACATAGGTGAATAGACTGATGAAGAAATCCAACCTTGGTCATTTGCAGTGCTTGGCTTATCTCTTAAACCCAACAAATGTGCTCCAGCTAGAGAATGTCCTTTATCAACTAGATCATTCTTATTGACTGGCTTAAAGCCAACTAATTGCATACGGTCATCGCGTTGTAAATCTTCACGAAGACCCAGTTTGTAGCCAATAAAATCTTTTTTTCCTGAAACCATGCCACCCATACCGAGATCATATGCGCTAGTCTGACCATTAAGTTCTGGACCTGCTGCGTGTCCTTTTTCAATACGCATCACACCCAAAGCTTCGGTACCGTAAGGTATGACATTAAACTCTTCTCCAGCCTCCATTAAAACTCTCATAAGTGAATCACCATAACGAGTTGGTACTGCAATTTCATAAGCTAACTCTCCAGAGAATGAGATCCTAAATAATCTTGCAGGCATACCACCGCAAATAGTAATCTCACCTGCAGCCATGTAAGGAAATGCCTCATTAGAAATGTCGCACTCAGGATCAACAACTTTTTGAAGTAATTTTCGAGAGTTCGGTCCAGCAACTGCATATTGCGCAAACTGCTCAGTAACAGAAATCATATGCACATCTAGATCGGGCCACAGACACTGATGACAGAACTGTAAATGACGATACACACTAACCGCATTAGCAGTCGTAGTAGTCATTACAAAGTGGTTTTCAGAAAGCCTTGCCGTTGTACCGTCATCCATTACCATGCCATCTTCACGAAGCATTAAGCCGTAACGAGTTTTACCAACTGGCACTTTTGCGAAAGCATTTACGTAAACTTTATTCAGAAACTCAGAAACATCAGCACCCTTAATATCTATCTTTCCTAAGGTCGTAACATCACAAATACCAACTGAGGCACGGGTTTGTAAAACTTCACGGTCAACCGATTGACGCCAATGAGTTTCACCTGGCTGTGGAAACCATTGCGAGCGATACCACATTCCAACCTCAACAAAAACTGCATCCTGTTCAACAGACCAGTTATGGGTAGGAGTGTAACGTGTTGGATAGAACTCCATACCGCGCCTTCTTCCTGCAAAGGCTCCGATAGCAACTGGAGAGTATGGTGGCCTAAAGATTGTTGTCCCAGTTTCTTGCATAGTTTGACCCATATTTTCAGCCATAATACCAATTCCAAGAACGTTAGCAGTTTTACCTTGGTCTGTTGCCATACCTAATGTTGTATAACGCTTAACATGCTCAACTGATTTAAATCCTTCTTGATTTGCAAGTCTAATATCTTTTACAGTAACGTCATTTTGAAGGTCAACCCAAGCACGATTTTTTCCACTTGGAACGCCCCAATTCGCAGAAACGTTATATGGAACACTAGGAGTTTCAGCTGGATCTGATGTTTTAACTTTATAGCCAAGACCTGAGGCGACAGATGAGCCCACATTGTGGCCTTCAATAATTGCATCTGAAAGGACCATTGTTCCTTTTGCACGACCCGCAACTGACATACCAGGAGGAGTTGATTCATCTGGGATAAAAGATGCAATCTCTTTATTCCACTTTGGAATGCCGCGGTGATGACACGTTAAATGTAAGTTTGGATTCCATCCACCTGATACGGCTAGCGAATCACAATCTATTGTCTTTCCATTAGAAAGTTTTATCGATTTGAGAGCTCTTCGGCCTTTAGTATCAACAACATCTGTACCCATAAAAATTTCAGCGCCCGGGACTCTTAGTACAGGTTTAATCGAACGTGAATCAATTACAGCCACAACTCTAATATTTTGTAAAGTTAAGTCTCTGGCAGTTTCCCAACCATCATCATTGTTAGTGTAGACTGAAACTTTATCTCCTGTAGCTACTGCAAATCTATTTGTATAAGCTCTAACGGCGCTCGCAAGCATAATTCCTGGACGATCATTATTACCAAAAGCTATCGATCTTTCAATTGCGCCTGCACAAAGAATTGAGCGTTTGGCATAAATCCTCCAATTGACTTGTCGAGGCTTATCATTATCCTCTCTTGACTCAGAAGCTCTATTTTCAATTGCACCATAAATACCATGATCATAAACACCAAAAATAGTTGTATCTGACATTAATGTAACGTTTTCCATAACGCTCAATTTAGCGACTGTATTCTTAGCCCATTTGCTTCCAGAAATACCATCAATCTTTAAAGTTTCAGTGTTTAGTCGGCCGCCCATTAAAAAATCTTCATCAGCAAGTATAACTTTTGCGCCAGAACTAGCAGCAGTTAGTGCGGCAGATAATCCTGATGCACCAGCACCAATAATTAAAATATCACAGTAGCGAAAACCCTTATCATAAGTATCTGGATCAGATTCAGTAGAAAGAGTTCCTAATCCTGCGGAATTACGAATCGCTGGCTCATAAATTTTTTCCCAAAAAGCTTTAGGCCACATAAATGTCTTGTAATAAAAGCCAGCACCAAGAAGTGGAGATAAAAAATCTGTAATTGCCATAAGATCAAAACTTAATGGGCCTCTATGATTTTGACTATTTGCTTCCAATCCATTATANAGCTGGGTAATAGTTGCCTTAGTATTTGGCTCCTTATAAGNGCCNTTACCAATCTCCATCATTGCATTTGGCTCCTCTGAGCCAGAAGTAACTATGCCGCGAGGACGATGGTATTTAAAAGAGCGACCAACCAATTTTTTATTATTTGCGAGTAAAGCTGATGCAAGCGTATCACCTTCATAACCAGTCAATATTTGACCATTAAAGGTAAAACTTACAGATTTTTCTTGATCTATTAAGCCACCATCTATTCTATTAATTTGACTCATTTTCCTCGACCCATTGCTCTTGAGACATCTTGAGCTAACTCAACATTAGTAATCTCATGTGTTATTGTGTTTCTAGTAACAACCAACCAAGACTGATCGCCCTGCTCGTGATACCATAGTTCGCGATGATTACCAGCAATATTGTCTCTAATATATTGGTATTGATAGAAGTCTTCAGAAGAAGCATCTTCTTCCCAGTTAGTAGGCCTATCTATTAAATCAGTTGAGCCTAAGTAGACAAACTCTTCAGAATCGCGAGGACCTAATAATGGATGATTAATTATCATTTTCTGCCCCCCTTAATGTAGATTTGGTTGAGCGCCAACGCCCTTCTCATCAATCATTGCGCCACGCCTAAAACGATCAAGCTTGTATGCTGTTGCCACCTCATGCGAGGAATTTGTTGCTAACAAATGCGCATAACAATAACCACTTGCAGGAGTAGCCTTAAAACCACCATAGCACCAACCACCATTAAAAAATAACTCATCAATTTCAGTACTATCTATAAATGGAGAGCCATCCATAGACATGTCCATTAGTCCGCCCCACATTCTTAATAATCTAGCACGTCCAATCATAGGCATAATAGCCATACCACCAGAGCAAACATCTTCAACAACTGGCAAATTACCGCGCTGTGCATAGCTGTTATAGGCATCAATATCGCCACCAAATACGAGTCCGCCCTTGTCAGATTGTGAGCAATAAAAGTGTCCAGCTCCAAAAGTAATAACATTATCCATAACAGGCTTAAGGCCTTCAGTTACAAATGCCTGAAGAACATGGCTTTCAATTGGTAATTTAATTCCAGCTTTGGCCATAACTCGACCTGATGACCCTGCAACACAAACTCCAACACGACCAGCCTTAATGTCACCCTTAGTTGTTTGTACACCAAGACACTTTCCATTTTCAATATTAAAACCTGTGACTTCACAATTTTGAATAATATCAACACCAAGGTCACTTGCGCCTCTTGCATATCCCCAAGCTACCGCATCATGACGAACAGTGCCTCCACGAGGCTGAGCTAATGCTGCTTTAATAGGAAAACGAGCATTATTCATATCCAAAAAAGGATATCTCTCTTTAACCTCTTTTGCTTCAAGATATTCACAACCTGCATCAGCAAATAGCATTCCGTTACCTCTTCTTATAAAGGCGTCTCGTTGAGCATCAGAGTGAATTAGATTCATAATGCCACGCTGAGAAACCATGGCATTGTAGTTTAAGTCTTGTTCAAGATTTTCCCAAAGCTGCATTGAGAATTCATAAAATGGCTCGTTACCAGGTAGCAAATAGTTAGATCTAATAATGGTCGTGTTTCTTCCAACATTACCACCACCTATCCATCCTTTTTCAAGAACAGCAACATTAGTAATACCATGATTTTTTGCTAAATAGTATGCAGTAGCTAAACCATGACCACCGCCACCAACAATGATAACATCGTAGCCATCTGCTTTTGGTTCAGCATCACGCCAAGTTGGCTCCCAACCCTTGTGCCCAGTTAGCGCTTCTTTTAATACCTTAAAGGCAGAATAACGAGTTTTACTCACTTTTTAGCTCCAAGGATAAGGACTATTAGATACCGGGTGAAGCTTGCCTTCTTTAAAGCGACTAAATCTAAATGGCTCAAGAAGTTCCTGCTTTTGGCCTAATAATTCCTCAGCAACCAAGCATCCAACGCCTAACATTTTATAACCATGGTTACTATCAGCGATGATAGTAACATTGTCATTAAATGTATCAATCACTGGGAAACTATCAGCTGTAAAGCAACCAATACCACCAGAAGGCTCTTTATGGTAATGAGACATCATACCTTCAAATCTTTTGTGGCAATGTGCTAAAGCTGATACCCACATTTCAGGAAAATCTTTACTTGCTGTAAATTCTTTACTTTCAGGTCCATATGGATCAATAGCGACTTCATTTACTGGTGTATCAACCGTGTAAGGTGAAGCGCCACCCTGAATACCACCAAAACCCCAATCAGGTTTATAGTAAATACCCCACATTTGATCAGTAATTAACGAACCATCAACCGTTGAATATAAAGGTGCATCTGTATCTACATGAAGGACGGGAGGAATGTTGCCATCGTTAGTCAATAATGTTTCAGGTGGAATTTCTAAAACACCCTCCTCTAACTGCCAAAAACGCCACATATCGATATCTTTATGTTCGTTACCCTCTAAATCTTTTAATTCAATCTGAGAAGGCAGACCAAGCATACGCCAAAAATCACGAACCCAAGGGCCAGCTCCAATAATCAAGTTATCACATTCAATCGTTCCTTTATTTGTCTCAACTGCAGTAACTCTTTGTCCATCACCCGCAGAAATAAAACCTGTTATTTCAGTTTCAAGAACTACATTCACACCTAAATCTAATACTTTTTTAGAAAGTCCTTCCATTGCTTTGATATTATTGGCATATCCACCTGGCTTTTCATGGAGGACCGAGGTAATTCCTTGAGCTTGCCAGTCATCAAAAAGATTCAACATGTAATCACGTGACTCTTCTTCACCCTCAATAAATACACTTTCATAACCAATTGCTGCTTGCTCAGTATGAATTTGCCTAACATCATCACGCATCTTTTCACAAGAAATTTGCATATATCCATTCGCATGATAACTAAAAGCTTCTGGATCACTTTCCCAAATACTAACTGAATGAGCCATTAACTTTCTCATTGCTGGTTGAAAGTAATTATTACGCACAACACCACAAGCAATTCCTGTTGCTCCTGCTGCAATTCTGTCAGCTTTATCAATAATAACAATGCGCCCGTCGATGCTTTCGCCATTCGCAGTTAATCTCTCAGCTAATCGCCATGCTGTTGACAAACCATGAATTCCAGCACCGGCAATAACGTATTGGGCTTGAGTTGGTAAAGACATACTAATCTCCTTCATATTTTTGTATTGGATAGAGTTTAAAATTGAGTAAATTATACTTTTTCAACTATCATTATTATCTTTAAATTGGAAGCAATGAATGGTAAAAAAATTCAAACTTAGGTGAAATTAATTCTAAAAAATATTTTTAATAAAAATTATACTTTTGTTCTTTACAAAATTACTCTTTAAAACTTTAAAATTTTTTAATATATTGTGATAAATAGCCTATAAAAGGCTATAAATCAATTAATTAGAAGAACTAAACTAAATAATAATTTACTAATTTAAAATAGCAATATAAAGAGTATTATGCCAATATGACTCATTTTGAACACAAATAATGCTAAAAACAAGTATACTTATATTCAATATTTAGGATGCTATTATGTCTCGTAGATACTACAAATTACCACCCCTAACTTCTCTAGCTACGTTTGAAACTGCAGCTCGCCATAAAAGTTTTAAGGGTGCCGCTGAAGAGCTTGGCGTTACGCCTGGTGCTGTAAGCCATCAAATTAAATTCTTAGAAACTGAGCTTGGTCTTTCGTTGTTTGATAGAAAACATCATGGAAACAACCTAACAGATCATGGCGAATCATTATTTGCTGTACTACAAAGTAGCTTTACAGCAGTTTCATCAACACTGGCAAACCTGCAGCGCTCTTCTAGCGATAAAGAGGTTATTATAAGCGCCACAACTGCTATTTCTTTTCTTTGGTTACCGCCTCGCTTGGCTCAGTTTTGGAGGCAACACCCTGAAATTCCTGTAAATCAACATGTTACTGATAACCCTGACTCTAAAGGAATAGCTGTTGACTTAAAGATATGCTATGGCTATGTTGAAAATGAATCATCCCAAAAGCACACTCTTTTTCAGGATGAATTAGTGCCTGTCTGTAGTCCTAACTTTGCTAAAGAATTTCCTAACCCAAGTATAGATGAGCTAGCACAAGCACAGCTTATCCATCTCAGAGCTAAAGATAAAAACTGGTCTAACTGGTTTTCTTGGTTTAACGCNCTTGGTTATAAAGGAAAAATTTCACCAGGTATTCATGTTAATAATTACATGATCGGCCTTCAAGCAGCTAGTGATGGAATGGGTATAGCTCTTGGATGGAAACACCTTTGTAAACCAAAAATCGATAGTGGCGAACTTGTTGTTCTAGGTGATACTTCAATACCCGCACCTTCTGCAATCTATATCATGAGTGAAAAAGAAGAACTACTCTCTGAAAATGTAAAGATTCTTAGGGACTTTCTAATTTCTAAATCATAAGAATTTTGCACATTCAAGTTAAGTGAGTATGCAAAACCTGAGTACTTCTAATAGTTGAAATTTATTCAATTTTTTAAATGAATTTAATTAATATTGATTAATAAAAGTTCATAGTATCATATCTTTTTTTATTCAACTTTCTTAATGCCATCGACTCCACTCAGTAATCTAGATTCAGTTTTAACATCAACCGATAATGCAAAAGGGCTTCCTAATGAGCACTACATAAGTGATGCGGTTTTTAATGAGGAAAAAAAAGCAATCCTGTTTAATAATTGGTCTGCAATTGGATTTGGAAAAGATATTCCAAACATAGGAGATGTAAAACCAACTAGCTTTATCGACATACCATTACTGATGGCTCGTGATAAAAATGGTGATATTAATGTTTTCCAAAATACATGCCGCCATCGCGGAATGATCCTAATTGAAGAGCCAACAAATATTTCAGGGGTAATTACATGCCCATATCACAGCTGGTGCTATAACCTCAATGGTGATTTATGTGCCACACCAATGGTAGGTGGAACTGATATTAACACCCATGAAGCAATAAAAAATGATGAGTTAGGGCTCTTTAAAATTAGATCTACGGTCTGGCAGGATATCATCTTTGTGAATATATCCAATAACGCCAAAGAATTTGCTGATTATGCTTCAAAAATAATTCAGAGATGGTCAGAGTTTGATAAGCCAATATATCATGGTGGAGAAAGCTCCTCGTTCACTCTTAATCTTGAAACTAACTGGAAGCTCGCAGTTGAAAATTATTGTGAAAGCTACCACTTGCCTTGGATTCATCCAGAGCTTAACATCACATCAAGTATTGAAGACCACTATCATATTGAGGAGTCGGGTCATTTCTCAGGACAAGGCTCGCATGTCTATAATCAAATAAAAAATGAAGATGGAAGTGTATTCCCAGACTTTGATGACCTTTCACAGAAATGGGATTCAACAAGTGAATATATTGCGCTATACCCTAATGTACTTTTAGGCATTCATCGAGACCACTTCTATTCAATAATCATTGAACCTATCTCTACTAATAAGTCCATTGAGCACGTATCAATTTATTACGCAAAAAAGCCCGAAGAGATGCCTGAATTAAAAGTACTGATTGACGCTAATGCTCATTTTTGGAAAAGTGTTTTTTATGAGGATATAGTCGTTGTTGAAGGAATGCAGCGAGGCAGAAAAGGGCTAATGTTTGATGGCGGAAAATTTTCACCAGCAATGGACAGTGCGACGCACTGCTTTCATCGATGGGTAGCAAGTCTTGTCAAAAACTTTAGATCCTCAGAAATAGCTAAGAATCTATAAGTCTTGCCTTGTATGCTGTTAGTGTATTTTCAAGCAAAACAGCAATCGTCACTGGACCTACACCACCTGGAACAGGTGAAATAGCTGAAGCTTTATCTTTTACTGCATTAAAGTCAACATCGCCTGCTAGGGAGCCATCTTTTAGTCGATTAATGCCTACATCAATTACTACTGCACCCTCTTTAACCCAGTCATCCTTAACAAGATGAGCAACTCCAGCTGCAGCTATTACAACATCAGCTGCTTTAACTTTATTAGTTATATCTTTTGTATCTTTATGGCAAACAAGCACTGTTGCTCCAGCATTAAGTAACTCCATAGACATTGGCCTTCCAACAATATTAGAGGCACCAATAATAACGCAATCCTTTCCTCTAAGCTCACATTTTATTGATGCCAACATTTTCATTATGCCCTTTGGTGTGCATGGACTTATAAAGGGTTTATTTTGCATTAATTTTCCGACATTTTCACTGCTGAACCCGTCTACATCTTTTTCAGGGATGATTGCTTCAATTATTTTATTGCTATCGATATGAGAAGGTAATGGTAATTGAACTAAAATCCCATCAATAGTTTNATTTTCATTAAGTCTANTAACCTCAGAGAGCAACTCTTCCTCAGTAATATTCGCTGATTTATGAATTTGATCGGAATA
>JGI26063J44948_1000047_pt1 | contig 23866 bp, 24 predicted proteins | sample MarorgKNORR_S2LV_4_FD_44948 | JGI IMG/M metagenome (IMG submission 44948) | reverse complement strand
TCATGTGAAAATCTAATCACTTTTGTTAAGGACCGTCCCGGGCACGACCGGCGCTATGCAATAGATGCAGGAAAAATTAAAAACACTTTAAATTGGACTCCACGTCACACTTTTGAGGAAGGGCTGACCAAAACCATCCGCTGGTATATTGACCACCAGGACTGGGTCAGTAACATTATTACCGGAACATATCGAGATTACTACAAACACCAATACGGTTGATTATTATTTGATCACAGTTGATTATTAACAATTAACGGTTGAATGTTGATTGTGTCAGCTGAAAACTGTCCAAATCATGCCATTGATTCTTGAAGATGCTTTACTTTCTGCAGCCGACGGCCTGGTTCAGTCCGGAAGTAAAATCTGGTTCCATTTTCAAAAATATCCCTGGGATCTTGCCTACCCGGAACAAAATCCTGGTGTTGGAGAACATCGAAGACACATAGAAACCCGCCTGACTCAAGGGTTACCTGACCCAAAATTAGCCCATGTCCTTTCCGGAACTTACCATTTAGGTATTTCCCCTCATATATACAGCTATTATCATCTGCTTGCAGATTTGTTACCTCATCTAATTGCTTCTCAAAAATTTCCGGTACTGGTTCCAGAATTTATGCCAACTCAATTTATTGATTTATTAAAAGAAGCAGAGTTTGAGGTACAGGTCTTGTCACCGGAAATTTTCATGGTAGAACGACTTTTAATTCCGGAAATGAACATTCCTGATTGGAACTCTGAGAAAGTTAAATTGATACAGTATTTTTTTGAAAAAATTGTTCCACTAAAAAGCCTGCCAAATTCTCAGTCTTCAAATTCTGAAAAACGGATTTATGTTTCACGAAAATTAGCTGTTAAACGTCACTTATCAAATGAAGATGAGTTTTTACCATTACTGAAAAAACACAAATTCAGTAAGATTTATCTGGAGCATTTGAGTGTCCCGGAGCAAGTTCAGCTATTTAGATCTGCTTCGCACGTTATTGCAGCACATGGCGCAGGATTGACAAATATTTTGTTTGCGCCTGCTGATGTCAAAATTTTAGAGATACGACCAGTTCTCACAAGTGGCCAGTTTTGTTTTGAAAATTTATTTTCTCTGGGCTGGCCCGGAAGTGAACACCTCGTACCTCCCCGCAGCGGTGAATTTGCGCTTCCTTTAGAATTACTGGATGAAGTTTTGGAACGTTGGCAAGGTGAACCGAAAATCTGATTTTCCTGGAAGAATAAAATAAACACCAAACCGTCTGATCAGAACTCAGATCAGAACCGTTCCGCTACAATGTCTACAATGTGTTTGCCAATATTGAGAGAAGAAGTTGCTGCAGGTGATGGTGCATTACAGACATTAATGATGTTTTTGTTTTCCTGAATTAGAAAATCATCAACCAGTTTNCCGTTGGACAAAACTGCTTGTGCNCGAATGCCCGCCGGTGCGGTTTCCAANTCATCTGCAGAAATTTCCGGNANCANACGCTGTAATGCACGAACAAAAGCGGCCTTGCTGAAAGAACGCCACATTTCACCTGCACCTGCCCGCCAGTATTTTGCCGCTAATCTTATGAATCCGGGATAACTCAAAACTTCTGCTAATTCCAAAANATTAANAGTACTGCGAGTGTAACCTTCCCTGGCAAAAGCCAGTACGGCATTTGGGCCACATTCCAGAGAACCATTAATCATACGTGTGAAATGTACACCTAAAAAGGGAAAACTTGGATCCGGAACGGGATATATTAAATTTCTGCACAAGTGATGTTTTTCAGGCCGTACCTCGTAGTATTCACCTCGGAACGGAATAATTTTTGATTCCGGAGGTTGAGTCATAGCTGTTATTTTGTCGGAATATAATCCGGCACAGTTAACTAGAAAACGCCCCTCAAATTCGCCTTGCTCAGTTTCTACGACTATGCGTTCAGAATGGCGAATACCAATCACTTTTGTGGAGCAATGAATCTGGTTATCTTCGTTATTCTGAAGATGCTTCGCAAATCGCTTGCAGACTTGTCCATAATCAACGATTCCTGCCTCCGGAACATGAACGGCTTTAATACCTGCTACATACGGTTCAAGTTCGTGCAGTTTTTCTGTACTGATCATTTCACAGCTGACTCCGTTGGTTCGCCCACGTTGATAAATTGTTTCTAAAGCAGGCAACTCAGCTTCAGAAATTGCTACAATCACTTTCCCGCAAATCTCAAAATCTATTTCTTCTTTGCGGCAAAAATCCTCCATCCTGGATTTTCCTTCAAGGCAGTTGAGCGCTTTTAGAGAGCCCGGTTTATAGTATATTCCTGTGTGCAGGACTCCTGAATTGTGTCCTGTTTGGTGGGCCGCCAACTGCTGTTCTTTTTCCAGCAGTGTAATTTTAAGCAGTGGATAATCAAGGGTGAATTGGTAGGCCGTGGCGAGTCCAACAATACCCCCACCGATAATAATGATGTCAGTTTGCTGCATTTTGTTTGGTTCTGCACCTCACTGAATCAAGAGCACGACCAATTCCTTACAGCCGTGAACTCCATAAACGAGGGTTTGCTCTATATCAGCAGTTTTTGAAGGACCTGAAATCAGGAGCGCATTACTCGGCATTTCGGAATTCCAGTTTTCAGTGGTCATTGCTTCCAAAAAATTGTTGTAAATTGTGTCTGCATAAAGCACCGCGATGTGAATCGGCGGGATCAGCGACATCAAACGAGGTTCTTCCGGAGTGGGCCAAAGTATGAGCGAACCGGTTTCCGCTATGCCGCCAAGGGTTGTAGTAATGGCCGCATCAATGCCAAACAGCAAATCTTTAGATTCCTCAATCGGTTTTTCATAATATACTAATTCCGGTATTTCCTCAGGAGTCTGTTGGTACATCTCCCGGAGCTTTTGAGCCAAATCAGTATTTGTTCCGTAAAGTATTTTTTCAATATTTTTTTCTTTTACAACCGCTCTGAACATCCTTCCCCAGGAACTTTTCGAACAAGGTAAAACTTCAGTATGAACGGCTTCCATCTTTTGTTTCAGCTGCTCAACTTTCTCCTGCAAAGACCAGCGCTTGTATTCCATAACCGGATATTTCCGGGATGTAATATCTGGAACTACAGAGGATATTCTGAGATTCGAAAGAATATTTTCACGTGCAGTTGCTGTATTATTCATCAATCAATCCTTCCTCCCGGGCAAGTTGATGTAAACTTTTTTTGGCAAAACGCGGCTTTGAGCGTACCGAAGTCCAATTGCGGAGAAGCGGCAGCCATTCCGGCATATAATTTCCAACCTTGCTTAATTTATAGCTTTTCAGCTGATACAAAATCGGATTCGCATAAACCATTCCCCAACATTTCCAAATTAAACTTTCGGTTTTTGCTTTCAAACCTCCGGATTCAGTGAACGGAATATTCCGTTTATTTTCAGCTTTATCGTGACGCAGGCGCAGAAGGATATCTGTAATCGGAATTTTGACTGGACAAACCTCAACGCAGGCCCCGCACAAACTCGACGCATCTGCTAAGTGTCCCGCTTCGTGCAGACTCTTGATTTGCGGCGTAAGAATTTTTCCGATGGGACCGGGGTATGTCGCACCGTAGGCATGGCCGCCGATGCGAGTATAAACAGGACAATGATTCATGCATGCTCCGCAGCGGATACAGAGCAAAGTGTCCCGCAGCAACTCGTCAGAGTGCATCCGGGAACGTCCATTATCCAATAAAATTAAATGCACTTCAAGTGGGCCGTCTTTCTCAACTGATTTGCGTGGAGAAGTGATCATATTGAAATAGGTCGTGATGGCCTGTCCGGTTGCGGAACGTGTCAACAAACTCAACAATGGAGGAACATCATCAAGCGCTGTAACACTTTTTCAATACCCATCACTGCCACATGAACTGGAGGCAAAGTCGTGCAAAATCTGCCGTTGCCCTCGTTTTCAACCAAACAAAGGGTTCCGGTTTCCGCCACCGCAAAGTTGACCCCTGAAACGCCCATATCCGCTTCATAAAACTTCTTACGCAAAATTTTCCGGGCAATGGCGGTCATTTCCTCTGCACTCTCAGCTAACGTTTCAGGATCTACTTTTTCGTGAAACATTGAGAAATTTGTTCCTTATTTTTATGAATTGCAGGCATTATTATATGCGAAGGCAACTCATGGTCAACCTGTATAATATATTCCCCCAAGTCTGCTTCAAGAGCTTCAATACCATGCTGTCCAAGATAATGATTCAATTCCATTTCCTCGGAAACCATCGATTTGCCTTTGACCACACTTTTCACTTTATGCCGCTGGGCGATTTCAAGTACCAACTTGTTGGCCTCATCAACTGTTTCAGCCCAATGAACCTGAATACCGTTTGCGGTGCAATTGGCCTCCAACTGTTCCAGCAGTTCCGGAAGCTTTCGTAAAGCATTTGCCCGAATCAAACTCCCCAATTCCCTTAGTTGTTGCCATTCTTCTGCATCCGGAAACACGGCTTGTCGTTTTTCCATCAATCCGGACATCGCCCTTTTAAAATTACGGCGCAACTGCGGGTTATTCAGTGCAGAAAAAGTGTCTCTCTGAAATTTTTCAGGGGAAAGCATAGGGGCTTTCTATAGATTTCATTCCAAATCAGTTACCGCACCCAGCGATGCAGAGCTTACGGTTTTTGCATATTTAGCAAGTACTCCGCGGGTGTAACGCGCTTCCGGACGAGTCCAGTTTGCTTGACGTGTTTTTANTTCTNCTTCNGGAATTTCCAAATCTATTTTTCTATTCAGAATATCTATTGTGATTGAGTCACCATTTTCAACAATAGCCAGCAAACCACCTTCGTGTGCTTCCGGAGTTATGTGTCCAATCACAAAACCATGAGAACCTCCTGAAAAACGTCCATCAGTAATCAGGGCAACATCCTGACCCAGACCTCGACCCATGATTGCAGAGGTTGGTGATAGCATTTCACGCATTCCCGGCCCGCCTTTTGGACCTTCGTAACGAATAACAATCACATCTCCTTTAACTACGGTACCGTCTAAAATGCGATCCAGCGCTTCTTCTTCAGAATTAAAAACACGTGCTGTTCCTTTGAAATATTCACCCTCTTTACCAGAAATTTTAGCGACTGCGCCTTCAGATGCAAGATTGCCACGGAGAATTACAAGGTGACCTGTTTTTTTAATGGGATCTGCCAGTGAATGCACAATCTCTTGATCGTCCTTATAAGGAGTAACGTTTTCCAGATTTTCTCGAACTGTTTTTCCGGTAACAGTCATACAGCCCCCATGCAGTATACCTCCATCTAGCAGCATTTTCATCAAAGGTGGTAATCCACCTATTTTGACGAAATTACTCATAAAATATTTCCCGCTTGGTTTCAAATCGGCCAGCACTGGTGCTTTTTCGCCAATTTTCAAAAAGTCATCCAGTTCAAGTTTGATGTTTGCGGCATGAGCCATGGCCAGCAAATGCAAAACCGCATTGGTCGAACCACCGAGAGCCATAACTACNGTGATTGCATTTTCAAAGGCTTCGCGTGTCAGGATGTCTCGTGGGCAAATGTTGNNTTCNATCAAGCGCAAAACCGCTTCCCCTGCTTCCACACAATCCCGAACTTTATCCTCGGAAACCGCTTCTTGTGCGGAACTGTTCGGTAAGCTCATACCAAGAGCTTCAATGGCGGAAGCCATTGTGTTAGCCGTGTACATACCACCACACGATCCGGCACCCGGAATGGCGCAAGATTCGACTTCTTCCAGTTCGTTTTGTGTAATCGAACCTGCGGCTTCTTTCCCTACCGCCTCAAAAATAGAAACAATATCAACATCTTGACCTTTGTGAGTCCCGGGAAGAATCGTTCCTCCATAGACAAAAACCGCAGGACGATTTAGTCTGGCAATAGCAATTAAACAGCCGGGCATATTTTTGTCACATCCGCCAATGGTAACCAGCCCGTCGTAACTTTGACAGCCGACAACCGTTTCAATTGAATCGGCAATTACTTCACGTGAAACCAGTGAATATTTCATACCCTCGGTTCCCATTGATATGCCGTCTGAAACTGTAATTGTTCCGAAAATTAAAGGCATTCCTTTTGCTTTTCGAACACCTCGTGCGGCATGCTCAGCTAAAGCGTTAATGTGCATATTGCATGGTGTAACAGTACCCCATGTGGAAGCGATGCCAACCTGTGATTTCTGAAAATCTCCTTTTTTGAATCCAACGCCGTAAAGCATCCCCCTGCTGGCAGCACGTGCATTTGTTTCAGTTACAAGTTTTGAATAGCGACGGTGTCCGCTTCCTTTTGGTTGTGTTTTATCTTTCATTGAGGTCCCCTTTCGGTTTAATGAGATAAGTATTAAATCTGGTTTTTAGCATTCTACAAGGCCCTGTAGATTTTAATCAGCTAAACATACTATCTGTTTTATCGCATCACATAAAGGAAGACAAGAGTTTCAACGAAGAAAAATATCGGGAAACAGGAATTTCCGTTCAGAATTATTATACTTCTTTAATTAATTCTAAATCCGGTGGGAGTGCTGTGGCAGCAATGGTGCCGTTGACATGGAGAGTGTTNGGTAAAACTTCGACAAAAAAATCCTGTAAGNCGGGTGACAGTTCTANNGNAAAGCGGTGGGAAATGGCCATCAAAAACAGATAAACCAGTCCACGGCAATTCCACATTTGTAAAAGTGTCGTAGTGAAAAAAGGATCTTCTTCAACATAAATAACAGCATTTTTACCTGTCAGAAAATGGCCGCTAAACATCAATTTGAAAAACACGTCCGGATATTCGTCAAGTTTTTTTTGATGGTTCTGGTCAAAAAAAGCTGTACCAATTTGAAAAACACATAACTTATCTTTTTCAATTTCGATGGTCTTTGCCTTTTCCAGCGGGAAAAAAAACCTGAAAGGCAGCCGAGCATGAATCAGCATGCTCCATTCTGCTTTACGATCCAATACACGAGCCGTATCTTCCATCGAGCGGAAATAAATAGACTCCTCCTCTTCCTGTTTGTATTTAGGTACTACTCCCCACCTTTCTGCTGCATGGTACTCTTGTCCCCGCTGCATTAGTAATTCCAGTGTAAAATTGTGACTTGCAGCAATTACTTGTACATTTCCTCCATGCAAATGTTGGAAATAATTTGCAAATTCATCTCTATATTCTTCAACCCTGGAACGGAAATACGGTGAAGAACATTCCGGAACTGGACGAAAACTGGCGGACAACTTTTCTAAAGGCTCCGCATAAGAGGTGCATAGCTGTTCATATGGGGACATGGTTTCTTCAGAAATCTCTAAACTGACTGAATCAAAATTATTACCCCTTTCAACTTGCTTTTCCTCAATTGTAAATGCTTGCGGTGCTGTCTCAGTTTTTTTAGATTGATCTGAAATTGGGACACCTTCTGTTTCGGTATCTACCGGAGTTTGTAGCTTTGTTGACTCTTCACGTACTTCAGCCTGGTCTGAAGTTTTTGAAAACTGTTCCTTTACCAACTGCTCTATCATCCGGAAATCAATATTTTCCGTCAATAGATCAATGGATCCATCTTCATCGTTTTTAAACTTAGAGGTCAGCTTTGCTAAGTGACTTTGCTGTGTTTTGTAATATTTTGGATTTTTACTTAACCGTTTTAAACGTTTCAAAAAATAACGGTTTTTAAGCATTAGGTATGCACGATAATTTGATGAAAATAACGTTCGCAGACGTTCCGTAAAAAATTTGTTCCGGAGCGCCTCCGGAGCCCCGGAAACCACAACCATTTTTTCTGCCAGCACATCTTCTTCATACAGATCTTCCCGCCGACATTTGAGGACTTTACTCAAGGCCTCTTCCAGACGGGATTTGTAGGCATCAAGAGCCGTAGATTCACGTGAGTTATTTGTAAACTGTTCTAACTTCTGAATGACCATTAAAGAACGGTAACTTTTTTCTATTCCAGGAAGTACAACTTTTAAGCCTTTGGTGGCATCATAGTTCGCAACCAGGCGCATTACTGACTTCATGTCATAGAGTTGCAGGGAGTGCATGAAGGCCTGCTGTTCAACAGTTATAGGAGCATCGGGTATAAATGAATTGGATTCTGCAAAAAAATGATGAATTGTTGAGGATAATCTTGTGCCAAACTGCTTTAGAATTTCCGGAGCACCCTGCTCACTTCCTCGTTTTAGCATTTCTGCTTCGATAAACTCAATGTGATCTTTCCACTCGGATTGTTTCACTTTGGGGATTTGAGTTGTAGCAGATTGGATTTAAAAAGTATTAGAAGTTTCAGAAGTATAAAGTGGGGTGATGGCTAAAACTCTTATTTCAACATTTCCACAATATCCAAGTGGCCCTGTTGTTCTGCGATAACAAGAGCAGTCCGTTCTAACAAATCTGACAATGATGGGTCAGCATTTGCGTCAACGAGCAATTTAACGGTATCGGTGCGCCCTTCCAAAGCAGCTTCCATCAATGCGGAACTTCCACTCTTGCTTTGCCAATTAATTTTTGCTCCGTGTTTAATCAACAGCCGCGCAATTTCAGTCCTGCCCTCATTTCCAGCAAGCATCAGTGAGGAGATACCTTCCGCATCAGCTGCATTAACATCAGCCTTCCAGTCAAGCAATAAGCTTACAACGCGTTCTCGACCCTCAAGTGTTGCAAACATCAATGCAGTCATTTTTTGATTGTCCGCAATATTAACCTTTGCACCTGATTCCAGCAGACGCTTTACAACACCATATCGTCCAAAAGAACTAGCCTCCATCAGTGCAGTACGACCCACATCGTCAGATTTATTCACTTGAGCTCCTTTTGTCAACAGTTGATTGACAACACTCAAGCGACCTTCGATAGAAGCGCTTATCAGTTCATAAAACGGTTCAGAGACCCTCATTTCTGTAGAATCAACTTGTAAATCAACCTCCTCCCGACTGCTGCCAAACAAGTTTTCCGGTGTAATAAGATTATTTTGAACTTGAACAATTTCAGACTTTGCACCACGGATTGTGAGGTAATTAACGACTTCCAAATAACCATTACTGGCAGCGGCCAAAAGTGCTGTGAAACCTTCTTCATTAACAGCATTTATTTCTGCACCTGCATCGAGTAGCAAACGAACAATTCCTAAATATCCCTCAAATGAGGCTACAATAAGAGCAGTTTCTCCGTAATTTGTGCGGATATTTACATTTGAATTATACTCAAGCAACAGGCGTACTGCGGACAGTTGTCCTTCAAGTGCAGCAAAAAACAGCGGCGTTGAACCGTCTTCAATAGTGCTGTTCACGTTTGCACCGTGTTCCAACAAAATTTTTGTCATTTCTGTATCGCCGTAACGTACCGATATGGTTAAAGGCGTCAGTCCCAAACCATCTTTGCTTTCGAGATCAGGTTCGTTCTCCAGCAAGACGAGCGCAGTTTCATGATTGCCGAAAAGCACGGCCTGCATCAACGCGTTTCTTCCGGAAATATCTTTGCTTTTCAAGTCTGCTCCGGATGCAATCATTTCCCGCATTTGCTCAGCAGTACCACTTCCTGCTACTTGAGACAAATCCAATTCATTTTCAGCAAACACAAGTGTGCCTGCCAAAAACAGAAACGGATAAATGAATAAATGAAAACGCATTTTGGGTGTTTGTTCTTTTTGCTTAATGTTTTTCTATTTTTCACTTTTAGATGTTTTTTGCTCCGTAAAGCAGCACCAAGCCCTGAATAACGTAAAACTTTGTGCATTGCGGCAGACTCAAGAACCCTTTGATCTCCCATTATTAAAACAGATTTTTTTGCTCTTGTCAGCGCAGTATAAAGCATTTCGCGACTCATTAATTCCCGTTGAGTTCTTTTTTCTGACTCACTGTTCACCCCCACTGTAGTAAATGCAGGCAAGATCAACGCCAGATGATCATATTCTGACCCCTGGCTTTTGTGAACAGAGGTTGCGTAAGCTGGATGCAAATGATGCAGCTCATGCACATAAAATGTTTTGTGTTCTTCTTCAACAGGAAAAACTGCTTTCAACTCTACTTTTTTAGTTACAGGATGTATAAATTTTAAAAAGATTCCCTGATCTCCATTGAAAAGTTTATGCTGATAATTGTTTTCTGACACCATCACTGGTTCACCAGGATAGTGCTCCGAAAATAAATGCTTAGTTCCGTTTTCTGCAAGCCAACATTTTAGAATTATTTGATTAAGTGCTTCAGCTCCAGTTGACAAAACTTGAGTTGCCGTTAAAATTCGAAAACGCTTTAAATAATTAAACAAATAATCCAGTTGAGAAGCATCAGATTCTACTGCATCAAGCAGATATTCCCGCTGTACCAGAAACATAAATTTTTCATCCCGCAAAAATCGCTTAACCCACCACTGTGCAAATTCTAACAATTGATTCGGAGAATTTGGCTGATTAAGGAACATCACCTTTTCCGACTCCGCCTCTTCAAGACCGTTCAATCTCCGAATAATTTCGTGATTTGGGGATTCGGTTTCAAAAAGCAACTCCGGACGCGGATTGAGCTCCATTTCCTTGACTGTGCTGGCCACTCCAAGAATATTACGCCCTGCAGGATCACTGATTTTTTGTCGGTAACTATGAACCAATCTTACTACCGGCACGGGATTATCCACTGCAACTTCCGGGACAGAATCACTATTTTCTGCAGTCAATTCCTGCAACACAGCGCCATTTCCAATTGACGGCAGTTGCTGAGTGTCTCCCAGGAGAATAATCCGTGGAACAGATGACTGGTACTGCAGTTCTGAAAAGGCTGCTCTCAACAAAGAAATCATCAAATCCTGATCAATCATCGACCCTTCATCTATTATCAGCAAGTCGTGTTCCAAAGGGGCATATTCGTGATGTCTGAAGCTTCGCTCTACAGGGTAATACTCTAAAAGACGATGAAGAGTTTTTGCTTCTGCAGCAACATCCAACAATTCAAGATCCTCTTCCAGTTGCTCCAAATTCTCTAGAGAGCGTAAACTACTTACCACCGCCTCAGACATCCTTTTTGCTGCCCTTCCTGTTGGAGCAGCCAATGCCGGTCGTTTTGCTAAACCAAGCCGTTTTAGCACCCTGAGCAAAGTGACCGCCACAGAAGTTTTTCCTGTACCTGGACCTCCTGAAATAATTAGAAAGGGATTGGAAATCGCTGACAAAACCGCATCCTTTTGTTCTTCTGCTAATTTTAGGGGGTGCTCACCTAAACGTACCGGGTTAACTTCAAGCACGGTTTTTAGGACATTCTCCACTTCAGATTTTTCCGGAAATTCCGGTTGCATGTTTAGACGCATCCGTAACAGTGAAATAAGCTGAAATTCACGCGACAAATTTTTTTTAAAATACAGAAGAGAATTATTTTCTACAAAAATAGATTTTTCTGCACAAAAACCTTCTGACCCTTCTTCAGTACCAGAGCTTGTCAACAACCATTTTCCCCATTCATCCGGAGATATTTCTTTTTCAAAAAAACCTGTTTGTAGAAGTATTGCTTTTATTTGAAATTGGAGTTCTGACCAAGGAAGGCAGGTACTTCCAGAAATTACCGCCTTGCGCATCAGGAGCAATCCGGATAACTGTACATGCAAACGAAGGGTCGCCGCTTCAGTCTCTTTTTTTTGGACTGACTCTCCCAAGCACAAATAATCCAATGCCTGAAAAAAATATTCACTGCCCAGTTGTATTTGAGAAAATTGCTGCCTAAGTCGCTGAAGTGACTCTGTCAAGGCAGGTGCAGCAATTTGTACTTTGAGAGTATCATCAGTAGATTCTTTCGCAAAGCGGGTGCGGGCAGTACCTGCGGTTGTCCATCCAGATGATATTAGTGAAGGACGTGTGAGTTCAGAAGAATCTGTCAAACTGGACATTTTGGCTTGTAAGAGTTATACTATGACTTAGTTTTAGGGATTTATCGAGTATCTCCGTTTTTAGTCTGTTCTGATTCAAGCTCCATCTTTTTTATGTTAAATCTGTTTCTGCTGAACAAACAATCAAAACTTTAATAATGAAAAGGCCTTCCCCCAATCATGCCATTAGCTGGTCCGAAGTCAAGCGTCCAATTGTTTGTCTTGCGCCAATGGACGGAGTTACCAATTCTGCCTTCCGACAAATTGTACGCACATTAAGCAAAGATGTCATTCTTTTCAGTGAATTCACAAGCGTTGATGGCCTGGTACGAAGCGAACATGTACGTTTGCGCTTGGACTATGAACCATGCGAACAACCTTTTTTCATGCAGCTTTTCGGCAACTCTCCAAAAATGTTTGCAGAAGCTGCCAGAATGGTGGCAGACCGTGGAATATGGGGCGTAGACATCAACATGGGATGCCCTGCAAAAAAGATTGTCCATTCTCAACATGGCAGTGCTTTGATGCAGGATGTAGACACTGCCTGCAGGATTGTTGAATCAATCCGGGAAGCATGTCCGCTGGAGGTTTCAGTCAAAACACGTTTAGGCTGGAAAAACGAAAAAAACTTAATCAATTTTACTAAGTCTCTTGAATCTGCTGGAATCTCAATGCTAACTATTCACGGACGAACCTATAATCAGGCTTTTAGAGGAGACGCTGATTGGGGCCCCATTCACGAACTGAAAAGTCACCTTAAAATTCCAGTAATAGGTAATGGAGACATCCGTGACTACAACGACGGCCTGGCGCATTTTGGTAATCTTGATGGATTTATGATTGGAAGAGCTGCAATCGGGAATCCATGGTGTTTTCAGGATCGACGGAAATTCCCGGAGCCCACTCATCACGAACGTATTGAACTTGCACTCAAACATTACCATTTATTCAGACGCTTCAAACAAGAATTGGTTGCAGTGCGGGAATTTCGCAAGTATCTGGGCAATTATGTAAGTGGTTTCAGAAACGCAAAAGAATGGCGCAACCGCTTAATGCAGTGTCAGGATGAAGCATCCTTTGTGGAATGCATGCAGGAAATCAAACGGCTTGAACCACCTCTAGCTTTGGCCGGTTAACTCCGAAAACGATAATGGTCCCAGCATCACAGAAGTACGAAATCTCAGTTTTTTCGCACTTCCCACTGTCCATGCCAAACTGATAAGAGGAATTTTAATAAATAGAAACACTCCCCAAGTTTGAGATCATTGAACGTGCCTAGGCGTGTATAAACCAAGACTAGACTTTAATTCGAGTGGTAATTAAAGCTTAAATTAAAATTGACTTCTGCCTCTCTAAGAGGCAACATAATTGAGTCCGTTTGTCCGACTCTCTTCTACACAAACGACTCCGACTAAATGCACCCGTAGCTCAGCTGGATAGAGCATCAGTTTGCGGTACTGAGGGTCGCAGGTTCGACTCCTGCCGGGTGCGCCAGCAGTTATAACTTCCAAATATTAATCTTATTGAGAAAAAAATGTCATCAGCATTAAAATACGGTATGAAGCGTGTTGTACCATTTTCCTATGAAGAAGCAGTTGANAAAATCAAATCTTCACTTAAAGAACAGGGTTTTGGTGTTTTGACTGAAATCGATGTGAAAGCAACACTAAAAAATAAAATTGATCAGGATTTTACAAAATATGTAATCCTCGGGGCCTGCAATCCAGGACTTGCTTTTCAAGTTTTATCTGAGGAAATAGATATCGGCCTGTTGCTGCCTTGCAACGTAGTTGTTTATGAAGATCCGGAAAAAGGAGAAACTGTTTTAGGAGTCATTGATCCGGAAATGATGGTGCAGGCAACCGGAAGAACCAACTTAGATGTTTTTGCAAAAAGTGTACGAGAAAAATTACAAACTGCACTTGATTCAGTTTGAGCTTAAGTAGTACGTTTGGATGAGAAAAGTTTGCTTTTCACTGATCCTGTGTTACACTCGCTTTTGCAACGTGATTGATTTAAAAAACAGTAAAACTAAATCTTTTTCAGGTGAGCGGTTTCTACAATGGCAAAAGTAATTACATTCGCCAGCCAAAAAGGCGGAGTAGGTAAAACAACATCAGCCGTTCATTTGGCCACTGCCTTTGCACTGGGCGGTTATAAGACGCTCTTGGTCGACCTTGATCCACAAGGTTCCGTTCACCATTCTCTCGGATTAGACAAACCAGATGGATTAGGAATACGTGAAGTTTTTTGCACACCAAGTGTTTCGTCACAGGAAATTATCCAAACCGGCAAACACCAGAATCTTGACCTCCTGCTTTCGAATATTCAAGACCTCCTGACAGAACAAACTGTAAACAAAATAGCTGCTGATTATTATCATTTTTCACAATGGCTGGAACAAAATGCATCCAGTAGCTATGAATTTATAATTGTCGATCCACCCGCATCTACAAGCTCCCTCAGCATTAATGCAATGCTTGCTGCGAACCTCGTCATTGTGCCTCTGGAATGTGAAGCATTGGCCATTAAATCTCTCAAACGCTTTTTGCAGGCATTTAAGGAACTTCAGAGGACAATTGAACCAAGGTTGCGCCTGGCTGGAATTTTACTGACTATGTATAATGATGAAATTCTGACTCACCAGCAAATATGCAAACAGGTATACCAAACACTGGGCGATTCTGTTTTTGAAACCATTATTCCAAATTGTCCACATATTCTGGAAGCAAGTTCTTTAGGAATAGATGTGATACAGCGTCACTTGAATTCAGCCGGTGCAACTGGTTACATACGTCTTGCCAATGAATTGCTGGATCGCTTCCTGTTGCCAAAATCTCTGGAAGTTAGCTAGTGAAAACTAACTCCTGATAAAAATTTATCTATACATCCTGATTTTTCTCATGTAGGTGAACTTAGACTTGATTTACTGACAAACATATTGCTCAAAATCAGTAATGTTTTACAAACCGTTATACTCCCAACTTCTTCTGATCTTAGTTTTTTTCACTTTTATTATTGGTGTTTTTCCTCTTGCTGCAGGAGATACCAATGATAAAGATCAAAATATTGATCCATTGCTGGCAAAGGTATACAAGCAGGAAAATGTATCAGAATGGTGGGTCAGTGAAAAACTGGATGGAGTACGCGCAATTTGGAATGGTGAAAAACTTCATTTTCGCAGCGGCAAACTAATTAGTGCTCCAGACTGGTTCACAGAAAATTTTCCTGAACAGTTAATGGATGGTGAGCTTTGGATGGGACGAGGAACTTTTGAAAAGCTTTCCGGAATTGTCCGCAAAATTCAGCCAAATCATAACGACTGGAGACAGGTTCGTTACATGTTATTTGAGCTTCCGGAGCATCCAGGAACTTTCACCCGGAGGGTCCGTAAAATGGTGAAATTGACAGAGACCCTAAAAATTTCCTGGCTCCAGCCTATACCTCAAATTCGCCTGAATTCAGAGGATGCTCTGCTGAATATGCTGGATGAAATTGTAACAAAGGGTGGTGAAGGGTTGATGCTGCATCGCGCTGATTCACTTTATCACAGTGGAAGAAGCGACGACTTGCTGAAACTCAAACCGTGGCAGGATGCAGAAGCCACAGTTGTAGAAATTTTACCCGGAAAAGGCAAATTCAGCGGAATGATGGGTTCATTACTGGTGACTGATGAAAGCGGCCGCAGATTTCGTATAGGTACAGGTTTCAGTAATAAAGAACGAAGAAATCCACCTGCTGTAGGAACTGTCATAACTTACAAATTCACTGGAACCACAAAGAAAGGCCTGCCAAAATTTGCCAGTTTTTTACGTATATATCAGCAGTTTTGAAAAACCTGAAACCTCAACTAAAAACAGCCGGTACTGGAGCATGAGTGCAGTATTTTGAAATAGGATTTTGGACTGTACTGGGACTGATAATCGGCAGTTTTGTAAATGTTTGCCTTGATCGGCTTCCGCTGCAGTTTGCAGACAAAACAAGACGCTTGAGTTTGTTGAATGCACCTGAAATTTCCACTTTCCTGAAACAGCAACTCCAGGATCAATCCCTGAATTTATTCAAACCGGCATGTTCTTTTTGTTTTTCCTGCGGACATCAGCTCAAATGGTTTGAAAAAATCCCGGTATTGTCATTTATTTTAAGTAAGGGACGTTGCCGGAAATGTAAGTCCACAATCGGGTTTAGAACGATCTGGATAGAAACCATACACGGACTGTGGTACGCCGGTACTGCCTGGTTATTACAGGGCTGGGTCTGGCCTCTATTTTACAGTATTAGCTTTTCATTATTGTTGATTCTGGGATACTGCTGGAGTTGTAACCAGGTTCGAAAGACACTGCTATCTACAGGAGGAGTTTTGGTGATCCTGGTTTTTTGCGTTAATTATTTTTGATTTTAAAATGAAAAAGCTGCTGCTGATATTACTCAAAATTGTGGTCGTCGGAACCATTTTGATTTACCTAGTCCGAAGTGGCCGCTTAAATTTTGAAAAATTGATGCTCTTCCGGGATGCTCCGGAAATACTCGCGATGATGGTTGCTATACTCATTTTGGCAGTGGTGCCTATGGCGACATTTCGCTGGTGGTTATTATTGCGTGCGATTGGAATACAAGTAAATCCGAAGCAGACTTTTGTGCTGACCTGGATTGGTAATTTTTTCAACACCACACTTCCAGGAGCGGTGACTGGAGACGTGGTAAAGGGATATTATGTGATCAAGGCACAAGAGGAAGATGGACGTACCAGAGCGTTTATGACACTGCTGATTGACCGGTTTGTGGGTTTGTTCGGTTTGATTGTCATGGCATTTTTTGCACTAGTCTTTAATTTTGAATTAATACTTTCTCAAGAACGACTTCACAGTCTGGCATGGATAATTGTTGCTCTATTTGGAGGAACNGTCNTTTTTTATTCAATTGTGTTGTTTCCATTTAAGGAGGGTCGTGATCCTTTCCTTCGACTNTTTCAGCGNCTGCCTGCAAGCAAATTCAGCATCAAAGTCTATTCCGCATTCAAAAGTTATCAGCATCAAAAAACAACTTTATTCTTAACATTATTTTTGTCCATAGGCCTTCACACTTTAATTGCACTGATTTTTTTCCAGGTTGCACATTTGGTGGGCATTAAAGAAATGGAATTGGCAACCCAATTTTTTCTAATGCCGATTGGCTTAATCACCGTAGCCATTCCAATTGCCCCGGGTGGAATCGGAATCGGTCATGCGGCCTTTGAGACACTTTACCAACTGGCCGGACTTTCCGGAGGAGCAGACATTTTCAATCTCTTCATTATTGTCCAGCTGGGAGTTTTTTTGTTGGGCGGAATTCCATATTTTCTNTACAGCAGCAATTATCAAATACCAAAGAANTNTGAAAANATGTTTGAAGAAGAAGCTGAAAAATAACAAGACTTCGGTTCAATTAATCCTCTGCATGTAAAATCAACAGGTGTTCCTGAACGCATGACGAGAGGGCGTTTAAATCATAACCTCCTTCCAGCAGACTCATAATCCTGCCGCCTGCATATTGTTCCGCCAACTGCTTCAACTCCCTCGTCAACTCCCGAAAAGTTCGCTCTGTGAGATTAAGTGAAGCCAAAGGATCATCGCGGTGCGCATCAAATCCGGCAGAAACTAAGACAAAATCCGGCTTGTATTCCTCCAATTTTGGTTGAACCTGATCATAAAAGATCTGCAAATATTCTTCATCACCCATTCCTGGAGGAACGGGAACATTAAGAGTAAATCCGGCACCTCCGCCACTTCCGCGTTCATGGGCAAAACCTGTTCCCGGAAAACTTGTGCGTGGATCCTGATGAATACTGGCAAAAAATATATCGGCCCGTTCTTCAAAAAAATGCTGTGTTCCGTTTCCATGATGAACATCAAAATCAAAAATCAGAACCCGTTTGAAACCCATCTCTCTTGTCAAAAATTCTGCTGCAAGGGCAATGTTGTTGAAAAAACAAAAACCCATTGCAGAATCATTTTCTGCATGATGCCCCGGTGGACGAACGGCGCAAAATGCGTTNTCAAGCCGACGTTCAGCCACCTCAATAACTCCNTCCAGCACTGAGCCGACAGCATGCGCAGCTGCATTAAAAGTTTGTGCAGAAATAATGCAGTCCGGCGTGTGGAGTGTTNTGGCTCCGCTTTCAGCCGCAGCTTCGACAGCTGAAATCAGTTTCTCTGAATGCAATAATTTTANTTCCTGTGNTGTCGCAGNACGTCCCGACTGCAGTATTAATCTTTCAAGCAATCCCTCTGACTCAAGTTTTTCTTGTATCGCCCTCAAACGATTAGCGTTTTCCGGATGCGAGCCTGTATCNTGTTCAAGGTAAATAGGATTCGTATAAAATCCGGTGTTCATNTNGGTTCCATTTTTTACGGCAAGAGATTTTTGAGAAGTNAATGATGTAAAATTCTAGCTCAGNCTGACTTTCCTTCTCAAGACAAAGCATGTTCTGTGTCGTTTTTTATGCTTCACAGATTGTGTTTGAGATGCAGTTTGGTTAAAATCGNGGTAACAAATGCTATATTACCATAATTAACTGTGTATTTTCAGTTTGGAGACAGCAATGGCACTTTTAGAAATTCATACTTTTCCAGATTCAGTTTTGAGGCAAAAGGCTGAGCCGGTAACAGTTTTTGATCAAGAGCTTGATGAAACCGCACAATCAATGTTGGAAACAATGTACTTTTCCGGCGGAATAGGTTTGGCGGCCATTCAAGCAGGTATCCTGAAACAAATAATTGTTATTGATTTAAAAAGTGGTGAGGAAGACACCGAACTTCGGGAACCTCATGTTTTCATAAATCCTGAAATACTGGAAAAATCCGGAACTACTGTCTCTGAAGAAGGTTGCTTGAGTGTGATTGAGTTCCGGGCCGAAGTTGATCGTGCTGAAGAAATAATCATTGAATATCAGGATGTTGCCGGAAATTCTAAAAAACTGGAAGCCGAAGATATGATGTCTATTTGTCTGCAGCATGAAATCGACCATTTGAATGGTATTTTATTCATTGATCATTTACCTCTGCTTAAACAGAAAATGATTAAAAAACGGTTGACCAAACTCGCTAATGATGAGGCCTGATTTTGCGTCATTTTTTTTTCTGCACTATTTTTATTTATTTTTGGTTTGTTCCTTTTTTCGGTAGTAACTTTGCATTTGCTGAAGTTCAGGATTATGCACATGCGATTGTCACAACTTCCACAGGAAAGAAAATTTCTGTCGAAGTCGCAGACACAGTTGAAAAACGAAGCTTGGGACTGGGGAAACGTTCTGGTCTGGAAAATGGCTGGGGCATGTTGTTTGTCTTTGAAAAACGTAAACAGCATGGTTTTTGGATGAAAGATATGGAGTTCCCATTGGATATCATTTGGCTGGATAATCACAGAATTGCTTACATTCTCCGGAATGTTCAGCCGGCAAAGTCCGGAGTTATTCCTCCGGTAATGACACCTCCTGTGGCTGGAAATTTTGTGCTGGAAATTGACGCTGGACGTGCCGACGAACTAAAACTTCAAGTAGGTCAACGCTTGAAGTATCAATTTTGAACTGGTTAAACCAGAAAAAACATCGACATAATGTGCTAAATGGCTAAATCACAAATTATATGCGTAGTAGACGACGAGCCGGCGATTCGGGAGACACTTGAAAATGTTCTTTCTGATGAAGGCTATCCGGTGATGTCCTGCAGGGACTCTGAAGATTTTTATGCAAAACTGGAGAAACAAACTCCGGCTTTGGTACTGTTGGACATCTGGCTCCCTGGAACGGATGGAATGGCAATTCTCAGTCAGTTGCGTGAAACTCATCCGGACATTCCCGTAATCATGATGAGCGGACACGCGGGCATCGATGCAGCAGTAAATGCAATAAAACTGGGTGCTGTCGATTTTATGGAAAAACCACTGCGCCTTGAAATTTTGCTCGACAAAATTTCAATTGTTCTTTCCAATAAACCTCCAAAAAAAATCAAAGATCTGGCCTCAGATACTCTGCTGGAAGTAGCAAAGATTATCAATCCCATAATACCTTCTGGAGCAGTACAATTACAGGATTCAAAACGTCCCCAGCGAACCTTGAAAGGCAATGTTGTTTTGAATGGTAAAGGGCTTTTGACAGGTAGAAACACCGGTGTTATTTTAAGTCCACTTGATCCTAACTCCGGGATTGTTTTTCAAACATTGGATGATACATCTTTACCTGCACATATCACAAATATAGAAAATTTTTCTCAATCTGTGGCAAAGCAATCATTTAGTGCAAACTCGACTGTATTAGCTCGTGATAACCGTCTGGTACGGACAGTAGAACATTTGATGGCTGCTTTACATATGGCCGGAATAACCAATGTTTTAGCCAAAGTCGATGAAGAAATTCCCAACATTGACGGTTCAGCAAAGGATTTTAGTGAACTTATCAAAGAAGCCGGAATACTGGATCAGAATGAATCAGCAAAAGATGCTGTAGTTTTGGAGCCAATTCAGGTGGGGCGTAAAAAACTTGGATGAAAAACACCTCTATGTGGAACCGTATGAAGGCTTTGAGGTTAAAATGCGTGTTGATTATGACGCTCCTATTGGAGAGCAAAAACTAACCTTTAATTCTGAAAAGGATTCTTTCAACAGTGATATTGCACCAGCAAGGTCTTTCAATACCTTCGAGAATATTGACATGGCGCAAAAAAAAGGAACTGTCGGCAGCGGCTATCTTGATTCTCATATAATCATGCATGAGGGAAAGGTCATCAATACAGACTTACGTTATCCGGATGAGTTTGTACGCCACAAAATACTTGATCTCATCGGGGACCTTTATCTGCTTGGATATCCACTGCGAGGAAGAGTTGTTGCCAATATGACATCACATGGTTACAATCAGGCTCTGGTTCAAAAATTACATGTTGCACTGACAACCTGAGAAATATGCGCCACCAAGCTAGATCATACGCACTACAGGCCCTTTATCAGGCGGAACTGCTTCAAAGTAAAGCCATGAAACATGCTGATCGTTTTTTGGATCAACTTGAAACCAGTCCGGAAATAAAAGAATTTGCACGGGAACTGGTAGCAGGGACGCTCCAGCATCGCAAACACCTTGATCGATATTTGCGGCGTAACCTGGAACACTGGAAACTGAACCGTCTTTCCACCACTGTCCGGAATATATTACGTCTGGCAACCTATGAACTTTATCACCATCCGGAACTATCCCATAGTGTTGTCATTGACGAAGCTGTAGAACTATGCAAAGATTTTGTAGATGACACTTCACATGGTCTGACAAATCGTGTTTTGCAAAGAGTTTATGACCAAATAACAGAAGAGAGAAAAACCAAAGCCATAGCAAAAAAAGAAGAATCTTCAAAAATAAAGCCGGACAAAAAAACGCAAGAGCCGGAATNAAAATAAAAGCGTTAACAGTTTAGAACTCTTTTACGTTTTGGAGATATTTGGTAAAATACATCACTTATTCAAAATCACTCTTCAGCNAACTCCTTCAATTTGTTTCCAGTCACCCGGAACATAGTCCATTCATCCAAAGGAGATGCTCCCATTTTCTGATAAAATTTAATTGCCGCTTCATTCCAGTTAAGAACTGACCATTCCAAACGTCCTCCGCCAATTTCCCGCGTCCGTTGAGCTAATCGGCGGAGCAATGCTTCTCCAACGCCTTTTCCTCTGGCGCTTTCCCGCACATACAGATCCTCCAGATAAATTCCTGGACGTCCCAAAAAAGTAGAAAACGTGCGAAAATACAATGCAAAGCCCAAGGTTTTATTTTTGTCGTAAGCAATTTGCACTTCTGCCGGAGAATTTATACCAAATAGCGTTATCTTCAGCAACTCCTCTGTTGCAACCACTTCACCAGAGAGATTCTCAAATTCAGCCAGAGCTTTGATCAATTCTAAAATTTCAGGTACATCCTCTTCTTCGGCTTGTCGTATTTCAAAATCTGTCTTAATTTCTGTCATGTTGTTCTCATTTAGTGAATTCAAAATTGGCTGATAATTTTTTCATAGTTCCGGACTTCTTTCATATTATCGCGTTTGTGGAAACCCTGAATCAAAATCCGGCATTTTTTCTGGAGCATCCGGATAGCGGCTAATCGGTCATCCGGTTTCAGTATTTCAGTTTTCAGAATTTTATTAATTGACTGTACACGGTAACGGTCAATTCCCCATTCTCTTTGTGAAAGCTGGTCTGCATGTCCTCCGTGGCGTGTCATTAATTTTTCGTTCAGTAAGGCCGCCGGATGCTGAGCACAGAGCCGGAGCCAAAGATCATAATCCTCACAAACGGGCAGTCTTTCATCAAACATACCATGTACTTCAAGCAGTTCACGACGGAGGAGCACTGTTGAAGGAGCCATCAAACAAAGTGCCAGACTTGGCTGAAAAATCCAGCCCTCCCGTTTTTGATGCTTTTTTTTCGGGTTGACCCGGATTCCATTCCTGATCCATATTTCATCAGTAAAATGAATCGGAAATCCCTGTCGAATTTTGGTTTGTTCGATTTGCTTTTGTAATTTTTCCGGATGCCAATAATCATCTGAGTCCAAAAAGGCGATCCACTCGCTGTCGCTTTTTAAAACAGCAGCATTTCGTGCAGCACTGACTCCCCGGTTTTTTGTTAATATAATGCACCGGATTTTTCCGGAATAGCGTTCAAAAATTTCTGCTGTAGAATCAGTTGAAGCATCATCTACCACAATCAGCTCATAATCCCGGAAAGTCTGTGTTAAAACCGATTCAATTGCTGTTTCCAGCCATTCGGCCCGATTCCAGGTTGGCAGTATGACAGTTACACTCGGCATGACACAATCATATAATTGCTCAAGTTAATGAATACTGAATCCATGATTTTACTTGACAAATTTTTGATACCCCCATAAGGTATAATACAAGTTGCTAAATAGTTTTTCTTTTGTCATTCCGGACTTAATCCGGAATGACAATGCAGAAGAATCGAAAGCGGCGCCGCATCCCAATGAAAATAACTCGCAGGATGAGAAAATCAAACAACATATGAGTAAGGATTTTGTGCGGTTTAAGATNAATCCCTTGTACATGACATCCTGAATCTATAATTNTCTTNTTGGTATTNTTTAACAATTTCATCTTTCAGCAAGCCCAATTTAATATTCACTTTTTTGAGGAGTCAACAATGCATCCAAGTCACGAAAATCAACTTGTTCGCCTGAAAAAGGTTGAAGGACAGGTACGAGGAATTCAAACTATGATTGAGGAACGTAGATATTGCATGGATCTTCTGTCCCAAATCAGAGCAGTGACAGGAGCAATGCGTAAAATTGAGTCTGGAATTTTAGCAAGCCACCTGCAGCACTGTGTCAATGACGCAATTACCTCGAAAAGTCAAAAAGAAGCTACGGTAAAAATTAAAGAAATTACACGTCTCTTTGAAAAATTGAATTAGGTGCTAAATCATTTCGGGCTGCTTCTTGATGAGTTGTTGAGATAATAAATACCAGACCAAACCTGCTGCTTGCATTAAAACCAGTACACCAATTGCGACTTGATAACTTGCAGGATCATAGCCAATTTCTGTAGTTGGCCAGAGTTCAATGATGGCTCCTATACCCCACTGGATAATAAATGCCCCCATAAAAACCTGCACATTCAGGATTGTACTAACACGTCCGGAATATTTTTTTGGAAAAATTTGAGCTAAACCCGCAAAGGTTAAAATGCATGAAGAGCCCAAAAATCCAAAAAGAACAACCAGTAACAAAGGACTTGTTGCCCAGCCATAGGCCATGGAAAATTGCGCGGTTAAAAATAAAGTCATTCCAAAAACACCCACAGTAATCGGGCGAATATCAAAAAGCTGAGAAAGCCGTTCAGAGAAAATTCCAAGTGAAAAATAACCGGCAATTATAGCCAGTGTCATTGCGAATAATAGTTGTGTCGAATCCCCCTCACCAAGACTCACAACATCTCTCAGCCATGGTTTAATCCAGAGTCCGTGAATCGCCAAAAATGACCCATTGGAAAGTGCTGTTAAAGGGACAATGCTCCAAAAAACCGGGCTGCGGAA
>JGI26063J44948_1000043_pt1 | contig 25035 bp, 25 predicted proteins | sample MarorgKNORR_S2LV_4_FD_44948 | JGI IMG/M metagenome (IMG submission 44948) | reverse complement strand
TCTCATCATAATGAAAATTTTGTAATATTTTCTGTCTTGCATGAATTAATTTTTTATAATTATTAATAAGCAAATTATATTTTTTATCTTTAGAATAAATTAGCCTATCAATAAAATTTCTTCTAGATGATGGTGAAGAAACAAATAGTCTCTCCATTTCAGGCAAAAAATAAATAAAGGATAATAAATTTTCAAAATACTTTAAAGAATCTACATCAGAACTATTATTAATGAATATTTTTTTTAAATTTTTTTCATTTTTGTCAATATTGGAAACATCAACAGTATAATCAGTATCTTCATGATGGAAAATTGAACGTATATTAAAATTTTTTTCATTTGTTTCATAGTTGANTAGATTAATAATTTTTTCTTTCCTAAATCCTCTTCCTTTTTCAAATAAAGACAACGATTCTAAAACATTTGTTTTCCCTGAACCATTTTTCCCAATAATAATATTGCATTTATCATCAAATTCGAAAGATGAATCTAAAAAATTTCTATAGTTCTTTAATTTAATGCTTCTAAAATGACCCAAGAAAAACTATACTCGCATGGGCATCAAAACATATATTAAATTAGGATTGGATTCTTCAGTAGCTATAACGGGAGAAGANGAATCCTTAAAGCTTAATGTAATTTCATCGTCTTCAAGATTATTAATCATTTCTAATATATACTTTGAGTTAAAACCAATCTCTATTTCGTTACCAGAATATATGGTTGTAATATCTTCAGTTGCTGTACCACTATCAGAATTCACTGAAGACAAATTCATTACATTATTAAGAAGTTTAAATTTAATAATAGGAGATTTATCAGTTGTGATTGTACTTACGCGATCAACGGCCATGCTAAAATCATGCCTATTAATCTTTAAAATATGATTATTATCATTTGGTATAACACGATCGTAATCTGGAAAGTTTCCATCTATTAATTTTGATATTAAGATTGATTCATTAATAAAAAAAACTATTTTATTAGAATCCAAATTAATTTTTATTGAACCGTCGTATTCAGCAAGNAATTTACACAGCTCATTAACTGTTTTTTTAGGTACAATAACTCCTGCAATTTCTTCAGAGTCTTCATTAAAATTAAAATCTATTTTTGCCAATCTATGTCCATCAGTTGCTACAACAGATAATAAATTTGAATGATCTTCTTTTTTTTTATGAAAATAAATTCCATTAAGAAAATATCTTGTCTCTTCATTCGATATTGCAAAACGAGTTTTATCCATTAACCTCAGAAATTTATGAGAATCTATATTAATTTCAATTTCTAAATCACTAATCTCTATAATTGGAAAATCTTTTTTAGGTAGGCATCCTAAAGAGAATTTTGACTTTCCAGATCTAAGACTTATTATTTTCCCATCATTAGATATTATTTCAATTTCACTTGTATCTGGTAGCTTTCTAATAATATCATAAAGCGTATGTGCTGATACTGTGGTTGAGCCCTCCTCAATAATATTACAATTTAATTTTTCAGTAATTGAAATATCCATATCTGTAGCAGACAAAATTAAAGAATTTTCTTTTGCATCAAGTAAAATATTAGATAATATCGGAAGGGTGTTTCTTTTCTCAACTATACTTTGAACATGTGAAAGCGATTTGAGAAGAGTGTTTTTTTCAACAGTNAATTTCATTAAATAAATTTATAATTAAAAAATCCTAAGAATCTATTAATCTTTTTAATAACTCAATATCTTCGTTAAAATTGTTATCTTCATGTTTTAATTCCTCGATTTTTTTCACTGCATGCATTACTGTTGTATGATCTCTTCCTCCAAATTTACGCCCTATTTCAGGCAGTGAACGGGAAGTTATCGATTTTGCTAGGTACATTGCTATTTGACGAGGTCTTGCTACAGACCTGGATCTACGTGGGGAATGCATATCGGTTAATCTGATATTAAAATGTTCAGCAACTTTTTTCTGNATTTCTTCTATTGTAATTTTTTTGTTATTTGATTTTAATAAATCCTGCAATACAATCTGCGCTGTTTCAACTGAAATAGCTGTGCCAACTAATGTTGCATGGGCTACCAATCTATTTAGAGCGCCTTCCATTTCTCTAACATTAGAAACAATACGATGAGATAAAAATTCTAAAACTTTAGGAGGTATTTCAACACCCCTCTTTTGTGCTTTCTCTATTAATATACCCAACCTTAATTCATACGTCGTTGGATGAATATCCGCTACTAAACCACATCCCAATCTAGATTTTAATCTTTCTTGAACTCCATCAAGATCTGAAGGTGATTTATCAGCAGAAATAACAATTTGTCTATTTTGTTCTATCAAAGCATTAAACGTATGAAAAAATTCTTCTTGTGTATTATCTTTTCCACTAATAAATTGTACATCATCAATCATTAGAACATCAATGGATCTAAATTGTTCTTTAAACGCAGATGTATCTTTATATCTTAACGCTCTAACAAATTGATACATAAATTTTTCTGCAGAAAGATAAATTACTTTTCTTTCTGGTTGTTGTTCTTTTATCTTCCATCCAATAGCATGCATTAAATGAGTTTTACCTAAACCTACACCGCCATATAAAAATAATGGATTNAAAGTAACTGTTTGAGATTCTGCTACTCTTTGAGAGGCGGCAAAAGCTAATTCATTAGGCTTTCCAACCACAAAATTATCAAAGTTAAAACGAGGATCTAATGGAGCTCCAAAATCACTTGGATATGAAGAAGTTTGATTTGATCGAATATCCATTGTTGTTTTCCAATGGTTATCAGTATCTTTTATGGTTCTAGCCGTTCCTGGGACTACTCTTCCTCCATTAGGTTTAACAACAAATTTTATCATTTCAATATTTTCAATATATTTTTTACATTCATTTTTTACTTTGTCAGCATAATTATTGACTATCCAATCTCTTAAAAATTTAGTTGGAACAGATAAGGTTATTGTTGTGTTTTCAATAGAAATAAAAGAGAGTTGCTTGAACCAATTATTGTAAGCAGTATCTCCAACTATTTTTTTAATATTCCTTTTTAAAAGAGGCCAATTTTTCTCATTAAAATCCAAAAAGGAATCCTTCATTCATTCACCTCTACCAGTCTTTGTTTGTTTTCAGTGCAAAGACCAAAAGTCATATATTAATAATCACCAAATTATTATGATAGACAACACTCTTTAGAGATTTTTGGCAAGAAGAAAAGTCAAAAAATTAATAAAAAATTAAATATTTTTAGTTTTTTTTGATAACGAGGATAACTTTCTGGACATATATTGTTTTTTAATTAAACCTTTTTTCGTGGCCTTAGCCAAAGAGGAATTCACTAAATTAAAAGATTGATCAATGCCTTCTTTGTTCTTTGCTTTAATTAACTCTGTAAATTTATTAATATTGGTTTTTAGTTGAGAAAGGATTTGGCTATTAATTAATTTTCTTTTCAATGCCTGACGTGTTCTTTTTTTTGCTGATTTATGGTTAGCCATTCGCCAGAACGTATAGTTTTACTTGATTTAAAGTCAATATAATAAACCATTTTATTTATTTTTTGATCTGAATATCTGGACAGTAAAAAGTTGATCTACCATACTGGATAATTTTTACTATTGGTTTTCCTATTATTTTTTGTCCAGATTTATTGTAAACTTTAAAATTTTTTTGAAAATTACCTATTGTTCCATCAGTTGAAACATAATCCTTAAGAGTGGAACCTCCTGCGATAATGGCTTTTTTTAGTATTTTTCTTATAGAAATCACTATATTCCTGCATTCAATCAAAGACAAGTCCCTTCCCTTGCAAAAGGGGGAAATTTTGGCATCAAACAATATCTCGCTTGCATATATATTTCCAATTCCTGCAATGACTTTTTGATCTAATAATATTTGTTTAATAGGTGCAATTTTTTTACTAATTTTTAATGCCAAATACTCATAAGTAAGAGAAGTACTTAAAGCATCTTTGCCTAAATTCGATAAATATTTTTTTTGATAGATAGTCTCTTTTTTGCCATAATCTATTAATCCAAATTTTCTAGCATCATTGAATACCAAACAATGATCTTGGTTTGTTCTTAAAATAAAATGATCATGTTTTTGTTTGTGAAATATGTTGCAATTTAATAATCGCAACCTCCCAGACATACCAAGATGAATGATGATTGTATAATTATCTTCTAAATTTAAAAGTATGTATTTCCCTTTTCTTTTTATTTCTTTTATCCTTTTCCCATTGTGTATTTTAGAAAGATTTTTTGGTATAATAAAACGAAGTTTGGGAGTATGAATTTTAATATTAATTATCGTACAATTTATTATAGGATTTAATCCTCTAATTGTTGTCTCTACTTCTGGAAGTTCAGGCATATAAAAAACATGGATAATCTAAAAACAAGTTTTGGCAAAAGAAAAGTAACTGCAGCCTTAAAAACATCATTAGTGCAAGAAGTTTTCACAAATGTAGCAGAAAAATATGATGGAATGAATGATTTTATGAGTTTAGGAGCGCATCGATTATGGAAAAAAGAATTAATTGATTTGATGAACATACAATTAACAGATACCATTATTGATGTCGGGTCTGGAACAGGTGATTTGATTGATCTTATTTTAAATAAAAAAAAAATTAATTCAATTTATTCTATCGATCTAAATGATGAAATGTTACAATATGGAAAAAAGCGATTTAAAAATAAAAATGTACATTTTGTAAAAGCTAATGCAGAAAACTTGCCCTTTAAAAATAATTTTTTTGACAAATATATTGTTTCTTTTTGTTTAAGGAACGTAACAGATATTAAAAAAGCCCTAAATGAAGCATTGCGAATTTTAAAGCCTGGAGGTACATTTTATTGTTTGGAATTTAGTTCCCCTAAATCTAGTCTAATTAACTCTATATACAAAAGTTATAAAAAAAACATCATTCCTTGGATAGGGAAAAAAATAGCTGAAAATGAGGAGGCCTATCAATACCTACAAGAAAGTATTGATCAGTTTCCAAACCAAGAAGAATTATTATCGAACTTAACACAAATTGGATTTTATCGAACAAAATACTAAATATGTTTAACGGCATTGTGTCTGTTCATATAGGGTACAAAATTTAAAATTTTATGAAGATGCTTTTTATAATTTCTGCCTCTATAGCAATAAAAAAATGTAATGCGATCTTGAAGGCGTTAAGCAATCAACAGATATTTATTAATTGCATTGTTACTAACAATGCAAAAAAAATGACTAACCTTGAAGATTTAAAAAAAAGTATAAAAGGCAAAATATACTCTGACTCTTCTGAAAAAAATAATAAAATGTTTCATATTAAGCTAACTCGAAAAACAGATTTAATTGTAGTATGCCCGGCAACAGCTAATATTATAGCCAAATATGCAAATGGTTTTGCAGATGATCTAGCTAGCACTTCTTTGATAGCTTCAAATAAACAAATTATATTTATTCCAGCCATGAATGCAGAAATGTGGAATAATTCTATTAATCAAAAAAATGTATCCAAACTTATGGATATGGGTGTAGAATTTATTGGTCCTGAATATGGCCACCTATCTTGTGATGAAGTTGGTCTTGGTAGACTATCAAATGCTAAGAAAATTCAAGACATATTGATTCAAAATTTAAATAGATCTCAAATTTTTAAAAATAAAAAATGTCTGATAACAGCTGGTCCAACTCTTGAACCCATTGATCCAATTAGATACATATCGAATCATTCATCAGGAAAACAAGGTTATGAAGTAGCAAAACAGATGGTACTATCAGGAGCTAAAGTAACTTTAGTATCTGGGCCGACAAACATCCAGGCACCCTATCAAGCAAAGCTGATAAAAGTTAAAACAGCCAAAGAAATGTTTACAGCCGCCAAAAAACACTCTGGGGTTGATATCGCAATATTTACTGCAGCAGTAAGTGACGCTTCTCCTAGAAAATTATTTAATTATAAAATTAAAAAAGAAAATTTAAAAAATATAATATTGAAAAAAAATAGAGATATTCTGCAGAATATCTCTTCATTAAAAAAAAATCGACCGAATATTGTTATTGGTTTTGCAGCAGAAACAACAAATCATATTAATAACGCTAAAAAAAAGTTACAATCTAAAAAATGTGACGCAATTATAGTAAATAAAATTGATAATAATAAGGTTTTTGGATCTGATCACAACAAAGTTTCATTTATTAAAAATAACTATGTCAAAAATTTAAAAAAAATGTCTAAAGCAAATGTAGCCAAAGAATTGATCCAATTCATTAGTCAATTGAAAACAAATTAAATATTATGAATATAACAGAAGAAGAATTAGAAATATTTTCACGTCAACTTATTCTAAAAGATTTCAAAGAAGAAAAATTTAATGAATTGCAAAAAAAAGAAATTAGTATTATTGGCCTAGGAGGAATTGGCTGCCCTTTAGCTCAATATTTAATATCTGCTGGAATTAAAAAGCTAAATATATTTGATGGTGACACGATTAAAAAAACTAACTTAAATCGTCAAACTCTTTATTCTATTCACGATATTGGAAAGAAAAAATCTACAATTGCTAAGAAAAAACTGCTTGGAACAAACCCTAATGCTGTAATCAATTCTTATAACCACAAGATAGAAAAAGATAACTTACATTTACTTAAAAATTCTTCCATTATTATTGATGCCTCAGATAACTGGGAAACCATGAGATTAATAAATAAATATACTACAAAAAAAAACCTGCCCCTTCTCAGCATATCAGTTGTAGGTTTTGATATTCAAATGATTTTATTTGAAAATACTACTCATAATCATCTATGTTTAGAATGCATTTTCCCTAATCACAATGAACCAGAACTAGCAAGATGTGACACGGTTGGTATTATGGGAACAGCAGCTGGACTAGCAGGAATTATTTCCGCACAAAAAGCTATTAACTTTTTACTTAGGTTTAATGAAAAAAATAATATTTTGACACTTGTAGATGTCAAATTACTTTCTATTAGTCATATTAAGACAAAAAAGAATATTGATTGTAAATTACAATAAAGCAAAAATTAAAGAATTAATTGAAAATATCATAATAAACTATATCTATAAAATTCTAATGAAAGAGGATTCATTTAATTACGAAAAACTTATTGAATGCGGAAAAGGAATACTGTTTGGTAAAGGCAACGCTCAGCTTCCTCTTCCTCCTATGCTAATGTTTGATAGAATAACCCATATTAATNAAATAGGTGGTGAATTTGCCAAAGGAGAAGTTATTGCGGAACTTGATATTGAATCTAACCTTTGGTTTTTTGATTGTCATTTTAAAAATGATCCAGTAATGCCGGGTTGTCTTGGTCTAGATGCTATGTGGCAATTAGTTGGTTTTTATCTTGGATGGTTAGGTCAACCAGGAAAAGGAAGGGCACTGGGAGTGGGAGAGGTAAAATTTACTGGCCAAGTTCTTCAAACTGTAAAAAAAGTTACCTATCATATTTCTTTAAAACGATTAATTTTAAGAAAATTAATTCTTGGCGTTGCTGATGGAATTTTAAAAGCAGATGGCAAACCAATTTATGAAGCAAAAGATATAAAGGTTGGATTATTCAATACTAGTAAATAGAATAAAATGAGAAGAGTAGTAGTAACGGGTCTTGGAATTATTTCTTGTATTGGAAATAATCAAGAAACAGTAATTAAAAATTTAAAAAATCTTAATTCAGGAATTACCAAAGCACCTGAATATGAGGAATTTTCTTTTAGAAGTTTAGTGCACGGAAAGCCTGACATTAATCTTGGAGAACAAATAGATAGACGCATATTAAGATTTATGGGGGACGGAGCTGCTTATAATTATATTGCGATGAAAGATGCAATTAAAGATTCCGGTTTGGAGGATGGTGAAGTGTCTAATGAAATGACAGGTATAATTGTAGGTTCCGGAGGACCCTCCACACAAAATTTACTTAAATCTTCTGAACTAGGTAAAGAAGGTGGGTCAAGAAAAGTTGGTCCGTTTATGGTTCCAAGAACAATGTCTAGTACAAACTCAGCTACTCTAGCTACCCCCTTTAAAATTAAAGGTGTTAATTATTCCATTACATCTGCTTGCTCTACAAGCTCGCATTGTATTGGTAATGCTTATGAGCTTATTCAAATGGGTAAGCAAAATATAATGTTTGCAGGTGGGGGAGAAGAATTACATTGGACAATGTCAATTTTATTTGATGCCATGGGTGCATTATCATCAAAATATAATGAAACTCCTCATCTTGCTTCTCGTGCCTATGATACAAATAGAGATGGTTTTGTAATATCAGGAGGTGGTGGGACAATTGTTTTAGAAGANTTAGAACATGCAAAAGCCAGAGGAGCTAAAATTTATGCTGAAATCACGGGTTATGGTGCCACTTCTGATGGTCACGATATGGTACAACCATCAGGCGAAGGAGCTGTTAGATGTATGAATCAAGCTCTTAAAACAATGGATGGAGAGATTGATTACATTAATTCGCACGGTACTAGTACACCAATTGGAGATCTTAAAGAATTGGAAGCTATAAAAAAAGTTTTTCCTAATAAATCCCCTCACATAAGTTCAACTAAATCTTTAACGGGACATTCATTAGGTGCAACAGGTGTTCATGAAACTATCTATTCTTTATTAATGTTAAATAATAATTTTTTGTGTGGTTCAGCAAATATAAGTGATCTAGATGAAAGTGCTAAAGAGCATAATATTCTAATAGAAACTATAAATAAAAAAGACATCCAAAATGTTATTTCTAATAGTTTTGGTTTTGGCGGAACAAATGCAACATTAGGTTTTTCAAAAATAAATGCTTAAAAATAAAAAAGGTATAATTTTTGGTATTGCTAATGATCACTCAATTGCATGGGGGATAGCCAAAAAACTCTCAGAAAAGGGTGCAGAATTTGGCATTACATATCAAAATGAAACATTACTAAAAAGAGTTAAACCCTTAGCTGATAAAGTTAATAGCAGCTTACTTATTGAATGTGATTTTTCAAAAACAGAATCTATTAAAAGTTGTTTTGAAGAAATAAAAGTAAAATTTCAAAATATTGATTTTGTTATTCATGCAGCGGCATTTTCAGATAAGAATGAATTGAATGGAAAATATATAAACACATCAAAAGATAACTTTATAAAAACTCTAAATATTTCATGTTTCTCTTTTACAGAAATATCTAAGTATGCTTCTGAAATAATGAATGATGGTGGAAGTTTATTAACTTTAAGTTTTTATGGATCTAACAAAGTGATGCCAAACTACAACGTTATGGGTGTTGCAAAAGCAGCATTAGAAACTAGCGTTAAATATTTAAGTGTTGATTTAGGTAGTAAAAATATAAGAGTAAATGCTATCTCTGCAGGACCTATGCGTACACTAGCGGGGGCTGCGATCGCAAATGCAAGGNATGTTTACAATTATACTCAAGCAAACTCTGCTTTAAAACGAAATGTAAAATTAGAAGAAATTGGTAATGCTGCTCTTTATTTTGTTAGTGATTTATCAAATGCAGTTACAGGTGAGGTACATTATGTAGATTGTGGTTTTAATATCTTAGGAATGCCAAAATCTAATACTTAAGAAATCTTAAATTCCTTAGGATCATCAATAAAAATACTTTTCACTCCCATAGACCACAATGCATTAGCTTCGCTTGGTTTTAAATTTTTTTCTGAATAAATAGTAGTAATCAAATTATGTCTTTTCATTTCATTCATAATATCTGAATTGATAATATTTTTATTAAAACCACAACAAGAAAAATTATATTTTTCACAAATATCTAAAGTATTTTTTAAAGAAATATCTTTACTAAATCCATCTATTAAAAGGCCATAATATGAATTTGGTAGAAATTTTTTCATTAAAATTACCGAAGGCCAATCAAAACTTGAAAAATAATATTGATTGGTAAAATTAAAGTTACTTAAAAGTTTAGCAATAGCTTCAACATTATTTTTTTCAAACCCCAAATTAGGTTTTAATTCAATNTTTAGACNTATTTCGTTTTTTTTACAAAATAAAAGAACTTGTTTTAAAGTTGGAATACAAATATTTGTAGAATAATTATAAAAGGAAAAACCCGCATCTAGTTTTTTTAAATCATCATAGTTAAAGTCTGTTGGCAATCCCTTACCATCAGTGGTTCTCTCCAAAGTATCATCGTGCAATAAAATAGGGACTAAATCCTTGGAAATTTTTACATCTATCTCAATCCACTTCAGTCCAAGTTTGTGAGCCAATTCAATAGAATTCAATGTATTTTCAGGAGATAAATTTTTAACCCCCCTGTGACCTATTAATTTAGGGGGGTTAAGCATTGTTTTTTTATTCAGTTTCCACTTCTTTCATGGATAATTTTACCTTGCCACGACCATCGATATCTAAAACTTTTACTTTAACAACATCGCCTTCTTTGACAACATCACTAACTTTTTCAACTCGCTCATTTTTTAGTTGACTAATATGCACAAGGCCATCGCGTGAACCCATAAAATTAACAAAGGCACCAAAATCCATCAATTTAACAACTTTACCTTCGTAGATTTTTCCAATCTCAGGCTCTTCAACGATACTATTAATCCAATCAATAGCAGCTTGTCCGGATTCCCCATCAACAGCAGCAATACTAACTAACCCTGCATCATTGATTTCAATTTTTGCACCTGTTTTTTCTGTAATTTCACGAATAACAGCTCCACCTTTTCCAATAACTTCACGAATCTTATCTTTGTGAACTTGAATTGTAGTTATGGTAGGTGCGTAATCTGAAATACTATCTCTAGATTTATCAATTGCTTTTGCCATTTCACCTAAGATATGTAGTCTGCCTTCTTTCGCTTGCACAAGTGCTTCCTTCATAATATCCGAAGTAATGCTTGTAATTTTAATATCCATTTGAAGGGATGTAATGCCATCTTTAGTACCAGCTACTTTAAAATCCATATCACCTAAATGATCTTCGTCACCAAGAATATCTGATAAAATAACATAATTTGAATCTTCTTTAATTAAACCCATGGCAATTCCTGCGATTGGCTTTTCTATAGGTACACCAGCATCCATCATTGATAAAGATGTCCCACAAACTGTTGCCATAGAACTAGACCCGTTTGATTCTGTAATTTCGGATACAACTCTATATGTGTATGGAAATTTTTCTGCAGATGGTAACATTGGATGAATAGCTCTCCAAGCTAGTTTACCGTGACCAATTTCACGACGGCTAGTAAAACCTGCTCGTCCAACTTCCCCAACAGAATAAGGAGGAAAATTATAATGTAACATAAAGTTCTCCCTAAATTCGCCCTCAATTGCATCAATGCGTTGTTCATCTAAGCCAGTACCAAGAGTTGTTACAACCAATGCTTGCGTTTCTCCTCTAGTAAACAGGGCAGAACCATGTGTTCTTTCAAGAACACCAACTTCACATTCTATAGGACGAACAGTTTTTGTATCACGACCATCTATTCTGTTTCCAGTTTTTAATAACTCACTTCTTACAATATCTTTTTCAATGGATTTTGTAACATCTCCTACAATCACTGTAGATAATGCTTCAGAAACATATTTTTCGCTAATTTCAGTTCTTGTTTCATTTAATAATTCAGATCTTTTTTGTTTTTCTTGAATCTTATAAGCTTCAATAAATTTATCTTTGTAATTTTTTTCAATTTCAGAAGGTAAATTTTTAATCTCTTCATCCTTTTCAGGAATATTCCAAGGTTCTTTAGCTGCCTTCCTTGCAAGATTAATAATGGCATCAATTACTTCCTTATAAGTTTCTTGACCCATGACTACTGCCTCTAACATTTGCTCTTCTGATAATTGTTGTGCTTCAGACTCAACCATTAATACACCTTGGCTAGTTCCTGCTACAACAAGTTCTAAATTTGAATCTTTCATTTCACTTAATGTTGGGTTTGCAACTAATTTATCATTAATCATTGCAATTTTTGCAGCCCCTAATGGCCCCATAAATGGTAGTCCAGATAAAGTAATTGCAGCACTAGTAGCTATCATTGCAACAATATCAGAATCATTTTCTTGGTCATGAGACAAAACAGTACACATAACTTGAGTTTCATTTTTAAAATCTTTATGAAACAAAGGTCTAATCGGTCTATCAATCAAACGACATATTAAAGTTTCTTTTTCTGTTGGTCTTGCTTCTCTTTTAAAGAATCCTCCTGGAATTTTTCCAACCGCATAAAATTTTTCTTGATAATTTACTGTTAGTGGGAAAAAATCCATATCTGGCTTTGCTGTTTTTGCAGCAACAACATTTGCCATAACAGTTGTTCCACCATAAGTAGCCACAACCGAAGCATCTGCCTGTCTTCCTATTTTGCCAGTTTCTAAAGTTAATTTTTTTCCTGCCCAATTAATTTCAATTTTATTTATATTAAACATTTATTTTTCCTATTTCTGTTCCTATTTAAATATTTTTTCTTATGTATTGTAATTTCCGCCAAATATTTATTATCCGCGAATATTTAATTTTTTAATAATTTCTTGATATTTTGATTCATCTTTTTTAGATAAATAATTTAACAGTTTTTTTCTTTTATTAACCAAAGCTAATAAACCTCTTTTTGAGTGTTTATCATGTTTATGATTATTAAAATGGTCAATTAAATTAATTATTCTTTCACTTATAACTGCAATCTGAACTTCAGCAGAACCAGTATCTTTTTTGTTAATTGCAAATTGTGAAATTATTTTTTTTTTGTTTTCTTTAGTTATCGACATCGCAACTCCTATATTAAAACTTTATCGGGTTTGAACAAATCACCATCTAATTTGCCAAAAGAAAGTACACTTCCTTTATTTGTTAGAAAAATCACTTTTCTATCAAGTAAATTTAAAGGCGGATTGTTTAAAAGATTAATATTGATATTAATTTCTTTTCCATGAGAAAGATTAAGCTTACTTTCCTCATCATCAACTTCGTATGCCAAGATGTCGTCCAGCATAGATACTGATGAATGGAATCCTCTAAATTCATGGAGCCTTTGCCCTATTTTTAACAAATCGTCCAGTAAATTAGCATTATTTATGTTAAATTTACCTACTTTGGTTCTTTTTAAAGAGTGTACGTGCCCTTTACTGTCAAGTTTTTCTGCCAAGTCTCTTGCAAAACTTCTGACATAAAATCCCTTGCCACACTTGATCTTTATTTTTGTAATTAATTCATTTTCCCAATTGATGATTTTTGTTTCAAATATTTGAACATTTTTTTCTCCAACTTCAAAATCTATATTTTGTCTTAATAAATTATAAGCTCTTTGTCCTTTTATCTTTATTGCGGATGCTTTAGGTGGTTTCTGCATGATAATTCCTCTAAATTCTTTAAGCTTAATTTTAATATTCTCCAATGTAGGAATATTATCTGTCCGTTCAATTATCTTTCCTTCCCTATCATCAGTTGATGTTTGTTCTCCCCATTTAATTTCAAATTCATATTCCTTAACATCAGAATTAATAAAAGGAATTAATTTTGTCGTTTTGCCAACTGCAATTGGAAGAATGCCTTCTGCCAAAGGATCTAATGTTCCGCCATGCCCAATTTTATCAATATTAAATTTTTTTTTTATTCTTCGTATAATTGCAAAAGAAGATATATTTAATGGTTTGTAAATATTAAGCCAACCTTGAATATTACTCATTCTCCAAATCTCTTATTACCTTTTTATTTAACAAAAGTTTTTCTATTTTTTCAGCTTCATCAAAAGTATTATCAATATAAAAATTTATTTTTGGAGTAAATTTAGATTTCAATTTTGCAAACGCAATATATTTTTGAAATATATGTTTATTTTTATTTAAATTATCTAAAAGCTTGTCCTTAAATTCACCCCCTCCAAGAGGCATAAAATATATATTAGCTATTCTTAAATCCTTTGACATTTTAACAAAAGAAACAGTTATTGAAGTCATTTGAATTTCATCATAATAAAAATCTTCTTTTAATAGGCAATCACTTATTAACGATCTTATAATTTCACCAAATCGAATTTGCCTTTTTGAAGTCACCTGATCAGAAGACATTGTTTTACTTAGTTTATAGTTTCCTTGATGTTTCCACTACTTCAAATGTCTCAATAATATCATTCACTTTAATATCAGAATAATTTTCAATTATTATGCCACACTCGTAACCAGCCTTAACTTCTTTTACTTCATCTTTAAATCTTTTTAAGCTACTAATTGTTCCGTTATGAATAACAATATTATCTCTTAGAATTCTAATTTTGGAATTCCTAGAAATTAATCCTTCTTTAACAAAACAACCAGCTATATTGCCAATTTTGGAGATTGAAAAAATCTCTCTAATTTCCACATAACCGGTTATATTTTCTGTAATATCTGGTTTAAGCAATCCGCTTAAAAGATTTTTTATATCATCAATTAACTCATAAATTATAGAGTAATATTTTATATCAACCCCTTCTTGTTTTGCCATATCTCTTGCTTGAGGAATAGCTCTCACATTAAATCCTACAATAAAACCTTTGCTAGAATTAGCTAACGCTACATCGCTTTCAGTTATAGCTCCCACACCCTTGTTAATAATATTTGTTTTAACTTCATCAGTAGAAAGTTTGATTATAGAACTTTCAATTGCTTCTGCCGAACCTTGAACATCAGCTTTAATTATAACGGGAAGAGAAATAGCCTCTCCTGCTGAAATCTTATTGAACATTTCCTCAACATTTGTTTTTATAACTTTATTTTTTTGTATTTGTTTTTTATTAAAACGATACTCTGCTATTTTTCTTGCACTATTTTCATTATCAACAACAACAAAATCATCTCCCGCTAGAGGATTGGCATCAAAGCCTAAGACTTCAATTGGCATTGATGGAAGGGCTTCTTTAACATTTTCTCCATTACTATTAATCAATGCTTTTACTTTTCCCCACTCCGAACCAGATACAAATGTGTCACCAATCTTTAGAGTGCCTTTTTGTACAAGAATAGTTGCTACCGAACCCCTACCTTTTTCAAGTTTTGTTTCAATAACCACCCCTCTCGCAATTCTATTAGGGTTTGCTTTTAAATTTAATAAATCAGCCTGTAAGTGTATGGCTTCTTCTAACTTATCAAAATTAATTTTTTTTAATGCTGAAATTTCAACGTCAAGTACTTCGCCGCTTAATTTTTCAACAATTATTCCGTGATTTAAAAGCTCATTTCTAACTTTGTCTGGATCTGCTGATGGTAGGTCAATTTTATTGATTGCCACAATTATTGGAACATTTGCAGATTTAGCATGTGCTATTGATTCAACTGTTTGGGGTTTAATACCATCATCCGCAGCAACAACTAGAATTATAATATCTGTTGTTTTTGAGCCTCGTGCACGCATATTTGAAAAAGCTGCGTGACCGGGGGTATCTATAAATGTAATTATATTATTATTGTTATTTATTTGATAAGCGCCAATATGTTGAGTAATGCCTCCTTTTTCTCCATCTACAACATTAGAACTTCTAAAAACATCTAAAATACTAGTTTTTCCATGATCCACGTGTCCCATTATAGTTACAATTGGGGCTCTTTTTTTCATAGCTGTTGCAGGATCTTTAAAATCTTCAATATCTTTTAAAATATCGTCATCATTTACAATTTTAACCCTATAGCCTAATTCTGTTGCTACAATTTCCGCTGTATCTGCTTCTAAAGATTGCGTNGCATTCGCCATAACACCCATCTTCATTAATGTTTTAACTACATCAGCAGTTTTTTCTGCCATTCTGTTAGCTAAATCTTGTACTGTAATAATTTCTGGAATAGTTATTTCTCTTCCAACATGATTTTCTTCTGGATTCTCTTGCAATTTTAATTTTTCCTTAATTCTAGCACGTTTTAATTTTGCTAAACTAGGAAACTTATCGTATTCTTGATCTTCTTGTTCTAAAATTTTATTAACATTGATTTTACCAAATTCATCATCTTGAGGTTTAAGGGTAGATTTTTTTGGAGTATTTTTCTTTACATCATTGCTTTTTTTATTTTTAGAAGAAAAATTTTTAGAAGGTTTATTAAAAAAATTTGATGCTGGAAATGCTTTAGCCGATCCCTGAGTTCGAAAAGAAGAAGATCCTCTAAAATTTGATTGTGTTGTAGAAGAGCTTTTTTGTTGATTATTTTTATTCCTAAAAACAATTTGAATTGTTTTTTTATTACCAACATTCTTTACAGCATTCCCAGAAGGTCCCAAATTCTTTCTGATTTGTAAGCGACCAGAAGTTGAAAGTTTGAGGGGTTTTTTTTGTTTTTCTCTATTTTTTTCCAATTTATTAAACCAAGTTTTATATTAATTATTTATCTTCTGTTGGCGCTTCTGCCGATGCAGATTTTACGTCTTCTGCTTTCGCAACTTCTTCTACCGGCACTTCTGTTAGCGCTTCTGCCGCTGCAGGTTTGGCGTCTTCTGCTTTCGCAACTTCTTCTACCGGNGCTTCTGTAAACCATTTTTCTCTTGCTTTCATTATCATATTATTCACAACGTTTTCATCTATATCTAAATCTTTGAATATACCCTCTTCTTTATCGATTAATTCAAAAGATGCCAGATCTGCAAAATCATCAATTGTAACAATGTTATTTTGAGCTAACAATGATAACATTTTATTGTTCATGCCATCTAATTTTTTTAATTCATTATCATGAATTTTTTCATCAATAATTTTAACATCTTCAGCATTTTTCTCACTCAAGTGATTTGAAGCACGAGAAATTAATTCACTTGCCAAATTTTTATCAAAACCTTCAATTTTTTCTAAATTTTCTAAACTTTCAGATGCAATTCCTTCAACCGATACATAGCCTTCTGTCACTAAAAGCTGCGCAATAACATCTTCTACATCTAAATTATTTATTAACATTTGAGTTTTTTCTTTAAACTCCTCTTGTCTTCTTTCTGATTCCTGTTCCTCAGTAAGAATATCAATTTCTAAATTAGTTAAATTAGATGCTAATTTAACATTTTGACCTTTTCGACCAATTGCTAAACTTAACTGTTCATCAGGTATTACTACTTCAACCTTATTTTTTTCTTCGTATAAAAAGATCTTACTCACCTCAGCAGGAGCCAAAGCATTAGCTAAAAAAGTTGCTTGATTATCTGACCACATAACAATATCAATTTTTTCTCCTTGTAATTCATTCACAACGGCTTGAACTCGAGAACCTCTCATTCCTACACATGCTCCCACAGGATCAATAGTAGAATCTTCAGTATAAACACTAATTTTTGCTCTTGAACCAGGGTCCCTAGCTACACTTTTGATTTGAATTACATTCTCATAAATTTCAGGAACTTCTTGAGTAAAAAGGTTAGACAAAAATTGAGGATGAGTACGTGATAAGAAAATTTGATACCCCTTAATATCTTCTTTTACATCGTAAATATAAGCTCTAACTCTATCACCATTTTTAAAAGTCTCCCTTGGTATTAATTCTTCCCTTTTTATAATAGCTTCGTTCTTCCCTAAATCTACTATTAAATTTCCAAATTCAGTCCGTTTAACAACCCCAACAGCAATTTCACCAACTTTATCTTTATACTCACTAAATTGTCTTGATTTATCTGCTTCTCTAACTTTTTGAATAATTACGCCTTTAGCATTTTGCGCAGCAACTCTTCCCATATCAATAGGAGGTAGTTCTTTGATAATAAATTCTCCAGTTGTAATATTAGGTTGAATTTTTTTTGCTTCATCTAAGGTAATTTGTTTTGCTTGTTCTTCTTCGCTTAGTTTTTCTACTACTTCTAGGTAAGAATTTAATTTTATATCACCACTATCACGATTTATAGAAACTCTTATATCTCTTTCAAAGCCATATTTGACTCTAGCTGCTTTTTCTAAAGCCATTTCCATTGCTTCAAAAACAGAATCTTGATCAATACTTTTTTCTTGTGCCACATTATTAGCAACTTGTAGCATTTCTTCTCTTATTACTTTAATTTTTTGTTTAGCCATGTTATTTACCAAAAAAAAGGCGGGTAATCCCACCTTCGAACTTAATTAAATTTTACATGCCTATATTAAAAAAACCTCATAAATTCAAGAATTATATTTTTTTTAATTGAAAAAACATTGTTTTTCTATTTGATTTCTTAGCTTTTTTAAAAAATTTTGTTTCTGGTAAGTCTAAATTTTCATAATCCCATTCTTCTAATTTTTGATTTTCCCAAATAAAAAAGTCTCTTACTTTGTGTATAATAGATAAAATTAACTGAATGTATGTTTGCGAATCTGTTGCAATAAATATTCTACCCTCATCTTTTAAGTAGAAATATATTAATTCCAAAAAATTAATATTTAAAAGTCTTCTTTTATGATGTCTTTCTTTTGGCCAAGGATCAGGAAATAAAATCCAAATTTCATTAAAAATTTTTGATTTTTTTATAAAATCAAGAAATTCTAATACATTGCCTTGAAATAATTTAATATTATCAATACTTTTTTTTATTATTTCATTGCTTAAATTAATATTACCATCTTCAAATAATTCACAAGTTATAATCTTTGCATGTGGATGGATAAAGGATAAATAAACTGCATTCTCTCCACTCCCAGAACCAATATCTAAAATATTGTAATTTTTCGGATGAATATTGGTATCTTTATTAATTAAATATTTTTTAAAATCATTTGAGGATAATAAATAAGATTTTTTTCTGCCCTTGAATCTGCCAAACAATTTATATTTAAATTTTTCAGGTATCATTTTTTTTGTTTAAGAACAAACCCATCAAGAATAATAAAATTAAAAAATAAAAAATAAAACGATGATAGTAAATAAAATTATTATTCAACTCTGGTATTTGTATATTGATTTCCTTAACTTCTTTTTTATTCAACTCAATATAATCAATAATATTTCCAAAATTATCTATTGCTGCAGAAATACCGTTATTTGAAACGCGAATGAGTGGTTTATTAAATTCTGCGGCTCTTAATCTTGACAAATAAAAATGTTGGTATGGTCCTGATAGTTGGCCAAACCACGAATCGTTTGTTAAATTAATAATAAAATCGGCATTATTATTTTCATCATTAATTAGTTTCCAAAAAAAAATTATTTCATAACAAATTGCAGGAATAAAATTTAGTTCATCATTTATACCAACTATTCTTTGACCTTCACCCAATGCAAAATCAGTTGATCCTGCTATTATTTCCATAAATTTAAGAAAACGCCTAAANGGTATAAATTCACCAAAAGGAACGAGGATTTGTTTATCAAATGTATGTATCGTATCATTATTGATGGAATATAAAGAATTGTAAAATTTATCATTTTCTTTTCTGGTCAAACCTATGATTAAATGGGTGGTTTGCTGTAAGTTATTTTGAAGAGTTAAGATTTCTTGATTATCCTTAACTAAATAAGGGAAATTATTTTCAGCAAAAATTAAAATATCACTAGTATTTTCTCTTATTACATCAAGTATTTTTTCATATTTAACATTCAAATCATCTAGGTTCTGCTTATGATTTAATGAAAAATTCATTTGTGCTAGTGAAATTTTTATTTTTTTAACATTAACATTATCTAATTTATTACTGCGCAATATACTAGATGTAGAAATAAAAATAAAAACTATAAAATATATTGTTAAAATGATTTTAAATTTTACATTTTTGCAAAACAAAAAAATTGCGGGAAACAAAAAAAATGTTATCGTGACATAACTTAAACCATATGTCCCCCAAAAATATATAGTTGAAAAAGCCAATGGATTTGAAGAAAGAATTAAGGAATGAGAAATCCAAGGAAATCCATATACTACATTTGCAATCAATATTTCATTTGCAACAAAAATAACAGGTAAAATAATAAATTTTGATATAGGATTAGTAAAATATTTTAATATTAAAAAAGAAAGTCCAAAATACAAAGAGCAATAAAAAATAAGCAGATACGATAATATAGAAAATTTCTTTGTAAAGGAATCTAATAAAAATGGTTCTTTAATCCAAACTAACAAAATAGTTAATAAGCCCAATCCATATAATAATCCTGAAAGAAAATGAAAAGGATAACTTAATGACGTATATTCTTTGCTGTTAAGTAAATAGAACAAAAAAGGGTAAATAATAAAACCTATAGGTAATAAAAAAAATGGAGGGAACAACAAGCCAGTAATTATACCGCTTAATAAAAATTGTACTAAAAATAACAAGTTAATTAATTTTTTTAATTTCTAAAGTAATGATGCGGCGATCAGAGGCTTTAACAACTTTCAATTGTAATTCATTATTAAAAGTAAAAGATTGGTTATTTTTAGGTACTTTATTTGCAATAAAAATCAACATGCCACCCACTGTATCTATCTCTTGCTCTGGATCTAATGTAATGTTGATGCCAAAATATTTTTCTAACTCTTCAATCTTATAGGCTGCTTCTACCACTATTGTTTTTTCATCAATTTTTATAAATNCTTCATCGTCATCGGCATCATGTTCATCTTCAATTTCACCAACAATTTCCTCAACTAAATCTTCAATGGTCACTAAACCATCCACCCCTCCAAATTCATCAACTACTAAGCCCATATGAATTCGCGAAAATCGCATTCTTTTTAATAGATCCAAAATAGGAGATTTTGGGGCTACATAAAGCACTTCTCTGATAATATTATCTATTTGAAAATCTTTATTTGAAATACTTTTTATTAAATCCTTAATATGAAAAAAACCTAATGTGTTATCAAGATTTTTTTCATAAACTGGCATTCTTGAATGTGCTTTATTTCCGAAAATTAGTAAAATTTTATCAATTGATTGATTTTTTTCAACAGCAACAATCTCTGCTCTTGAAACCATAATATCTTCGACACTTTTATTATTTAAATTTAAAATATTTTTCATTAAGTTTTTTTCGTTGTTGTCTTCAAACTCATATATTTCCTTATTCTCATCATCTTTTATAATAAAATTTAATATTTCTTCTTTAGAAGCTTCACTAGAAATTAATTTTTTAATTAACCAATTTTTCCAAGAAGTTTTTTTTTTAAAATTCTTATCGATCATTATTTATAGTAAGTAAGGATTTGAAATACTGAGTTTCTTTAAAANTTTAATTTCTTCTTTTTTCATTTGAACAAAATCATTAATTTTTTTATGAACAAAGCCATTAATATGTAAAAAACTATGGACGATTATATGGGTCAAATGATCATAAAAATTAATTTCGTTATTTTTTGAATCTTTCAAAATTGTCTCAGCAGATAAAAAAATATCACAAATTTTTCTAGGTTTTTTCATATTAATATTTACATTAGAAACAAACGTTAAAACATCGGTTGATTTATTTATTTTTCTGAATTGTAAATTCATTTTTTTAATTAATTTATCATTCGTTAAAATTAAATTGCAGTCGTAATCAATATTTTTTTTAAAATGCAAGTCATCTTTAAATTTTATAATTTTTTTTAGCAACATATCAATTTTTTTTAATCTTGGAGGCCATTGATTTGACTTGCATGTAAATGAATACTTGATCATTTTTTACTGTCATACGCATTGATTATTTTTTTTACTAAATCATGACGCACGACATCTTTGTCATTCAAAAAAACAAAACCAATATCTTTGATATGAGAAAGTTTAACTTTGGCATCTAATAAACCTGAATCATTTTTTGACACTAAATCAATCTGTGTAATATCTCCTACTACCACCATTTGGCTATTTTTTCCAAGTCTTGTCAGAAACATTTTCATTTGAATTTTAGAAGTATTTTGAGCCTCATCCAATATAACAAAACAATTTTCTAATGTTCTACCGCGCATAAATGCAATTGGTGCTATTTCTATAATGCCGTTATTTATTTTTTTTTCTACCTGATCAAACGGCATCATATCATACAATGCATCATAGATAGGCCGCAGAAAAGGATCAACTTTATCTTTTAAATCTCCGGGCAGAAAACCTAACTTTTCGCCAGCTTCAACTGCAGGACGTGACAAAATAATTTTATTTACTAATCCTTTTTGTAGAGCAGCAACAGCTTTTGCAACTGCTAAAAATGTTTTACCTGTACCTGCAGGACCTACCGCAAATACAATATTTTTTTCATTCAAAAGTTGGAAGTATTTCTTTTGATTATTGGAGCGTGGAATTATTTTCCTTTTTTTTGTTTGAATTAACAAATCTAATTGTGAATTAGAATTACTATCTAAAGATAGTAAACTTTTTGTATCTTTAATTTTTTCTTCATCTATCTCAATACCTTTTTTTGCTTCTTCGAATAAATTTTCTAATTCACGGCGAGTTTCTTCTATTGAAAATTTATGTCCAACAATTTTTACTTTATTTCCTCTGTACTCAATTTTCACCTCATTAATTTTTTCTAATGTCCGAATATTCGCATCGTTAACACCAAATAAACTACTTAAAATACTATTATCATCAAATTCAATGTGTATGGACTCAGTGGATCTGATAGACATTAAAGCATAGCCTCTAACGCAAAATTAGTTGAATGAATAATTGGTACATCTTGAATTGTACCAATAAGATTGTTTTTTGAAGAGGTGAATACACTTTGGTTGTAAATTGATCGTCCAATATATTGATTGGCATGACGACCCTTTCTATCAAATAACACTTCAATATTTTTACCAACAAAAGATTTATTATAATTTCTTTGTTGTTCTTTTAATAAAGATTGAAGTGCACTTAAACGTGCTTTTTTAATAGAAGTATCTATATCTTTTAATTTAAAAGCAGGCGTACCTGGTCTTGGACTAAACATAAATGAATAAGCGATAACAAATTCTATTTCTTTAACCAATTGCATTGTTAGATCAAAATCTTCATCTGTCTCACCAGGAAAACCTACAATAAAATCAGAAGACAGTGCAATATCTGGTCGTTTATTTTTTAATTTTTCAACAATTTCAAAATATTGTTTTTTCGTATGCTTTCTGTTCATTTTTTTTAAAATGTGATCAGAACCAGATTGAATAGGAAGATGTAAAAAAGGCATTAATTTTGGATTGGAGGCATGAGCATCAATTAACGATTCACCCATATCCCTAGGATGAGAAGTCATATATCTTATTCTCTTAATATTCTCAAATTCAGCAATGGTATTTATTAAATAAGCTAGATCAATTGACTTATCATTTTTATTTTTTCCATGATAAGCATTAACATTTTGCCCTAATAAGATCACTTCTTGCACTCCGCTATCAATATATTGTTGAATTTCTGATTGAATGTCTTGCACGGGTCGCGAAAACTCTGATCCTCTTGTATAGGGCACGACACAAAAAGAGCAAAACTTATCGCATCCTTCCTGGACAGATACAAATTCAGATACTTTATCAGACGATTTAAACAGTAAATTTTTAAACTTTTCATTTTGTAGGAATTCATCATTAATAAATTTGTCATTATCTTCAATCATGGCGGGTAAAGTATGATAGGATTGAGGTCCAACAACAAAATCAACAAGGGGAGCGCGGTTCTTAATTTCTTCTCCTTCAGCTTGTGCCACACATCCTGCGACGACTAATGTTAATTTGCTAGAGTTATTTTTATTTCTTTTTTTAGCAATGCGTCCAATATCTGAATATACTTTTTCCGCAGCTTTTTCTCTTATATGACATGTGTTCAAAACCACAATATCAGCTTCTTCAACACTTGCTGTTTCTGTGTATCCTTTCGGTTCAAATAAATTTTTTATTCTGTTTGAATCATAGACATTCATTTGACATCCATATGATTTAACATAGATTTTTTTTGAAGAAGTTTTAAGCATTTATTTTTTTTTAAATAAACAAGTATCTATTTTATGATTACAAAAACTATAATGTTTTTCTTTAGCACGAATTTTTATGAAATAATTTTTTATATATAAGTTAACTGCTGCATTATTACTCGTAAAGGCCTCTAAAAATATAGCTTTCAATTTAAATTTTTTTATAAAAAGGGAAACTCATTAATTAACTTAGTCGCATGAAAAAGTTTTCTTGTTTGACAATCAACATAAGGGATCAATATCTCATATTCTGATTTTTTTTCAATAGTTATTAAATTTTCCATAATAAAAGCCTCTAATTGAGCTTTATTAAACAATCCTAGGAAAAAATTTACTTTTTTTTATAATTGCAATCTAAATTGTTCTTGCATCCATCCTAACCAATTGAAATAAAAGTCATAATTACTTTTTACAAACAATTTGATCTATTCTTGTCTGTACTGATGAAATAATATTTNTGTTTTTAATAATTNTTTAACTTAATATTTTATTATTAGAAATATAAATTGGCTCAATAATTTCCTGCCTTGGTAATAAAAGTATTGCCTTAACATGTTGCAAAACTATTTTTTTAAAATCAAATTTTTTACATTCAATATTTTTAGGCAATAAGGGATCTACTAATATAGAAACATCATTGGTCAATAGAGTGTTAACTACGGATGTATCAAAAATATAAGGTATCTCATCCTTTTCAACTTTATTAATGATGTATTCATTAGTGTCTTGAGAATAAAGACACATAAATTTTTGATTATTAGATGAGCAAATATATATTGCTGTTGATTTTTTTTTATTCGTATTGATCACATATTGAAATAAATCAACACAAGGTATACCTATTAAAGGAATTTTCATTGATATACTTAAACCTGATAAAAAAGCTATACCTACCCTTAGAGCTGTGTACGAACCGGGGCCAGTAACTGTTATTAAGTATTTTAGTTTTTTACCTAATTTAAATTTTTTTTCTAACTCAATATAAATGGGTACAATGCAATCACTCATTTTATCATCATGATCATCTAAAATTTTTTTTGAAAAAAGTATTTTGTTGTCTTCAATAAGACAAAATTCTGGTAAATGTGATACTGTATCAAAAAATAATATCATTATGACGTTAACAAAATTTTTCTGGCTACTGATAAGTGCATTTTTTTTATTTGTATTCATTAATACAGCGGTTGCAAATAATATCAAGAATTCAGCAGTTGTGTTTATGTATCATAAGTTTGGTGTTTCTAAATA
>JGI26063J44948_1000037_pt1 | contig 25875 bp, 23 predicted proteins | sample MarorgKNORR_S2LV_4_FD_44948 | JGI IMG/M metagenome (IMG submission 44948) | reverse complement strand
CAGAGTAAGCAACAAACTATGAACAGCAGATTCGGGTAGGTTTGGAACAATATCAGCCAAGTCATCTGTATCTAGTTTTGCAGTAGCCTTAACCAGTGTATCAACTGACATTTCACTAATCAATTGAGATTGAACATCTTCGCTTACTTCTTTTAAAACCTCACCCTGAATTGAAGATCCTATGCTAGGCCAAAGAATCGATCTATCTTTAGGTTGTAGGGCTTCTAATAGACGTGAAATTTCACCAGGATGAAGTTCTTTAATTTGAGCTTTAGCCTCATCAAGATTCGATGCTTCAAGTGCAATCATTAAATTTTTCAGACTCACTTCGAAAGTCGTGAGTTCAACTTCAGCCATAATTATAATCCCTCAATCGCTATTGCATAACAAGCAAAGCTTGTTATGCAATAAATACAACATATTATAATTTATATAGCCTAACCTCTGTGGTTATGTAGCTTTTCTTTGTGTTTAATTATTTGTGAATCTAACTTGTTGATCAGTTGATCAATTGATACATACATATCAGTGCTTTGTGCCTTGGCAAAAAGATCTGTCCCACTTAAATGTATCGTTGCCTCGGCCTTTTGGACGTCTTTTTGAACCTCTAAAATCATATTGACATTCATGACATTGTCAAAGTGGTGTTTAATTTTTGAGAGTTTTTCGTTTGTGTGTTTCTTGATAGCTGAAGTAATATCAAGGTGATGGCCAGAGATGTGTAGTTGCATTTTTACTCCTTAGATTAATGAAATAAAATTTTGATTTTTGCAACTCTATTGTTTCATAAATCTGTAAGCAATATAAACTTTTTTTTCTTTTATTTAGATGAAATTACAGAAAGTTTAAACCCAATGATTAGGATATAATTATTCTTTTAAATTATTTTGAAACTGAAATGTTAACGACATCTAAACATTTAAGACGATACACTATACGAAGATACACTCTTCATTCATATTTAGCAATGGCGGTTTTTTTGCCCTAATACGGCAATCGATTTAGTTTCAAAAGCCCCATTATGGGGCTTTTTTGTTTTTATTAGGAATTTATTATGTCTAACTTAATGTCTAACTATTCACCACTTGATGTTACTTTTACAAATGGAAATGGATGCTGGCTAACTGACTCGGAGGGAAAAAAATATTTGGATGCCCTTTCTGGGATTGGTGTTGTTAACCTCGGTCACTGCCATCCAGCAATTACCCAAAGCATTATTGAGCAATCACAAGCGCTTTTGCATACGTCAAACGTTTACCGAATCGGAAACCAAGAAAGATTAGCTGAACGCCTTTGTAAGTTATCTAATATGGATAAAGCTTTTTTTGCTAACTCTGGTGCTGAAGCTAATGAAGCGGCAATCAAAATAGCTAGACTTTATGCGCGCTCTAAAAACATCAAAAATCCAATTATTTTGACCGCAAATAAAAGCTTCCATGGACGAACAATGGCAACCCTATCTGCCACAGGTAATAGCAAAGTTCAAGCTGGTTTCTCCCCTTTAATGAGTGAGTTTATTCATGTCGATTTTGATGATATTGAGGCCATTAAGAAATACAATGAAAATAAAGATATTGTTGCATTAATGCTTGAGCCAATTCAAGGAGAAGCTGGAGTTATAATTCCACAAAGTGACTACTTAAATAAAGTGAAATCAGTTTGTGATGAAAATGACTGGCTCTTTATTCTTGATGAAGTACAGTCAGGTATGGGTAGAACAGGCAAACTCTTTGCTCACCAATATAACAATCTTACTCCTGATATCCTTTGCTTAGCTAAGGGCCTAGGGAATGGTGTTCCGATTGGAGCATGCCTCGCCAAAGGAAAAGCAGCTGAAATGCTTATTCATGGAAGCCACGGCTCAACTTTTGGAGGAAATCCTTTAGTAACAAGGGTTGCCTTAAGCGTTCTTGATGTTTTTGAGAATGATTCAATTCTTGACAATGTTAACGAAATGAGTCAGTACTTTGAAGTTCAGCTTAAATCAAAACTAATAGATTGCAAAGTCGTTAAAGAGATTCGTATTAAAGGACTCATGATAGGTATTGAGCTTGATGAAAATAGTATCGATTGTAGTAAGCTAGTTCAAAAAGCGCTAGATGATGAGTTGCTAATTAATATTACTGGAAACTCGATTAGGATGTTGCCACCACTTATAATATCCAAAGAAGAGGTAAACATCTTGATTAAAAAGATTATAAAACTTATAAATTCCTAGGAAAAGATTATGACAAAGCACTTTATCGATTTTGACGATCACTCACTAGAGATTTTACAAAATATTATAGACCGAGCAATCTCTCTTAAAAAAGAGCATAAAGCAGGCCATGTGAATAATTCGCTTAATAATAAAACACTAGCAATGATTTTCGACAAGTCATCTACCCGTACTAGGGTTTCTTTTGAAGCAGGCATGACGCAACTTGGCGGTCAATCACTTTTTCTATCTGAAAAAGATATACAACTAGGAAGAGGAGAGCCGATTACTGATAGCGCAATCGTTATAAGTTCGATGGTTGATGCAGTAATGCTGAGACTTTCATCCCATGAAGATATTATTGAATTCTCAAAGCATTCAAGTAAACCAGTCATTAATGCCCTTTCTGACGAATCTCATCCTTGTCAAATACTTGCTGATTTAATGACTTATCAGGAACAAAGAGGGGCGATCAAAGGCAAGAAAATTGCCTGGATAGGAGATGGATGTAATGTTTGTCAAACCTATATGCAAGCTGTAAACATATTCGACTTTTCTTTATCCATTGCAACTCCTGAGGGTTACGAGCCATCTCAATCGTATGTTGATAAATATCAAAACAATATCGAGTACTTTAATAAACCGTTAGATGCCTGCATAGACGCTGATATTATTGTTACTGACGTTTGGACTAGTATGGGCCAAGAATCTGAACAAAAAGAGCGAGAATTAGCGTTTAAAGGCTTTCAGGTTGATGAAGAGATGATGTCTAAGGCAAAAAATGATGTAATTTTTATGCATTGCCTTCCTGCCTACCGAGGAAAAGAGGTGAGCGCAGATGTGATTGACGGCAAACAGAGTGTTATATGGGATGAAGCTGAAAATCGACTGCATGTCCAAAAAGCATTATTACTCTATCTTATAGAGAATTAGTCACTCTGAGATAACTTAAGTTTTGCTTCTTGATAAAACTTTACACCTCTTTCAACTTTTTCTCGTCCCTTGGAAGCTCTCCAATTGTTAGTATCTCTCAAAGAATATACACAGCCACAATACTCTTGCTGATAAAAATTTTCTTTTTTTGATAACTCTAGCATTCTTGAAGAGCCACCTTTTTTTCTCCAATTAAAGTCCCAATAAGGAACATTATGTGGCTTAGATGATCTAGCGCCTGAATCATTAATTTGATTCATATCTTTCCATCGAGATATACCTAGTGTTGATGAAATAATGTCAAAGTTATTTTCAGAAGCATATCTAGCCGTTCTTTCAAAGCGCATATCAAAACATGTTGTACATCTCTTCCCTCTTTCAGGCTCATTCTCTTGCCCTTTTGTCCTCTTAAACCAGTCATCACGATCATAATCGGCATCAATTATTGGCATACCAAGCTTTTGGGCAAAGCGAACGTTCTCTTCCTTTCGAAGCTCGTATTCTTCAACAGGGTGAATATTTGGGTTGTAGAAAAAAATTGTTGTATCAATATCCGAGGCGGCTAATGCCTCCATAACTTCACCAGCGCAAGGAGCGCAACATGAATGAAGTAGTAGTTTTTTCTCACCATTAGGGGTTTTTAGCTTTGGGCGCTCATAAGAGCTCAATGAATAATTTATCTGAGACATAACTTAACCTTTTTTAACACTTCCCAGACCTCTCTTTTAAGTTTATTATTTTTTAGAATATCTCTTGGGTGATGGGTGGAAAATAGAAAAGATAAATCCGAATTAACCTCTGAACCCATAACCAATACAGCCTTTGCAGGATTAGCCCTAATGCACTCATCAAGATTATCTTTTTCAATTGACATTAAGCAAACATTGCTTAACGTTAAATCAATGGATGTCAATATTTTTATTAATAAATCTTGGCTTTCACCTGGCTCACAAAAAGAATCTTGAGAGGTAGTTTCAATTATCAAACATTTCACTTCAGGAATTACTTTTTTTTCNGAATNACTTTGAGAATAGAAAAAATCAGGTATNCCTAGGGCNTCTAGATAGTTATTTCTATTTTTTATCGTCATATCTGAGGGTGCGCCTTTTCTACATTTGCCATCACTTTATTTAAAGCATTAACATATGCCTTGGCTGAAGAAGTAATAATATCGGTATCAACTCCCTGACCATTGACAATTTTCCCTTCATGTTCAAGGCGAACATTAACTTCGCCAAGCGAGTCTGTTCCTTGGGTTACATTTGTAACTGAATATAGTTGGAGTTTTGGCTCAATATTAACTAAAGACAATATAGCAGTAAAGGCAGCATCAACTGCGCCCGATGTTTTTGCTGAGGCACTTTGCTCATTTCCATTAATTGATAGTGTTATATCAGCAGTATTATCTTTTCCAGTTTCAGCAGAAACTTTGAGAGAAACTAATCGAATAACTTCAGTTGCTTCAGTTTGTGCTTCAGTAACTAAGGCTTGAAGATCTTCATCGAAAATATCATGCTTTTTATCAGCCAAGGTCTTAAAACGAGAAAATGCATCATTTAATGCCTCGTCTGATTCAAAATCAACCCCGAGTTCACCAAGCCTAACTTTGAAAGCATTTCTGCCAGAGTGCTTACCTAGAACTAAAGAATTAGCATTCCATCCAACATCTTCTGCCCTCATAATCTCATAAGTTTCTCTGTGTTTAAGAACGCCGTCTTGATGAATTCCGGCCTCATGAGCGAAAGCATTAGCACCAACAATTGCTTTATTAGGCTGAACAACAAACCCTGTGATTGAGGAAACCAGCCTTGACGCAGCTAAAATATTTGTAGCATCAATATTTGTATCACAACTAAAAACATCTTGTCTAGTTCTAACCGCCATAACAACCTCCTCAAGAGATGTGTTACCTGCCCTCTCACCCAGGCCATTGATGGTGCACTCTACTTGTCTAGCACCACTTAAAACTGCCGCGAGGGAGTTAGAAACTGCAAGACCAAGGTCGTTATGACAATGAGCTGAAAATATTGCTTTATCAGAGTTTGGAATTCTTTCAATAAGCTTTCTCATAGTCTCACCAAACTGATGAGGGATGTTATAACCAACCGTATCAGGAATATTAATTGTTGTGGCACCTGCTTTAATTGCTGCTTCAATGATTCGACACAAAAAATCAATATCGGATCTACCAGCATCTTCAGGGCTAAACTCAATATTATCTGTAAATTTTGTTGCTCTTTTAACTGATCGAACAGCTTGACTTACAACTTCATCTGGAGTCATTCTCAGCTTCATCTGCATATGAATATCAGATGTCGCAATAAAGGTATGAATTCTAGCTGAATTTGCACCTTTTATAGATTCCCCTGCACGATCAATGTCTTTATCAAGGGCTCTTGCTAGAGAACAAACTGTTGAATCTTTAACCGCTCTTGCTACAGCCTGAACTGCTTCAAAATCACCTTGTGATGCAATTGCAAAGCCAGCCTCAATAACGTCAACTCTCATTTTTTCTAAAATTTTAGCAATACGCACCTTCTCATCCTTTGTCATCGAGGCGCCTGGCGATTGCTCACCATCTCTAAGGGTTGTATCAAAAATAATTAATTTGTCGGACATAAGTTTGCTCCTTTTGTAGTTTCGAATTTTATCTNAAGTTTTAGTGATAGACCTTCGTCTATTATGATTAATTAATGCCTTACGGCAATAATCGCAACAAAGCAAAGAGCTTGCTTAGTGAATGTGAAGTCGACAATTTAAAATCTATATACATAGNATGTGATTATAAAGTAACTAAAGTCGCTTAANATTTTTTTTCTCAATCCGCTTTTTATTAATACCAACTATTGTAATAAATGGTCCGGAAAGCATATACACAAAAAAGCCAGTAAATAAAAATATATTTGGCCTCGAAAGCAACACAATTAAACTTAATACGATAGCTAAAAGAAATCTAAATGAAGCCTTTTTGGAGTCCAACTCCTTAAAGCTATAGTAACGCACATTACTAACCATAAGAAGTCCACAAACTATTGTTATGCCAATACCAATGTAGTAGCTTAGAGAGACTATACCAAAATCAAAGTATTCAAACTTCCAAAATTTTAGCCATATCATACTAGCAATAACACCTGCCGCTGCAGGTGAAGGGAGGCCTGGAAAATAGCGCTTATCAGAAACACCAACTTGGGTATTGAATCTTGCAAGTCTTAGGGCTGCACAAGCTAAAAAGATGAAGGCAGCAAGCCAACCAACTCTTCCCATGTCAGATAAAGACCATTCATAGACAAGAAGAGCTGGAGCAACACCAAACGAGACTAAATCAGCAAGTGAGTCATACTGAGCTCCAAAAGCACTTTGAGTATTTGTTAGTCGCGCGACCCGTCCATCTAATGTATCCCACATCATAGCAATCATTATTGAAATGGCTGCTAAAGTAAAGTCACCATTAATTGATGCAATAATGGAATAAAAACCCGCAAACATCCCAAATGTAGTTAGAATGCTTGGCAGTAAATAAATGCCTCTAGTTGGTATTTTCTCAGTCACAATTACTTAAAATAAGCTGATACANTCTAAAGATTTAGTTTTTAGATTGGTCCACTAATTTATTTTTTGCAATCCAAGGCATCATTGACCGCAAACTCTCACCAACTATTTCTATTTGGTGTTTGCGTTGAACTTCACGACGGGCTGGCAAGTCACCAACATTACTAATAAACTCCTTAGTAAAAGCACCACTTTGAATCTCACTTAGAATTTTTTTCATTTCAGCTTTTGTTTCATCAGTTACAATCCTAGGACCTCTTGAAACGTCTCCATACTCAGCTGTATTAGAAATTGAATAACGCATATTAGAAATTCCGCCTTCATACAATAAATCTACTATTAGTTTGAGCTCATGCATACATTCAAAGTATGCCATCTCTGGTTCATATCCTGCTTCTACTAGAGTCTCAAATGCTGCTTGAACAAGTGCAGTTGTTCCACCACACAGAACCACTTGCTCTCCAAACAAGTCTGTCTCAGTTTCCTCTCGAAAGCTTGTCTCAAGTATTCCAGTTCGACCTCCACCGATTGCTGATGCATATGAAAGCGCAATATCCTTAGCATTACCCGTAGCATCTTGCTTGATCGCAATTAAATCAGGAATACCACCGCCCTTAACAAATTCAGAGCGGACAGTATGACCAGGAGCCTTAGGTGCTATCATAATGACGTCTAGGTCTTCTCTTGGAATAATTAAATCAAAATGGATGTTGAGTCCATGTGAAAATGCTAAAGCAACACCTTGCTTTAAGTTTGGTTCAATATTTTCTGAGTAAATATTTGCTTGAAATTCATCTGGCGCTAGAACCATAACAACATCTGCCCAAGCACTTGCTTCTTCAACAGACATCACGCCAAGACCTGCCTCTTTTGCCTTAGTTTCTGAAGATGAACCCTCTCTTAGACCAACAACAACTTCTACACCTGAATCCTTTAGATTATTAGCTTGAGCGTGTCCCTGCGAGCCATAGCCAATAATAGCAACTTTTTTGCCTTGAATAATTGAAAGGTCTGCATCTTTATCATAATATCTATTCATTTTTTTTCCTTAAATTTAAATTAATTTTTTTCCTCTAGAAATTCCAGTGACGCCCGTCCTTGAAACCTCAATAATGTTTGCTGGATCAAACGCATCAAGAAATGCGTTAATTTTTTTTGTCTTTCCAGAGACCTCAATGGTGTAAATTTTTTCAGTCACATCAACAACTTTACAACCAAAAATTTCCACTAACTCTTTTAAGTCAATACTATCCTTTAAAATCGAGGAAATCTTAACAAGCATCAACTCTCTCTCAACATGATCTTGACTAGTCAAATCACTTACCTTGATCACTTCAATTAATTTATTGAGTTGCTTAACAATTTGCTCTAATACACGATCACTTCCTGACGATACGATCGTCATTCGAGATAAATTCATATCATTAGTTTTTGCAACAGTAAGAGATTCAATATTAAAGCCGCGTTGACTAAAAAGACCTGCAACCCTTGAAAGAGCGCCAGCTTCATTTTCTAAAATAACTGAAATAATATGCCTCATAATCTATACCGCATTAAAATCTGTTTCATCTTTTGATACCATTTGATCGCCTGCTAACAACATATCGCAGTGAGCACCGCCTGCTGGAATCATTGGAAATACATTTTCAGATGGGTCTGTCAAAATATCTAGAAAAACAGTCCGATCTTTTTGCTTAAATGCTTCAACAAGAGCAGACTTAAGATCAGACTCTTTTTCAACTTTTATTCCAACATGCCCATAACTCTCAGCCAGCTTAACAAAATCAGGTAACGCATCCATATAGGACATTGCATAACGCTTTTCATAGAAAAACTCTTGCCATTGCCTAACCATTCCTAAGTAACCGTTATTAAGGTTTATGATTTTAACAGGCGTTGAGTATTGAAGCATTGTCGAGAGCTCTTGAAGCATCATCTGAATACTACCTTCTCCAGTAACACAAGCAACATCTCTATCAGGCATTGCAATTTTAGCGCCCATTGCAGCCGGAAGCCCAAAGCCCATAGTTCCTAGACCTCCAGAATTAATCCACTGTCTTGGCTCATCAAATAAATAATATTGAGCTGCCCACATTTGGTGTTGACCAACATCTGAGGTCACAATAGCCTTACCTTTGGTAACCTCATAGAGCATTTCAATAACTGTTTGAGGCTTAATAACACCTGATTTCTTAGTATATGCCAATGAATCAACCTTTCTCCATTCATTAATCCGCGACCACCATTTGGAAATATCTGCATGCTTTTTTATCCTTCAGCTCATCAATAAGGGCTTGAAGAACTTGCTTTGTTTGACCAACAATAGGGATATCAGCAACCACATTTTTAGAAATCTGAGAAGGGTCGATATCAATATGAATAAACTTAGCTGTTGGGCAAAATTTTTCTATGTTTCCAGTAATTCTATCATCAAAACGAGAACCAATAGCAACTACACAATCTGAATCATGCATTGCCATATTAGCCTCATATGTTCCATGCATTCCCAACATACCAAGAGATAATTTATCAGTTCCAGGGTATGCGCCTAAGCCCATCAAAGTTTGTGTAATTGGAAAACCAAGCATACGTGTTAATTCACGTAACTCTTTTGAAGCATTACCTATGACACATCCACCACCAGAATAAAATATTGGTCTCTCAGAATTAGTAATCAACTCTGCAGCTTTTCTAATTTGACGGTTACTTGCTTTAGTTGTAGGTTTATAGGATCTCATCTCAATAGTCTCAGGATATTCTTCCATTTCCATCTCAGCAATGGTTATGTCTTTAGGAATATCAATTACAACGGGGCCTGGTCGTCCAGTTGTGGCAATATAAAATGCTTTTTTAACCGTACTTGCAACTTCACTAATATCTCTGATAAGAAAGTTATGCTTAACACATGAGCGAGTAATACCTGTGGCATCTACCTCTTGAAAGGCATCCATCCCTATCAGTGGAGATGGAACTTGCCCAGAAATTACTACCATCGGGATAGAATCCATATGTGCAGTTGCAATTCCAGTCACGGCATTAGTGATACCTGGCCCAGATGTAACCAATACAACACCAGGCATACCGTTCGCTCTTGCATAGCCATCAGCTCCATGAGCTGCGCCTTGCTCATGCCTAACCAAAACATGAGAAATATCGTCTTGAGCTTCTAGAGCGTCATAGATATGCAAAACAGCACCACCTGGGTAACCAAAAATATGCTTAACACCCTCTTTCTGTAGGCAATGTATCAGGATTTGAGCACCATTTAATTTCATCACTAATAACTGTAATATAAAAAGTTTTCGATTATACCAAAAGAATTAAGCTCGAAAAAGACTTCGTGAGTAACAGTTATTGCTTTTAAATAAGGAAAATAAAGGTATTTATTATTTAGTTAATGGAATAGAAAAAATAGTTTTTTAGAGGTTATTTTGCCAATCTTCTGAATAAAAGTGAATTGGCGAGTCGACCTCCTTATAGGTTTTTGTCGTCGTTGCCTGAGGTTGAGAAAGTATTGCAGAAAGCAACTGATCATTAAGCATATGTCCAGTCTTATATCCTTCATATTGGCCTATCATATTTCCACCTAAAAGAAAAAGATCTCCAACAATATCCAATATTTTGTGCTTTACAAATTCATTATGGTATCGCATTCCGTCTTCGTTAAGGATGTCATAATCAGAAAGACCAATTGCATTATGAAGACTTGCCCCCAATGCAAGTCCCCCAGCTTGAAGCGCCTCAACATCACTCTCATATCCAAATGTTCGGGCACGAGATATTTCTTTTAAATAAGACTGCTCTGCAAAATCAATTGACAGCTTCTGTCCACTTTCTTTTATTTTTTTATGTTCAAAATCTATTTCAAGTGTCACCTTGAATCCATTATAAGGAGAAACCTGTGCCCATGCTTCGCCATTTTCAACCCTAATAGTTTCTTTAATGACGATGAATTTTTTTGGCGCTTCTTGTTCTTCAATTCCGGCTGACTGAACTAAAAAAATAAATGGCGCAGATGAGCCATCCATAATTGGCACTTCAAATGAATCTAACTCCACCAAAAGGTTATCTATTCCAAGCGCTGAAAGAGCTGACAATAAATGCTCAATAGTTGAAACCTTTACACCTTTACTTTCAATACCTGTTGACAAAATAACTTCATTAACGAAAGCACTATGAGCATGTACTTGCCTACCACCAGCATCTAACCGCTTAAAAACTACGCCATGATCTANTCCTGTAGGAATCAATGTCATATTCACTTCCTTGCCGCTATGAATTCCTACACCACGAGCCTTAACTACTTTTTTAATTGTTCTTTGCTTTACCATATATTAAAAGTTCCCTACGGTCCATTTTTTTAATTTACCCATAACGCCATTATTTCCATTAGAAATAACATCAACATCCTTTCTCAAGTCATCTTCATGCAACAAGAGTCCTATAGAGCCTGTATATCTATAGTCAGTTAGTATGTTATCTAAACCAGAAATCCTCGAGCGATGAATAGTACCCATTTTAACTCTTCTAGTAAAGAAATCACGAACAAGCTCTTCGCAAGAAATAACTTGTGCTCCACCACCACACAATACAAACCCCGATTTAATAATTGTATCCAACTTACGGTGTTTTAATTCATTTTTAAGTGCCAATAAAATTTCACGATAAGCCTCCTCAATAACTTCTGATAACTGAAGGCTAGAAAGTTGATGCTCTTCTTTGTTAGTGGCTTGAGTGAAATCAATCAATTTCTCTTCCTTAAGTGCAGACGACTTAGCAACTCCGTAAAACTCTTTTAATCTTTTTGCTTCTTCAAAGGAAGTATCAAAAGCAAATGCAATCTCTTGAGTAACTTCATCACCGCCCATTGAAATAACGCCACTTCGAACAATACCTTCCTCATCAAAGACAGAGAAACTAGTAACTCCAGCCCCAATGTCAACTATACAAACACCATTATCTTTTTCTTCTTGAGTTAGTATCGCATGAGACTTAGCAATAGAGGTAAGTACAATTTTATCAACCTGTAAATCACTCTGCTTTAAACAATTCTCAATATTCCTAACGCTGGCACTCGAGACAGTTACTATATGGACCTTAGATTCTAAAACTTCAGCTTCCATTTCCAATGGGTTATCTACAACTACACTCTCATTAATAGTAAACTTCTTTTTAATGATGTGTAATTTTTCTTTGTTGCTAGGAGTAGACATTGCCATCGCAGATGCTAGAACTGCATCTAAATCATCACGAGTTACAACTTCATTTACAGAAACTTTTCCTTTGCCATCAGTGCAAGTTAGATGAGTGTCAGAAATATTGACACGAAATAAGCCAGGTGTTAAATCAAAACTTTTGTTAGTTTCTTTAATGAGCTTTGTAATTACTCTTGATAAAGAGTCTATAGAAAAAATTACCCCCTTTCTAACGCCATCAGAGGCGCAAATATTGTGCCCAATAATCCTGAGTCGATTATCAAAATCTTTTTCAGCAGCCAACAGCGCAATCTTATCAGTTCCGATATCAATGCTCGCTATGTAGTTGTCGCCTGCCATATTTTATTAGAGAAGAATTTTCCTATGAAATTTTACCAAACTATTGAGTACTTTCATTATCGGTTAAACTATTTTTTTTAAAATCTAACCACTCATTTAAATGATCCAATCCAACTACCTTGCCACTTAATGATCTGCGAAATAATTTGGCATTAACTTCACCATGATATAAACCCAATATATGGCGTGTCATCGACCTTATAGGCACATCAATTTTGAGTTGTTCACTCATATAAACCATATACTTTTTTAAAACCTGTTCACGATTTATTGAATTCTTTTTTTCGCCGAATATATCACTATCTACTTCACTTAATAAAAATGGATTATTGTACACCGCTCTTCCTAGCATAACACCATCAACATAATCAAGATGACTCTTTATCTCTGAGCAGTTTGTAATGCCACCATTTATAGTTATTTGAATTTGTGGAAAATCTCTTTTTAGCCCATAAACCCAAGGATAATTTAGAGGCGGAATTGTTCGGTTCTCTTTCGGACTCAGACCCTGAAGCCATGCTTTTCGAGCATGGATTATAAAATGCTCACAACCTTTACTATTGATGCGTGATACAAAATCACTCAACTCATCATAACTCTCCATGTCATCTATTCCAATCCGACTTTTAACTGTAACCGCAATGTCGCATTTCTCAATCATACTTTCAACACAAGCTGCCACCAAGTCAGGCTCCTTCATTAAGCATGCACCAAAACTTCCAGAATGAACTCTGTCGGATGGACAGCCAACATTTATATTAACCTCATCATAACCCCACTTTTGAGCAATTTGAGCGCATTCAGCCATCTCCTTAGGGTCACTACCACCTAATTGAAGAGTTAATGGGTGCTCACTTGCATTAAAGTCTAATAAACGATTTTTATCTCCTCTTAAAATAGCCTTTGAAGTTATCATTTCAGTATAAAGCTGAGTATTTTTACTAAGTAGCCGATAAAAATATCTGCAATGTCTATCTGTCCAATCCATCATTGGAGCGATGGATACTGCTGCTGATTCGATCACAGCTTTAAGGCTAACTGAACTAAAGCATAAGAAATGCTTTGAGATACAATATCGGATCTAGCACCTGAAAAAAATTGCGTAGTTGTTGTTATCTCCCCATCAAAGAAAAAACCAAAACAAACCATTCCAACAGGTTTTTCAGTAGAGCCACCAGATGGNCCTGCAATACCTGTTATTGATACGGCAAGATTACTTTGTGATCTTTCACCAGCTCCAATTACCATTTCATAGGCAACCTTTTCACTAACAGCCCCATATGTTTCAATTGTTTCNATGCTCACACCAAGCATTTGAACTTTTGATTGNTTGCTGTATGTTATATATCCACAATCAAAGTAAGATGAAGCTCCAGCAATTGAGGTCAGAGAGCTGGAGAGCGCACCTCCTGTGCAAGATTCAGCAACAGAGACTGTCAAGCCTTTGGAAACTAGTAGTTCTGACAAATGTTTAACGTCTCTGTAGGACATTAAACCTTTCCTTTAAGAGAAGTATTAACAATTTCATAGACATCATTAGATAACTCATTTGAATTACTAATTATCTTCAATTCATTTTCTTGAAGGGAAGAGTATTGTTCAGTAAATCGTCTCCAATGATTAAATATACTTGCAAATCTTGCTGCAATTTGAGGATTTAAAGCGTCCAACTCTAGGATAACTTCAGTCNCTAGCTGATAACCTTTTTTGCAATGAAACTGAAGACTGTTTTGGCTAAAAGACCCTATTACTGAGCGAATTCTATTTGGATTGGTCATTGTGAATAATTCATGGCTCATTAATTTTCTAATATCATCAACAGAAGTGATGGGTGAAGCACTCTGGGCGCTAAACCACTTGTCCATTACTTGGGCGTCTTCTTTGTGTTGGTTATAAAATCGATCTATAACTTCGTCACGATATGGATTTACATTACCTAATAAGCACTGAAAAGCACTAAACTGGTCAGTCATACTGTCTGCACTATTAAATTGTTCATAAGCCAGCTCATATTCACCCAACTTAATCAAGTAACTTAAACATTTATTCTTTAAAGCGCGCTCTCCTACAGATTGAGAAGACAAATCGAAGGTTTTTTTGTAATTAAATTTATGAAAAGTTTCTAGNAAAATCTCTTTCAAACCCTCTCCCAAAGAAAGGATAGATTTTTCACGCTTATTGTTCACTNCCTCTATATTAATTTTTCCAACATTTTGATGGATAATTTGCTCTGAAGGTAGACTTATCATTTCAGAAAGGAGTGCAAAATCAGAATCTTTATTGAATAGATTTTTGATCATATCAAACAACTCTTTTTCCTCAACTTTCTNAGGGCTAAGAATATAGTCTAACCAAAGACTTTGAACACTATCCCAACGATTAAATGGATCACTATCATGAGATACTAAATAAATCTTATCACTTATTGAGAGATTAGAATTAAATTTAATTGGTGCAGAAAAACCCCGAAACCAAGAAGGGATAGGCTTACTCTTTATGTTTTTAAATTCAACAGTTTTAACAAGTTTATCAATAAGAAACAGTCCTGACTCAACTTCCTTGCCATCATCTCCTAATAACCCAAACCTATTAGGAATAAGAAAAGGTGTAGTTAGATTTTTTTGGGTAAATGTAGCTTGATAAATATTCAGTTCTGAGTCATATTCATCATCAATACTGACTTCGGGGGTTCCTGATTTACTATACCAAGGCATAAAATTATCAAAATTATATTGATTTGCATCTGCCATACTCGCAACAAAATCATCAATGGTAACTGCACCACCGTCATGTCGCTCAAAATATAAATTCATTCCTTTTTGAAAGCCCTCTTCTCCGAGTATGGTATGAATCATACGAATAACCTCTGCACCCTTCTCATATACAGTTGCTGTGTAAAAATTATCCATTGCAATATAAAATTCTGGCCTCACTGGATGAGCCATAGGTCCTGAGTCTTCGGCAAATTGCCTTGTTTTAAGGGTAGTTACATCGGTAATTCTCTGAATCGCTCGAGAACGAAGATCAGAAGAAAATTCTTGATCTCTAAAAACTGTTAAACCTTCTTTTAGACTTAACTGAAACCAATCTCGACAGGTAACACGATTTCCAGTCCAGTTATGAAAATACTCATGACCAATAATAGATTCAATTCTGATAAAGTTTGAATCTGTTGAAGTCTCTTGATTAGCAAGCACACAGTCTGAATTAAAAATATTTAATCCCTTGTTCTCCATTGCACCCATATTAAAATCATCAACTGCCACAATCATGTATATATCTAAATCATAGCTCAGGTTAAATCTGCTCTCTTCCCATTCAAATGCTTTTTTAAGTGACTCCATTGCAAAGGCCGTTTTGTGCATATTGTGTGGCTCAACATAAAGCCTTAAATCGACCTCTTTGCCTGTTGACGTTGTATAGTTGTCCTGAAGACAATCTAATTTACCAGCAACTAGAGCAAATAGATAACAAGGCTTTGGGGCAGGATCATGCCAAATAGCTTGAGTACTTGTTTCTTTGACCAAATTTCCATTACTAAGAAGTACCGGGTAATTAGCCCTATTGGCATTTATTGTAGTTGTAAAGACACTCAAAACATCTGGCCTATCAAGGTAGTATGTTATCTGCCTAAAGCCCATAGCCTCACACTGTGTGCAAAAATTACCACTAGACTGGTAAAGACCATTAAGGTCAGTTTTACTTTCAGGATGAATTCGAACTTTTACATCCAAAATAAAATTGTCAGGAGGATTCAAGAGAAATAAGCCATCATCCTTTAGCTCATAATTAGCGCTTAATCCATCAATCTGGATGGATATTAACTCCAAGGATTCTCCGTTTAAAAAAAGCTCCTTTGCTTTTTTCTTGGCATCAGGATTCTTGTAAAACGAAATACATGATGTGACGATTGTTTCGTCGTCCTTGAGGTGAAAATCAAGCTCAGTTGTTCTAATAAGATGAGAACTAGGGGTGTAATCTTTTCGATAAATCGGTTCTGGCGTTAAAGTAGTAATAGCATTGCTCCCAATAAAATTCTATAAATAACGAACGGCATAAAGCCAATTCTTTCAACTAATCGAATAAAAAACACGATCGTTGTATATGCGGTAATCAATGCTATTACAAAACCTATTAAAAGTAGAGTCCAATCAACTTGATTAACCTCATTAACTAAATCAAAAGTTTTTAAAAGAGTTGCTAGTGCTATTACTGGGATTGATAGAAGAAATGCAAATTTTATCGATAGCGATCTTGATAATCCAATTAATAGTGCAGCAGTAATAGTTATCCCTGAGCGAGATGTACCAGGAATTAAAGCTAATGCCTGAAAGAGCCCGACAATTAAAATATCAGAGCTACGAATAAACTCTCGACTGCGGCCAAGAAATCGGTGTATCCAGTCAGAAAAACCAAGCAAAAATCCAAAAAAGATGGTTGCAAATGCGACTACCTCATAACTTCTGAGATTTAACTCAATACTGTCTTTAAAGAAAAGTCCTGTAAGCCCAACTGGTATAGTCCCGAGCAAAACAGCCCATGCGAGCATTGATTGACCTTGCATCTTTCTTGTAACAATTGAGCATGCAAAATCCTTAGACATTTCAACTAAAGTTAAGCGGTAATAATAAACAATCGCACATAAAGTTGCAAAATGAAGTACAACATCAAAGGCCAATCCCTGATCTGGCCAATCTAAAAACTTTGGAAGAATCACAAGGTGTGCTGACGATGAGACTGGCAAAAATTCTGTCAAACCTTGTATTAAAGCTAAAGCAATTGTTTGAGTAATATCCATATTTAATTATTAAAGCCTACTAACAAGATTCTTCTCTTTAAAACCATCTAATTTTACTGTTTGTTTTTTTGATAATGCTAACACTTTAAATACTTCCCCCATTGTCCCTGGCAAAACGAGTTGTTTAACTTGTTGAGCAAGTTTAATCCTTTCTTCATTATCCTTCTCTTCTGTGAGATAGCTCTCAATACCTAGAGAAATTAAAAACATTGCTTGAGTACAATAGCCTGAAATTTTAAAGCCTTCATTAATTGCGCTATCGGCAATATCTGAAAAATTAACTGAAGTTGTAATATCCTGCATTCCAATGTTGCAAAAAGGGTTATCACTAGCTTTGTGCTTATAAAAGCATCTTAAAGTGCCTTCATTGCGCTGAGGATGGAAATACTCAGTTCTATCCATCCCATAATCAATCAATAACACGGTACCTTCGGTAATTGCATCATACAAAGAACTAACCCATGCCATGGCCTGTAAATTAACTTCGGTAGTGTATTCATTTTCAGGCTTTAAAGGTAAACAAACTTTAGAGTTTAAATATGGTTCATTAAATTTTTGCCAATGAAAGCCATATTCATCAACATTAACACCTAACTCAACAAAATGCCCTTTAGAAAAGGTCAATCTTTTTGCAGGCATTGCATCAAGAACCTCATTAGCAATAACTACTCCGCTAAAGCCAATTGGAAGCTCTGTTAACCATTCAATACGATCAATGAGTTCGGGTAAAACTCGCCCAATAGTTTGTTTCTGTTTATGCCTTAGATGGGCGCTTAATTCAATAATGTAGTATTTATTAGGTAAAGAGTTAAGCCTTCCTAATTCAAACAAAATTTGACTAGCCAATACGCCACTTCCAGCACCAAATTCCAATATATCGCCGCCATTAAGGACTTGTTTGCACTGCCTCGCAATACAATACCCAAATAAGTCAGAAGTTTCTGGGGCAGTTATAAAGTCCCCTTGATGTCCTAATATGATATTTTTAGACCGATAATAACCAAACTGTGAGTGATAAAGGGCAAAATTCATAAATACATCAAAGCCTATTGGCTTTTCATTTTTCTTAATAGATTTAGATATAATGTTTTCTAGGTTCATATGGAAAAATATTTTATACTGTCCATGCGACTCTTTCATTGGAAAACTAAACTAACTTACTAGATCTTTATTAACCAATTAATATAATTATGAAAACTGCTTTAATCACCGGTAGTGCAGCTAGAATTGGCGCTGAAATAGTCAAAACACTCCACAGCAATAATTTCAAAGTTATCATTCATTGCAATCAATCTCAAGTTAAAGCTCAAATACTTANNGATGAACTTAACTCTCTAAGGGAAAATTCAGCTCAAATTATTATAGGTGACCTAAACAATATTGAGGCCATAAACTCAATTAATNAAGAAGTAACTTCTTTAGATTTATTGGTAAATAATGCTTCTGTTTTTTACCCAAATTCAGTTGAAAGTAGCAGTATTGATGATTGGGATAATATATTAAATATTAACCTTAGGGCACCTTTTTTNTTNTCTCAGGGACTAAGTAANAAGCTGGCAAAAAATAGTGGTTCAATAATAAACATAATTGATATACANGCAGATCGTCCATTAAAAAAACATGCGATTTATAATATCTCAAAAGCTGGACTTAAAATGCTTACTCAAACGCTTGCAAAAGAGTTAGCACCAAAAGTTCGAGTTAATGGTGTTTCGCCTGGCTCTATTCTTTGGCCACAAGAGAACGCTCAATTATCAGATGATGAGAAAAGNTCTATGCTTGGAAAAATTGTCCTTAAAAGACAAGGCTCTCCAAAAGACATAGCAGATGCTGTATTGTTTTTAGCAATGGCTAACTATATCACCGGTCAAATCATTAATGTTGATGGCGGAAGAACCTTGAATCAGTAAAGAAGCTAAATTGGCCTATTTATGGTATAATTCATCTGTCGAACATTTTTTTCGACCAACAAGAATTTTTTTACAATTATTTCAAACAAAAAAAGAAATATTGTAATGAACGTATTTTTTTTATGGGCTAATTGATGCCACATGCAAAACCCTATTTAGCAATTGATGAATCTTATTAATCAAACCTTTATTCCAATTCAATACTCAAGTATTGAGGCTTTGTACGTACTCAATAGTCCAGATATTATAGGACTTAAAAATGAACCACATTCTTATCAACGCGACCCACAAAGAAGAAATTCGGGTAGCAATTGTCAAGGACAAAAAGCTTACTGATCTTAATATAGAAACAAGCCTTAATAGAAAAACAAAGGGCAATATATACAAAGCAAGGATTTCTCGTGTAGAGCAATCTTTGGAAGCAGCTTTTGTTGATTACGGCAAAGANAAACATGGTTTTTTACCTTTCAAGGAGGTCTCTCCTTTCTTTTCAGATGGTATTAAANCCAAAGGTGAAAAACTAACAATTAGCGATGTCCTCAAAGAAGGGCAGGATATTATCATTCAAGTTGAAAAAGAGCAACGAGGCAACAAGGGTGCCGCTCTTAGTACCTANATCAATTTGGCTGGTGCTTATATGATCCTTACACCAAACAATCCCAAAAGCTCAGGAATCTCAAGACAAATCAATGCGTCTGATCGACAAGACTTAAAAAACCTATTACCAGAACTTGATGTTCCTAAACACTCTGGATTAATCATTCGCACAGAAGGTGCTGGTAGAGGAATTACCGAATTGCAGTGGGAAGTAGATCATTTAACTCAACTCTGGAAATCTATTAAAACGGCTACTAAAAAACAAGATGAGCCTTTCTTAATTTATCAAGAAAGTGACATAACTGTAAGAGCTTTGCGTGACTATCTGAGAGAAGATACCGATAGTGTCATAATTGATGACTTAGAGACCTACCAAAAAGCAAGGGACTTCATTAACTTCGTAATGCCTCACTACCTAGATAAGATCAAATACTTTGATATTACTGGTCACTCTCTGTTTGCACATATGAGTGTTGAATCTCAAGTTATGAGTGTCTTTAATAGAGAAGTTTCATTAAAGTCTGGAGCGACTATTGTCTTTGATACTACCGAAGCATTAACTGCAATTGACATCAACTCTGCTAGAGCAACTAAAGGAACAAGTATTGAAGATACAGCATATAAAGCCAACTTAGATGCAGCTGAAGAAATTGCATTACAACTACAACTCAGAGATATTGGCGGCCTAGTTGTTATTGACTTTATCGATATGGCATCAGAAACAAGCAGATCATCTATTGAAAAGTTAATGGAAAAAGCAACCTCTAATGATCGTGCTCGAGTCCAAATTGGAACAATATCCAGATTTGGATTATTAGAGTTATCTCGTCAAAGATTAATGAGTTCAGTTGCAGAATCTACAGGAAAAGTCTGTTCAGTGTGTAATGGTAGTGGCACAAATCCAACTATTCCTTCATTATCACTAAGAATTATTCGTCAACTTGAGGACTCACTTAACTCAAGCAAAAATGATGCAGACATTACGATACAGTCTAGCGTTGAAGTGATCACTTATTTGCTTAATGAAAAAAGAAAAAACATAATTGATATGGAAGAGAAACATAACCTAAAGATAACTCTTCTGCCTAATCAATATATGCATTTCCCACACTATACTATAAGTAAACAAAAAGGCGAAAAAAATACTCATCATAAGAGTTTTCAAGCTATATCAAAGCCACAAGAAAATCCAAATGAAATTAACTATATTGATAAAGAAGAATTGCCAATAATTTTAGCAAATCACCCTTCCACTAAAATGCCTAAAAAGCCTGAAAAGAAGGTCTCATTTATGAGCAAACTATCTGAAATGTTTTCTCCTGATAAGAAGGAAGCGCCGCAACCAAGAAACAACAAACCTCAGAATCGCAACCAGAATCGCAATCGCAACCAGAATCGCAATCGCAACCAGAATCGCAATCGCAACCAGAATTCACAGGAAAATAAAAAAACTGGCGACAACTCAAAAAATATCGGAAATCAGAATAAAAGTGAAAACAAAAAAAATAATCTAAATCAAACTAGAAATCGTAATCAAAGAAACAACTCTAAATCACAACAAAAATCNNNTGAGAATGTTGTAGCTAAGCCGAGTGAGAATGTTGTAGCTAAGCCGAGTGAGAATGTTGTAGCTAAGCCGAGTGAGAATGTTGTAGCTAAGCCAGTTAAAAAAGTTGCTCGTAAGCCAGCTAAAAAACCTGCATTAAAGCCTACTGAGAATATTACTGATAAATCTGATGAAAAGGCTTCATAATATTTTATGAGTAAATATGCTGTAATTGGCAATCCGATTGACCATAGTTTATCACCAATGATTCATGCCCAATTTGCTAAACAAGTTGGGCTTTCAATAACCTATGAAAAAATTCTCTCTCCAATAAACGAGTTTTCATCTACTGTTGAGAGATTTATTAAGTCAGGTGGCCTAGGATTTAACATTACCGTACCTTTCAAAATTAATGCCTATGAGCTTACTGACGATTGCACGACAACAGCCAAAGCTGCAGGTGCCGTCAACACTATTAAAATAGAAAATAACACTCTAATAGGAGAGAATACTGATGGGATTGGACTAGTTAATGATCTTTGTAATAATTTACATCAATCTTTAAAAGATAAAGAGATCTTAATTATTGGAGCTGGAGGTGCCACTCAAGGGATACTAAAACCACTTCTTGATTGTGGTCCTGCGAAAATATTACTTGCTAATCGAACAAAAGATAAATCTTTAAAATTAGCTCATAAATTCGCTAAATATGGAAAAGTTTGCGGGTTTGGACTAGATCAAATAAAAGCGAAGCCCGTGGATATTGTTATTAACGCTACGAGTGCATCAATTGCTGGAAAAATGCCTGAGATTGCAAGCGGCGTTGCAGAAGGTGCGATTTGTTATGACTTAATGTATGGAGTTAGAACTCCTTTCATGAAATGGGCATATAAAAACTCTGCTCTAAAAGTTTGCGACGGCCTAGGAATGTTAGTTGAGCAAGCTGCAAGTTCCTTTGCCTTCTGGCATGGTAAAACCCCTCAAACCCAACCAGTAATAAATTTACTTAGGGAGAAAGGCGACTAATATCCCATCTATTATTGTGATACTCATAAATAAAGCGGTCATGCAGCCTTTTTTCTCTGCCTTGCCAAAACTCAATGCTTTGTGGAATTACTCGATAGCCACCCCAAAAATCAGGCAAGGGAATTTCTCCTTTAGAAAACTTTTTTTTCATTGAAGTAAACTGATCAATAAGAACACTTCTAGAAGAAATCTTTGAAGATTGCTCTGAAGCCCAAGCACCCAATTGTGAGTCTTTTGGTCTAGATGTAAAGTACTTTAACGACTCAAGCTTTGTTATTCTCTCGACACTTCCAATAATTTTAACTTGCCTCTCTAGTGCTAACCATGGAAAAAGGATAGCAGCCTGAGGCCTCTTTTCAATTTGGCGAGATTTTTTAGAGCCATAGTTAGTAAAAAATACAAAACCTCTATCATCAAAAGATTTTAGCAGCACTGTTCGAATCCCAATTACATCATCAGCAGTAGCCAGACTCATTGCGCTAGGCTCAATAATATTTGCCTCCATTGCCTGAGAAAACCATAGAGAAAACTGATTAATTGGATTGCTATCCAGGTCATCCCTAACAATACCACTCTTTAGAAATTCTTTTTTTAAGTTACTCAAATCACCTGTCATAAACTTTTCCTTTAGAAAGGTATTAAATTACTCTTTTTTGACTCTGTAAGATGATTGGTTATTAAAGATTTAACAGGAGGAAAACGATTTGCAAATTTCAGTACTAATTTTCGAATTTTCTTAGCTACAAAAGTGTCATTAGTAAATAGTGCAACAATCCCGTTAGTACCAAAATACATTAATCTAGAAAAATTAATGTGCTTTCTTTCATAATCATTCAGCACCTCGTCTGAACCAATATCCAATCCATGATCAAACGCTCTCTTAACAGCTAACGATAATTGATCTTGCCCTTTTAGTCCTAAATTAAATCCATGCGCGGTTACCGGATGCATACCGACTGCAGCGTCGCCTACAAGAGCAAATCTTTTAGCTTTAAATTTTTGTGCATAGACTCCAATAAGAGGGTAAGAGTGGCGCTCCCCTATCTGTTTCATTTGGCCTAACTTTTGCTTAAAACCCTCAGTCGCCATCTCGTTAAATTTGGTCTCACTGAGACTGAGCATCTCTTTGGAGTTATCTGTAGAGACAGTCAATACAACTGAAGAGACATTGCCATTTAGAGGTAATAATGCCAATGTATGACCATAATTGAAACACTCTAATGCGACATGATTGTGACTCTTTTCATGCTCCATTCTGGTTACTATCATAACTTTAGAAAAATCCTTCATTAACGAAGGTATACCCATTTTCCTCCTGATTTCAGAGAAACGGCTATCAGCGGCTACAACAAGCCTAGATTTAACTTTTATGCCATCAGAAAGTTCAACCTCTGCACCAGCATTATTAGTATTGATATCCTCAACACTAATGTCACTCACAATGTCAATATTGTTGGCTTGTAATACTCTCTCATACAGTCCTTTTCTGATTAAGTAGTTTGGAACTAGATAACCAAGCGCTTCAATCGAGGATTTTTTTGCATCAAAATCTAATAAAGAATTTGAACTACCACTATAAACCTTGGCTTCCTTCAGGAGGCTCACCTCGTCCTCGTCAATAAGTGACCAAACACCAAGCTCATTTAGAATTTTTCGAGATTGATGTGTAATTGCAATTTCACGACCATCCGGCTGTGGATTTGAGATAGAATCAATCGATGATCTTTCAACAATAAGAGTTCTTATTTTCTTTTCAGCTAACGAGCAGGCAAAGCTTAGTCCTGCTGGCCCAGCGCCAATAATTACGACATCATAATCATTCTTGATAGTTATTTGCTTCATGCAAGTTTATTTTAACACCCTTCAGAAAGTTATAAATTCATTGATAGTAAGGCTACTGGCTTTTTACCTTGGACTCTTCGATTTGTTTTAACCAATAATCACTTTTACTCATATCTTTCTCTGTGCCAATGCCCTCTTTATACATTTTAGCAACTTTAATTTGAGAATCTAAATTACCTCTTCTAGCAGCGAGAATATAATATTCATAGGCCTTTTCAAGATTTTGAGATACCCCTTTTCCTGTCTCATACATTTCAGCCAGATTATGCTGTGCATCAAGATAACCCTGATTTGCAGATAAACTAATCCAGCTAAAAGCCTCTTTAAAGTCTGAAGGAACTCCAACACCTAGATAGTAAATTGCACCCAAAGTGTATTGTGCTTTTGGATGTGATTGCTTTGCAGCATTCTTTATATATTCAAGTCCTTTTTCATCATTTTGTTGAATTCCTATTCCGCCGATATACATAACTCCAACTGCGGTCATTGCGTCTAAATCACCAATATCAGAAGCAAGCTCAAAGGCTTTTAGTGCCTTTTCATAATCCTTTTGTTTTACTAGCTCTTTACCTCTTTCATAAAGGCTATCCTCAGCATTAACTGGCATTAACGTAACAAATAAAANAGTTATTAAGAATAATAATTTCATNACNAANAATTTTATAGGATTTGCTTTATATTTATTCATTCTTNGACTCAAACTTTAATAATAATANTAACTTTCAAATATTTTAAAATATAGTTTAATATTCTACAGTTTTTTTTAATATCTAAACACCATCCCGTGGAACAAACTCTAAGACTGTCGCATTAATACAATATCTTGGCATCCCATCAGGGCCATCATTAAATACATGACCTAAATGAATATCAGAGCTTACTGACCTAATCTCTGTTCGAGACATTCCAAAGCTAAGATCCAGTTTCTCATAGACTTCGTTATCAACTGGCTTTGTAAAAGATAACCAACCTGATTTAGAATTAAACCGGTCAGCAGTATCAAATAATGGCCTGCCGGAAAGTTTATCTATAAAAACACCTTCAGGAGTATCTTTAAATATCTCATATTGCTTACAAAATCTTCTATCTGTACCCTCATTAAAGGCTACATTAAAAGACTCTGAGTTTTTGCCTAATTTAAACTCTCCAAGGGCCTTATAAAAATTTTCTGAAGACATAATCCCTTGATGTGACCAAACTTCTCTACCGTCATCAATAAAAAATATAGTCGGTGTTGCCCAGGTTGGTGTATTTATCTCAAAACCTTTTAATGCAGATGCTGGAGTAGATCTTAATGGAATTGTGCCTTTATATATTGAGGTAACTTTCTTTTCAAATTCTAAGCAAAACAGACAAGTCCCTTCTATTTCGGGCCCAATAACAATTATCTCTTTACCTCCAAGGGGAATGATGTCGTTCTTAGCAATTTTAGACGATGACTGGTTCAGAAAACTCACACCTGTCGAATGATCAGGGCAATAACCATTTGGGTTTTTCACTAAATAGTCTTGGTGATAGCTTTCTGCTGGCCAAAACTTCTCCAATGCAGCTATTTCAGTAACTATCTGCCCATACCCTTGGGCAGTTAATAATTTTTGAAATTCTTGTCCAGTTCGATTAGCTATATCTTTTTGCTTATCTGTAGTCCAATAAATTGCAGATCGATAGTTATTACCAACATCGTTTCCCTGCCTATTTAATTGAGTTGGGTCATGAATTTCCCAAAAATTCTTCAATAAAGTCTCTGTAGAAACCCTATCTGAATCATAAATCACTTTTATTGTCTCAGTATGATTAATTAAGGTATTTTTTTCTTTCTCTTCATCTGATAGACCAATATTTTTAAGAATACTTAGAAAATTCTCTCCTTGACTAGTTCTGTTATCAAGGACATCTTGATAAGTAGGATCCTCATAATTACC
>JGI26063J44948_1000032_pt1 | contig 27075 bp, 23 predicted proteins | sample MarorgKNORR_S2LV_4_FD_44948 | JGI IMG/M metagenome (IMG submission 44948) | reverse complement strand
GCTATTACGTGTAACATGAATATGGATTGATTTTCCTCTCTAGATCCCCATGCATACGTCTTACTGAACAAACCTATAGGGCCTCGAAGCCATACCTTCTGATTCAGTAAGCAGTATCCAACATAACCCATTATTGCCAGACCGACAGCGATACGTACGACTTCAATTGTTGACAAATCCATGTTCATCCACTAGGGGGGGGCTTAATGACGAATTCGTCAATTGCCTAGGGTATGTTCGTCCCGGGCACAGGGTAGCGAATGAGTCGGCCCTCAGTCAATCGGTTACTTGTAGGAGGGGCTCTCGCGGAGAGGTGTGGTCAGAGAGTTGATTCGCCTTGAAGAAGTTCACAGGGCCTTCGGTCCACTGACAGTTCTAGAAGGGGTAAATTTACGCATCGACGAAGGCGATAGTATTGGCGTAATAGGGCACAATGGATCTGGAAAAACTACACTTCTAAGGACTATCAGTAACCAAGATCAGGATCTTGGAGATATTTCATTCGCCCCGGCATTGAGGCTTGCCTTTCTAACACAAATAAGAGACATAGACGATGATGCGACTCTGAGGCAGGAACTCAATCGTAGAGGGAGGCAATTTCTAGAACTAGAAGAAGAAATCTCTGAACTCGAAGAAAAAATGGAGAAACCATCGTTCTATGATGGCGACTGGCAGCCAGACATGGAGAGATATCAGGAGTTGCAGAGTTTGATGGCTCGATCAGGTGGTGGTGACGTCGCCGGGCATGCCCAGGAGATTCTCAAGGCACTGAATCTAGATCAAAACTCGATGGAAGTGCCACTAATCTCTCTCTCTGGCGGTGAGCGTGCAAAAGTCGCCCTTGCCAGACAACTGGTCGGACTAAGTCAGATTGATGTTTTCTTCCTTGATGAACCAACGAATCACCTCGACTTCAATACTCTCGAGTGGCTTGAGAGGTTCCTAAACAGATTTGATGGTGCACTGATGATAGTTAGCCATGATAGGTATTTTCTCGATAAAGTCTGCAATAACATCGTTGAGATTCAGGATTCGCATCTTCGTTCCTATCCTGGAAACTACACATCATTTCTAAAGCAGAAGGAAATCTTCCTACGAACATTGAATGATCGAATTGTAAAGATGCAGAAGGAGATTAAGCGTCTTAAAGGGGCTATGCAATCGATGAAGAGGGCTAACAAGTACGACAAATCGGTATCTCAGAAACATTTCATGATTTCACGCTCCCAACGAGAGTTAAAATGGCTGAATTCTTTGAAACCAAAGCAGCGCCAGAATCTAAATTTCAACCTCAAATCTGCAGAGAAGAGTAGTCTTGAGGTATTGGAGTTCCATGATGCAAGTTTGTCCTTTGAATCTCTTTCAAGACCAATAATCCAGAATCTAGAGGTAAGTGTTCGCAGGGGCCAAAAAATAGGAGTAATAGGTCCAAATGGAGCAGGTAAGACTACCCTCCTCAGACTCATTACGGGAGATCTAAATCTTGACTCTGGAGAACTAGATATCAGTCCCGGAGTTCAAATCGGTTATTTCCACCAAGATCATCGCTCCTTGAATTTTGAACTCACTCCGATCGAAGAGGTTCAGAAATTGAAACCACGGATGGAGTATGGTGAATTGCGAGCGCTTCTTGGACAATTCCAATTCACAAATGAAATGGTCACAACCCCACTTAGCAAACTTAGTGGAGGCGAAAGGGCCAGAATAGCTCTTCTCAGGCTTCTGCTTGAGGAAAATAATATGCTTTTACTCGATGAACCAACAAACCACTTGGACACGGATGCAAAGGAGGCCCTTGAGTCCGCCCTGATTGAATTTGATGGAGGTATTATTACGGTAAGTCATGACCGATTTTTCCTAGACAAAGTGTGTGACACAATTTGGGATTTACAAGGAGATGGAAACCTAATTGTTTGGCCTGGTAACTACTCTGATTACAAGAATAGGACGGTATCATCCAAGATTGTTTAGGTGTGGTTGAGCCAAAAACTATCCTATGATTCGTCTCCTGTGTATTCTGTGACGCGTATACCGAGCTTGCCTCTTCGGGCCTTTCGTGTCATTATCCGGTCCATCTTGCGGTGGAACTCGGACTCAAGATCAATCTTCATCGCTAGCGAGTGGCCGAGTATCAGAATCAGCAGGTCGGCGAGTTCCTCAGCAGCCTCCTCGTCGGGCTTGCCTTTTGTGATAGCAGCGGCGAACTCGCCCAACTCCTCAACAGTTAGGGCCACGCGGTAGCCCATGTCATGCCCGTTGTTTTCTTCAGATGCGAAAGCGTGCTTGTGGTGGAATGCAGCCACGCGCGACATCATTGTCAACCAAGAGCCGTTTGGGCTGTTTTGCGCCTCAATCTCTATCCAATCGTCTACACTAACTGGTCGTGTCATGGTGCTGGCTGAGTAAGGAGACCCATCAACGTAGTTGCCCTCCTGGTGGTGGCTGCCTAGAGTCACTTCCCTCGTATGGCAGCACCATTACCAGTCCACCTAATCCAGAAAGCACGAACAGGGCCAGTGATCCGAGGAAGTATGACACCCTTTGTGATTTCTCTTGTTCCAACTCATTGCACAGCACCCAATCAGGAGCCTCAAGGATATTGAGGACCAAATGCCTGTAGTTCATATCGCACTCACGCTCGTATTCCCTAACTACATCATCGTGCTCTTGCATCAGATCCATCATCATAGGAAACAGCAGTATGGAGCANCCAATGAGGACGAAGCCTATCTTCAGGTCATTGTCCAAGTCATCACCAACTAGGATAATAACGCCTTCACGCATTCGCCGACGAGTTCTCTCATGGTCGCCGCCATGGCATCGACAGCATCGTGGTCAATCTCTGCTTCGGGCGACCCTGGGGTCCTGCCTGCAGCCCAGTTCGAAGAGCATGCCAACGCAACGTGAGGGAGGCCTCTCTCGCCTACTAGTCTGGATTCTGGTCCGAGTGTCATCCCAACAACATCAGCCCCCAGACGCTCGAGCGCGTCAATCTCCGAAGGGGTCTCGAACTGAGGGCCTATGCACTGGGCTACAATTAGATCGCTTGCGACCTGTCCCTGAATGGCTTCGAGAGCTTTGGCGCAGGTCTCACTGGCGAGGGAGTCGAAGCACGACGTCCTGTCAGCGTGAATAGCGTTGTCGTCGTAGAATGTCCACGGCCTCTCTGCGAGGTCAAGAACGTCTGCTACAACTCCTATTGAGCCAGGAGGTAGGTCCTCGCGCATGCTCCCAACCGAGTTTATGCTGAGTACCAGTTCAGGCTGAAAACTGGCGGCAGCGTGGACGTTAGCACGGTGCTCAATGATGTGAGGAGGGGTTCTTGAGTCAGAGTCGGAATGATGTCTGTCAATAATCAATATCTCATCATCATCGACACTGACGAGTGTTACTGGTACCGGCCCCCATTCAGAATCCACCCTCATTGTGCTAGCCGCAACACCTGATGCAGAGGCTAGATGAGATGCGAAGGCGCTCATGCCAGTTCCACAGAGCACCGCTATGCGGGCCATCGGATCACTCCTTCAGACGCTCAATGAGCTCGGCCTTCTTGCCAGAAACAGGTTTGCCGGCCTCTTTCAGCAGTCCCTTGAGTTGGACTACCGTCATGGATTCGTAGTTAGATGAGTCATCGGAATCTTCAGTGGCCTCATCTGCTTCCTCGGGCACTGTTTCCTCCGTACCTTCATCAGCGACCTCATCTGGAATGTTTTCCGGATCAGCCTCAAACGGAATCTCCTCTTCTTCATCCTCGAATTTGACATCCTGCTTCTCAGCTTGCTCATCTTCAAGCACCTTCTCGAGAGTAGGGCCGTCCTTCGTGATGACTCCGGATTGCAGCAACTGAGTGCGTCGAATCATTACATCCCTGACAGGCTGGATTTTAGACGCGGCCTCCTTAATCTGAGTCTCAAGCGTGCCATCCAAGGAAGCCTTCTGCATTTCGACCCACGTAGAAGTGGCCCCCACCTTGAGAATGATGTCGCGGGCCAGTGTGCGCATCTGCTGTTTCTGACTCCCCTTGATACGGTGCCTCGATAACAGCAGCGGCTTGATCCTGATGTAGAAGCCGTCGACGGTGACTACGTCTACCGTGTCGTCAATCTTGCCACGTTCTCGACGAATCTGTCGGCGGATATGATCCTTCAACAGTTCGTGCCCGATGTACTCCGTCAAAGCATCCGCCCCGACCACACCTGAAATCCTGAACTGCACCTTGACATGCATCTTGGAGAAATCTCCGTCAAGTTCGTTCTGCATTATCTCGTAGTGCCGACCGATGAGCTGCTCCTCGTCCTCTGCAATCGTCTCGCCGATGACCTTGAAAGACCAGGGGTGACGAGGGGCTCGAATGGTAAACCAGCGCTTGGACTTCCACTTGTCCCGCTGTTTGCGTGCCGCTGCCCTTGCTACTGCTCCCTTTGCCATGACAACGACCTCTTCTCGGGGGCTACCCCGTATGCGGGCCGTCCGACCTGCCCCCAGTATTTGAATCAAAGCCCCGGGAGCGCCTTCGTGTCTGAGCAGTAGGCGCATTCAAGGGCGAATCGCCCGTGCTGGGGGTATGGGGCTGCACAGCGCGACCTGGAGGATTCATGCAAGCGCTGTCGACGACCTCAACCTGTTGGAGGAGAGTCTGCGTTGGCTGACCGGAGATGACTGCAATCTGACTGTCGGGAAAGACAAGTCGTGGCACGGCTCCGAGCAGACTGTCTTAGAAGCCACGACTAAGCGGAAGAAGGCTGCGTTGAAGGCGCTCGCAAGACTAGGGGATGAGGTGCTGGAGGGGCTGCTCGATGAAGGAGTCTCGAGGAGAATCGACGATGAGAAGGTCATGCACGTCAGAATCAAGCTCTCGAACTTAGCACGCGGAGAGATTGTGCTAATTTCAGAGGATGATACGGTATCGGTCGCTAAGGGCCAATTCAAGATCGAGTCCTACCCTGGTAGCGAACCCTCAGATGTGATTACCGAGACGATACTATCGATGCTGAATTCCTAGTTGCTAGGAGCAGTACCGAGCAAGTTTATTACTCGATTATGCATCCCCCTAAATGAGCAACCATGACTCATGTCGTCACTAGTGCGTGCGTGCGCTGTAAATACCAAGATTGCGTTGCAGTCTGCCCCGTTGAGTGCTTCCGGGAAGCTGATGAGTACCTCGTCATCGACCCTGATGAGTGCATCGACTGCGCCGCTTGCATTCCAGAGTGCCCGGTTAACGCAATCTTTGCAGACACGGACCTACCTGAAGAGGAGATGAGTTGGTTGGACAAGAATGAGGACGAGGCACCCGACCTACCTATGGCAGAAGGCGATTCGCCGGTATTAGCAGATTCTTGATTACAGGTTCGACCTGAATAGGTTCTTGAGTACATACCGGAAGGCATGGCCATGTCCAAGTTGGTAGACCTGCAGAAGATGCGTCACGGCACCGAGTTGCTAAAGCGCGGATTCGCCAAGATGCAAGAGGGTGGTGTCATCATGGACGTGGTCACCCCTGAGCAGGCGCACATCGCCGAAGATGCTGGGGCGACCGCAGTGATGGCGCTAGAGAGGGTTCCAGCCGACATCAGAGCTGACGGGGGCGTCGCTAGGATGAGCCATCCCAACCTGATTAGGGGTATCATCGAGACCACTACCATCCCGGTGATGGCCAAAGCACGCATCGGGCACGACGAGGAGGCTCGGGTGCTTCAGACATTAGGAGTTGACATGGTCGACGAGAGCGAGGTGCTGACTCCGGCGGACCCATTCTACCACATCGCCAAGAACGACTTCACCATTCCCTTTGTGTGCGGCTGCACCAACCTCGGAGAGGCCTGCCGCAGGATAATGGAGGGGGCAGCGATGATTCGTACTAAGGGCGAGGCCGGCACGGGTAACGTCGTCAGCGCCATACAACATGCGAGACTGGTAGCCGAGGAGATTGCGCTACTACAGAGTGTCGACGACGCTGGGTTCGAGGTCATCGCACGTACGATATCCGACGGTTTCCGAGGAATCGAGTCGGAGAGCGAGCACGGTATAGTAGTTCAGAACACGCCTTTCGGAAGTATGGATGCCTGCCACGACTTGATTGTCGAGATTATGGGCGAAGTTAGAGAAATGAGTAGATTGCCAGTGGTAACATTCTCGGCCGGAGGGATAGCAACTCCAACGGACGCCGCTCTGCTAATGAAGCAGGGGATGGATGGAGTGTTCGTCGGATCTGGTATTTTCAAGTCCGAGCACCCAGCGACCACTGCCTCGGCCATCGTAATGGCCACACACCACTTCAACGACCCTGAGAAGGTAACCGAAGCCTCGTCGATGATGGCTGGAAAACCCATGGATGGTTTAGAAATCGAAAAACTCGATGTTCGCATGGCAGAGCGTGGCTCGTAGTCAGTCACGCTTTCCTCGGGTGGTGCCGAGTCTCCTAGGCCTCTTCCGTTCCTTCTTTCTCGGCTGTGACTTGGAGTCAGCATCCGTCCTAGTTCCACCCAGAGTAATGGAGCCTTTCTCTAGGAGCTCGTCGGCAAGAGATGAGGCGAGTTCTTCGTCCTCGTCGGGGGTCCTGAGGGCATCCCGAACAGACTGATTGTGCTCCTTGATTAACCTCTCTCGCTCCTCACGCTGAGCCTTGAGTTCGTCTCGTATCTCGTTGACCTGATCCAGCAAGATTTTGATTTCGGAATGGATGTGGTCTGCACCCTCTCTAGAAGAAACGAAGGCGTTATGCAGCCTGTCTCCTTCAGCCCTCAGGAAGTCTCTCTCCTCAAGCACCGGCTTAATCTCCTCCCAAATGCCGTCAGCCTCCTTGTGAGCATCCAGCATGGCCTTGTGCTGAGAGTCCGCCTCAGCCTTGAGTAACTGAATTGAGCCCTCCATATCGCCAAGATCTATTTCGATAATCTGAAATTCCTCGGCTGCTGGCAGCAGCTCATCTCGCTTGGCAATCAGCGACTTGAGTTTCTTCAGCATCGCATTCTCTTTATCTAGAGTCAACGATCCATCCGTCATTATACGGTTCTCGATTCTGTCTATCTCTCCAAGGGTCTCGGACAGTTGGATGACAATTGACTTGGTGCCGTCATCACTCCTCTTGCCTCGACGCTGAGTTATCAGCTCGCGCATCTGGGCTTGAATCTCATCGCGCTTGGCCTGATGTACCTTGGCCCTGACGCGAACCTCCTTCTGTTCATCCAAGCGTTCCTTGATGCGTTCTCTGAGCTCTTTGGACTGCTGTTGAACTGAATCACGAGAATCAGCGGCTCGACGAGCGTTCTCGTTGTGTACGTTCCTCTGCTCACGCATCCGCCTGAGTTTGGTCTCCATGGCATGCAGCCTGGTCCTGAGGTCGTCAGCAGGCCTCTCTCCGTCATCTGGCACAGGTAGGGCAGAGGGAGATGCCCTTTGAATCGACCTGAGTCACAGCCCCAGTAGGTTCAGCAGGAATGGGAGCATGGGCGAGAGAATCGCAATCGCTGCCCCGACCATGAAAAGACCGCCCAGCGTCATCTTGATTCTCGTGAACAAATCGGACCTGACCTGTACCGTCAGCACCCGTCCTGAAATCATGTTCCCTGCATCGTCCTCGAGTCTCACTGTCACTGTCGCCTCACCCATCGACGATGGCAGCAGGCTCTGCCACACGATACTGGTTGCAGAGATGGTGCTGAGCAGCGACGATGAAATATCGGCTGAAAGATTTTCAGAATCGGCTGAGAATGGTTCTATCCTGAGTCTGTATACGCACTCATGCGGCCTAAAGTCAGGGGTCTGGACCTTGAGAATCACGTCCCTCGGATTATCCTCCTCGTTGAGCACGAAGGCGAACAGGTTAGCCTGACCAACTACTAGATTCTCCATATCCACGTCGAGCCATATGCCATCGTCAGTGTGTCCGTCAATGCGTCGCATCCTGATTCTATCATGCAGCCTGAAGAAGGGAGGGCATTCGCTGCGAGCGCGTGAGAGTAAGCGGTCCCACGTCTCCTCGCCGAGCTCGGGATGGCTGAACAGCCCCTCAATGGCTGACGAGTCCACCATCGACTCCAAAGCGGCTCTGAACTGCCTCTCATCAATTAGGGATGAGCGCCGCAGGTACAGCAGGTGCAGTAAGGTCTCCTGCAGCTCCCTCCTACTACTGTGCTCGTGTATCTTGGAATCTAGTGACCCTAGGTACTGGGATATCCTGACTGCAAGCAGAGGATCGATGTGAGCCCTGATTACATCGGCGAATGGACGACTGAGTAGGGCCGGGTGGATTGGCGGAGAGAATGCCTCCAGCATACCCCATGGCTCACTTGTGTTGAAGCGTGGACGGTCCGAGACCATATGCACGCCGTGTCCTGACAGCAGAGCCCCTGTCGAGAAGGCCACTAGTATCGGAGTGGCGACGACTTCCTCGGGAAGCCACAAGCTCGCTGCTAGTAGAACGGCGGCCATGGCCATCAGTATTATGGTGACCCCCAGTTGCCTGATTGCACCGTCTATGGTGGCCCTCATCTCAGCGTAACCGTGAGCGCTGTTGAAAGTCAGACCGATTGTGGTCAACTCCTTCGCCTCGAGTCTGAAAATCGTCCTTGTGAGCACCATCAGCCTCAGGAGTATCAGCAGCAGAGCGGTGTCGGCCACCAACATCAGCAGAGACAATCCATAGATTCCTGTCGACATACTCAGCCGCCCGACAGCGACTTCAATGTGATCGGCCCACCATTGCGGGTTCGATGTGGTGAAGGTTTGAGCCAGCCCATAGAGAGCTATCACCATCAGCGGAAGAAACAGGACTAGTCTTGCTCCGTCACTGATGAGGAGTCTGTCTGCTCTGAGCAGGAGCTCCTCTTGNGCCTTTAGCCTCTTGATTCCTTCCGCNGCCCCAGGACTACGCTGCGGCTCAGATATCGATCGAGGAGGCATCTCAGGGGCCGGAGGGACGGTATCTTCCAAGGAGTCGGCCAATGCCTCGAGATCATCTGTTCGGACATCTTCCATCACAGCACCTCGTCGGTTCTAGCAAGGATACATAGAGAGATATTTCTCGACATCTCAATAATAGAGCCGTTGTAGGAAATGCCGTCGTCGGTCGCACTGACCTTGGCCCCTATCCCTATCCCGGTAACTTCGATAGTTCTGGCGTCAGTCGGCCCCATCACCATCATCTCGATGGTGGCAGTAGATCCTATCGGCAAGGCTGAGAGGGGCAGGAGCAGTCCTGACCTAATAGGCTCCAACTGCCGCTCTATGATTGGGATACGTTTTCCACTCGGTGTCCTCTCGGGATAACCTAGCATCTTGTCGAGTGCCATTTCGAGTTCCTCATCTATAGCATGCTCAATCTTACAGGCCGCCTCGAGGACGTCGCCTTCGAATCCGATGACCTCAGTCAACAGGATTTCGAGGAGTCCCTCACGACGCTTAATCATCGCCGCTTGCTGGAATCCATCCGGCGTCAATCTACAGCCCTTGTAGGGGATGTGAGTGACCAGATTTCGGCCAGATAGTCGCTGAATCATCTCTGTGGTCGAGGCCGGGCTGACATTCATCATCTCAGCGAGTTGGGTGGTCTTGACAATGGCGCTAGGATTATCCACGTGCGCTTCAAACAGGCGTTTCAGATACATCTCCTCGAATTCGCTCAGTTCAGTCATCTGACTCACCGACCTCGGCCATGAACTCAGTTCTGCAGGCCGGGCATCTTGAGCGAACGGGTCTGCGCTCGATGGGGACTTTCAGTTGCTGATCACACTGCGGGCAAGACAGTATCTCCTCATGTGACCTGGCCACAGGTTCGCTGGTTGTAGTGGTGACTTCATTAAGGATTTCTTGCGACTCCTGCCTCGATTCTCCTGAATCTGAATCCGTCTCGATAGGAGCGGAGGAGAATTGATTCGTGCAAGCCGGACACCTGACAGAACCAGTGTGTTCCGCCGGGATGCTCAACCGCTGCTCGCAACTAGGACATCTGACCTCCTTCTTGGGAGGTGTTCGCTCTAGCCTGCGAGTAATTCGCGACTCCCTCAGAATCTTCGAGTCTTTTTCCGTGCTCGGTGTCTTCTCGGACACCGCTCGCCAGACAATCAACCCTACGAGAACTACAGCAAGGCCCAACACAGCACCATATACAGCTGCCATTGTATCGAAAGGTAACTCCCAGCCGCCCCCATTCTCGGACTGTGAGAATATCGTTAGCGGGACGGTGGTCGAAGAACCGTCCATCGCCCACACAACCTCAGCCTCGACCATCGGTGCGTCCGGCCACGGACCTATGCTCAGTACTCCTGAAGATGAGCCTCCCTCAGATATCGACGAGATGGTAATCTGCGCCAGTACCATTCCGTCAGACGTACTCACAACCTTCAGTATGCCCGGGAGCGTTGCCGAGCTACCTGAATTGTTGAGCCAGTATGGTAAATTGACGAAATCACCCGTCCTAGGCCTGTCGGGTTCGTGCACTCCGATTGAGACAGAGGGTGAGATGAAAGGTGGGTTGACACTAGTCTGCCAGGTCAAGTTTGCCGCTGAGTTGGAAGATGTCCAGCCATTTGATTCCAGCATCACTGATATGTAATCGGCTTCAGGTTGGCCCAAGTCCAGAGACAGTGCCCTGAGTCCCGGGCCTAGGGTGATTTCGAACCTCTGCACCTCTTCTTCGACACCCTGACTGACCAGAGATACTGAGACATTCACATCGCGTTGCTTCCCATCAGAGAGGGATGCGGATAGATCGCATTCCAAGCCATCCGAAAGAGTCCATTTCACTGCGTCGAATCTCAGCCCTAGTGTCTGAGATTCGTACACCTGCACCTCGAACAATCCGCTCAATTCCGAAGAAACCCCTCCGTCATCACTTGTGACCTTCCAATTCAACTCCAGTGCCCCGGCTGAGGCTGGAATCAGTGGAGCCAAGACCTCGCGACTGGATCCGGGGCTGATTGGAATCTCCTCTCCAACAGACAGGTTGTTCCCGGCCGAATCGGAGAGCACTAGTCTCACCGAACCAGTGTACGAACCCTGATTGTTGACAAGTATGGAGGCCGTAAGCTCGTCACCAACGTGCACTGGTTCTCCAGTGACTGCTATGTCGGATGAACCAGCAGGATAGAACATCTTCTCGCCCTCGCCGGAAGCTGGAGCGGACATCANAACAAGAATAATGGCCAGNACGGCGGTTTTCCGCAGCCCCGGAGCCACAGAGGCAAGGCCCATTGCAAGTTCTCGGCACAACCGGCGGTATGAATCAAACCCCTGTGCAAGGTCACATAGTGACCTTTAATGCAGGTTCTCCTGTGCCCCGAACCTATGGACTCCGAGGCCCTACTTGCAGTGACTCCTGAAGAGCTCGCTCAGGCACTCCTGTTGAGGAGACAGGTGCTGAAAGAGGAATTGCCGAACGTCATTCGCACCCTTGAGGCTGAGGAGGAGTCACTAGAGCCTCAAGTGCAGAGGATTGTGACCTCCCACAGGTCTACCAACGACAAGGTGTCTGAGTTGAAGAAGAAGCGCAACCAGGCGCAAAAGAAGGCAGGAACGACACTGGGTGTTGTGAAGGTAGCTAGAGACGGTCTCGCTGAAAGCGGTAAGATGGTCAATCTGGACCCTCATTGGAAGAAAGAGAAACTTCTGGATGAGCTCGAACAAATCGAAGATAATATCCAGACCTCGGCGCTAGACCACAGGGCGGAAAAGAAATTGCTCGATCGTCGGAAGAAGCTGCTTGAAGAGAATGACCGTTGGCTGAAGTCAAGGCGCGATTCCAATCCTGAAATGGCGACATTCATAGACTCCAGATCCAAGATGAATACGCTCTACCGAAAGGCTGACAATGCCCACCGGAAAATGATTGAGCTTGTCGAGAAGGCCCAGCCAATGTATGAGAAGAAGGAGGCCCTAACCGCTGAACTTAGAGAAATCAGGAGGCAGTTGGACAGAGCCAAGGAACTACTCGCTCAGTCTGACTACGCCATCGCTCACTGGGAAAGGCGTCTGAAAGACGGTTTCAGAGAACTCGGAGGAGGATTTCCTGACCTCATGGCAGCCAATATCCGCGTCTCCAAAGGAGGTAGGTCCTCCTTCGCTCGTAGTTCCAAACCGAAGAGGGGCAGAGACGACTCAGAAGGTGAAGAGGAATGAGTACGGATGTGCGGATCGAGTCATTCGATGACCTTGAGGAAATGGACCACAGTGACATCAAGGAAATGCGTGGTGATCTCGAGCGTGATTTGCGTTCTGTCGAAAGGCAGCACCGAGAACTTAGGGAAGAGCGGCGAGACCAAGTTGACCTAGTGCGCTCACTGAGGTCCGCAGTCGGTGAGATGAAGTCGGCCGATGGCGCCCGGAAGGGTTTGCTAAGAGAATTCCACTCTGTTAGGAAGTCGGCTGAAGAAGCGCGCCGGAAGAGAGATTCTGTAAACACCTGCATCCCTCCGCCTGCGGACGTACTAGCCGAATGGCTTGACGCGACTCATCGTCGCTTGGTTACCATCGACAATGACCTCACTGTCGTGCCGACTCTAGCTAGAGAGCTGGATTCGTTCGGACGTTTCTTCGAGCTNCAAGCCGCTATAGTCAGGAAAGGTGNGTCTGAAAAAGCTCACAGCGAGTACGTTGGACACGTCAAGAAGATGAGGGAAGTGACGGCAAAATTGGATGCAACGAGAAAGAGTAGACAGGAGAAGGTAGATGGCGCTCTGGACGAGACGGAACTGAACTCGGACAACATTTCTCACTCGGACATCCGAAAGACTAGTCGCCGCATTGACAAAATCGACAAGAAGCTCGATGAACTCAGTTCAGAGAGAAAGGAAATGCGAGGGAGGCTAGGCAGAATCAAGGCCTACCAGAAGATAACTCTCAAGGGAGGCAGGGCGATTCGTCTGGCTGACGTGAAGGACAGGGCCCAGAGTGGCGGTTCACTAGATGCCAGCGAACTTGAGGTCCTATTGAATTCCGGGGGTCTGTCCGAGATAACAGGAGCTGAGTCGACTGACAATCGGCCCAAGCCGAAGGTCAAGCAGGGCAGGAAGAAGAGAGGGATGAAGTTGGGCGTCACTCGCGGAGGCTCGAGGAAAGGTACGATGGCTGCTCGCAGAGATGGTGATGAATAACATCGGATTCACTTCCGCCAGCCCTAAATGATGTATCAAGTTCGGAAATAAGGGGGCCTTGAAATGATTATGGAATTCGACGAGGTCAGAGAAGTTCTACAGCCCCTGCACGACTCCCTAGGAAGTAAATCATCCGACCATCGCGACACCAGAGACGAATGGAATGCCAAGGTAAGAGAATTTCTTGACAATAGGAATGAAATCAACCGTCAGGTAAAGGAACTAATCAACGAGGTCCAGATTCAGAAGGCGATCAGAGATGAGGCAAACCAGCGGGTCAAGAATCTCAAGGGCACACGGGCAGATCTCTCGGAGAGCCTCAAGGAGGTCAGAGAGGTACTGCGAGGTAAGTTGGATGAGCAACGGGAGAATCTCGAGGAACAGAAGAATCGAGCCAAACGCGGCCCCTCTGCTGGAAGAATTAAGGCGGACATGGAAAAACTGGAGCATCAGTACAATATCGGGCGGTTTCTAGGAAAGAAGGAACGGGAATATCACAAGAAGATGAAGCAAATGTCCGTGGCCCTGAAAGAGGCATCTAAGAATAAAGGGAGGGGGGACTTACGAGATTTCAAGGACTCTGTCAGGGATGCAGAGCGACTACAAGAGGATGCTCATAAATCGGTAGAGAAGGCCGTCATGAAGGCACAGGAGGCTCACGACCTGATGGTAGAACTGTCAGAAGAGGTAGACCGTTTGAGGGATAAGGCCAACACAGCCCATACCGGATTAACTAGGTCCAAGCGCGAAGCAGACTTGCTACACGGCCAATACATCGTATCGCTGCGATGCATCCACTCGATCCAGGATATGATGAAGGCCATGGAATTAAGAGAGAAGAGGGAAGAGGATTCCGACGGAGAGGAGAGGTTGGAACTCACCGATCTGATGTCGAAACTGATGTCAGGAGATACTTTGTCGACAGACGAGTTGATGGCGCTTCGGCGTAATTGATTATTCAATTCCGTAGAGTCTTCCATTCCTACCATGAAGGACCTGCGGCTCCAATCCCTCAGCATGAATGACCCATCCCGGAATAGCTAACGATCCCTCACTGAGACTAGTCGAATCGGGATCCAGACGCCACCACTCCAGCATGATGCTGCTCACCGGACCTTTATCTGAATCGGGTTCGCCCTGCTTGCGTCGATCCAGCAGTTTGAGCAATTCAGTCGGCATCCCTCTCATATCGATCCAACTCCCCTCGGGGGGCTTAATCAGTCTCAGTTTCGGAGGATGTGGTAGTTCCTCCTCGGGCTCGTGAACAGACAGGCTTCCTGACCAGGGATCCTCAACTACATTCCAGACACAAGGTTCCGTATCGCCCTCGGGACCTTTCAGACAGCCGTCAATGGTCCAGAGTCTAGCCGACAGCAGGACGGGTGATGTACTGGCGTCCTCCCAACCCCGCTGCATTAGCCACGAGTCTAGTTCTACTAGGGGTCTGAGTGCGACGAGAGGAGATATTGGTTCAGTAATTAGGACCTCGTCGTGCTCAATCTGCGACTGGCCCTGCAGAGAAGGTGAATGGGCGACTAACTCACCTGTCAGAACCGCCTCTCCAATCCACCTAGCCATCCGTTCCGGGCCCCAAATCACCACATCGATAGACTTCAATGAATCGAGGATTGCCTCGTCAAACGGCCGTTCGCTGAGTATCCAGTGCCTCCCTCCGGGGGCATCGACGCTCCACCTCTCTATCTCTGTGGATGATAAGGGCAGGATATCTACAGGCACGTGCCAGACGTGAACCATCGAGCCCGGAGCCTCTCCCAGTTCGGGCACCCTCTCAGCCACGCCCATACACCTGAAGCCGTGTATCTCCGGGGCATCTTCAGCTGAACGGAGTTTGACGGCTCGCAAGGCCAGTAGGTCACGCACCGCTTCGTCCACGCGACCAGCGGTGGTGCCGTGAACTTGAAGCGAACGCCTGAAGAGATAGTCACACGGGCATTAGTCCCGAGGTGTATGACAGTCAGACGTTGGGCGACAGTGAGAGCAGTTCGCTCTCCCCGGGGTCGGTGATACAAAGAGCACTGACTGGGAACGGCTTGGCGCAAGCCGCCCCCAACTGGGTGTTAACTATCGGAACCTGATGGACAGGCACATCAGGGTGACCATCGGTCAGTTCGGAGATGTAATTGACCGGACAGTTGGCAGCTACGATAACTAGCCTAGCATCTCCCTTAGAACAAGCGCTCATAGTCTGCCTCTGTCCGAACAGGATGCTGCCTGTGCTCATAGTCTGCTTGAGTTGCCTAGCCAGATCCATAATCAATCCTCTTTCAAACGTTCTCTGGGATGTAGTATAGGTCAACGCTCCCGGTCCCCAGTGCAACCGGCTGCCCCACGATGATATTCTCAGATACTCCGGTGAGCTCGTCCCTCTCTCCTATCACTCCAGCCTGCAGTAGGTGCGTAACAGTGACCTCGAAGGCCGCGCGTGCTAGGATACTGTGCTTGGTGCCGCTGACTCCGTGCCTACCTATGGCGCGAACTGTTCCTTCACTGGACATCACGTCAGCTACCGTCAACAGGTGACGTATATCGACCTCGAGGCCGGCTCCCTCGAGAGTATCGTACATCTCATTGATAATCGCCTGCCTCGCGGCTTCGACACCGAGGTACTGATTGATCTCTTCGATATTGTTAGTGTAGGTCCTAGCCCTGTCCACTCCAGCGTACTGACTGACCTTAGACAAATTCGANCCAATAGTCGAGATGTAGTACTCGCCGGTGTCTCTGTCCGGACCCTGAACGTTAGCGCGGGTGATGTCGGCCAGACCCTTGAGCCTGAGTTTCTTGATTTTCTCCTCGAGCTGGAGGAGCGCAGTGTAGGTCGCAGGATCTGATGCCAGTGTCGCTAGATCCTCTTCCTTAGTTACACCTGGAATTATTGTGAGGACCTTTGGGCGGACATCGTCATCTGCCTGAATGAACAGACGCAGCGCCCTTGACAGTTTATCCCTGACTTCAGCTCCAGTCATGGCCTTGATTCGCATATTGGGATTACTGAGTTGAAGACTGATGTGTCGCTGGGTGACTTCGACATTGATTCTAGCGATGTCTGGTGTGGTGGTTGTCTCCAGTGCAGCGGCGATTTTGCGAGCAGCCTTCTCATTGGTGTTGAGGGGTTTTCCTTTGGAGTCGGTCTCTTCGAGGTAAATCAGCATCGTGGGAGTCTTCGGAACCTTCCGAGCATCCACTATCTCGATGATTCTGGGGAGACCCTGGGTCACGTTGACGGTTGCAACCCCTGCATAGTGGAAGGTTCTCATGGTCATCTGAGTGCCTGGTTCGCCGATTGATTGGGCGGTGGTGATGCCAACAGCCTCATGTGGATCTGCCCTAGCTNTAGCCAAGAAACTCTCCGAAGAATTCAGCACCTTCTTGGCTTTGGCGAGGGTCAGTTTGTCGATGCCCCTAGAGCGAATCCCCTCGGCTAAATCACCCAGAATACGAGGAGTCATGGAGAGATTCATCTTGATTGAGGTATCTTGGAGCAGTTGGTATATCGCATCGTCCGTGTCGATGTCGCGGAGGATCTGCTTAAGCTTGGTTTCCTCATCGTATTCCTGAAGCGGGAGGGCCTTCTTCTTGCGGCGCCTAGAAGCCGCCCTTCTCCTCACGATGGTCTTCGCGGCGGATGCAGTTCGGGATGGTTTGGCGGACGCCTCCATCACTTTGAATATCTCTTGAGAAGTACCAGAATCAATACCGCAAATTTGAGCTATCTGACCGGATGACAGAATCTTCACATCGTCCCACTTGCGGTCATCTGCGAGCTTGTGTGAGTACTCCTCGGCCACACCGAGATCCATAAGTTTCTTCTTGGTGGCACTCTTGACTACCATCAGTTCTCACCTCCCAAGGCATCGTCTAGGACCTGCGAGACGTTGAAGGGGGATCCCTTGCGGCTGCGAGCAGGGTCAATGCCGTCCTCTCCGTACTCGAACTGGATGATGCGTTTGGCAGTGTTGCGTACTGAGTTCATGCCGTCGTCGGAGACCTTCAGGTCGTCCATGGCGTTGATTAGACGGCGCTGCATGTAACCTGACTTGCTGGTTCTGACAGCGGTGTCGACCAACGACTCACGCCCCGATATAGAGAGCATGAAGAACTCGGTCGGCTCGAGTCCGCGCTTGAACGAAGATGATACGAAACCCTTCTCCTTAGCACCCTTCACTCCACGCGGGAAGTGTGGCAACACACGGTCCTGATATCCCCTCTCAAGGCGCTTGCCGCGAACCTTTGGTTGGCCTATGGAACCAGCCATCATAGCGAGGTTGTCCATCGAACCACGGGCTCCGGAGACCGCCATCAAAACAGCGGGGTTGTCTGAGCCAAGATGATCCTTCGCGACTTCACCAGAATCAGCCTTACCTTTGTCCAGAATACCCAGGATGTTCTCCTCTAGAGTTTCAAGGGGAGTCCTGCCGGGCCGAGACTCGTAGCGTCGGCCGTCCTTGCCGTACTTCGCGAGCTCCTCGTCGACCTCGGCGCTCGCCTCNGCGTTGATTTCAGTAATTCTTTCCTTGGCCTTGAGAGGTAGGTCCTCATCATCAATTCCGGTAGTGAAACCCATTGNAGTGCAGATGGCGATGGTCATTTTTGTCATCCTGTTCAGGAACTCAGCACCCGCATCGGAGCCATGAGTCTGGACGACAGCGTCAAGCAGTCGACCGTCCTCAGCACCAATGCCTCGCTTGTCTATGGTGCCACTGACCTTACCTGCGGTTACATTGACCTGATCGCCAGATCTGCTCGTGTACTGCAGGTTGAATCCACCTGGTACGATGAGGCTTAGTACATCGGTCCCGCGGTATCCCACGGTGCCGTTATTCTGTACTTCCTCAGGCAGGTCGCCAATCCAACCGATGGCACCTAAGACCTCCAGAACCAAATTCTTGGGCAGAATGCGGTTGCCATGAGTCAACAGGTAGGCGCCAGAAATGTGATCGTGGATGCCACCTATCACACTGCCTCCGTACCGTGGAGAGATGATGTGCTCCTGGACTCGCATGAGAATCTTGGCCTCTGCGCGAGCCTCCTCGCTTTGGATAACGTGCAGATTCATTTCATCGCCGTCGAAGTCGGCGTTGTAGGGTGTGCAGTCAGCTAGATTGAACCTGAATGTCTTGCCTTCCATGACGCGTATCTCATGGACCATCATAGACATCCGGTGCAAAGACGGCTGTCGGTTGAATATCGCGACGTCGCCGTCGATAAGATGCCTCTCGACGATGACACCAGGCTTCGGGTTTCCTTCCCTATCTAGTGTGCTCAGCCTGTCCTCAATTTCGGACGAGTAAGTTCCCCCGTATTCGTCTTCGATTTCAGGGCTGCCGCAGTGAGGGCATGACACCTCTAGGTGATCGGGGAAGTACTCGTCGGGATTGGAGTGCTCCCACTTCCACCTGTTGTGGATTATGGCCTTGGGATCATCATCCTTCAGTGACTGCCCCTTAACGTCCTCTCCCTTAAGATTTGAAAGCGTGGCCTCCAAGTCAACCGCCCACTCTTCTTCGAGGTCGCCGATGGCGTTCCTGCGCATCTGGCGCTTCAACTCGAGACCGGGTAGGAAGTTCGGAGCATGAAGAACCTCGTTCAAATCAGGCCTGTAGCCGGTGTAGGGCTCATCCTCGCTTCCGCAATCGCATTCGGGGTTGAGGCATCTGAATCCAGACCAAATGTACTTCGTTTTGTCTGTAATCCGGACTCTGAAGTGATCTCCTCGCATGATGTAGTTGACGCCTGGGTGCACATCAGGTCCGCGTAGGACCATCTGGCGCAACTGTTCCCTGTTGCGACTGGTGACTCTGATTGGGACCGTGAGCTCCTTGGCGGTCTTCTCGGGCACTCCGACCTCGTTGATTCCGAGATTCGGATCGGGGCTGATTACAGTGCGGGCGCAGAAATTGACTCGCTTACCTGAAAGGTTACTGCGGAACCTGCCCTCCTTGCCCTTGAGGCGCTGGGCGAGTGTCTTCAGAGGACGTCCGGAACGGTGCCTAGCAGGAGGTATTCCGCTGGTCTGGTTGTCGAAGTAGGTAGTGCAGTGGTACTGCAGTAACTCCCATAGGTCCTCTACAATCAGTTGCGGTGCGCCAGCATCACGATTCTCTCGCAGACGCTGGTTGATTCTAAGGACGTCCACCAACTTGTGAGTGAGGTCATCCTCGGAGCGATCGCCGCTGTCGAGGGTAATCGAGGGACGAACTGTGATTGGGGGGACGGGGAGGACCTTCATGATGGTCCACTCGGGGCGGCTGGAGTCCTTGTTCATCCCGAGGAATATCAGGTGTTCGTCGGGAATCCGCTCGAGCCACTCTCGGATATCGCGGGCGTTTAGTTTATGCTCGCCCTTGTCCGCCTTCTTCTCCTTGAAGGTCGAAGGTTTGTCGAGCATAATCTTGCCTTGCTCTGAGCCGCAGTGCATGCAGATGGTCCTCGACTTCTTGGCGCATTCCTTCTCGATATCCTTGATGATAGTCTTGAACTCACGAGAGCCTACACCGTGCTTGATCATGATATCATGCACTCGATCCCGGTAGAAATCCTGCTCAGACTTCTCTGGATCCAGAGGGTGGGTCTCAGCCGAGCCGTGAAGCAGTATCTTGCTGCAGGTGTTGCAAGTCGATTTGAGTGAGGCCTTGATTAGATTGGTGAAACCGATGTGGAGGACAGGCAACTCGAGTGCAATGTGTCCGAAGTGGCTCGGGCACTCCTCGTGCTTGTTGCCGCAGGTCTCGCAGCGGATTCCGGGGTCTATGACGCCCATCTTCGGGTCCATCAGACCCTGCTTGTATGCGTGCCCGTCGTCCTTGTAAGTGTCAGCTGTCTTGATTTCAACTGATGACATCTTACGAATCTCATTGGGGTCTAGCAATCCGAACTTGATTGATTCGATCCTCTTTGGGATCTTGGCTGCATCACGGGCACTCATCTTCGGTCCTCCAGTTCCAGTCGCATTGCCACCCCGAGGCTCTTCATCTCGTCAAGTAGCAGTTTGAAAGCATAGGAAGTTTGTACCTTGTGGACATCGGATCGATCTCCACAGTAAGGGCAGACAGTGGTGCGGCGCTTCCAGTCGTAGTAAGCGACGTGTCCGCATCCCTTAGTGTTACAGACCATCAGGTCCCAGCCATCCGACTCGTCCAGAAGTCTGTCCTTGATTACCATCGACGCGCCGTGAGAAATCAGGCAGTCACGCTCCATCTCACCGAATCTGAGACCTCCTTGACGTGCCCGGCCCTCGGTTGGCTGGCGGGTCAGGATTTGTACCCGACCACGACTGCGGGCGTGGAGTTTGCTGCTAACAAGATGGTGTAGCCTCTGGTAGTAGATGACGCCGGCAAAGACGTCAGCAGTGTAGGCCTCACCGGTCTCACCGTTAACCATCGCCTCACGACCAGTATGGTTGAATCCGTTACGGAGAAGTCCCGCGCGCAGAGAGTCTTCCTTCTCACCAGTGAACGCAGTTCCGTCAATCTTGCGGCCCTCCATGGAGCCAACCTTTCCGCCTATCATCTCGAGAACGTGGGCCACGGTCATCCGCGAAGGGATAGCGTGTGGATTGATGAGAAGGTCCGGCACAACACCGTCGGCGGTGAAAGGCATGTCCTCTTCGTTTACGAGTCGTCCAATCACCCCTTTCTGTCCGTGGCGGCTGGCAAACTTGTCACCAAGTTCCGGAATCTTGTTGGTACGCAGAGTGATACGGACAAGGCGGCCAGAGTCAAGGGACTCCGTGACGAACACGTTGTCGACCCAACCCTCCTCGCCATGTCGCACCAGCATCGAAGATTCTCTCCTCTCCTGGGCCTGCAAGAAAGCACCGTGGGCCTCCTCGAGGAATCGGGGGGGACTGGTCTTCCCAACCAGAACTGCCCTGTCCGACTTGTCTGCAGTAGACAGGTACTCCTCCGGCACTGGCAGTCCGTCNCTCTCGAGGTGGGCGTAACTGTCGAACGACTTCAGTCCCTTGATCTCATCGAGACCGGTTCCGGGTACTTCGATTCGCTCTTCCTGACCGCCAGGGAACCGCTTGTTCTCCGCGTTGTAGGTCCTTACGAAGGCAGAGCGTGCCAAAGAGCGCTCGACCGACGCGCGATTCATGATGACAGCGTCCTGCATGTTGTATCCGTGCTGACTCATGATGGCAACTACGAAGTTCTGGCCTCCTGGCCTCTTGTTGAAATTAGTCGACTGCATTGCGCGCGTGCCGACGATTGACTGTTGGGGATAGTGCATTATGTGAGCCCGAGTATCGGGGCGCAGCCTGTAATTGGCACTTGGCAGACCCAGACTCTGCTTGACCATCGCTGTCCCACCAGTCACTCTCGGAGTAGAGTTGTGCTCAGGATAAGGTACGAGGGACGCGCACACACCGAGGATGAGTTGAGGGTCTATCTCAACGTGAGTGTAAACCAGAATAGTGTGGTTCTTTGTCTGCTTCTTCTTGAGGGCGTCAGTTTCGCTCTGGTAGTAGTTCAGAGGACTCGTGAACTCATCGAAGACTGTCTCGCCGTTGGAGAGTTGTACCTCAGCCCTCAATTTAGCTTCGGATATCTCCTCGTCACCGAGGTTCATCCACTCCACTTTCGCCGGGTTGATTGGCCTGCCGTACTTGGGCGATACCTGAGGGAGATCGAATGGCCTAGGGGCGATGAGGAGGTCCTCCTCCTCTTCGGCATCGACCCACTCGACAACGCCAGAGGAAACCAAGTCAGCGAACGTAAGTTCACCGGACCTCAGGCCTTCTAGGTGTAACTTCGTAAGGTTCAGACTGCCGTGCTCGATGACCAACAGAGGACGAAGAACTCTGCCTCTATCTGTATTGATGAAGACGTCTTTGTTAGCAGTGTCGTGACGGACACAGACCTCTGGCCGGAGTTGTCCTCGGCGACGGCTGCTCTTGATTCTAGAGACTAGTTTTGCCGGCCTCTTGTGCAAACCGAAGATGTCACCGTTGACGTGAATCCTCGAGCCAGCCGCCCACTCCTCGGGGGCAGAATTGACTCCAGCCTCAATCAGCAGTTCCTTAACATCGTCCTCGGGGACCTCCTCAGAGACGTCAATCATCTGAGCTGCGTTCTTGACCAGTCCGCAGTTCTGACCCTCGGGNGTCTCGTTGGGGCAGAGCCTGCCCCAGTGAGTGGGATGGAGATCACGAGCCTCGAAGTGTGGTTGACTGCGTACTAGGGGGCTGGTCACCCTACGCATGTGCGAGAGAGCGGCAATGTATGTTGTACGGTCCAGCAACTGGCTGACACCGGAGCGTCCTCCAACCCAGTTGCCGGTCGCTAGAGCGTGCATAATCTTGGATGTCAGGACGTCCGGCCTGAGACACGAGTTAATCTTCAGCTCTCGCTTGCGGTTGTGGTGCCTCTCGAGTTGGTACTTGAGGTCCCTAGACAATTGCTGCATACTGACCCTGAACAAATCCTCCATCAGATCGCCGGCGAGTCGGACGCGCTTGTTGGCGTAGTGGTCCTTGTCGTTCGGATCACGGTTGGTGATGGCCATTTCTAGGACCTGCCTGACGATGCGTCCGAGGAAGATGGCTTTCTTCTCACGGTGATCGGTTGAGGAGCCCAGATGAGGAAGGAGTTCCTTGTCGAGGAGGTTCTGGATTCGCGACTCTCGGTACTCCTTCTGCTGTCCGGCTGCGAACTTCTTCTCGAGCCATGCAATCGCCTCATCCTCTGTCTCGACGGAATACTCTTCGTTGTCCTTGACGTCATTGAGGTTGGCGACGGTGTACTTCATCGCCTCAACTGGGCCTGCGATTGCAGCGAAGATCTCCTGATCGTTCTCCATACCCAGCGCCCGCATGAGGAGTACGACTGGAATCGCCGTAGTGCCGGCGCTTGGAATCTTTACCATCAGCATACCGTCACGTCGCTTCTCGACGTTGATCGGCTTGCGTACGCCGTCACGCTGAGAGAAAATCTTGGCAACCTCAGTCTCGTGAGCGTACTTCTTATTCTTCTCTACGGTGACTCTGTTGGGAGCGAGGTCTTCCATCGAGATGAGTACGCGTTCAGTGCCGTTGATGATGAAGTAGCCACCCGGATCTAGGGGGTCCTCACCCGCCTTCCTAAGAAGCTGGGTCAGGTACTCGCTATCTTCGGCTGAAGTCTGAGGAGATAGTTTCCTGTTCTCGTCGATGTGGTCGGAATGCACGTTGCACCGAGCCGAGCGAACCATGATTGGGAGGTTGCCTATGTGGACTCCTTCTTCCTCGATGTAGCCTAGGCCACCATCGGGTGGGCCATCTATGTCATCCCTGTAGATTCGGAAGTCCAAATACACGGGCGAGAAGTAGGTTAGCTTGCGAATCCTGCACTCCAGAGGAGTAGCGGGGTGCTCGGCACCGTTGGCCTCACGGATGGTCGGATGCCCCAGTCTGATATTCTTGAGGCGCACTATGATTTCCTTGTCAAGCACGTCGAGTTTGATGCAGCCGCCTGCATCCTCTCCACCAGGCAGATCCTCTATTGGTTCGTCCGTCCCTACCCTGATATGACGAATTATCCGCTCCATTCTGCTAAGGCGGCCATCGCCTGATGGGATGGTGTCGTTGTACGACATCAACTGGTGGTTCACTAGGCTCCTCTGCTTGAAGTAACTCTCAACTATTTCCTTCATCTTCTCACCTCATGCGCTCTCTACAATCAACCTGTATGCCGTGCTGGAACCTGCTGAACGACTGTACCTGATTACTCTGAGAATCCTGTTTGCGAGCCAACCTGCTGGGAGCTCATCGTCTCCAACCTCAACTGCTTCTTTGATTGCCTGCACCGCAGGATCAGTGATGAGTATCTTTGGGAGTAGTTCCTTGGCCAGTCGGGTGGTGCCGTCAGCGTTCTCCTGATTCAGCTTCCACGGAGCCAACGCGGCCTCCTCTTCATCAAGGGGAATCAACTCGTGATGCGGGACTAGAATGTGATTGAGTACATTGAACCTGTCATCGCCTTGTGGAATATCAGCATCGAGCAAGGCCTTCCTGGAGATAGTTACCCTACCAGTGCGTGTTCTCTTGCGCGAAGCCATCTGCTCTCTGATTACAGCCATCACATTCTCGAGGTCGGCGTCGCCAGACTCGAGTTCTAGTTTCTTGGCGACCTGATCGACAGTCATGCGCTTGATTGCATCCATGTTCGCATCGTCAGCCAACCGGTGTGCATGCTTCTCGGAGATACCGAGTTCCATCATACGCTTTTTTGTTGAGCTTTTTACTGCCATATCACGCCCCCCTGCCCTGCAAAAACCGTGGTCCTGCAGCGTTATCAGGCGGGCCTGATGGGATTTGAACCCACGGCCGTCCGGTTAAAAGCCGGATGCTCTACCTGACTAAGCTACAGGCCCATAGCAAGTGCTGGGCTTTCTGCGGATTGAGGGGGGGTAGAAGAACATTACTGAAACGGCATGGCTACGCTCCGCAGGGCCGCGACTCCTCCTAATGGGGGCGGAGATGTCGAATCGACGTCGGAGGCCTGAACGAATAAAGGTTTTCAGAATATACCGGTAGTGGAGGTTTAGATGCACGAAGAACACCGTCGGCCCCCTCTCGGAGCAAAAGGCAAATCGACGTTATCCAAATTTGAAATCGGGAGTGCTGGTCCGTGGGAAATAACAATCCCACACACGGTCTACCCGCCCCGTGAAGACACCGCCCTGCTAGGCCGGGCGCTACTACAGCTGTCTGGTCGCTGTGGCCGGGCGGTCGAGATTGGGTGTGGCAGTGGAGCGCTCTCTATCCTACTCGCCTCAATAGGCTGGAGGGTTACTGCATGTGATGTCAACCCGTTTGCTGTGGCAGCGGCTAGGGGTAATGTGGAGAAAGCCGGTTTCGCAGACATGGTCAGTATCGATGAAGGTGGTCCNGGGGAGCCGGAGTGGGAATTGCAAAAAGGTGTTGATCTAGTAGTGTGGAACCTCCCCTACTTGGATCCTCCAGAAAACGATAAGGCCTCCCTCGAGCATATCGAGGAGGCTTCGATGTCTGATCTCCCAGGAGGTTGGTCGGATAAGCTTCTAGAGGTCATGGACGATGAGTTGATTGATCCGAGTTGCCTAGTAGTTCTGCTTCATCGCACCGATCCCGACAGTCGCAGCAAACCCGACAGTTGGATTCGGAACGGATGGTCCTGCCGGCAACTGAACAGCATGAGGTTGGCTGACGAGAGGCTTGAGGTGCTGTGCTACTGGAGATCGGGAGCAGGAGAGTCTGCCATGATCATGACTGAGTGTGAATCGACAATGGACGAGGCCAAACGGCTCATTAATGGGGGCTGGCAGAGGGTGCTTTCTCTCTCGCAGACCTCCGGTCGAGGTAGGAGAGGGAGTTCGTGGCAGACCCAAGAAGGAGGACTGGCATGCACTTGGGTCCTTTCTGGCGGGACTCTAGAACGGCACTCTCCTGGACTCATACAGACCTCGGTCGGTGCCGCAGTTTCAGATGCCTTGGGCTGTTATGTCAAATGGCCAAACGACTTGGTGACCGAAGATGGTAGGAAACTAGGGGGTGTACTCGTAGAAGGGAATTCGGAGGATGATGGCATCAGAGTTGGTATCGGACTCAACAAGCGGGACAGCGTTATCGATGGAACGACTGTAGCCGGATGGGGTGAGTTCGTCGGAGAGAAAACAGCAATCGAGGTCTTCGATATACTAGATTCGGCTATCTCGTCACTCTTCGAGGAGCACTCTCTTGTACCTCCCGTAGAAGAGGAAGAGTTGGTAGCACTGTCTTGGAAGAGCCTAGCAAGATCGCTTTCAACAGGAGTGGCCCTCAAATCTAAAGGGTCACCCACGAGAGCAGTTGGTTTGAGTTCAGAAGGCCATCTGTTAATCGAGTTCGATGGATTGGTCGCAACGATTGATGATATCAACACACTCGACTGGAATCCTATTACGTGAGGCCTTTCTTGCCTATTCCAAGCCTCTCTCTGACCAACTTTATCTTCCCCGATCTCGTAATCGTGCAGCAGCCCTCGTCAGAGTTGATTCGAGAGGTGGCTGCTTCGCAATCGTTCAGGGGCACTCTTACTATAGCTCCCACAGAGCCATCAGACTCTATGTAGTGGTCGTATAATCTCCAGTGTAATCCCTCAAGGAGCCGCCCTAGGATTTCCTCACAAGACTCACGACTCGTCTCCCGCGAACTGATTCTCACTCCTATCCACCTGCGCTTACCCCTAGCAGCCTTACGGAGTCCTGCCATGACTGGTGGACAGGGCGACCCTTAATCGAGTTGGTCAAAGACCGCTAACTACTGCGACCAGCCTGATTCGCCCCATCATCTCGTCACTTGCCCTTGCTCCCATGATTACCTGACAATCAGGATCGAGAGAGGAGACAAATGCCTCTGTAACCTCATTCAGATGGGCTAGAGTCATGTCAGGACCTCCCTCTACCTGTATCATGCAGCCTTTGGCACCATCAACTCTGAGGTCAGACAATGGTGACTTGCGTGCCTCGCCGACCACCTTGTCTGGCCTGTCAGTGGTCCCAGTTCCGACAATCAGAGTGGCGTTTCCAGGCCTGTTGATTACTGTCCTGAGATCCATCAGATCGAGGTTAATCTTTCCTACCTTGGCAAGAGTAGTTACCAGTCCTTCAATCAATTCACCAATCCAGCCTGATCCTGCCCTCCAGTCATCGTCCCTGTGTCGTGCCTGCCATGCCAACCTCTCCATACTGACTCTGATACAAACGTGAGAGTTCTCTTCTAGAGCTTGAATTGCGGTCTCGGCAATCTTGCACCGTAGGGGCTGTTCGGCGAAAGGCAGACCTGCGATTAGAGCTTGAATTGCGGTCTCGGCAATCTTGCACCGTAGGGGCTGTTCGGCGAAAGGCAGACCTGCGATGGCGATTACGAGACAGTCGTTCTCATACGCCAGAGAAGCCAATTCGGCCGAGGCACCCGAGCCCATCCCTCCTCCGAGTCCCGTCATAATGACTACGAGCTCAGCCT
>JGI26063J44948_1000026_pt1 | contig 30157 bp, 29 predicted proteins | sample MarorgKNORR_S2LV_4_FD_44948 | JGI IMG/M metagenome (IMG submission 44948) | reverse complement strand
AAAAAAGCGGGGTTTTATTAAAAAATAAAAAATAAACTATTCAGAAATTGGATGAACTGTTGCGAACTGTCTCATTTTTGGACCCTTTTTTTCAAACTTTAATTCTCCATCAATTTTAGCAAATAAAGTATGGTCCTTTCCTATCCCTACATTTTTTCCAGGATGAAACTTAGTTCCTCTTTGACGAACAATAATATTTCCCGCTNGAACATACTGCCCTCCAAATTTTTTGACACCTAATCTCTTGGATTCAGAATCTCTGCCGTTTCTAGAACTTCCACCTGCCTTTTTATGAGCCATAATATTTAACCTAATTCGTTATATTATTTTTCTGTTTGCTGCTTTNTTTTCTTTGCAGCAGTCTTTTTCTTAAGATTAATGGCTGTTATTTCAATTAAAGAATACATTTGNCGATGTCCAAAATTACGCTTATAGTTCTTTCGCCTTTTAAANTTCACCACTTCAATTTTTTTGCCTTTACCTTCTTCTAAGACTTTTGCTTCTACAGTGGCGTTTGCTAGGTAAGGAGTTCCAATATTAATTGCACTTCCTTCACCGATAGAAAGAATTTCTTCAAAAACAACTTTTTTACCAACTTCAGTNCCTAGCTTTTCCANCTTTAGCTGTTCACCCTTACTGACTCGGTATTGTTTTCCACCTGATTTAAACACGGCATACATTTATCTTTTCCTTCTCTTGACCTCAAGAATCTGGCAATTCTATAGATTAAAGCTTTTTAATTCAATAATTTTAAGGGTTTGTTATATTGTCCTGATTATAAACAGTTAAAAAATTACTNTTATTTATGATTCAAAGTATAGAACAGGTTAATCAATCGAAAAATTTAATTGAAGAATTAAGAAACCTCGTCAAAGAAGACTGGGTATTGATGAATAAAGAGATACAAGATCAACTGCATAGTGATATTGGTCTCATTAATAGCATTTCTCACTATATTATTAATAGTGGAGGCAAGAGATTAAGACCTCTAATCGTCTTACTTGCCTACAGAGCATGCGGTAAAAACAACAATAAAGAATCTATAAAAGCCGCTGCAATGATTGAATTTATTCATACTGCAACGCTTCTTCATGATGATGTAGTTGATGATTCTGATACCAGAAGAGGAACAATCACAGCACATAAAAATTTTGGAAATGAGTCCACCATTCTTGTTGGAGACTTTTTGTATTCAAGAGCCTTTCAAATTATGGTTGAAATTGGACATATGAGAATAATGGAAATTATGTCTGAAGCTACCAACACCATTGCAGAGGGTGAAGTAATGCAACTTATTAACTGCGGCAATCCAGACACGACCAAAAAACAGTATCTGGAAGTTATCTATAGAAAAACAGCAAAACTCTTTGAATCAGCCGCTACCATTGGAGGGGTTTTAGCTGGTCAATCAAATAAAATTGAAGACAGTTTAAACATTTATGGACAAGAACTAGGGATGGCTTATCAACTAATTGATGATGTCCTAGATTATAGTTCTTCATACGAAATGATGGGAAAAGAAATGGGTGATGACCTGTCTGAGGGAAAACCTACACTGCCTTTAATATATGCCTTAGAAAGAGCTAATCCAGAAATGCAAATGATCATTCGTGATGCAATAACAAAGAAAGATGCCTCCCATTGCAATAGGATAATAGATTGTATTGAACAAACAGGTTCTCTCGCATTAACAGAATCAAAAGCTAGAGAATCATCTAAAAAAGCCATCGATGCCTTAAAACAGTTCCCCAACAATCAGTATAAAGAGGCATTAATTAGTCTGGCTGAATTTGCTGTAAATAGACCTTTTTAGAGTCCATAAATGCCTGAAAAAAAAATTATTGCTTCATTTTATAAATTTATTGATTGGAGTGACTTTCAAGAAAAAAAACCTGTCTTAGAGAATATTTGCCGAAAAAACAACATTGTTGGAACCATATTATTAGCACCTGAAGGTATTAATGGGACAATCTCAGGTTCTCATGAAGGAATTCTCACAACTATTGAAGAACTAAAAAAGGATTCTCGCCTATCAGATTTAGAACCTAAATTTTCAGAAGCGATGGGTGAAACATTTAAAAGAATGAAAGTCAGACTAAAAAAAGAGATTGTCTCAATGGGCAAGGAAAGTGTAAATCCTGGGCAAATGACAGGAACAAGTGTCCCTCCTAAGCAATGGAATCAAATCATTCAAGACCCTAATATATTAGTCGTTGATACAAGAAATCAATATGAACATGCCATTGGAAGTTTTGAAGGCTCAGTAGATCCTCAAACAACTTCATTCAGAGAGTTCCCTGAATGGGTTGAGGAAAAATTAAAGCCACTGATGGATAAACAAAACAAAACAAAAGTGGCTATGTTTTGTACAGGTGGTATTAGGTGTGAAAAAGCATCTTCTTATTTATTACAAGAAGGTTTTGAAGAAGTTTTTCAACTTCAAGGTGGGATTCTAAAATATCTAGAAAATATTAATCTTGAAAATAGTTTATGGGAAGGTGAATGTTTTGTTTTTGATGATCGAGTTTCGATACAACATGGACTTCTTGAGGGAAACTATTCAATGTGTCATGCCTGCAGAATGCCAATTGATGATGATGATATGAAAAGTAACCAATACCTTGAAGGGATTAGTTGCCCCAATTGTTATGATTTGCATTCAGATGAAAGAAAACTTAGGTTCGGNGAAAGACAAAAACAAATCNAATTAGCTAGGCAACGCAATGAAAAACATATTGGTAAAAATTATTNGTCTTCAAGAGAATCGTAGTTAAAAAGCTCTCCATCACCAGGGATGGTGTAATAATTTCCGGCAATTTTTGTGTAAATACGTGATGGTGCTCATAAAAATTTAATCGCTTATTTCTGCCAAAATAAATTGGCCTAAAATCTGAGTTTCAAAAGTAAACGTGCCATGTGTTGTATCTAACTGATTATTATAATTTCTTCTGACTTTAGGATGAATGTCAAAAGACTGAGTAATTTCATTGAAAACAAGTGGTTTNANATTAGCCGGGTTCTTTAATTTCTCTTGGTCATAAGGGATAGTTATTAGTGCTGGTACATTGAAAATTGTTCTNTGTGGACCAAAAAAAACTGTCTTAGAAATAGCATTTGGATGTATTGGCATTTTTTCTCTNGGTGAAGCCTTTTCTTGAGTTCCGATTACAATAATCAAATCATCTTTAGAACTATCCAGATAATCTGAAATTTGATCGTACTCATTAATTGCTCTTACAGCATCAGAGCCTGTATTGGGGTTTCTATCNCTTTCTGGACGCCATCGATTATCCCAAGTGTAAGATATAGGTTTTTTAGGATTAGGGTCTGCATTGATTGCTATTTTTGCTCCCGCTAAAGCACCACTATTGACCTCAACAATGCCCCCGTTTAACTTAGTAATTTGCCCTTCAGCGGCAATAGTTATACCAAGGTTTGGATATATTTGTAATCGCTCTATGCCTCCACGAATCCTGTTGACATAATTAACTGCCATATCATCTACAAAATCCTCAAAAGCCTCCATTAATTGAATTCTGCTNAACCCTTCAGGNCACTGATGATTAANAGCTGGGACTTGTTCATAATCTCCAGGTGCATGATGTTTCTCACACCATGTCATTCTTAGTTCCCCTTGATGTATTTCTTCAATTGAGTTTAATGGAATATTTAAAGCTTCTCTCATATTGATGATTAACACCCAATAAGAATATCCCCAATGAGACAATTGAATAATTACCTCTTTTTTCTTCTGATTGAGGATTGTGTCCTCTATGGTTTCTCTAAGATTTATATAACGTAATGGATCTTCTGGATACCCTAATTGTTTTCCACTGAATAATGCATAGGCAAATAAATTATTAGTTCTTGCGTCTGGACTGCCTGACCCACCAGTTTTATAAAAAGAAATCTTATGTTCTTTTTCATTTTGCTCAATATAGCGTTTATAGCTGAGAAAATTTAGATAAGCATTCTCATGAAATACCTCTTGAATAAAAGGTGCAGCATTTGACATTGGACCAACAGGGTTATCTCCTGGCCAAGGTAAGCCGAATGTAGTGTATATAACTGCTACTTCACTACTGGGTTCAATATGATCCAAATGACGTTGTAAATTATTGTGCATCATATAATTATATTCTGGTGTTCTACCGTACATTCTGACCTGATGGATATCAAAGTCATTAACATTAAACCCTGCTCTGCATAATGATTGGGAAGACAAATTTAAATCCCAAAAATTATTTGCATAAATATTATGATCAGTAATCGGCTTAGCTAAAACAATCTTTCGATAACCATTTCTAGCCATTCGAGGCATTGTATCCTTTAGGTGGTTTGTAAGACCTGGAACATTTGAATAGTAACCCTCTCGTACAAGAATCTGATCATCAAAATATTCACCAATCCAATTCTCTATAAAAGGATCTTGAGGAGCTTCAACTTTATCGTATTCTGGATAATATGCAGGCTCATTAAGATCCCAACCCATCATGCCAGCAACACGAGCTTTATAGGCTTTGTCTATCTCATAATAATCATTAACCCCATTTGATTTTTTGATGAGGAAAATTCCTTCTAAATAATCATTCCCATTTCTAGGATCAGGTGTATATCTTATTAAGGGAAAACCACCTGTATCACGAGAGGCTGAAGCAGATACATAATCTTTCATAGCAATAACTTCGATTCCCTCTAGATCCTTTTGATAAAGGATTTCTGCGTCACCCCCTGCATAAGGAAACTCACCTGCTTTATTCTCGACTATCGGTATGTAACTTTTGTTGTCCTCACTAATCCTATAGGCGCCAACACTATCCCATAATCTCTCCATGCCTTTAACCTTTCTTCCAACTGCAAAAGGTAATCGGGAAATTTCTACTTGAAAAGGAAACGATCCAACATGCCATTGAGTACAAGCCTGAGTCGGAGAGGTTATTCTTTCACCCCCTGAGGTTCTCCAATACAGGTAATCATCGTAAGCCTTATTAAAACCCTCAGGTGTCCCCCAGCCTGTTAAGACAACTACTGGTTTATCTTTAATTCTTAGTGAAATTGGATCGCCCTCTTTATTTAATAGAACTGCTGGCTTGTAACCATTTGCAGGTATATAGGTGTTTCTAGAAAAGAAAATGACAAGAAAGACAAGACTCAAGCCTAAAGAGAATAAAATTGTATTTTTTATAAGACTCACAAATAACTCCTATCCCTTTATCTTATGTTGATGTAGATTTAATTTCAATTGGAGACGCTTACTCAAGAAAGACAGGAAATTTCATAAGTTTTAATAAATTGTGACAATTTCATCACCCTTAGAATTCTTATACGCTCTTGCCATCCCATCTGTATTAAAAACCATAGATACATTTCCATTTCTATCTAAAACAATGACTCCTCCGTCAGCTCCTATGTCTTTCAATTCTTGAATCAATTCAGATGAAGCTTTCTCAACGGACTGGTCAAGATATTCTATTCTGGCACAGATTTCTCTAGCCACATTGTAACGAATAAAAAATTCACCATGCCCTGTTCCAGATACCCCGCAAACATTATTTTGTGCCCAAGTTCCAGCACCAATAATTGGCGAATCACCAATTCTTCCAGGCTTTTTATTAGTCATTCCACCGGTGGAGGTTCCAGCGCTTATTGTTCCACTCTGATCAAGAGCCACAGCACCTACAGTGCCTAATTTTTCCTTTTCTTGAGTTACTTTAAGTCGTTCTAGATTCTCGATAGAGGCAAAGTAATCTGGATTGACTAGTTCAAATCCCCCTTCCTTTGCAATTTTCTCAGCACCCTCNCCAACCATCATCACATGTTTAGTGTTTTCCATCACATACCGTGCCAACTTGATTGGGTTCTTAATTCTACTCACAGAAGCAACGGCTCCTGCTTGTTGAGAATCCCCAACCATGATCGAAGCATCCATTTCTTGTTTTTCGGCAGAATTGTATACAGATCCTTTACCGGCATTAAAATTAATATTGTCCTCGAGAATCATAATGGCCGCTTCTATAGCGTCCAGGCTTGAGCCTCCTGATTCCAGTATTGAATAGCCTGTCGCTAAGGCCTGCTTTAAACCCTCTTGAATTGCCTTCTGTTTCTCTTCAGAAATATTACGACTCCAGCCTGCTCCCCCATGAATAACAATGGCAAAGTCTTTAGCAGCCTTATCAGGCTCAGAGTTTAAAGTATCAAAAGACATAAATAATATTAGTGAAAAGATAATAAATGGGCGCAACATAATTCTAATAATAATACTCCATTACCTGATCGTTTAACACCAGATGATTTTCCTGCTACAGTTAATCAAATTGCATGGTTGTGTCCTATTTGGATCAGCCCAAAACTTATAATGAAATATTTACATACAATGATCAGAGTTAGTGATATTGAAGAGTCNCTCAATTTTTATTGTAATCAGTTAGGGTTGAAAGAGGTGAGGCGATATGACAGTGATCAGGGTAGATTCACTCTTATATTCTTAGTTGCTCCTGAAGATGAGTCTGCTCAGATAGAGTTAACCTATAATTGGGATGGTGACAACTTGGGCGATGGCTCAAGAAACTTTGGACATTTGGCTTATTCAGTAGACAACATTTATGAAACATGCACTCATTTATTAAAGTCTGGAGTAATAATAAATCGTCCTCCCAGAGATGGCTATATGGCATTCATTAGATCACCAGATAATATATCAGTTGAGTTACTTCAAAAGGGAGAAGCTCTTTCACCACAAGAACCATGGCTTTCTATGAAAAATATAGGCGAGTGGTAACTTAAAAATACTGTGATTAAAATTCCAGTAAAAACTGCAATTTGGGTTTTACCTGTTCATCTTTATGCACTCTTAGTCCCATTGGCACTAATTCCAGTTATCAATAAAAATAGATTTCTCTTAGAAGAGAGCATTTTTAATGTTGAGCTGTTATTTCTTGCAATAGGAATTCTAATCATTGGCAGTTTATTTGAGATAATTCAAAATCATATTGATCATTGGTATGTCACTGCAGAAACTGCAAGTGGTAATGGTTTTAGTACAATCGATGGGTTATTTACATTCTCGATTCTAATTGGTCAAGCTCTTATTCTTCTTAGCTTAGTTGGGCAAAATAGTTGGGTTAAAATCATCACCATTTTCTTTATAATTGCGACCCCTATTTTATACATTAAAAGACAGTATGTTTTCTTGCCGACCAGCATTATTGGGACAATCAATACAGTAATCGCTTATATTATTTTTGGAAATTGGGTTATTTTTATGCAATTGNTCATGGTGGCTTTTACCGTTTTCTTTTTTGAGAAGCTTCTAAAGACTAACAACCAGTTTTATCATGGTCTAACCACCTTTTGTGCGTCCTCAGGAATATGGTTTCTAGTGATTGCAATTAATAATCCTATTAATTTATATTAAAACTTCATTCTCAGCTTCAATGTAAATCTGTCTTCTTGTGGGTTATCCCAGGTTCCACTAATTATCTCACTGACACTCATATCATCATCTTCATAATGTCTACCTCCTCGAGTGTAGACTGCATAGAAATGGGACAGCGGGCTTATTTCATATTTATACCTGATCTGGAAGGCCAATTGTCCAAGATCAAACCCAGCAACTGATGCATCGGTTGCATTCAAGTTACCGGCGGTNTCTGCCAACCACTCGGCACCGNTCTCAACTTCCATAACAGTGGTTTGAAATTTAATACGTAATTCATGTTGTTCTTTTGGAAACCAAGAGGCATTAACTCTGACGGAGAAACGATCAAGCGGGTAAATTCCAATCTTATTGTCTCCTAACCAGTTGACCCAATTTGTGGACTCATGCTTAGATAGCATCAGGTTAAGTTTTAGAACGTCTGAAGGGTAATAATTTCCACCCAACCCTATACTCTTCTCACTATTAGTAAATGATTGGATTGTGTTTCTTTCTCTTTCAGCATATACCCAATAACTCCAACGCTCATTTTGTCTACTGTAGTAAGTTAATGCCAGTTCCTTCTCTTGACCAAATTTAACAAAGGGTGCCAACACACTGCCTCGGGTCAATAGATCATTGTTTCCCGAAGATTCATGCCCAATCTCAATTTCAATTCCAGAAGTGTCTTTGAATGATTGATTAAAGTTAAGATTCATTCTTTGCTGTAGTGGCAAACCATGAGTATCGGCTTCTTTTGAAAAACTAAAAGTGTAACTGCGTTCTAAAATTTTTGAAGCAGTCAGAAAATCGGTCTGAGTATAACTGGTAAAAGTTCTGAATTTACTAATATTATTACGAGCCAGATAACCCATATCATTGATGTTTAGTTCATCATCAAAACGGCCATAATAAGCTCCCGTATTCCAAAACTTATTAGGGTCATAGTTCATACTAAAACGCACCCCGTAACCGCTGTCATCGTTTGTGTCTGAGTATATTAATAAACTATTTAATGTCAGCGCCTCAGTTGCTTTATTTTCATAATCAAAAGCATGGACGGTGGCGCTTCTATCCAAGGCATCTCGTTCGACATGCGTTACAAGATACCCCAGCTTATGCTGGTTTAGTCTTCTCAAGGCCCTAATAGCATAAAATTCACGTCCTTTACTAAAGGTTTCATCATCCTCAAAAGCTGCAAAAAAACCAACATCAGTATGTTCTCCCAGTTGAGTAAACTTTAGAGCCGTGTCAATGTCATTGTTTGCCTTTTGTTGATTCTCACAGGAGTCTTGCAAATCATCAGAACCACCATTCGCAGCTGAGTATTCATCACAATTATAGTCAGGAGAACGGCCAATTCTTCGGGTATTGATGAGACTATAGTTATGACCACTGGAAACTTTAAACAATCCTTGGTTTTCAGCAAAAAATGGCCTTTTATCTGAAAGCCGTGTTTCAACTGGGGAAAAATTTATCACCACTTCATCACTTTCAACCTGGCCAAAGTCAGGGTTTACAGTCATGTTAAGTTCGCGGCCATTGCCCAAAGACCAAAACAGATCTAATCCTGCCTGGTATTCAGTAGAATCTTGTAAATTATCATAGGAACTTACTAGATAAGGGAAAGTAACGAATTTAGTCGACTCGTATTGATTGACGGTAATAGGATGGAAGCGAGAGAGAAAATTTTTGCGTTCGTAATTAATTCCAGGAAACCCTACTACTTTTCCTACTTTCATCATTTGTCGGGAAAAATAAACGCCAATGTTCTTAGAACTTTGTTTGTCTGACATCATTGGCACCACTGTCCAGGGGAGAAAAAACTCTGAATACCAGTGGGTTTGGGATTCAGATACCTTCACTTCCCAATCCCCATCCCAATCTNTGTCCATCTGGCTCTCACCACTGATAGAGCCATCACTCATGGAGCCTCCCAGAGAGACACCAAAAAAGTAGCCCATGTTGGCTTTGCCATCAAAATCGATGGAGAGGAAATTTCGGTCGGAATCAGACCACATTGCATCACGCTCTTGTTTCCTTCTATATCTTGTATCCCATGGTTGTTCGTTGATAAACCCAATATAAATTCCTTTTTCATCAGTTAGCACTAACACCGCAGTTGGCTGTGTTGATTCCTTTAAACTAAAAGGTACGGTTTCGACAAAACTTTCAAATCGCTGTGCTTGTTTCCATTCCGTTTCATCCAAACGTCCATCGACAGTGATTTCAGCGCTGACATAGGCTGAGAATATTGCATTAGATAAGCAAATAATTAGCCAAATTTTAACTGATAAGTGAAATTTACTCATAACTCATACGTTGCAATATTGAAATCACTCATGTTTATTCTATTAATTTGGCCAATCAGAAAAAGGGAAAGGCTTGTTGTCTGATTGGTAAGTCACAAAAGCAACAACTTCAACAATATAATTTTTGAATTCAGAGGAGAATTGACACAATCGGTTATTTGGTTTCCCGGAGATTAGATCAAAGAAAAATTGCACGAGAACAATAATATAAAGAAGAAACCGNCATACGCCAAAAGCAAACAAGAACAAAAGAACAAAGAGTCCTTTTATCAATCGATCCTTGACTGTATAGGTTTCTTCCATTAATTACTCAGTGGACTCAGAAGTAACTTCTNTCNCTTTATCGTTGACTTTGATCACTATCTTAACCTTTCCAGATTTACCAGAAATACCCTTAACAGCTTCGTTCACGGATTCGGTGATAGCCTTGGCTATTTCTTNAATAGAATCAGTTATATCATCTGAATCAACCTCAATATCGATATTAATATCNAGCTCTTCAAGAGAATCAGTTACCACTTCAGCGACTGCATCCCAATTGACTGAATCCATTTCCTCTTTTAGTTCTTCTAATGTTGCTTTTACATCAACCTCAGCATCTTGTTCATCTGAACCTATTTTGATAATGAATGTCTTTTTGGATGCATGTTGGTCTGATTCTTGATCGTTTGATTTACCAATATGTTTAATGGCAACATGTTTGTTGCCATCTTGGTGTTTCAGATGTAAATCATCACTCATCCAGACCATATCCATGTCGGGAGTTATCTGATGAATAGGGTTATGGGTTTTAGGGTTGGTTAAAAGAATCGCACCTCCGATCAAACCGCCAATAATCAAGGCGCCTACTATTGTTTCTTTCACTGTTACTCCCTAGGTATAAAAATATAAGTCAGTCATCAAAGCTGACACAAAATACTACTAGTTACATTAATTTGCAATCATTAGATTGCTGATCATTTATACAGTTTTGTTTTGTTTAGATCATGAAGTAATTGTGAATAATNATTTTTAATTTTATTGGGTTTTTTAAACATCAAACATTTAAATATAAAAAATGAGAAAATATGATCGCATGGATAGACGTTCATTTACAAAACTGTTGGGCACTGCTGCCATAGCTTACAATTCAGGTTTAAAAGCATTAGTCGGTAGAGATCGAATTGTGGTGGTAGGTGCTGGAATTGTGGGCACAACAATTGCATATGAATTATCGAAAATGGGTGCTGAAGTTACCCTAATAGATAAAGAATCACCTGCATCAGGGGCGAGTGGCAGTTCATTTTCCTGGATTAATGCCACTTATCCCAAGAAACCTTATTCATATAATTTATTATCTCAGCTTGGTATTGATGCTTATAAAAACCTTGAGAAGGAAATCAATTTAAATATTAGTTGGAGTGGCTCCCTAGAATGGTTTGATTCTACAGANGCTCAAAAAAAGTTACTCAATGAAGTGGCTGTTTTAAAAAAGTATCCTACATTTTCACCGTTTAGNATTATCACAGATAAAANGGCACAATTCTTAGAGCCCAATGTAAATTTTACTTCAAATCAGAATATTATCTTCTCTGAAATCGATGGCGCAATCGATACAATCAATGCCATTTCTTTGATGATAGAAAAAATTAAGCAGTTTGGAGGTTTAGTTTTGCATCCATGTCAATTCCAAGGTCTGAACTACCGCAANGGTAAATTATCATCTNTNCANACTTCATTGGGAGAATTAGAAGTGGATCAAGCAGTGTTTGCATGTGGTGTAGATACCGATAACTTATTATCAATTAATTCAATAACTACTCCAAAACCAGGAGTCATTGTCAGAACGATACCAACAGAAAAACGATTGAATAAGATCGTTGTTGGTCCTGGTGTTCATGTTCATCAACAATTAGATGGAAGAATAATTTTTGGAGAACAAGCAGGAGCTCCTAGCTCCCACCTAGAAAGACTGAAAGAAAAACCCAAGGATTTTCCATCTGAATTATTTACCAGGCAACATGTAGATCGAATTCTTAAAATAGCGACAACATTTATAAATAATTTAGATAACCTTGAAGTTGAAAAAGCTTCAATAGGTTGGCGCCCTCTTCCTAGAGACGGGAAGCCTGTGATTGGAAGATTAAATAAATTACCTGGTGTATATATTGCTGTAATGCATAGTGGTGTGAGCCTAGCAGCTATTGTAGGAAAACTTGCTACACAGGAAATCCTAGATGGATCGACTAATATAATATTACAAGATTTTAGGCCGTCTAGATTCAATTGATATCTTCTATTATTACTATAAAATTCGATTCATATGATCAAACAAGATAAAAAATACCTCTTAATTTTTGCTGGNCTCGCATTGATTCCTTTCGCGATACTGATTCTTTTTAATGCCTGGGCACTTCTTTCCTCTCTCTTCTTTCCTGAATACAATCCAGTTGCTATTATTTGTGGTCCTAGAGTGTAATGATGAAAAAGTCACTAGTAATGCTCTGTCTGTTACTTTTAATGTCAGACAGAGCATTAGGTAACATCATAATTGAAAACTCATGGGTAAGAGCAGCACCACCAAAAACTAAGGTCATGGCAGCCTACATGACTATAGAAAATCATTCCCTGAAAGCAATAGAAATGGACATTAAGAACGTAATTTCAAAAGGCTTCACAAAAACCGAACTCCACAAAAGTTCACATAACGGCATGATGACAATGGAAAAAATAGAAACCATCATCATCAAACCAAATGAATCATTGATATTAGAACCTGGGGGCTTACATTTTATGTTAATTAATCCAGAAACAGTGCCTCAAAAAAATACTGCAGTGGAAATGCTAATCTTTTTTAAAAATGAGAATGAAACAGAAGTTATAAGAATTGAGGCAGAGGTAAGGAGTCAGAAGTCATAGACAGAAAAAATAAAGTTTTCATAATTCTTACTGGAATTGCTTTGCTATTGATGCTGTTTGTAATCCAAAAAGGTCCAAATCTAATTAAGAAAGAGGCAATACTAGAAACTGGCAAAGCTTATAAGAAACCNTTAGACATTATTGATTTTGCATTAAAAGATCAAAGTAATAATCTATACACAAAGAATGATCTAAGAAATAAATGGACTATTCTTTTCTTTGGATACACTAACTGTCCTGATGTTTGCCCTACAACAATTTTTAAACTTGGTCAGATAAAACAACAAATTAATAGAGACTTACCCAATATTAATCTACAAATACTTTTTATCACTCTTGACCCAGAGCGTGATTCTACAGACCGATTGAGTGAGTATCTTGGATTTTTTAATTCATCTATGATTGGCTTAACAGGCGATATAAGCAAAATAGTTGAATTAACCTCAAATCTTAGTGTGTTCTTTCAAAGAATAAATAAGGAAGATGGATATGATTTNAATCATACAGCTTCAATTTTTTTAATNAATCCAAATGCCCAACTAAAAGCTTCTTTTAGCCCGGCAAGTTCAATTGATATGCTGAATGAAGATATAAAAACAGTTATAAAAAAATCTAATTAATCTCTTAATTTAACTGCCGTGCCAGACGCCACAAGAAATAACATGCCTTTACCTTTACCAGAAAATTCTTGGTAATCTAGATCAACACCAATAACCGCATCGGCACCTAATTCATATGCTTCTATCTTGAGTTCTCTTAAACAAGTTTGACGTGAGTCTCTTAGAACTTTTTGACTTGCTACACTCCTACCGCCAAAAATATCTCTAATTCCAGCAAATAAATCTCTGAATATATTCATGCCAAAGACACATTCAGCAGTGATAATATCCATTTCATAATCAATCTCTTTGTTAGCCACTGTTGGAGCAGTGGTTATAATAATTCTCTCAAGGTCACTATCTAAAATGTCGTTCATTTTTTAACTCCTAAGTNTCAGATATTTGTAGCTTTTAAAGCATACTCCCAAACAAAGTCTATAACCTCTGGATCATAGGAGAGCTCTGATGCATCTTTTGTTTCACCATGCTCCCAGTACAAACCTGTCCTACCAGTATATTTTGATTCAGAAGCCATAACAATATGGTTCAAAGCACCCCTCTCAGCAGACTGTAAAAAAGGCTTAATTAATTTTACAAAAAAGCCATGCATACCTCGCATATGTCTGTGAATATTTGTGTTGATAAAATAACCAGGTGAAACCGCATAAACATCAACGCTTGTTTCTTTTAGTTGTTCTGATAATTTAAATGAAAAGGCATTTAGGCAGAGCTTTGATCTTGCATAAGCTTGAAAACCCATTGAATGATTAATATTTTCCCAACCGGTTTCAAAATTCATTGATTGGAAATTAATATCCTTAACCATTTTATGACCATCAGATGAAATATTAATAATTCTAGAATGTTGCCGTTTCTTCAATAGATCCAATAGAAGATGNGACAATAGAAAGGGTGCTAGAAAGTTTGTTGCCATGGTCATTTCATGGCCATCCACACTTTCCCTTCTGGATGACTCGGTAATACCGGCATTATTTATTAGAACATCCAAATGAGGATAGCGAGCATAGATATTTTCTGATAAATTTCTTACATTAGTAAAAGAAGATAAATCACAATCAATGTATTCAACTGCTTGNTTGCCAGTGTCCTGAATAATTTCATCTTTTGCTAAAACCCCATTCTCTGTATCAAAATCAACAAGTATGAGATTAGCACCTTTCTCTGCAAGTGCCTTTGCGGCAATTCTACCCATACCACTAGCTGTACCGGTAANTAAACAAGTTTTACCTTTCATCAAATGCTAATTTAGCATGCTTGGATCCATGCCAATACTTTGCATTTGATCGATAACCACAGATTTGGTAATTTGTTCAATACCATTATCTCTTGCAAAATCCTCTACATTATTTATTGCCATCTCGATAATACCTGGAGGCGTCATGGCAATTATGTCTTTTGATTCTTGATCCCAAATCATACTGAGTTTTGATTCAAAATCATTGCTTGAAGATTCATCATTCTGTTTTTTTGCTTTAGCCTTCTTTGCTCTTTTTCTCTTATCCCAATATTCTGATTCTTCTGGTTTAGTGGCTTCAAGAACAGCTCTTGCATCTGGCGTTGTAGTCATAATGCTAAGCAAGCTCTCTAAATACTCATTTGGTACAACCACAAACATTTCCTCAGGTTTTAGGCGATTATTCATCCGACCACCTAGATCGCCTGGTGTAATAACAACATTTCCATCATGCCATGGCGTTGCAAAAAGATCGCTACAGAAAGAAGAACCGGCAGCCCCACGAGGTGGTGTACCGTCTAAAACTGTCCGAGCTCCACCTATAAAATTAGCCCAATGAGGAGTGCAAACCACAACTATCCAATCAACATGAATCCCTGAAGGTACCTCTGAAAGAGGGGCTGCACCAATTCCTACAACTGTGTTCTGTGGTAGTACATATTCTCCAGTTTTAATCTCCTTNGCNCCTAAGTCAGTATAAGCAGGAATATTTTTTGCAAGATATTGCCCTGTTCTGATTTCGTCAGTGCCCTCATGAACACCTGCTGTATAAACACCGGTTGTACAATCATGATGATGTTTGTCAAATGAAACTATTTCACCCTTATCCATGGCATGCCTAACGATGGAACAAGGAACAACTTTCTTCTTCTGATAAGCCTCTGGGATTTCTTCTTTAAATAGACTGATGGCAACTGGATTACCTCTAACCTTGCCAGTAAGCGAATCACTTAGTTCTTTGAAATCTATCATATTTTTATTATAACTTTTTTTATTCTGTAGGTCTTCCCAGCAAGATCCCATCGTATTGAATTACGTATTCTTTAAGTTTTGCACTATAGTTCCTTAACAAATCATAAATTAGCATTATTACTTTAAAGATAAAACAGTTAGAATTCTGAAATGCTTTTTTGGAAAAGAAAAGATGAGAAATGGGTTGAAAGCCCAATGCACGATAACTGGTATCAATCCAGTGCTTATTTCCTAAGCTCTTTTGCACTAATTACAACTGTAAATGAAAAGGGAATAACAAGTATCGGACCTTATCAGCTTTCTTTTCCTTTTGGCGTAATCAATAGAAGAGAATGGATTGTAATCTCGAGAAGAGGGTCAAACACGTCAACTAACATAAAAAGAATTAAAAAGTGTGCGATGAATTTTGTGGAGTACGATAAGAGCAAAATTAAAAACATAGTAGACCTAGGCTATCCAGGTCAAGAACCTGAAGAAAAAATGAAAGACTGTGCTTTCGAACTTGAAGAAACTCCAAGCGTTCCTTATCGAGAAGACCCTGAAAGACCAAAAGTCATTAAAGGTGCATTTCAAGTGTTTGAATGCGAACTAAATGATAATCCAGAAGATTTTTATTATAAAGGCACTGAAACTACTGAGTATCTGCTTCTCAAAATAAACAAGATATATCTGAGAGAAACATGGAGAGATAATCTTGATCTAGGAGACGATATGAAAGTACCAAATATGCCTATTAGTTTTGGGTTTAGAAATGCAAATCAATTCTGGTTTGCAAAACATAAAAAAGCCTTTTGGATACCGACCCCAGAAGGAAAAGGAGCACAACATGAAGCGGTTATGTATATAGCTAATAGGCTAGATGAAGACATTACCTTTACTGTCAATGCTTGCAAACAATTAACAGGGGTCCCCAAAGTATTTGTTAAAACAGTACTGAAAGGTATTATCAAAGAAGCAAAAAACCAAGGGATCACAAAAATTGATCAAGCTTTTGTTGAAAAAGTGAACGAGAATAGAAAATAAAAAACTATGTCACACCGAACCGACGACCTGCCTAAATTATCTGGATTATCTCATCTGATTAGAGAACTGAGATATCACGAATTTTCAAGACAAAGTATTGGAATAATACTGGTAAGTATTTTTTGTTATTTTGCTGAGCCACTTCTATTCCATTTGAGTATTATTTTGAGCCCTCTATCTGTAATCTTTTTTGGTCTTATTACTCGTATGTATGCCTCAGGGTTTGTCTTAAAGAATAAAGAACTTTCCACTACAGGTCCTTATGCCTTTGTGAGACATCCTCTATACACAGGAAATATTATAATTCTCTTTGGGTTGTGTGGAGTCAATGGTTCTCTTTGGTCCTTAATAACTGCGGTTATATTTTTCTGGTTTTATTATCCACCAGCGATCGAGTATGAAGACAGAAAGCTAAAATCCTTATTCCCTGAAACTTGGGAGAATTGGGCAAATAAAACTCCTGCTCTAGTTCCAAAACTTAAAGGTATTTTTAATCAACAATTAGACCTAAAACGCTGGTCACTCAAGAAAAGTCTAATTACAAATTATGAGCCAGTGATTGTAATCTATGTTCTCACTTGGTTAGTTATTATTTGGAATCGTGTCTAACCAACAACATGGATCATTAAATGAACTAGACCTCATAAAGTCTATAGAGGAAGAACTTAAGACTGGTCATAAACTGATTAAATCTTATGAGGGCAACCAAGGTGTTCTGTACACACTCAAACTTAATGGACAATGCTATCTCATTAAAAAAGCCAATAAGTCTAAAACTATATTAAGTTTCTTTAATCAACGTTCACTTAAAAAAGAGAGCAAAATATACAATAAATTAAAAGGATTAAAGGGTATCCCCAATTGCTATGGATTAACTAATAGTGGAGATCTCATCTTAGAACACATAGACGGGCATTCTTATCGAGAAAAACAAGATGAACTGTCTGATAACGAAATATTTTTTCAGTCATTTTTTGAACTGGTCGCGACAATGCACAAAATGGGTGTAGCTCATGGAGATTTAAAAAGAAAAGATAATATCCTAGTAAATGCAAATAACGAACCTTTTCTAATTGATTTTGGTACAGCCATAACAATTAATAAAAAAAGCTGGATCATACAGAAGTGGGTTTTCAACTTCTTAAAAAGAACTGATCTAAATGCTTGGATAAAACATAAATATAAAAGAAAATATGACAGCATTAAAACCGAAGACTTAATGCACTATTCACCCACTCTCATAGAAAAATGCTATAGAATCGTAAGAAATCTCATCATTAAAAATTAACACTAAAGGCTAAAGATATGCTTGAACCCCCGTTATTATATTATTGGATTATTCCTCTAATTATTTGGTCATCATGTTGGAAATTAGTTGCTCTATGGAAAGCAGCAACCAACAGACAACTGGCGTGGTTTATTACTCTTGCTCTTTTGAATACGGCAGGTATGCTGCCTATCCTTTACATCTATTTTTATCAACAAGACAAATCAAAAAATTAAATGATTAGTAGCTATGAAATACATACTTGATAGCGCTATGGGTACAGAACTTAATAAAAGAGGTTTTGAAGTACCCGATTGGAAAAAATCTATTTGGTCTGCACACGCCCTAATACATAATCCACAAGCAGTTAAAGAAATCCATGAAGATAATATTAAAATGGGTTGTAACGTTATAACGACTAATAACTATTATGTAACACCTAATATTCTCAAGAGAGCAGGTGAAGAAATACGGTTCGAAGAACTAACCCAGCTATCAATAGATTTAGCCAAAGAAGCCTCGAAAGATTATGAGGCATTGATAGCTGGGTCCTTCCCACCAATTGAAACAAGTTTCAGACCGGACTTAACCCCTAAAGATGAAGCACTCAGTCAATTTTATTCTTCAATTGGNTCAATAATGGAAAACGAAGTTGACCTAATTATCTGCGAAACAATGAGTTCAATAAGAGAAGGAATTCAGGCCGCNAGTACAGCGAAGCAATATTCTGATCGGGTTTGGTTAAGCTGGACAACCAGAGGTCTAAATGGTGAAGCATTACCAAGTGGTGAATCATTAATTGATGCAGTTAATGCAGCTAATGAACTTAACATTGAATGCCAACTAATTAATTGCTCGGCGATGGATATAGTCACAGCACAGATTGATACCTTAAAACTGGCTGGGAAGTTTGGGGTATTCGCAAATTCATGCATATTGAAGAATCCCATTAACGATTTAGGTGAAGCCTTTGATATCGATGAAAACCATCACGCTAATACTGTTACAGTCTCACCAAAAGAGTATGCGCTCGAAGCAAAAAAGTGGATTGATAAGGGAGCTTATGTAATTGGAGGATGCTGCAGCACAGGCCCTGAACACATCAAAGAAATTTCTAAGTTAAATACAGCAGCATTATTTAGCTAATTCTTTAGCTTTTTCAACGATTGCTTGTGAACTAATACCGAAGTAATTTCTTAATGCTTCTCTAGACTCGCTTAAACCAAAACCATCTGTGCCTAAAGCTGTATAAGTTCCTGGAAATAAGTGAGCCAGGCTATCCGGTAAAAGAGTTATCCAATCACTAACTGAAATAAAATGGCCCTGCTCATTTTCCAATATTGTCTCAAGGTAGGAACTTTTACCCTCACTTCTTGCTTCTTGATAATCNTTATGCAACAAATTATAACTGGTCACACTCCATATATTTGTTGGAATCCCCTCTTGCTCTAATTCCTCTTGTGCCTGAATGACTTGTTGCATAATACTGCCACTGCCAAGCAAGTGTATGGGCTCACCTTGATATTTATCTTCTAAATCTTTTGTAGCTCTTTTAAAGCAATACATGCCTTTTAAAATACTGTCTTGAGTAACATCGTTGATGGGTGGGTGGGTATAATTTTCATTGTAAACGGTGATGTAGTAAAAAATATCCTCTTGTTCTTGATACATTCTTCTTATTCCTTCTCGCACAATCACAGCTAATTCATACCCAAAAGCCGGATCATAGGTCATCAGGTTTGGCACCACAGAAGCAAGGACATGAGAATGTCCATCTTGATGTTGAACACCTTCACCATTAAGAGTGGTTCGTCCTGCAGTACCACCAATCAAAAACCCTCTGGTTAATGCATCACCGCATGCCCAGATCATATCGCCAACCCTTTGGAAACCAAAGATAGAATAAAAAATATAAAATGGAATCATTGGAAGCTCAAAATGCGAATAAGCAGTTCCTGCGGCCATGAATGAGGCCATTGCACCGGCTTCACAAATTCCTTCTTGGAGAATCTGACCGTCTTTAGCTTCTTTGTAGGGAGCTATTGTTCCTGCATCAACAGGTTGATATTTTTGGCCCTCAGGAGAATAAATTCCCGTTTGTGAGAACAGCCCGTCCATGCCAAATGTTCTAGCTTCGTCAGGGACAATGGGAACAATATACTTGCCAATATCTTCCTCTCTTAACATTTTTGAAATCATCCTAACCAGAACTAGCGTAGTTGAAATAGATCGATCTATCCCATTAACAAAATCATCAAATAATTCAATATCAGGCGCTTTAAGTTTCTCGCAAGAATTAAATCTAATTGGTTGATAACCTCCGAGCTCCTTTCTTCTAGAGTGCAAATACTGCATTTCTTTAGAGTTAGGATCTGGAACATAAAACTTAGCTAANGTCCTATCCTCATCTGATAATGGAATACCCAGACGTTCAGCAATCTCGATTCTCTCATCATCTGACATGGTCTTCTTTTGATGTGCTATGTTACGTCCTTCCGAACCTTTTCCCAACCCATAACCTTTTAGGGTTTTAACTAAAAGCACAGTTGGTTTTCCCTTAGATTTCATAGCATTATCGAATGCTGCATAAAGTTTTTTATGATCAAACCCACCGCGTTTGATGTCTTTTAGTTCTTCATCACTCAAATTAGACATTATAGACTCAAGCTCCTTATTGCCTTTGATCCAATGTGCTCTTTGAGTTTCACCAGATGAAACTGAATACATTTGATACTCACCATCAACAACTTCATCCATTCTTCGTTGCATCACATCATTATCATCTATAGAAAATAATGAGTCCCATTCAGAACCCCATATAACTTTAATGACATTCCATCCCGAACCTCTGAATACAGCTTCAAGCTCTTGAATAATCTTGCCATTACCCCTAACCGGTCCATCCAATCTTTGAAGATTGCAATTAACCACAAAAATAAGATTATCTAGTTGCTCTCTTGAAGCAATGTTAATGGTCCCAATGGTCTCAGGTTCATCCATCTCTCCATCACCTAAAAAAGCCCAAATTTTCCCCATATCCTTAGACAGTAATCCTCTATTTTTTAAATATTTTGCAAATCTAGCGTAATAAATAGAATTCACCCCATTAAGCCCCATTGATGCAGTAGGACTTGGCCATAATTCTGGACGTCTCCTTGGATGAGGATAAGACGGAAGACCGCCCTCTTCTTGCAACTCTCTTCTAAAATTTCCTAACTCTTCAATTGAAAGTCGACCTTCTAAAAATGCTCTAGAATAGATGCCAGGAGATGCATGTGCCTGAATATTCATCATGTCTCCTTGGTAATCATCTGATCTGGATTTGATGAAATGATTTAAAGCCACTTCTGTCATTGTGGCCGATGAAGCATAGGTAGCAATATGACCTCCCAGACCTTCTCCAGAATCATAAGCTTGTAAAACCATTGCCATGGCGTTCCAACGTAAGATATTTTCAATCTTTTTTTCTAACTCTAAATTACCTGGATAACTAGGCTGTTCAGATAAGGGAATGGTATTTCTATAAGGNGTGTTTAGAGTTGCTTCAGTTAGAGTAATGCCTTGACTTAAAGCAAAGTTTTGTAAAGATCTAAGCAGTTCCTTGACTTGTTTTGGGCCATAACTGTCCTTGACTGCTTCTAAGGACTCAACCCACTCATTAACTTCAATTTTCCATTCGTCCTCAAAGCCTTTATCTGAAGAATTCTCTATGGATATAATATCAGCAGCTTTTTTGGGGTCACTCATCTTAGTTGGTCCAAATATTTTAATAACAACGATTCACTAAAATTTACAGAGACTACTGTACCATGAGAATTATAATTGTTTTGCAGAAATGAGATAATATTAACCATAGGATAAATATAAATAAAAAGTTACAAATATGCCTGATTATAGATCGAAAACATCAACACACGGGAGAAATATGACCGGCGCCAGAGCATTATGGCGTGCCACGGGAATGAAAGATAACGATTTTGGGAAACCTATAATTGCTATAGCTAATTCTTTTACTCAGTTTGTTCCTGGTCACATTCATCTCAAAGATCTGGGGCAAATGGTGGCTCGAGAAATAGACAAATCTGGGGGAGTAGCAAAAGAATTCAGCACTATAGCTGTTGATGATGGCATTGCTATGGGTCATTCAGGCATGTTATATAGTCTTCCTTCAAGAGAACTCATAGCGGATGCAGTTGAATACATGGTTAATGCGCATTGTGCTGATGCCTTAGTATGTCTTTCAAACTGTGACAAAATAACCCCAGGAATGTTAATGGCCACAATGCGTTTAAACATTCCAACAATCTTTGTTTCAGGCGGACCAATGGAAGCGGGTAAGGGTTTTGTTAAAGGTAAAGAAACAACATTAGATTTAGTGGATGCTATGGGTCTGGCTGCTGATGACTCGATGTCAGATGAAGATCTTGAGAACGTAGAACGATCTGCTTGCCCAACTTGTGGTTCATGCTCTGGAATGTTTACTGCTAATTCCATGAATTGTCTTGTTGAAGCCCTAGGCTTCGGACTCCCAGGTAATGGGAGTGTTTTAGCAACACATGTTGATAGAAAAGACTTATTTCTAAAAGCTGGGCAGCTTATTGTTGAAATCACCAAAGCATATTATGAAGAAGACAATGAACAAGTGCTTCCAAGAAATATTGCTAATAAAGAAGCATTTGAAAATGCAATGACCTTAGATATAGCCATGGGTGGATCAACCAACACTGTCCTACATATTTTGGCTGCGGCTAAAGAAGGAGACATCAATTTTACAATTAATGACATCGATCGGTTATCAAGACGAGTCCCCAATTTATGTAAAGTCGCTCCAAGCAGTCAATTTCATCTAGAAGATGTGCATCGTGCTGGAGGCGTAATGGCAATTTTAGGTGAACTAGAAAAATCAAAATTACTAAATACTGAAACAAAAACTGTCCATTCTGGTTCATTAGAAAAAGCCATTGAGCAATGGGATATTAATCGTAATCCCAGTGATAAAATTAAAAAGTTCTACTCGGCTGCACCAGGTATGATTCCAACAATTGAACCCTTTTCACAAAATAAACGCTATGAAAAATTGGATCTTAATCGTGAAACAGGGTGTATTAGAAATACAGATAATGCATACAGCACTGATGGGGGATTAGCTGTACTTAAAGGCAATATTGCTGAAGAAGGATGCATAGTAAAAACTGCAGGTGTGCATGAAAGTAATCTTATCTTTAGTGGAACTGCAAGAATATTTGAAAGTCAAGATGAAGCAGTTGAGGCCATTCTAAATAATGCCATAGAACCTAGTGATGTTGTGCTTATTCGTTATGAGGGCCCTAAAGGAGGACCTGGTATGCAAGAAATGCTTTACCCAACCAGTTATCTAAAATCAAAAGGCTTAGGGAAAAAATGTGCTCTTATCACTGATGGAAGATTCTCAGGAGCCACTTCAGGTTTATCTATTGGTCACATATCTCCTGAAGCTGCATCTGGAGGGAATATTGCTTTGGTAGAAGACGGCGACATAATAAATATAGACATACCTAAAAGAACTATAAATGTTGATTTATTACCTGAAGAAATTGAACAAAGAAGGGTGCTGATGAAGAGTAGAGGTTCTAAGGCATGGAAACCCAGAGCTAGGAATAGGGTTGTCAGCCAAGCATTGCAAGCCTATGCATTGATGGCTACTTCTGCCTCTGATGGAGCTGTTAGAGTTGTTCCTGAGGAAAAAAAACATGATTGAAGAAATTAGAAAAATTGGAATTTTAGGTGGAACTGGAGCCTTAGGTTCAGCTTTAACAAAAAAGTGGGCTATAGCTGGATATGAAATATTAATTGGGTCTAGAGACCCTGTAAAAGCTCAAAAAATAGCAACACAAGTTAACTCAGAACTCAATGTAAATAATATCCAAGGATTGGATTCGAAAGCAGCAGCAAGAGAATCTGATATTTCTGTTTTAACTGTGCCCTATTCAAGTCATGCTGATACTCTTAATTTAGTTAAGGAAGATCTTAAAGGCAAAATCTTGATTGATACAACTGTGCCACTGAAAAAAATGGTTACAAAAGTTCAATTACCAGCAATTGGCTCAGCAGCAATGGAAGCACAAATAATTCTTGGCACTAAGGTTGAAGTTGTTGCAGCTCTTCAAAATATTGGCTCACACCTGGTTAGCTCAGAGGATACTATTTCAGCAGAAGTTTTAGTCACTGGAAATAATAAAGGATCTGCTGAAACAGTTATGTCTTTACTGAGTTGTCTTGGTCTCAAATGTTGGTATGCAGGTGGTCTAGAAAATTCAGCAGCTGCTGAAGCTCTAACATCTGTTCTTATTGTGATCAATAAAAACTATAAATTAAAATCGTCGGGTATCAAGATTACCTCGCATTAGCCTGACGCGTAATAATTTCATGAGCTTTAAATTGGCTATCAGCAAACTTGAAGTGTCAGCACTAAATCATGTGCCTTCAATTAAAGAGAATGATGATATTGCAGAAATTATTCTTAAATCTATGAACAAAGATTCTCTTGAATTAGAAGACAATGACATAGTTGTTATAGCTCAGAAAATAATCTCCAAAGCTGAAGGCTGTTTGGTTGACTTAGAAAGCATTACTCCCTCTAGTGAATCAATAAAAATAGCAGAAAAAACAGATAAAGACCCACGATTAGTTGAATTGATTATCCAAGAATCTAAAGAAATTATTAGAATTGAACAAGGTGTAATCATTGTTGAACATCGTCTAGGACACATACTTGCTAACGCTGGTATTGATCAGTCAAATATAGATCATAAACCAGGCAAAGAAACTGTTTTATTACTACCCAAGAACCCAAACAAATCAGCTAAAAAGATTAAAGAATACATAGAGACTCAAACCGGTAAAAGAATAGGAGTTATTATTACTGACAGTATGGGCAGAGCTTGGAGAATAGGTACGATTGGGCATGCTATCGGAGCATCTGGTGTAAAAACAATAGTTGATTTGAGACAACAGGGTACTGACTTATTTGGTCGTGAACTTCAAACAACTGTTATTGGTTTGGCAGATCAAATAGCCTCTTCTGCCACGCTAATTATGGGAGAAAGTAATGAAGGAAAACCAATTGTTCTGGTTAAAGGCATTGATATGCCATCAGATTCTGATACCGTCGATGATTTAATTAGACCAAAAGAAGAAGATCTATTTCGTTGAACATGGCTAGTGGAAAAATTATAGCTCTTAGTGGAGGTGTTGGAGGTGCTAAATTATGTTTAGGCCTACATCAAATCTGTGAACCAGAAGAATTATATTTCATTACTAATACCGGGGATGATTTCTTATATCTTGGCTTTTATATTGCTCCAGATGTCGATACATTGGTATACACCTTGGCTGGAGTAAATAATACTGAAACAGGCTGGGGAAGAGCAGATGAGACATGGAAAACTCATAATGTACTCGGCGAGCTTGGTGCTGATAATTGGTTTAAACTTGGAGATAAAGATTTAGCCTTGCACCTTCATCGTTCAAAAGCATTAAGAAACGGAGAACGCTTAACATCAATTACACAAGACATCGCTAATCGCTTCCATTTAAAAGCAACTGTACTACCAATGAGTGATCACATGATCCAAACTGTCATTGATACCAATGAAGGGTTACTGTCATTCCAAGAATATTTTGTAAAACAAGCTAGCAAACCTAAAATTAAAGATATTTCATTTAAAAGCAAAAACCCAGAACCTTCTGCTGAAGTTACTGAAACACTAATGGACCCTGACTTAAAGGGCATTGTTATATGTCCGTCTAATCCTTATCTCAGCATAGATCCTATACTATCTATTGAAACGATAAGTCAGTCCATCGCAGAATCTAAAAGTCCTAGAGTCGCGGTTTCACCTATAATTAATGGACAGAGTGTCAAAGGACCAACCACTAAAATTATGAATGAACTAGGCTTAGAAACTAATGTGTTAACAATAGCTCAACATTATAAGGACTATATAGATGGAATCGTCATTGATACTTCAGATCAAGACTATGCAGGACAGATAGAATCAATGGGAATACAGGTTAAACTTTCAGAGATTATGATGAACAATGATGATGACAAAAAACGTGTCGCAGAAGATGTCATTCATTTTATTGATCACATATCATAAATAAAATCAGTTATGTGGGCAGTCATTCCTATTAATAGTTTCTTAAAGACTATGACTCGGTTATCAAAGATCTTGGATCACAATAAAAGAATTGAACTCACTAAAATGATGGCTGATCAAATGATTAACTATTTAACTAATATTCCAGAAATAGAAAAAATCGTGTTGTTGACCAATGAATCAAAATGGGTCAAAACTTACCACAATAATAAAATTATCCATCGTAAAGACAAGGCTTCTATTGATCTAAAAGAAAATATAAACCAAACAGCTGATTGGCTCCATCAACAAGGCGTAAAACGAATGCTATATGTTTCCATTGATCTTCCCTTTGCTTTAAAAGAGGATTTGATAGAACTTATCAATCAACACACAAAAGGCTTAACAATAGTGGAAGCAAAAAAAGATGGAGGTACCAATGCATTAATTATTGATCTATCTTATTCAATGAGATTTCAATTTGGTAAGAACAGTTTTGAGAAGCATGTAAGGAAAGCTAAAAGCCTTGAAATTCAAACAAAAGAACTCCAAATAGAAGGGTTGAGTTTTGACCTAGATAATATTGATGATTGGAATGATTTAATCGATAGAAATAGTGAGAGTCATCTTATTTTAAACCAATTCCATAAGATTCAGAAATAGTCATTGTGAACTCGGTATTAAAAAGCTATAAATAATCTATGAATAAAGACTCACTTTCTTATTTTAAAAAAATTGGGGAATCAACACCCTTAAATGAATTGATGGAGAAGGCAAGGATTCTCCGTGATCAAAAAGGCACACCGATTACATTCTCTAAAAAAGTGTTTATACCGCTGACAATGTTATGTCGAGATGTTTGTCATTACTGCACCTTTGCAAAGGTTCCAAGAAAACTTGCACACCCTTACTTAAGATCAAATGAAGTGCTAGATATTGCTAAAAAAGGAGAACTTCATCAATGCAAAGAGGCTTTATTCACTCTAGGTGAAAAACCTGAACTTAGATATCGAGCAGCACAAGATGACCTTAAATACTTAGGCTACCAAAGCACCATTGACTATCTCTATGACATGTCCAAACTTGTTATTGAAGAAACAGGTCTGCTCCCACACCTTAACCCAGGAACCATGAATATTGAGGAAATAAAACGGTTAAGAGAGGTTTCTGTTTCCATGGGAATTATGCTTGAATCCTCATCAACAAGGCTTTGTGAGAAAGGCGGTCCTCATTTTGGCTCCCCTGATAAGAACCCTGAGTTAAGACTAAGTACAATCGAAAATTTGGGCAAAGCCAATATACCCGTAACCACAGGAATATTAATTGGCATTGGAGAGACCAGGACTGAAAGATTAGAAAGCCTCCTAGAAATAAAGAAACTCCATAACTTGTATGGACATATTCAAGAAATCATTGTGCAAAATTTTATCCCTAAGCCAGACACTAAGATGAAAAATACACCAGCACCCACAACAGAGGATTTACTGTGGACCTTGTCAATGGCAAGACTCATATTTGGAACTTCAATGAACCTCCAGTGCCCACCAAATCTAAACATGGGGTCACTTTCTGAAATCATAGATTCTGGCATTAATGATTGGGGAGGTGTGTCGCCAGTTACTCAAGATCATGTTAATCCAGAATCACCATGGCCTGATTTAGAATTACTGAAGCTAGCCACTAATAATAAAGGCTTTGAGCTAAAAGAAAGATTGGCTGTCTATCCGGAATATCTCAATGGAAATTGGTTTGATAATCAATTACAGCCCTATGTTTATGAGCAATCTAACACACAAGGATATGGAAGAGATAATGATTGGCGATGTGGAGAGTCTAAAAATATTCCTTCATCTGGAAATCATAAAATCTGGAGCAACGCGGATAATACCAATAATAAAAATATTCATAAAATTATTGAAAAAGCCTTTTCAAAAACGGACCTTAATCATGATGAAATTACAACACTATTCCAAAGCAGAGGGGATGATTTTCATTTTGTATTGAACAAAGCAGATGAATTAAGGAGATCGATTAATGGAGATAAAGTTAGCTATGTGGTTACCAGAAATATTAACTACACCAACATATGTAAATACACATGTCATTTTTGTGCTTTTTCAAAGGGTAAAACTAAGGAAAATCTAAGAGGTAAACCTTATCTATTATCGTTTGATGAAATTGCTAACCGTGCTCTTGAAGCATGGAATAGAGGGGCTACTGAAGTATGCCTTCAGGGTGGAATACACCCACATTTTGATGGAAAAACATACATCAATATCTGTAATGCGATCATGAAGAAAGTACCTGGAATACATATACATGCATTCTCACCACTTGAAATACAGCATGGTGCTTCAACCATGGATATGTCCGTAGAAAATTTCCTTCTACTCTTAAAAGACTCAGGATTAAAAACAATGCCAGGGACTGCTGCTGAAATACTTGATGATCGAGTAAGGCAACATATTTGTCCAGACAAACTCAAAACAGAAGAATGGTTGGATGTTATTAGAACTGCTCATCGAGTGGGTATTAATACCACCTCAACCATTATGTTTGGTCATCAAGAATTGGTGAAAGATTGGTCCACGCATTTAGTCAAGCTAAGAGAACTTCAAAAAGAAACTCAAGGCATAACAGAATTTATACCTCTACCTTTCGTTAGTATGGAAGCACCGATGTATAAAAGAGGAGATGCCCGACCAGGCCCAACGTTTAGAGAAGTCCTCTTAATGCATGCAGTTTCAAGATTGGCTCTTCATCCATACATTCAAAACATACAGGTTAGTTGGGTTAAATTAGGTCCTAAAGGAGCTGAGAGTTGCCTTAACGCTGGCGTTAATGATATGGGCGGAACATTAATGAATGAATCTATTTCAAAAGCTGCAGGCAGTATTCATGGACAGGAATTTGCACCAGAGAAAATGGAAGAATTTATTAAAAAAGCACAAAGATTCCCAGTACTAAGAGACACACTTTATAATGAATTATTAAATAGTGATTATGAAACTATTGATGGGATGGAATTATTTATGAATAGTGCCCACCCAGCTTATTAGTTCTTTTTCCATAGTAACACTCAACCTTAATCACCATGGAATGAAAGATACCTATCATTAAGAATACAATGATACCTATTGCTAAATCCTCAAAAAAACACTCAAACCACCTAAAAAGAAATTTGATCTGAATGTAAAGATAGGTATCATTCCTAAATGGAAATGATTATCATTTACATAAATTAGGAAAGCAAGATTAACAATCCTTAACCTTCAACCAAAAGTTTCTCTTGCTCTCCTTTTTTTGATTACCAGGAATAGTTAACTATGAATGAATTTATTATTGTTTTTCGAGAAAGCCTAGAAGCATGTCTGATTGTTGGAATAATTTTCACTCTTCTAGAAAAAAATAATCTAATAAAAGAAATTAAACAACTCTGGTTAGGTGTCATCGCTGCATTAATTGCTAGTGTCATAGTTGCAGTGATTCTAAATAATATAAAACAGTCAGTTGGTAATGCATCATACACTGCTCTTTTTGAAGCTGTCTTTATGTTCATTACTGCGGGTCTGCTTTGGTATGTTATTTTTTGGCTATCTAAGCATGCCAGTGATAGAGATACTTTAGAAGGCCAGACTAAACAGGCTATGGCAACATCAGGTTGGGGTGTGTTTTTAGTTGTGTTTTTTGCAATTTTAAGAGAAGGCTTTGAAACAGTGATATTTCTAATGGGTAGTTTCTCAATGCTCGGTACCTTCTCCTACCTTGGTTTTGGAATGGGAATGCTTATAGCTGTTGTGATTGGCTACTTAATTGTGATACAAGGACGAAGGATTAATCTTCGATCATTTTTCCGAGCCACGACATTTTTACTCGTGTTATTTGCTTCAGGAATGATTGCTTATGGTAGCCATGAAGCTGAAGAATTTCTTGTTAAAGGTAACCATTTGAATTGGGTTAGCCTTGAAAATAAAAGTCAAATCACTCGAGTTTGGGACGTTTTACAGCCTAAAACTGAACTCAATGAAGCAGATAACCCAGCGTTTTACTCTTATGACTTAAATGGCAAAGGTAAATTCACACATCTTTTACATGATAAGGGAAGAATTGGTGTTTTTTTAAAAGGGTTTTTTGGTTACAACAGCAATCCAAACTGGATTGAATTTATTATCTGGATACTCTCTCTTGTCTTAGGNTTAAAGTTTTGGAGACAATTTTACTTCCAGAAATCATAACCCCTTTTTCTATTTAAGAATTCAGAATAAGTCTCTTATTGCTGGTGATAAGTAAGCCAAAG
>JGI26063J44948_1000025_pt1 | contig 30223 bp, 29 predicted proteins | sample MarorgKNORR_S2LV_4_FD_44948 | JGI IMG/M metagenome (IMG submission 44948) | reverse complement strand
CCGGTGTTGGTGGTGGATTATTATATTGTATTTCAATGGCCTACTTGGGTGCTGCCAAAAACCCAGATCGTGGTTTTGGATTTTCTCAATTGTTTCAGTCTATATCCATGATGATTGGCCTCTACGCTGTACCTATCTGGATATCACCTAATTGGGGTCTTACCGGCATATTCATGTTTCTTGCAATGGGGATAGTGCTTGCTGTTGCATTAATCGCTTACATCCCCAATGGCTGGGAACCAACTACTGAGATTCGAACACAGCATAATAATCAAACAATTGATAATATGAAATTAAGCCCTGCCATTATGGCGATGGCGGCTTTATTCATCTTTAACTTAGGTTTAAACGGATATTGGGTATTCTACGAAAGAATCGCCACTCATATAGGCTACACAACCGAATCAATTGCAATAACACTATCAACATCTGTTGGAATTGGTACCTTGGGCGCTTTTCTACCCATTCTCGTTTATAACCGAATTAATCGAAATAGTATGATCATAGCCATTGGGCTGATATTTATTTTGGTTATGGTGGGCTTGATTACTATATTTAACGAATATGTGTTCTGGGTATTATCGATGCTTTTCCAAGCGTGTTGGGCGGCCATACTCGCTTATATGTTTGCGTCGATCGCAGCTGAAGATAGATACGGTAAAATTGTTATTCTTATTCCAGCTGTTTACGCAATATCATCGGTAATAGCTTCTGCTGCTGCAGGATTTGTTTACAACTACGGCCATGTCGTGTTTCTGGTTTACACAACCAGCATGGTTTTAGTCTCAATTATGTTTTGGGCAGCACTTAGGAAGAGGCAACGAGCGACTTGAATAATTCCAAATCTAAAAATCTAACGANCTTATGTCTAGTGCTCAATTTGATGAAAGATGAAGTCACATAAGCCAGAAGGTATTCAATTCCTTGACGAACGACTTGGCCAGGAAGTAGTAGTGTCTAAATGGTTTGTCATTTCACAAGAGGAAACTGACGCATTTGCAAAACTAACAGATGACGAGGACCCTATGCACAATGACCCTGAATGGGCTGCCAAGACACCATGGGGTGGTACTATTGTGCAAGCTGCACACGTTTTGTCACTTGGGGTAGCGACAATCGTAAACTCGGATATTCCTCTTGATATAGAGACTGATGGTAACAGCTACGTGCTCAACTATGGCTATGATCGNGTAAGGGTGATGTCACCCTTGCGTGTAGGGCATCGTTTTCGTTATCGTGTAAAAGTCACTAACATTCGTCCTAAGTCACCAAGAGAGTTCATCATCAAGTGGGAAGTGACTGTCGAGGTTGAAGGACAAGATAAACCATTCATGGTGTATGAATCTCTCATCTATTGGGCGACTGATCAGAGATTACCAAACATATCTAAACATTAATCATTAATGAAAAAGAAAACTTTTCAACATAATAAACAATCAATGTAATCTATAGGCATGAAAAAACTTCTCTCTATCCTCTGTCTGGTTCTTCTGGTTTCTTGTTCCAATGAAGTTCCCGATGACCAACTTGTTGAAAGACAAGGAATCACCTATGAAACCAACTCGACCACACCGTTTACTGGTAGTTCTGTCGGTTATCATGACAACGGTCAATTAAGTGTTAAAAGAAACTACAAAAATGGAAAACTAGACGGTCTCTATGAAACTTACTTCGAAAACGGTCAATTGGGACATAAAGGAAACTGGAAAAACGGAGAACAACACGGTCTCTGGGAGTATTTCTATGAAAACGGTCAATTATTGGAAAGANTAAATTACAAAGACGGAGAACAAGACGGTTTCNTGGAGAAGTTCCACGACAACGGTCAATTATGGACTAGAGGAAACTACAAAAACGGGAAACAAGATGGTCTTTGGGAGTATTTTGAAAATTCTCCTCTTGATATTGATTATTCTATTATTTCAGAAACTATTACAAATAATGCGGTTGCTCTTCGTGAACGTGCGCTTTCTGATAATCTTTCAGTGGATATTGTCGAATCCCTGACAACTGAAGTTGGGCCTCGTAGGATGGGAACAGAAGGAGAGCAAAGAGCTATTTCTTGGGCGATTGAGAAGTTTAAAGAACTTGGCTTTGATCGTGTTTGGACAGAAGAGGTTTTGCTAGATCGTGGTTGGAAAAGAGGTGAGGCTAAAGCAGAAATATTATCTCCTTATCCCCACAATATAGTCATGACTGCACTTGGATACAGCGTAGGAACTAACGGTGACCTGGTTGCTGAAATAGTTGAATTCAAGACGTTTGCAGAATTAGAAGCTGTACCCGAAGGTGATAATCTAAAAGGAAAAATAGCTTTTGTTTCTTACAGTATGTCTGATTTTAAACCCCACCCTAACCAACCCTCAATGGGGGCGTATAGTGAAGGCACAAAAGCACGGAGTAGAGGACATGTCACTGCAGCAAAACGAGGTGCAGAAGCTATTATCATTCGCTCAGTCGGTACTGACAATAATCGATATGCTCATACGGGAAGTGGGTATGGTTACGAAGAAGGTGTTAAAAAAATACCTGCAGCAGCTGTATCAGTACCCGATGCCATACTTATTCAAAACATTTTGAAACGAGAAGCTCCAGTAATAATGAAAATGAACATGACATCAGAAATAATTGGACCAAAAAAAGGAGCTAATATTATAGGGGAGATAACAGGCAGAGAAGATTCTGACCAGTACTTGGTATTGGGAGCACACATAGATTCCTGGGATGAAGGAACAGGCGCGCTCGATGATGGAGCAGGCGTGGGTGCTATGATGGCTGCTGCTGCTTTCATTGGCCAAATGGAGAAGAGACCGAAAAGAAGTCTCCGTGTCCTACTGTTTGCTGGAGAAGAAATTGGATTCTATGGTGTCAATGATTATATGAAAAGACACATAGATGATCTTGATAAACATATTTTAGGCGCCGAAGCTGACGGTGGTGGTGGTAGAGTTAATACTTTAATTCCAGGTGTTGGTGGAACTGCACTACTTGTTATCAATGAAATGCATAAACTTATCGCCCCACTTGGAATTGTTTTAAGCAATAACAATAATGCTAAAGGCGGATCAGATATGAGTGTACTTGGAGAGGCTGGCATGCCGGCGTTGAATTTTAGCCAAAATTCAAATGATTATTTTAAATACCATCACACGCCTAACGACACTTTCGATAAAATTATTGAAGAAGATATGCGTTATTTAACGGCTGCTTATTCAACGATTTTCTATTTAGCAGCAGAAATGCCAATAGATTTTAGACAATAGGAGTTAAACATGATTGCAAGAATATTATCAGGCCTGATTGGAGTGTTGATGTTGTTGAACTGTTTGTGGTGGATATTGGATCCGTTTACTGCAGCTGAAGGACTAGCAATGCCTTTGCTTGAAGGTTTAGGATCAAATAGCCAGATTGGAGATTTCACTTCTTTCTTTTTTACAGCAGGGCTGTTTGCTTGTATCGGTGCTTATAGGGCAGAACACATTTGGCTTTATCCAACCATATCTTTGATTGGTTCGGCAGCTTTTTTCAGATCTTATGCGGTGGTTGCTCATGGGTCAGATCCTTTAGTGTCTACTATAATTATTGAAATTATTATGTCGGTGATTTTAATTCTTTGTGTGGTCTTAATGAAAAGAGCTCAATAAATAAATGAAGAAATTTTTTCAATATAATAAAATATTGTTATAACTATCAACATGAAAAACCTAAACTTAACCGCTATACATGAAAAAACTAAGCTTAATTGCCGGACTGCTATTGGTAGCTACCGTTATTGGACTTTATCTAGTTACTTTGCCTGATTCCGTGCCAACAACGCCGCCGTCACCGATTTCAGTTGCAGTTCTTGATCGGCTACCAGAGGATCGTAAAGGACAAGTATTAATTTATGGCGCCTATGGTTTTACTGGTGCTGGCATTTCCAAATTGGCAAGCGAGTATGGCATTACGCCAGTGCTGGCAGGACGCAATGAATCTAAACTCAAGCCACTGGCTGAATCACTTGGATATGATTACGTGGTGTTAAGTTTGGAAAATAATCATGACAACCTAGTGAAAGTACTTAAACACTTTGAAATTGTTTTACACATTGCAGGTCCCTATACATTTACTGGTAAGCCTATGCTTGATGCAGTGATTGAAGCAGGTACGCATTATGTGGACCTGACCGGCGAGAACCATGTTATTCAGCAGCAACTCGATCGACATGAGGAGTTTAAGGCAGCTAATATTATGGTAATGCCAGCAGTGGGTTATGACGTGGTTCCAACTGATTGTTTGAATGTTTATGTCACAGATCAAATAGACAATGCCACTAATTTAACGTTGGTTATAAATGGCAACTACGCGGCTGCGAAAGGCGCTAGCGCCAGTCGCGGCACCATGAAATCTGGGTTGGAAGTAATAGGTAGACCGCTATTGATGCGACAACATGGAGAGATGGTGGAAGTCTCAGCACTCAAAGTAATTCATCAGGTAGAAAAAGGAGAAGAACAAACACTGTTACAAATTCCTTGGGCCGATATGATCACCAGTTATGTGAGCACTGGTGTTCCTACTATTGAAGTCTTTCAATTACAGCAAAGCAAAATACCAAGCTGGTTACCGCGCATGGCACAGTTTGATTTTGGCCGACGTATTTTAGGGTGGCTAATTGATAAATACNCACCAGAAGGACCACCTCCAGGTGCACTAGAAACACGCCAGACNCGAATCGTATCTACNGCAACTAATGACGCAGGAGAATCTGCTTCAGCAGCAATGATTACCCCAGAAGGCTATCTACTCACATTCCACAGTACTCTTATTGTTGCTAAGAGGGTAATCGATGGTCATTGGGANCCTGGCTTCCAGACAGTGGGTAAAGTATATGGTCCAGATCTNGCATTAGAANTACCAGGAGTTAGTAGGATAGATCTCTAATAATTTTCCACATACAACCAATCAGTGTAATCTATAGTGATGAAAAAAATGATATTGAACTCTAGAAACCCCATATTTCTGATGATGATTTTCTTGTTGATTACTCCGATTCATGCTGCGAATAATAGTGATCAGAAACCTAATATTGTCTTAGTTCTAATGGACAATTTTGGTTACGGCGAAATTGGCGTATACGGAGGAGGGGCTATTCGTGGTGCACCAACACCTAATATTGACAGTATTGCAGCCGAAGGATTTCAACTAACAAATTATAATGTTGAAGCAGAATGTACACCGTCACGTTCAGCTTTAATGACGGGTCGTTATGGTATTCGGACTCGACAACGACAAAATGGCCTCTCTCCTAGAGGTGTTTGGTACGGAATCACCAAGTGGGAGATTACATTGGCAGAGATGNTGTCTGATGAGGGTTACACCACCGGCATCTTCGGAAAATGGCATTTGGGTGACACCAAGGGACGTTATCCAACAGACCAGGGTTTTGATGAATGGAATGGAATTCCAAGATCTTCTGATCGAGCTTTTTGGCCAGATAGTAATAGTTTTACACCGGGTAGCCACCCAGATGCAGTGTTCACTCATGTTATGTCCTCATTTAAAGGACAGGAACCCAAAGAATTAGAAGTATTTGACCGGGCTAAACGTGCAACAATCGATCGTGAAATCACCGATCATGCTATCGATTTTATCAACCGCAAAGCCAGTACCAAGCAACCATTTTTTGCCTATCTCCCTTATACTCAAACTCATGAACCGGTAGACCCTCATCCTGACTTTAATGGTAAGACTGGAAATGGGAACTTTGCTGATGTTTTGGCTCAGACTGATGCCTATGTAGGGGAACTACTAGATACAATTGACAGACTAGGATTAAAAGAAAACACCATATTTATTTTTACTTCAGATAACGGTCGTGAAGGCGTGCCCAGATCCTTTGGATTTACTGGCCCGTGGCGAGGCAGCATGTTTTCTCCCTATGAAGGTTCCTTACGTGTCCCTTTTCTAATTCGCTGGCCAGGAAAAATTCCTACAAAACAAGTATCAAACGAAATAGTCCATCAGATAGATCTCTTTCCAACCTTAGCTAGCTTTATAGGAGCTAATATTCCGACAGATAGAGTAATAGATGGAGTTGATCAATCTAAATTCCTGATGGGAAAATCTATGAAATCTGCTCGAGAGTCCCTTGTTATTTATATTGGCAATGAGCTATTTGGTGTGAAATGGCGTAATTGGAAACTACTTATTAAGGAGATGGATGAAGATGGTTATGGGATTAAGAATATGGCTTATCCAACAGTCTATAATTTGCTCGTAGATCCAAAAGAAGAAGTTCCTGAACTCAATTATCTTAACGATACGTGGGTAGATTTTCCTTTATACCAAGTCTTAGAAGATCATGAAGTATCAATTGAGGAAGATCCAGGAACACCAGATCCTTAAGTTAGAATTAGGACACTATTTTTTACTAAGTTCTTAATTATAGATATTCAGTTTCTATAATCTAACGGCGGATTTCTATCACCTAATAATGGTACATAATTAAAATCTTCACCAACATTAATTAATAACTCTGTTTTTGCTTTTTTTACAATAGAGGGGTTTAGGTAAATTTCTTTTGCTGTTTCTGACAAAACTTGGACAGCTAATTTTGTTCCTTTTAGGCCAATTGTAGTACCACCAGATGCAACAGCTTGCCAAGAATGAGCAGGGGTACCAGGAACCCACGTCGCTATTCTGGCACCACCTGTTGGCACTAACCAACTTATGTCACCAACGTCTGTTGACCCGTAACCATGAGTAGTCTCATAGGGTAAAATATTTCTTTGATCTCCTATTTGAGCGCTTGGACTTAAAAATGTTTTAAAGATTTCATTTGCAAACTCATTTTCTGCTGAAGAGTAAGTGATACCGCCACGATCTGATAATTTTTCATGCATAATTCTTTGTATCGTTTCGTTTGGCATTAACGGGTAGTTACCATGCATTACTTCATAGCTAACCTCAGTACCAGTACCCATCGCTGCTCCCTTTGCTGCTAATGCAACACGTTCAAAAAGATTATCTACCATCTTTCTTTTTGGATGTCTGACGTAGTAATACACCTGTGCCTCATCAGGAATAACATTAGGAGCAAGTCCTCCTTTAGTGATTACGTAATGGATTCTTGAATCCTGAGGTATGTGTTCTCTCATAAGATTTACCATCATATTCATAGACTCCACTCCATCCAATGCTGAACGACCTTGTTCTGGGGCACTAGCTGCATGTGCTGAGATACCTTTAAAAGTAAACTTTGCAGATTTNTTTGCATTTGAGGTCCTAGGTCTTGCATGACTAACGCTGCCTGGATGCCAATGAAGAGCCACATCAACATCATTAAAAAATCCAGCTCTTGCCATATAAACTTTTCCTGATCCTCCTTCTTCAGCAGGGGTGCCATAAAATCTTATCGTTCCTTTGACCTTATTAGCTATAAGCCAATCTTTTATGACTACGGATGACCAGGCAGAGCCTGAACCAAAGAGATGATGACCACATGCATGACCTGCTTGATTATCCTTATATTGTTCTTTAAATGGTGAAGCACTTTGAGCAACTCCTGGAAGGGCATCAAATTCACCTAGAATTGCAATAACTGGCTTACCAGATCCGTATTCAGCTATAAAAGCCGTTGGTATATTGGCAACATTATTTTGAATATTAAAGCCATGGTCTTTAAGAGTGTCTTGGAGTAGTTTTGAGCTTTTGTATTCTTGATATCCCACTTCAGCAATATCCCAAATTTGCATAGCAATGTTCTCAAATAATTCTTGATGTTTATCTATACTTGAATCCAAGTCTGAATGATCAACTGCCAAGGTGTTAGTAAAAAATAATAATGTAGAAATAACGACGAGTTGTTTCATTTAGTTCTCCTATTTAATTCTTTTCATAAGGCAACAATTGTTTTTATTAAGGATTCTTAAAAATCTCTAGAGATAGATTTTAGAGGTTTTTTGTCTCTAAACATGAATATTAAAGGCATAAATAAAACCCATGTTTTGTGATAATGCTTTGGAAATAAGCGTTGCGACAGATCTAAAAGTTTAGCGTCAAGCCCTACAAAAATCCTACTCTTATTCTTTCTAACACCACTTAGAATGATGTTTGCTGCTTTACTTGGATGCATGCCTCCTTCTTTAAATTGATTACCTATGTCTTCAAAACTAGTAGGATCATTTCTAGTAAAGTTTAAATTATTGCTTTCTTCTATCGCTGTATTCATTGTTTCTTCGCTCATTCTGGAACTGCTAGCTATATTAGTTCCAATATGACCTGGATGTACACAGTGAATTTGAAGATTTGGATTGGTGTCTGCCATTTCCAATGCAAGACCTTCAGTGAAGCCTCTTACAGCAAATTTAGTTGCGTGGTATACCGAATGACCTGGCACAGCTACCATTCCAAAGATTGAAGAGGTATTGATTATAGCAGCTTCAGGCCGGTCAATCATATGCGGTATAAACGCTCTAGTGCTATTAACTACTCCGTGAAGATTAACTCCCATAACCCAGTCCCAATATTCTTCATCCAAGTCTTTAAAATGTCCTCCGGTTGCGACACCGGCATTGTTAAAAACCAAATCAACCTTGCCATGGTGTTCTATCACTTTTCCAGGAAGTGCTTCGATGTCTTCTTTGTTAGCTACATCTAATACATGAGATGAAACTGAAACATTATATTGATTTAACATTTCAATAGTTTCGTTAAGAGTGTCTTCATTAACATCACAAACAACAACATTTGTACCAGCCTTTGCTAAGAGGATAGCCAAATAACGTCCTATTCCTGATCCGGCTCCGGTTATTACAGCAACTTTTTTATTAAAGCTTTTCATAGTTATTCTCTATAGGTTATTAAGAATCCTCCATATGATTATTTAAAAAGTTAAGGGTTCTTTCAAATGCTAGATTAGCAGATAGTTTATGATAATCATTTCTCATTTCACAATTAAAGCCGTGTCCTGCTCCTTTATAAGAGTGGATAATTGCTTCTGGGTAATGTTGTCTGATTAAATCCACACTGGTCATGGGTATTGCAAAATCTTGTTCACCAAAATGATACATGATTGGACATTGAGGTTTTTTATCAAGATATTTTTCAGCAATAAATCCTCCATAATAACTAACAGCACAGATTGATTCTAATTCAGAGGCTGCAATATGAGCCAGCATGCCGCCAAAACAATAGCCAATAATTGCAGTTGGACCATCATTAAATGAAATAGCAGTATTAATGTCTTTCATAGCGTCATTAATCTCGAGCTTCTCTTTATAGGATTTACCTTCTTCAATCTGGCTATAATCCAAGACAATATTTTTTTCGAAACGATCATAAAGTGCTGGAGCAATCGCACTATAGCCTTGATTTGCGTATTGTTTGCAAACAGCTTCGATGTGTTCAGTGATGCCAAATATTTCCTGAATGATGACCACGTTACCTTTTTTATTTCTTTCAGGATGAACAACATAAGCATCTAATTTATGACTGTCTTTGGAGGTAAGCTCAATGTTTTGATCTGATATTTGCATAATGTGTCACTTTCATGGTTTATGAATGAAGATTCTATTAGAATGTTTATTATTATGGAAGTAAACGGTAAAAGAATTGTTGTTACAGGTGCTGCATCTGGCATAGGCAAGTCCATGTCAAAAATTTTTATAGAGGCTGGTGCGAAGTCTGTTGTCCTGTCTGATATTAATGAAGAAGCACTACAAAATTCAGCAACAGAAATTAATTCACCCTATATTTTGACTAATGTTTCTAAAGAAAAGGAAATAATAAACCTTATTGATCAATCAAATGCTCTCATGGGTGGCATTGATATTTTTTGCTCTAACGCTGGGATCGGTGGAGAATCAGGACTTCTTAATACATCTGAAGCAGATTGGCAGAACATATGGGATATTAATGTTATGTCACATATTTTTGCTGCAAAACATGTTATTCCACAAATGTTAGAACAAAAGGGAGGCTATCTTGTTAATACTGCTTCAGCCGCAGGACTCCTCACCCAAATAGGTGCTGCAGGTTATTCTGTAACTAAAGCAGCAGCAGTTAGTTTTGCAGAATGGCTAAAAATAACTTATGGAGAAAAAGGTATTGGCGTTTCATGTTTATGCCCTCAAGGTGTTAGAACACAGATGGTAGAAGATGCCCATGATATCGTCGGATCACTGGTTGGTATGGACGGTATAATGGAACCAGACGATGTTGCTCGAGAAGTTGTAAGAGCAATTGAAAAGGACCAATTTCTTATTGCCCCTCACTCCCAGGTACTTGATTATATAAAAATGAAAACTGCAGATTATGAACGTTGGATCACCGGTATGCAGAGTCTTCAGAAAAAATTACTAGATAATTTTCCTGAAGCTGAGGATATGTTTAAGTCATAACTTTGTTGTTTAAGTTATTCAGCACCTCAGGAATTGCATCAACGTATCTTTGAACATCTTCAATATTACCCATACTGACTCTTGACCAATTATTAAAGTTTCCATATTTTCCTCTAATGAGTATTTTACGTTTCAGCATTTCGTCTCTAAAGTCATCGGCATCAATATTACCAAGATTAACAAACACAAAATTAGTTTGAGAGGGTAGAGCAGTTAAACCGTTCAACTGAACTGCCTCGTTGACCATTTCCCTTGCTTCAATAATTTTAGATTTTGAATATTTAAGGAAGTTATCATCATTATAAGATGCTACCGCACCAGCTGCACCTGCTAGTGAAACTGCAAACTCACTACCACCGTTTTTCTTAATAGATTCAATAACATCAGGTTGGGCAATGATATACCCAACTCGTTCGCCAGCTAATCCATATATTTTAGAAAAAGTTCTGGAAATCGCGACATTATGTCCTTCATTAACAAGACTTATCATTGAATTAACTTCAGGTTCATCTGTGATTTCATTGTATGCCTCATCAACTATAACCAATGCTTTTTTACTCATCTTGATTACTGATGTTCTGAGTTCGTTTGCATTTATCAAAAGTCCAGTTGGATTATTTGGGTTAACTATTGAGACCGAAGAGATATTTTTATTGGTTATAGATTCAATGTCTGCAAGATTAATTTCTAGATTATCTCCGTTATCAACACGAACAATAACACCACCAATATTTTGAGCATAACTAAGATGAGTATCCCAACCGAGTTGTGTTGTAACAATCGGATTCTCCCTAGACTTAACTTGAGCCAGGTAACTTAATGCTTGGGTAGACCCAGCACTCACAGTAATATTTTTTATTCCTAGATCATGGTGTTCAGCAATCATAGCAATAAGCTTTTTTATAATAGGGTCAGGATAATAAGCACCTTTAAGTGCTGATTCTTGCATCGCTTGAATAGCAGCTGGGCTAGGCCCATAAAAATTTTCGTTCCAGTGTAATTGTGCAATCTCTGTCTGAGGACCGTAAATTATTTCTTGAGCTATCCCAGAAACTGGCAATAAGTTAGCTGCAACACTGGCTGTAGCTAAATGCATTGATTTAGACAGAAATATTCTTCTAGATAACGTCAATTCTACTTCCTTTAATAAATTTAGATAACTTTAACATTTAATCATTTTTAAAGTAGCAATAAAAATAAAGTGCTAAGAGTCAATATCTATTGGTCATCTTGGTCATCGTACTATCCTGAATATTTATATATAATTATGAATAATTATTTAATAAGGAATTATGAATATAACGAATCCTACTAGCTTTCAAATCAATGTTTGGAATCAAATAAAAAAAATACCCAAAGGAGAAACCAGATCTTATAAAGAGATTGCTATTGCTATAGGAAATCCTAAAGCGTTTAGAGCTGTGGCTAATGCTTGTGGTAAAAACCCAAATCCAATAATAGTTCCATGTCATAGAGTTATAGCTTCTGATGGCACAATTGGTGGGTACACTGGAGTAGGTGGCAGGGCAACTAAAAGAAGATTACTAGCTAATGAGGGAGTACTTATTGATTAATACTTGGACATTGTGGATCTTGACAGGTTTGTTAGGCTTTAGGAAGAATTTAAATGAAATCAAATATTAATGAATAATTTCTTAGCAACTCTTTTTCTCTTGTTTGGATTATTGTGCATTGCACACTACCCAGCTAAGAAAATCATGATCTGGGCTATAAATAACCTAGAGGATAAAAAGTTGATACTTTCATTAGCTTTATTACTCTTTATTCTGTCAGTTATCTCAATATATTTAAGTACAAATATCTCTGATTGGAATTATAGAGCGGGACCGCTAATACTCTTCATACTGGGTATAGCATTAATTCTAAGAGCTTTAGCAATACTCATTTTTCCATTACAACTAAAAAAAGCTCTCCAATACATTTTAAAAAAGATACCCGTCTTTTCAACAACACTGTCCGGTGTGTTTTTAATTCTTTTATCTGCATTCACAGTTAGCCGAGATTATATTGGTCCGTTTAAAGACTTATCAGATTGTAGTAACAGTCAAGTTTTGACAGTGTACTGTCTTGCCTCTAATCCTGAAGATCTTGCACTTACTCCTGATAATCAATCATTAATCGTATCTGAATTTGGAGGCATTAGACCTTATGAAGAGCCTCAAGAGGGTAGCTTTTCAATTTTTGACTTAGCTACATCATCATTAAAAAAGATGCCTGTGATAATGGACTTAAATGTTTGGGGAGAACCTCAATGCCAAAGAAACTCAAAGACTTTTGGACCGCATGGAATTGATTTAAAAAAAAGAGATGATGGCAGGTATCAACTTGCAGTAGTTAATCACTATCCAACGGAGACAATAGAACTGTTTGAATTAAGAAAAGACGATCAATGGTCATTGATATGGAAAGGGTGTGTTAATGTTCCGACAAAATATTATTTTAATGATATTGCATTAGAAAGTGACGGAAGCTTTTATGTAACTCATATGTATCCCAGGGAGATAACTATAGCCGCATGGTTGAATGCAGCCTTATTTAAATATGCAACTGGGTTGGTCTTGTTCTGGAGTCATAGCAAATTTGAAGAACTTGAGTTTACCAAAGCCGGGCAACCTAACGGTATAGTAAAATCTGGAAATACATTGTATGTTGCAAATAATCTGAGTGATTCTATTACAGGTTATGATTTAGTTGAAAAAAAACAAATTGCTCATTTTCCAATTAACTCACCCGATAATCTTATTCTGCATGATGATTCAATTTGGGTAACATCTCTAGAGCATGAAGCTGTAGACGTTTTATCATGCCCTAACGAGCAATGTTCTTTACCATTTAATGTCTACAGTTTGTCTTCTCAAGATCTAAAATTACAAAAAGTGTATTCATTTAGTGAAGAGGTTATGGGACTACCTACCGTTGCCTTGCCTGTTGATGATAAGATTTGGATGGGTTCTTTTAGATTAGATAGATTAGTTAATTTTGATAAATAACCAAAGGTATTATTATGAAAGCATTTTTATGTAGAAAATTTGGCCCAATCAACTCACACACTGTTGATGAAGTAGATAATTTAGTTCCTGGTGATAATGAAGTGGTTGTAGATGTACACGCTGCTGGTGTAGCCTTTCCAGACGTATTAGTTGTTCAAGGACTCTACCAATTTAAACCTGACTTTCCCTTTTCGCCAGGCGGTGAGTTTGCTGGTGTAGTAAGCTCCATAGGCTCCAAGGTCAAACTGTGGAATGAGGGTGATCGTGTCATTGGTTTTAAAGGCAGTGGCGGATTTGCTGAACAAGCCATCTGTAATGCATACAACATTATGCCTCTACCTGAGACTATGGATTATATAACAGGATCAATTTTTCCATTAAATTATGGCACTTCGATCCATGCTTTTAAACAAAGAGCAGATTTAAAAGAAGGCGAATCTGTTCTAATTATGGGTGCAGCTGGTGGTTTAGGGTTAACGGCCATTCATGTAGCTAAAGCCATGGGTGCTAAAGTTATTGCAGCAGCATCATCAAATGAAAAATTAGAGTTGTGCCAATCCCAAGGAGCCGATGAAATAATCCAGTATTCGAGAGATAACATGAATAGAGACTCTCAAAAAGAGTTTTCTAATCAAATCAAAGCTGTTACACAAGGCCAAGGTGTCGATGTAATTTTTGACCCTGTAGGAGGAGCCTATTGTGAGCCAGCACTCAGAGCTATTGCATGGAAGGGTAGATACTTGGTCATTGGCTTTACTTCGAGTATCCCTTCAATACCGTTAAACCTCGCTTTGCTCAAAGGTTGTCAGATCATTGGAGTTTTTTGGGGAAACTTTTGTGTAAAAGAACCACTAGTCAATGCAGACAATTTTAAAGACCTTTTTAATATGTTTGAAAACGATCAAATCAAACCCTTTGTTGTAGAGACCTACCCATTAGAGAAAACCGCACATGCCATTGAATTATTAGCCAATCGTGAGGCCTTAGGTAAGATAGCTATCAAAATTCGAGATTAAATGAATCACACTAAAAGCTATTCCATTTTAGGTTTTCTTACCTTATTGAATGTCTTAAACTTTATAGATCGTCAGCTGTTGTCTAGTTTTTCTAACTACATTGTCCCTGACCTTGGGCTAACCAATACCCAATATGGAATATTATCAGGTCTTGCCTTTATTATTTTTTACTCAATCATGGGAGTAATTATGGGAGCTATAGCTGATAGAGTGCATAGGCCTAAATTTATAGCTTTAGGCGTAGTACTCTGGAGTTTATTAACTGCAGCATCAGGCATGGCTAAAAACTTCTGGATGTTATTCTTTCCTAGAATATTTATTGGAATAGGTGAATCGGTTTTAACTCCGTCAGCATTATCATTTTTATCAGAACACTTTCCTAAAAAAAATATGGGTTTTGTTGCAGGTTTCTATTATCTTGCGGTGCCTCTGGGAGTCACTTTATCTTTTTATATTGCAGGGTTTCTTGGCCCAGTATGGGGTTGGAGAAATTGTTTTTATGCACTGGGTGTATTGGGTTTTTTCTTAGCCGCTTTAATGCTCCTTTTTAAGGAAACACCAAAAAGAGAAGATGCCATTAAAAATCAGTCCATTAAACACGTTATAACTAAAAAAATATTCTTAGAATCAATTCGTGAATTAAGAATTATCATAAAAGAAAGTTACCCACTAAGAATGACTATTTACGGCAGCATAGCAGTTCATTTTATTCTCGGGGCACTGGCTTTCGATCAACTGTGGTTAGTTGAAGATAAAGGCTTTGATAGAGCAGACATTCTAATAATTAGTGGAACAATAGGACTACCTGCTGGGATTTTGGGTAATTTGTTTGGAGGAATTGGTAGCGATTATTACACCAAAGTAACAGGCAAAGGAAGACAGATGTTTCTTTTTTGGTGCTTATTAATTTTTACTCCCTTTATTCTCTTTTATCGATTAACAGATGACACAGGGATTATTTTCTTTTCGATGATGTTTCTAGGATTTTTTCAATGGGGATGTTTATATGGACCCATTACTTCCTCAATCCAAGAACTTGCACCAGAAAAAAACAAAGCTCTAGTTCTCGCTTATTATTTATTTTTGACTAATTTAATTGGCATTGGATTATCAACAACTGCAGCTGGAATTATGACTGATATTTTAATTGCTAATAATGTAGAAAATCCATACTCAATCACGCTGTTAGTATTCCAGTCACTTGCTGCATTATGTTTACCGGCATTTTATTTAGCTGGGAATGCGAGTAGCTTGTCAGCAAAAGATTAGTTTCAAATGAATTCTAANTCTTTGTTTGAAATACGACCGTACCTTAGTTGAAGAACATCTTTAGTGTAGTTCTGTGTGTTTCTCCAGGGATCTCTAGCTCCTTGACGAGGAAACTTCTCCGAAGCTCTTGAGACATATCCAGAACTGAAATCCAACCATTCACCATCAATAGCAATTTGACCATTTGGGATTGGCTGGCAATACTTATAATCGTTCTTATCCATATAATTGAGTAATCTACAAACATATTCCGCTGTTAAATCTGCCCTTAGTGTCCAAGAAGCGTTGGTATAACCAAAAGTTAACACTGCGTTTGGCACATGGCTAATCATCATGCCTTTGTAGGTCATCGATTTAGATATATCAATATCTTTACCATCAACGGCTATATTAATATTGCTGCACACAGTCATATTCAGCCCTGTTGCTGTGATAATAATATCGGCTTTGAGTTCATCTCCAGATTTTAGTTTTATTCCATCATTTGTAAATTCATCTATATGCTCTGTTACCACAGATGCCTTGCCATCATTGATAGCATTAAAAAGATCACCATCAGGCACTAAACATAATCGTTGCTCCCAAGGATTATAAGGAGGTGTAAAGTGTTTATTTACATCAAAACCGTCCGGTAGATGGTCTTTAACTAGATTAATCAAAAAAGCCTTAACTTTTTTAGGGTATTTCCTGGCTTTTTTAAATCCCCATGATTGCAAGAATATATTTTGCCAACGCATAACGTAGTAGGCAACAGTATTATTAGTAATTTTTCTAATAAAATTCCCTATAGGATTTTCATTCGGTCTAATCATATAATAAGTAGGAGAACGCTGGAGCATTGTAATATGTTTTGTTTTTTCAGCCATGGAGGGGATCAGAGTCACAGCTGTTGCGCCACTTCCAATTACGACTACTCTTTTGTTTAAATAATCTAGGTCTTCAGGCCATTTTTGTGGGTGGATAATTTGGCCATTAAAATTATCACTGCCTTTAAATTCTGGGTCATAACCTTGGTCATAATCATAATAACCAACGCATAAATATAGGAAATCACAGGTCAAAACACTTTTTGAGTTATCCAGTTTATTTTTATAATTAACGGACCATTGGGCTATGTCTGATGACCATGAAACAGACTCAACATGTGAGTGGTATTGAATTTTTTCTTTTATTTTATTTTCATCAGCAATTTCATGAAGATAATCTAGGATTGAACCTCCGTCTGCTACTAATTTTTCTCCCTGCCAAGGTTTGAATCTAAACCCCATCGTACACATGTCTGAATCTGACCTTATTCCTGGNTACTTGAAAAGATCCCAGGTGCCACCTAATTGNTCTCTCGATTCAAGAATTAGNTAGTNTTTATTGGGGCATTCTTTATTTAGATGATAAGCAGCACCGATTCCTGAAAGTCCGGCTCCAACAATTAGTATATTTACGTGTTTGTCATCCATTTCTATAGTTACATCTACAGTAGAAGGTTGTAATATATCTTAAATCAATATTTGTTGATAATCTTTTACAATTTTTATATGAGTTATTTAGTTTTAGCAAGGAAATGGAGACCTAAGTTTTTTTCTGAAGTTTCAGGACAAGACCATGTTGTTAAAGCCTTGCAAAATTCACTTAAGCAAAATAAAGCTCACCATGCTTTTTTATTTGCTGGNACCAGGGGCGTGGGCAAGACAACCATTGCTCGATTGCTTGCTAAAGCCTTAAATTGTGAACAGGGTGTGGTTTCCGAACCTTGTGGTCAATGTAAATCCTGTCAAGCTATAGATGAGGGCCATTTCATGGATCTTATTGAAGTAGATGCTGCTTCTCAAAGGGGCATTGATGATACGAGAGATTTACTAGAAAACACACAATACACTCCTACCTCAGGACGCTATAAAGTTTACTTAATTGATGAGGTCCATCAGCTAACTAAAGAGGCCTTTAATGCCTTACTTAAAACTCTTGAGGAACCACCACCACACATGAAGTTTCTACTGGCGACTACAGAAAGTGAAAAAATACCAATCACTGTGTTATCAAGATGTTTGAAGTTTAACTTAAAAAAAATCTCTGAAGAAAATATATCTAAACGAATGACAGAAATCTGTAAGGAGGAGGGCATTGAATTTGAAGATAAAGCAATCGATATGATTAGCCAAGCTTCAGACGGGAGTATGCGAGATGGTTTAAGTCTTTTGGATCAAGCTTTAGCTTTTGAGGACTATAATTTAACGGCAGATCAAGTCTCAACAATGCTGGGTACCCTTGATGCTAACTTCGCTTTAAATATCTTGTCATCAGTCTTAACACAAGATAAAAACGGATTAATAGAAGCTTTAGAGGCAGTTGATCAACTCTACCCAGATTATTCTGATTTATTGGATACCATTGCTTCACTAACCCAATCAATTGCTTTTCATCAAGTCATAGGTGCTAGTGAAAAAACTACCTCCAATGAGAACAATCCATTAATTGATAATTTTGCTGAAACATATTCTCCAGAATTGATTCAATTGATTTACCAAATCGCTATAACCTCTAAAAGAGATATCAATATTGCCCCAACCTCTAAAGAAGGCTTTACTATGGCCATTCTTAGAATGTTTGCATTCCAGCCAAGTGGATCAAGATCAATGAATAGTCCTGCTAAACCTACTGATAATCAACCAAACATTAATACCTCAACTAAAACAGTTAAAAGCAATAAAAAAGAAACCAACGAAAAAGAAAAAAATGGAAAAATACTTAACCCTAAGCAATGGACTGCAGATGTCTCAAGCATGAACCTTACAGGCACTGTTAAGCAATTGGTTTCTCATTGCATGTTTGGTGATTTAAAAGATCAGACTTTGAAATTATATATCGATCCTGAAAATGAGCATCACCTCATAAATAGAGCTGTTATAAGTTTAAATGACTACTTGTTAAATTATTATGTGAATATTTCTAAAGTTAATATTCAAATATTAAAAACTAATGGGACAACATTAGCAAAAAAGAAGTCAGAAGCTACAGAGGAACAAAAAATTATGAATCAATCGCGTATTAAATCTGATCCTAATCTACAAGAATACATGGACATGTTTGATGCCACCATTGAAGACGGGTAATGAAAAGCTATAGCCCAGTTCTTCAAGATTTAATTGAAGCTTTTAAGCAGTTACCAGGTATTGGTATTAAAAGTGCCCAAAGAATTGTTTTTTATTTACTAAAGGAAAACGATAATAAAGCCCAGTTTCTTGCTGATTCGATTCAGAAGTCATTTCAATCAATTAAGGAATGTGATCAATGCAGAATGTACACAGAAGAACAAACCTGCGGTATATGCACAGATGACAACAGAGATAGTGGAATTATATGTATCGTTGAAACCCCAGCTGATTTGATTGCTATTGAAAATACCATGGAATTCAAGGGAAAATATTTTGTTCTGATGGGGCGGTTATCACCCATTGATGGGATCGGTCCAGAAGAGCTTAAAATTGATCTTTTCATTAATTTTTTACAACAAAGTAATGTTAGAGAGGTAATTCTGGCAGTAAGCCCAACAGTTGAAGGGGAGGCTACCGTTGCTTATATTGCTTCACTGCTTGAATCTGAGAACATTAAGTCGTCTAGAATTGCTTATGGTGTGCCTATGGGCGGTGAATTAGAGTATGTCGACTCAAACACATTAATCCAAGCTCTTAATAATAGAAATCCTATCAATCGTTAAATTAGAGATAAGTGCTTATTAATTTTTTATAGTTCTCGTAGCGTTGTTCTGAAATATTATCCAAACTGACGTTTTCTTTAACTTGGCATGAGGGTTCATTTAAATGAGAACAGTCACGGTATTTACATTTAAAGTTGTCCTGATATATCTCCACAAATCCTTTTTGAATATCATTAATTGAATGAATATTAGGATGAAGGTTTTCTATGCCTGGTGTGTCAGTTAAAAAGGTGTTCATATTTAACAGGTGAATTTTTGTGGCGGTGGTGGTGTGCTTGCCTTTTTTTGATTTAGTTGAAAGTGATCTGGTTTTAATTTTATTTGATGACAACAGTAAATTAGTTATTGTTGATTTTCCGACTCCAGATTGACCCACTAAAACTGATCGATGATCTTGGAGTTTTCTTGTTAAGTTTATTTCATTTATTTTTGTTTTTGCAGAGATCTTAATAAGCTCATAACCTAAGCCAGTGTAGAGATTCAGTTCATGTTCAATCTTCGTGACTGATAAGTCTATTTTATTTAATACAATCGTTAGCTGGCACTTCATAAGTTCCGATATAAGGATAAATTTATCAATCAATAAGTAATTAGGTTTAGGTTCTGGTGAGACCACCAATATTATCTGAGTTAGATTATTGGCAATGCTTTGTTTTACACCTCTTTTATTAAGCCGCTCCATTTTATTAAATGGTTGTTTAATGTTGTCTATAACCACGGAATTATCATCAAGTGGTTGATAGTTTACAAAGTCTCCAACGACTAATCCTTGATGTTGTTTTTTTGTTATAAAAGGAATAAANCCAATGGCATCATTCCATAATAAACCACGATTGCCATGCAATTCTGTGATCAATGCTAAATTGTCATCTTGTTTAATCAAAGTTTCATGATTATACATTTATAACTCTGTTAGAATTATTTTATATGGCTACCTCATCGAAAAGATTAATCTGGATTGACCTTGAAATGACTGGTCTTGATACACAAAATGACACCATTATAGAGATTGCAACAGTGGTTACTGATTCTGATCTGGAAATAATTGCTGAAGGTCCAAATCTTGCTATACATCAAGAAGATGAAACTTTAGCTAACATGGACGATTGGAATAAGAGAACACATTCTGAATCTGGCCTGCTTGATCGAGTTCGACATTCTAAAACNACAATTGAGGAAGCAGAATCACAAACACTCGATTTTCTTGAAAAATTGACAAACAAGAAAGAGGCTCCAATGTGTGGTAACTCAATATGCCAAGATAGACGTTTTCTTGCTAGATTAATGCCTGGATTAGAGGATCATTTTCAATACCGTAATCTTGATGTGACATCAATTAAGATAACGTCTCAACTGTGGGCTCCAGATATTGCAAGATCCTATGTTAAACAGTCCAATCATCAAGCTAGAGATGACGTTTATGACTCAATCTATGAACTAAGACATTATCGGAATCATTTTTTAAAAAAAGATGACTGAGCACTATCCAGCAAAAAATAATGCTATGGTGCAAGCTAACCCAATCATGAAAGAAAGACTTCTTAAGGATCCATTATTAGTTATATAAAATATTGCATGTAATACTCTAGCAATAATGAAAGTAATAGCTAATAAGTCAATTATTGACTGATCATGATTTAACCAATGAGCCACTACAACAGCGATTGCAAACATAGGAAAGGTTTCGTAATGATTTTGTTCTGCATTATAAGCATTCTTTGCTTTTCCACTGAGTTGGGTTATATGATCTCTTGGTGACTCATTGCTATAGTGAGCATCACTGTTCTTCTTCGAAATGCTAGCAAGAACTAAAGGAATTAGTAAACCAAACACAACACAATAAAGGGCTATCGTCATATTGTTATCCTCCTTTCAATAAATTAAGTTTGATTATATTATGGAATAATAATAGAAATACTTGAAGTGAATATTTAAGTGATAATTAAAAACAGTAAACGTTTTATAAAAACGAATGAAAATCCTATTTATTTAGCAGATCGACTCCAAACTGTTTATGAAGACAACTATCAAATTTTTTATAAGTTGGTTCTAAAACCTGCAGGGATCAAACCAAGCACTATAAAACAGTATGGAGCCAATCATTACATTCTAAAGTTAAATAATAATTTACCCTCAGTTTTCGTCTTTATTGAAAATATATCAAAATACACTTTACACTGCTCAATGAGAATTGAAGAAGGAGTAATAGGTGAGCATAAAAATATTTATAACACGCCTCACCAATTTCGTATGAAACTATACTTGGATGCCAAGCTGCTAGAGATTTATGATATTAATTATGAACCGAATCATGAAATTAATATGAAAAGTGGGATTTCAAAAAAAATACTCAACAAAACTAATACTGAAAATAAACTAATAAAGTCAACATTCTTAAATCAATGGTTAAAAAAACTCCTAAAATCTGAATATCATTTAATCAATTTATGACCACTAATCCATTATCCAATTTATCTTTTACAAAGTTATTTGCAGCTCAAATTATTGCTTTAGTGGGCACAGGCTTATCCACAATTGCATTGGCCTTGTTAGCCTATAATATGGCTGGTGGTGAAGCCGGAAGGGTCCTGGGTATTGCCTTAGCCATTAAAATGATTGCTTATGTGTTTTTTGCTCCGATTATTGGAGGAATTGTTCATCGATTATCACGAAAAAAATTTATGATTTCGATGGATCTTTTGAGAGCGTTAATTGTTCTGTTAATGCCTTTTGTATCTGAAATATGGCATATTTATTTACTTATTTTCCTTCTAAACCTTTTTTCTGCTGGTTTTAAACCAGTGTTCCAAGCTATCATTCCAGACATTCTTGATGATGACGAGCAATATGGAAAAGCTTTAGCGTATTCAAGAATAGCATATGATTTAGAAAATATATTGAGCCCAACATTAGCTGGTATAGGTCTATTATTTTTTTCTTATACAGGATTATTTGTTTTTAATTCAGTGGCCTTTTTCATTTCAGCCGTGATTATCTTATTCACATTTCTGCCTAAAGCTAAATATGTTGAACGAAGTGGAAATATATTAAATGAGATTTCATATGGAATGAAAGCATATTTCAAAACACCAAGACTTAGATCTTTGCTTGTCATCTATATTGGGATTGCTGTAGCGAGTTCAATGGTGATAGTAAATACGGTTGTTTACGTAAAAGATTATCTAGGTGAACCAGATTCAAGCCTAGCACTTTTATTTGCTTTTTCTGGTTTTGGATCGATGTTGATGGCTTTTTTATATCCAAAGCTAGCCAATACAATGAATGATAAAACAATCACTCAATTAGGCATTATAATTCTATCGGTTAGCCTGTTTTATATGTCCATTGAACCATCATTTATTTATGCTTTATCGGCTTGGTTTTTAATTGGGGCAGGGTTGTCACTATCACAAATTCCTTCTGGAAAAATTGTAAATATGTCTGCTAATCCTAAAGACAGAGCCGCCTATTTTTCAGCTCAATTCTCTCTTACACATTTATGTTGGTTAATAGGGTATCTGGCTGCTGGAGAATTAGTCTTCTTATTTGGATTTGGATTTACCGCTACATTTTTTGGGTGCATAGTAGCTTTTTGTTATATATACAGTGTCTTATTCTGGCCTGACGAAGAACCTGATAATATTTTAATACATAAACATCAAAGTATGTCTCATACGCACACTCACAATCATGATGATCATCATAAACATCATGAAAATACTAAGAAAATAACTCATGAACATGAGCATCAACATACAGAAGTAGTACACAAACACTCGTTTCAAATTGACTTACATCATCAAAACTGGCCAAAAACTAATTAGACTTTTCTAACAATAATTTAAGAAGTTTTTTCTGGAACCTGATTTGTGTTATTTGCATCCCATGATTCAATAAGATCTGCCACCATAAGATAAATTTCATTTAAGATAGTATTCGACCTAAAATCATCAAATGATTGATCGTCTGTATAACCTAACTCTTTCAGTCTTTTCTCTCTCCGTTCTTTATTTTTTAGATTTCTAGAATTACGATCATTTTTTCTTTGATCTATATTTAATGAAACAATACTAACTTGTTGATCATCATTAAAATCATCAATGTCTTCAATCAAGAACTTCAGTGCTAAATTATTTTCTTTTCTGGATAAAAAGCTGTCTTCAACAACACTTAAAACTGAACTGAGTTGATGTTGAGTTTCAAAATCTAATTTTACAATTTGGTCCCAAGGTAGAGTATTAGATTTTGTTTCTTCGCCAATGACTTCTGCGTTAATAAACGATGGTAATTCAATATCGGGTATTACTCCTATATTTTGTGTTCCCGATCCAGTTACTCGATAATATTTAGCAATCGTTAATGTTAATTGTCCAAAACCTTTCTTCGATTGATACCTTGAATATCTATCAAGTGGGTAAAGGTTTTGTACTGTNCCTTTACCGAATGTTTTTTGACCTATAACAATGCCTCTTTGATAGTCTTGCATTGCACCAGCAAATATTTCAGATGCAGAGGCGCTGTATCTGTCAATCATTATTACCATTGGACCGTTGTAAACCATTCCTGGATATGGGTCATCAAGGATCTCTATGTTATTGTCCATGTCTTTAAGTTGGACGATCGGACCATTATCAATAAANAAACCTGTTAACGCAGTTGCTTCATCTAGTAGGCCACCAGAATTGCCACGTAAATCCATGACGATGGCATCAATGCCTACTTGNTCGAGTTCTTCAACAATTTTTTTCACATCTGACGCAGTGCTTTTATAATCTTTATCACCGCTACGTCTTGCAGCAAAATCCTGATAAAAGCTAGGAACCGTAATGACTCCTATATGAAATTGTTTATTGTCAATGTCCAGAGTTTTAATATAACTTGATGCAGCTTGCTCTTCTAAAGTAACGTCATCTCGGACCAAAGATAAGTCATAGGGGTTTGAGTCAGCATCTGATGACGTGGGCAATATTTTAAGCTTAACAGTCGATCCTTTAGGTCCTCTAATGAGTTTGACAACTTCATTTACATCCCAACCAATCACATCGATAAGTAAATTCTTTTCATCATAAACNCCAATTATCTTATCAAGAGGCTTAAGCAGCCCATTGTTTTCTGCAGGCCCTCCAGGTATAAGGTTGACGATCTCAATAAAATCATCATTATTCTGTAATCTTGCACCTATCCCTTCATATGAAAGACTCGTCTGAATTTCGTACTCTTCTGCTTGAGATGGAGTTAAATAATTAGAATGTGGATCTAGATTGTCCATGTATGAGTTAAGAAAAATATTAATCACATCTTCTTCTTTGTAGTCATTGACCCTATCTAAGAATCTTTGATATCTTTTTTTAAGAGTGACCTTAGCTGCTTCTAATTCTTGACCAGCTAAGACTAAAGACAACAAATCGTTTTTTGTTTTCTTTCTCCATTGATTATCAAGAGTCTCGTTGGTTTTACTCCATGTTTTCTTTTTTGCTCTGAATTCATAAGTTTCCTCACCATCAAATGAGTTGATGCTACCAACTAAATTTATAGAGTAACTTAACCTTTGTTGTACACGTAATCGATAGATGCTGAACATATCAAAAATAGGATCGAGATCACCGNATTTAAGAGTATCGTCTATTTTGTAACGATACCTTTGGAAATAAGTGATGTCATCTTCTATAAAATACATTTTGAATGAGTCAAGTGATTTTATAAAACTATTCAAAATCTTAATAGATGATTCATTGTTCACATTTTTCTGACTAATGTGAGCTCTCTCACTGATTGCTGTTACAAGTTTTAGTAAATAATTATCAACTGGTTTTTCAGTCAGTAGGGCAGGGATGNGATCTGAATTCTGACTCCCAACTTGAGATGAGATTAGGATGATACTTATTAGTAACAGTTTAANTTTTTTNATCATTGCTATTAATTGAGTCTAAATAATCATCAAAATCTTTCGGCACAGCTTTTTCATATAAATTAAGCAGTTGAAGATAAGTTTCAAAATATTCAGGATCATCATTCATTTTAGATTTTTTCCACATTAAATAAACTTGTGACATTGGATTCATGGGTGCTTCAATATATGCAGTATATTTCCACTGCCCATTTTTTTTTACAACAACACACATGACCCTATCAAATCCACTCATAGCATTACTGTTTATAATCTTAAGATCATAGTGAAGGTCCATGACAATTATTGCTACATCATCAGAAATAAGTTTTATTTTGACATTAGAATAATCGTTTCTGATTCCCTCTAATATTTTTCTACCAGGTATTGGGTCCCAATATTTGTCTAGTGACCTCCAATCAGTTGGGAAATCAACTCTTTCTTCAGGAATATATATTGGGTTTTCATCATCTGTATCCCATAAGGACTTTAAATCAGAGTAGTTTTGAGTATCCCAAATTCTTTTAGTCTCCTTGATGAGTTCAATAATTTCGCTTTCTATTTTCTCATTAGATGCAAAAGAAAGATTAGTGAAACAAAAGCTGACTATCAATAATGAAACAAATATTATTTTAGATAATTTCATCATTTTATAGTGAGAAGAAATCAGCAATTTGCTTTGATAAACCAACACATGCATTGGACTGAGTTCTCGCGAGTATAGGGATTGGTATTATAATTGCAGGGATAACAGACGTTCCTGACACAGTAGCACTAACATTTCCGACAGAGGTTTCTTGACTTAAATCCCATATAGAACCCTCATAGCTTGATGTATCATCCCACCAGGCAAATCCAAAACAACCACCACCACCAGGACCAGCAGCACATGATAATGCTCCTGAACTAGAATTTGTTTTAGTTTCACCAGTTATTTTAATAAGATATTTAATTTGTAATTGATCTAATTTATTTTTAATTACTTTTTTATTAAGAAGTTTTGGTAAATCATCAATTTTCTGAGGCGCTGTACTTGGCTCAAACCAAGGATAGAACATATTTTGAAAATCATTTGTGCTTATGATATTAAATTGATTCTGTTTTTTTAATAGAGATTTATTTAAACAATTCATAAAATCATTTTCTGTTTTATTGCCAGTATGATAACTATCTGATAACAGGACAATAGATTCACCCTCTTTAATTGAATAAGCAGCATTTACTTCTTGATCAATTCGTGTTGTTGAGCACCCACTGATTATTAATAAAGTGATAAATCCAGTGGTTAAAATTTTATTTGACANAATCATTGCACTAGATTTAATAGTTCTTGCATGTCATTCTCAAGTTTAATAGTCAGGTTAGCTCCGACATCTCGTAGAGCTAAATTTATTGCATTCAGTATTGCGTCATTGCCTTTAAAAGCACCTGTTAATTGCTCTCCATAACCGGTAATAGACCAGCTTTGGATTAAGTCTTTNTTTTGATCATAAAGATTTAATTTGTATTTTATCCAGACAGAATATTTGTCACTGGATGCAATTTGAGGGGTCAAAAATTCAAAAGACTCTAAGTTAAATCCTATTATTAGATCTGCACTAGTATCAGAGATATTATCAAAANTATCACTAATATTATTATTNTCAAAAAAGGCGTTTAGAATTATTGTAAAAATTTTCCTTTGAGTATCTTGAAAATTAATTTCCCATGAGTTATCGGTTTTCTCNAATTCTTCACTTTTAAACTGATAATTATTTACATTATCATTAAAGAAACTGANGACTCTAAGGTCACTATTACTTATGACTAAAGGTGGAGGAACGGATGTCGANATAGTTATTGATTGAGAGGTACAACCACTAACAAAAACAATTAAGGTTAAAAAAATAAGTTTAATTTTCATAAGATTTCTGGTTTCACTTCTTGTGAATACGCTTCCCANGTCCCTTTTGGATTTGTTTGCCCCCAACCAGACTGCTTTTCTAATAAATCAGGGTGATCTCTTATAACACGATCCAAGACTACTTTAGGTATATCATCAATTGTCCCTGTAATTTGGTAACTGTGCATTCGTCCAAATAAACACCCATCAATTAATTGATTGCCCATTTTCATCCATGGCCACCAAGGGGATGTCCTCATAAAGCCTGCATGAAATGGCGATGATTCGATCGAACGATCATTCATTATAGTTTGAGGGGTATAAAAGCTAAAATGTTCCGAAGGATTAATAATTTTTGTTGTGTGTGCTTTTGGCCATTTATCTTTAGTCACAGGATTTGTGTATTCATGTGAATATTCCCAAGTTAGTAAATACTGATCACCTATTACCTGCCATGGCAGTATGAAAGGCACTGATTTAGTGGATACATTAGCGTCGGCTTCATTCATTAATGTTGGCGTGTCTGTGGCAGCATTGCCCATTATAAAACTAGGCATTGTTTCAGTAAGGTGACCTCGCATCATTCTATTGATAAATGGAAACACTTCGACTATTTCGTTTGTCCAGGGATTATGCCAATTATCTATGATCTCTCCAGTTTTCAAATCTGTAAAATAACCTGCTTCTGTGCCTCTGATATTGATACTGCCATCTTTATTATGTCGAGATTGCATATTACCAAATCCAACATATCCAAAAAGAGGGATAAGTCGTTTAGTCCCTATACGTGCAAATTGAACACCTTGATAGCCTCCATAAGTTGGGTTATCTGCATAGCTACCCCATAATTTACCAAACGCATAGAGATTATCTTTAGGNTTATTAAAATCTAAGGAAGAAGTTTCTTTTAAAGAATGACTTTCTGATTTTAAGGGTGATGATTTTGATAAACCATAACCTAGNAGGGTAGATGNGATTAAATTTCTTCTTGATATTAGGGAATTAAAAACAGAAGCAAACATAGCTNTTTTTTAGTCAAGAGCNGCTTCATTAAATTCATCAATATCTNCTTCGNNTGTTTCACCTTCTGAATCAGGCCATATTTTTGTAAATTTTGTTCCTTCTATGCTTANGCCAGCAATTATTCCTTTATGTCCAAACACAAAGCCAACAATTGGATCTTGACTTTCTGTGGTGTCAATTGAACCACCGACACCCATGTTTCCTAGAGCAACACTGCCATCAACCCCAGCTTGCCAGCCAGAGCTATAAAGAAAATCATCCATAGCATCGTCGTCAAAAAAGAGTACAACTAGATCTTTTGCACCGACTCCAAGTTGTATCCCCAGGGAGGTACTGAAGGCTCTGTAATATTGCACTTTAATACCATCAACAATTAATGCACCTTCTCCATATTCCATTCCTAGTATTACACCAGCTTTAATCATTCTTGGAATTACCAGTGCACCTCTAGCGCCATCAAGATAGGCTTGACTACCTTTTATTTCTTCTGTGAATCTATTTAGTGCACTTTCAATGGCTGCATCAATCTCTAAAGTGCTCTTAGCTAAGGTTAGGTTAGAAAAGCTCATTGAGAAATTGAAGATAGCAATTAATAAAAAGTATCTAATGATTGGGTTTATTTTTTTTGTAAAGTGCTTTTTCATCAGTTAATCCTTGAGTATATCATTATACAAATCTGTTCTTCTATCACGAAAGAAACCCCATGATGAACGATATTCTTTGATTTCATCAAGATCAAATTCATGAACAATACATTGCTCTTTATCTCGTGAACATTCTTTGACTTTTACTCCTGTACCATCAGAGATAAATGATGAACCATAAAAGGTCATATTAAATTGTTTGTTTTCTTCTGTGCCAATACGGTTTGAAGTTATAACCGGGACACAGTTAGCAGCAGAATGTCCTTGCATAACTAATTGCCATGAATCTCTTGAATCATAATCAGAATTATCGGGTTCGCTGCCAATGGCAGTAGGGTAAAACAATAACTCTGCACCTTTTAAAGTCATGATTCTGGCTGCTTCAGGAAACCATTGATCCCAACAAATACCTGTCCCTATAGTTGCATATGCAGTTTCGTAGACGTTAAATCCTGTGTTGCCAGGATGGAAATAATACTTTTCTTCATAACCTGGGCCATCTGGGATATGAGATTTTCTATATCGATCTATAATGGTTCCATCTGCATCTATGATTGCAAGTGAATTGTAGTAAGTATTATTATCTTGTTCAAAAAAACTAATAGGCAACACAACGGAGAGTTCTTTAGCTAAATCTGACATTTCGATTAACAAAGGGTTCTTTTCGAAAGGTTTTGCTAACTCAAAACGTTTGGGGTCGTTTAAACAGCAAAAATAAACGGATTCAAATAATTCTTGGATAAGAACTATTTGTGCGCCCTCATCAACAGATTGTTTGATGAGATTTTTTGCTTTATCAATATTATCACTGCTGTTTTCTGAACAAGTCATTTGGGTTGCAGCAACCTTAACTTTTTTCATAAAAACTCCTTAAACTATATTCTAGGTTGTTGTTGAGTTATACAGTGAACACAACCCCCGCCTTCAACAATTCTCGATCCTTCAAGTGTAACAACTTTTTTATCTTTAAAGAGAGTTGTTATTGTAGCTGTTGCAGGAGCATCCATAGGGTCATTGAAAATAGGTAAGATAATGCCATTATTTACCATATAAAAGTTGATGTAAGATAAAGGCATTCGTTCATTAAGAAAGGTTTTGTGACTGGGTTGTTGTATTGAGATAATCTCAAAATCTTTTCCATCAATATTTTTTGAGGATTTTAATCGATCATGGTTTTCTTTTAAACGATCATAATTTGAATCATTGCGGTTAGATTCACTCAATGCAATTATCTGATTATTTGGAGTAAAACAAGCAAGATTATCTACGTGACCACCTGTGTCATCGAACTCTAAAGCAGCTATTAACCATATAAAATTTTCCACCCCAAGGTATTTTTCCAGAATATATTCAGCTTCCTTTTTATCAAGACCGGAATTTCTTTCAGGGTCAAAAATGAC
>JGI26063J44948_1000023_pt1 | contig 31544 bp, 18 predicted proteins | sample MarorgKNORR_S2LV_4_FD_44948 | JGI IMG/M metagenome (IMG submission 44948) | reverse complement strand
CGGCTCTGTAGCCCTCCAATCATCGCTCGACGAGTGGTGAGTACGCGAAGCGTGAAATGCTGCTTTTGGGTGGTATCAACCGGTATCATGGCTGATTCGGACGATTGGGACTCCGATATCGTCGCTGCTGTACGTAAGTATGCACTACAGAACGCCGTCGAGTACACCGGACAGGGGCAAGCAGGAAGNGTGCTCGGCAGGTTGCTATCTGAGCGTGAAGATCTTCGCAGCATGGCGAAGCAACTCCGGGATCTAGTCGAGACCGAAGTGGTCGCTGCCAACTCCCTAGCAGAGAGCAATGGAATCGAATACGTCAGGGAAGAGTTAGCGAGGACGGCGCCCGAGGCCCTAGAACGTGAGAAGCATCGCAAGGCAGAGGGGCTGAGAGAACTGCCCGGTGACACCTCTCNAGTGNTCCTGAGATTCGCCCCGAACCCTAACGGCCCCCTGACATTGGGCCATTCGAGAGGAGTTGTGATTAACTCAGAATATGCGAAAATGTACGACGGGAAAGTGGTATTGCGCTTCGACGACACAGACACCAGAGTGAAGCCTCCTCTGCCAGATGCATACGGATGGATAGAGGATGAGTACGAGTGGCTGGCCGGAAAGCCCGCCGACGTGATTGTCAAGGCCAGTGAGAGGATGCCGGTCTATCTGGAGCACGCAGAGCGAATGATTGCCGAGGGATTCGGTTATGTCTGCCGGTGTAGCGCTGACGAGTTCCGGGACTTCAGAGAGGCCAAACAGAATTGCCCNTGCAGAGGTAGAAGTGCAACTGAGAGNCTATCTGACTGGAAGTCNATGAACGACGGTAAGATGCAGGATGGCGAGGGGGTAGTCAGGGTCAAGACCGACATGACACTGCCCAATCCGGCCCTCCGGGATTGGCCAGCACTAAGGATTCAGCACACACCTCACCCCTTGGTAGGGGATCAGTACAAGGTATGGCCACTGCTCGACTTCCAGAGCGCCATAGAGGATCATGAGCAGGGCGTCACTCACATCGTCCGCGGAAAAGATCTGATGGACAGTACCCGCAAGCAGACGCTGCTGTACGAGCACTTCGGATGGAAATACCCTGAGCCCCTCTACTGGGGCAGAGTAAAGGTCCACGAATTCGGTAGTTTCTCTACATCGGGAATGCGCACGACGATAGAATCGGGTAGTCACGAAGGATGGGGTGACCTTCGGCTCCCTACTCTCAGAGCGCTTCGCCGTCGAGGTTTCAGCGCGCAAGCACTGCGAGACTTCTGGATAGACCTCGGGCTATCGCAGAAGGACATCTCGATCTCTATGCAGACCATAGAGGCATTCAACTCCAGCCTAATCGACTCGTCGGTCGAGCGGCGCAGCTTCGTGGCCTCCCCGGTCACTCTCAAATTACGAGGGACTGAGGAGCAGAGGGTGAATGCACCTAGACATCCTGACGGGTCGATTCCGGGATCTCGGGAATGGGAGTTAACAGGCTCGATATTGATACAGGCTTCCGATACGGGCCAAAGAAGGGTTCGACTGAAGGAGTTCGCTGATATCGAAATCTTGGGAGATGTTGCGACAATTGAGTCGTTCGACAGGTCAGATGAGAGGCCTATCATCCACTGGATACCCACTGGAATCGCTCGCGAAGCCGAGTTGGTGACTCCTACAGGAGACGGACTGGTCACGCAGACCGGAGTGCTAGAGGACTTTGAGTTGGTTGTTGGCGAAACCTATCAGCTTGAGAGAGTGGGGTACGCAAGGTTGGAGGAACTGTCGGAAGACGGGTTAGCGAAGTTAGTCTGGCTGCACGGATAATCGGTTTCGGCGCCAAAGGCGCCGCCCGCGCAACCGCGTGCACGAGGTTTTCGAGAGGCGGCGCATTCAAGGGATGTTAGCCGGCCACGGGGTCTGATGCCCTCTAAGCAACGCCCCAGTGCTCTGGCTCTGGTCGCACTGCTTCTCGCCATGAGCATGTCTCCCTATGCAGTCTCTGGCCAGGTGAATCCTACTGAAGATGTGACCTGTTGCAACTCGACAAATTTCAACCTCTACCTGATGGGAGAAGCTGGCGATGGCACGCTAACTCCATTCGATGAGAATCTTGAGAGCGCAGAGTCAGATTCCCAATCTACCCTCGCCACACCATCATTCAGTGAGACTAACATCGGGACATGGGGAGTGGTGTGGGGGACTGAGGGAGACTACCAGAACTCGACATGGGAGTTCAGCATCCCTTACGAAGTAGAGAGCGCAGTGGGAGTCACCATCAACTCAACTTTAGAGATTAGAATCGGAGGTTCGTTCTACGATGGAGATGCGGGCTTTGACCCTTATCTCACTGGTTCGGGGATGCTGCAGATTAGCGTCGAAGTCGGCTCCGGACATGTCAACGACGGTGACCTGGTGGAACTGACCCTTACTGTACGTAGTCTCCTCTTCGCCCAACCAGAGGATGATGCTGGAATACGATTCCTTTGGGGGTCCGAAGCCAATGACGCCCATATCTCAGTACGCTTCCCCTTAGTCGACATCGAGATGAAGGACGCCAGCGTACTCGGTAGACTGATCTACTTCCCGATAGTCCTCAAATCGGGTTTCGACGACCGGATGTGGACTGGTTCCACNGGGGGCATCTCGGTGCAGAGCGCCGAAGTNAGTCAGATGCCGATTGCCACCGGAGTCGAAGGGGGTGTCGAAGTCACCTTNGTCTGGGAGGTTCCGGAAAACTCAGAGGGTGGCAATATCAGAGTGGATTTTCAATTGAAGCCGCAGAGCGGCCTTCAGATCGACACCACTCGCACTCATGACATCGTCATCGGCGAAGATACCGGCGGTACAGGGTGGTATCCAGCTAACGAGCCATTGAGGACGGGTGGTTCGTCCTTAGATTTGGAAATCGAGGCACGGTGGGACGGATACATAGTGGACCGAGAGGTGATGATCAAGTTCGACGGTTCAATGTCCCAGTGGATGCGTTGGGGCCTGGACAACATAGGCAACCAGAGTCTGAGTTCCAACAGTTGGTGGCGCAATTTGAACTCATACGCGGACTCGGTCCCGTCCGCCGACAAGCATAACGGCAGAGTGGACGATTCCGAGTTGCTCGCCNTGCAGGGGCACCTCACGGGATCGGCAACCAATCTACGTTCGTTCATGGCAAACGGGNTATCACTNGAGATAGAGGCCATTCTCGGCGTCAACCCAATCGANCTCGGACCAACTGAAATCACAATCGACATAGGAGGGACTAGGGCCTTCAGTGCCGATGCGGTAACCATCTTCATCGACACATCATACAGTTATGATTCGATGGAGGCAGAGAGGCAGGTCCTAGTGGAGACCTTCGTACGTTCATCTACTGACGACTACTGGACTGGAATCGAATTGACTGCCGAGTTAAGGTCTACCTTGCTGGAAGACCTAGGGGCCGTAGCCGCTGATGACATAGAGTACAAGCACAGGCGCTGGATTATCCTTGAGATGTTGACTATAGACGAGCCAGAACTAGATCCCGAACTTGACTTCAGAGTGGAATTCCAACCCTCTGGCTTCGCCTTGTACAGCGTTCTCTACGGTGCGATGATGTCAGTTCTGTTCCTTTCAGTAGGAATCGGAATGGCAATGATGCTGACCAAGCGCAGGTCCAGCGTCCCGGCAGTGGTGACTGTGATCGCTCTTGGTTGCCTCTCACTAGTGATATACGTCCTAGGCATGCCGATGCCAATCGTCTTCGGAGTCTCTATCTCTTCGATTCTGCTAGTGTTACCGGTGGCTCTGGTATCTCCTAAAACGGAGACCATTCAGAGAATCGGTAGAGGGCGCGGTGGCCCTCACATCGACTGTCCGGCGTGCTCGACCAGAGTTCCCATCGAATCTGATGTCCGCCCGCTCAGGGTGGAGTGTCCCAGTTGCAAGAGCATGCTTAGAGTCGAGGAATGACTCCTCGCCTCAGCAGCGAGTCGGCGACCTTTCCCGCAGCAACTGCTGCAGGGCCCTCCTTCCACAGGCCGGCCGCCGAAGCGATTTGTCCGGCAAGGTCTGTCGACCATCCCGGGCCCAAGATGCAATGCCACCCTATCTCCTCTAGCCTAGCTGTGGAGGGAGTTGAGCGGGACAGAGCAGGCCGCATGAGATGCGAGAGAGCGCGCGCCCTCCCCTCCATATCAAGACTAGGCCAGCGAGAACTCACGGCGTCGAGCGCCGCTGGGTCGATCCAAGTGCTTGCTGAGATGTTTGGCTCGGGAACCTCAGGTAAAGGGACCACCTTGATGGAGCCATCCTTTACCAACGCGTCTCGCAGGGCCGTGAACACTGGATCATAGGTCGTGTCCAGTGCTGAGTGAAGCCAATTTCCTGAAATCGCCCACGGCCTGAGTCGGCGTATGCGGGCTCCTCCGGGGCAAATTGCCTGCGCTAGGGCATGAGCCTGAGCCACAGCAGTTAGGGGACCCTTGCGAGAATCTCCCTGATGTCCTGTGAGGCCATCGACCACGGTCCCTGCCAGAGACAGTTGGGTGGGACTCGAGGATAGTCGGGGGCCACTCTCATCAGCTGGCCCGAGGATGTGCACCCACGAGCCCTCTGCGGGCGCCTCTAGCCTGAATCGGCGACGGTAAGGCAGACCGGCGTCGACCAAGGCTGCCTCGAGTGGGGCAATAGCCAGAGCCCCTTGCAAAGAGGGGGCTGCAAGAAGCAGTATGGTCGTGTTCGAGCTACGCAGTTGGTCGGCTGCCTGAGACAGAATCTTGGACACAGGAGCCATCGGCTCGGCCTCCAGTAGCGTGCGCATGCTCGTGCTGTGGAGTCGGGGTTCAAATCCCCTGCGCAAGAATCACTCGACCATCAGTCGTAATTGGTCCTGCTTGTAGACCCAGTCCTTATCGAGCCTACCAGTGTCCCTGTAGTACCTAGCGAGACGGCGGATCTTGGACTCGCAGAGCTCTAGTTGTCGGCGGTTGTGCAGATCCTTCGAGTTACCAGAGAGATGGTCAATCAGATTCAGAGCCTTGCGCATGAGGTTCATCATGTCCTCAGGGTACTTGCTNAGTATACCGTTCCTGGAAAGAGTCTGGGAAATTCTCTCTCCGGTGACAAGTCGTACGTCGGGCACAGCGTGTCGGTCACGCAAGATGGTACCAATCATCGCAGTGGAGTGGCCTTCTTGAGCCAAATTAATAATCAGGTCCTCGACATCCTTCTTGTCGGTATCTGACCATGCGGGTGCGTCGCTGACGCCGGGTTTGCTGGAGCCGCTGCTACCCTTACCTCCGCTGTGCATGCGTGACATGTGTGTTGCCTCAGGCGTCCGGGCGATGCTCCCCCTCTTTAATCGCTGCGCAGGCACCCGTAAGGAGGATTACAGCCTGTGCTTGGAACGGGCTAGTCTGCCTGGGCCATCCGGCCACTCCCAACCTGCAGCTTCGGCGCGTGCGGAGCCGACGAGTTGATCTTCCTGCATCACAAGGATTTCGTCGCCCGCCCTTATCCCTGGCTCTGCGGATTCAACGTTGGTCGAGAACAGATCACCCCTCCACTCCAATCCCGGCTTCAGGTTAACCCTTGGTAGAGCATCGCAAGCGTCGAGCAATGGCAGGGAGGCCTTGGAGAAGGCGAACCTGCCGCTCCTAGGATTCCACTGGGCGGTCTGCTCGCCATCCTTCGTGAAGGTGAAGATTGGGGGGCGGCCCTGTACCTTCGACCCTTTCAACCAGGCATCGGTACCATGCTGGAATCGCGATAGCGCGCGCATCTGAGCCATCCTGTGAGAGGGCCTCCTCGGGTTCTCGAGACTGAGTTCTGCGCTTGCTCGCTCGACTTCCTCCTGCAATCTCGATAGTGCTTCTGTCGAACCCGCTGAATCACCTTGACGGGTGTCCACCGACTCCACTCCGTCGAACTCAATGTCGACACCTGAGTGGTTGATCACTCTAGAGTATCCGACTCTGGATACGAAGCTGGTTGTCATATCACGAATCACGGCTAGTTCATCGGCATCCCATTCACCCGTCACGGGGATGTCGTAATTTGCCGCAGGCCAAATCTCCTCCAGCTCTCTCGGAACGAGCCCAAGAGGAGCGGTGACTATCACCTGATGCACCGCATCGGATCCTATTACCCTCATGAATCTCCTATGACTCTGAGAAGTGCGGTATGGCTTCACCGCCGAACATGGCAACAGTAGCAGCACCTGTCTCTGATGCTCTGGAGGCAGGTGCTGATCAGCGACTCTGTAGCGCCAATCATGAATTAGTGCGTCATTTCGGCTCGAATACGTGTGGCACCTCAACCTGTGCTCATGCCCGACCACCCTAGCTAGACCAGAGCGAGCTCCCTCATACCCTCTCATCAAGGAGTCATGTCGGCGGAGGCGCTCCACCGAACGTGGGCTGGATGCGGCTTGGCGCTCGGTCAACTCGCGCAAAGAGCCATTCCGGATTGCAGTTCTAGTGGCTGCGATAGCGCGTGACCATGCAGCGCATTGAGTCTCCATATCGGCACTTTCACCTAGCGTGCTTTCAGGCAGCCTGGGCCCGTCTTCAGTGAGAATCACCCCCAGAGAAGAGGCTCTTCTCGAACGTGTAGTATCAAACAGGTCGACCCCCATCCACGAGAGTAGAGCACAGTTGTCAGGGCCTGCTATCCCAGGAGTCCAAATGAGAGAAGTTGGAAAACGCACCCTGAGCGCATCGAGCGCCTCAACAAGCATCCCTGGTCGCTCGGCTAGCTGCACTGCGTCAACTAGGGCTATGACTGAAGGCTCCAAACCAAGGTCGTTGAGACTCTGGTCGTGGTGCAAGGACTGCCAAGAAACGGGGAGAAGCTGGGAGCCGTGGCCGACCTCTCCCGAATCCGCCTCGGCGAGGCTCGGAGGTAGCGACAGGCCCTCCGATGCCTGCCACGTGTCTGTAGAGTCGAAAGGATAGCACATCTCCCCTCTAGTAGACATCGAAATGAGTGCTGGCACGGCGCCTTGGCTCCTCGAGCACGAGAACGGCGCCAGAGACGGTTCGATTTCTGGGTCCTGTGGGCCCAAAACTAGGCCCGGAGTCCATCCGACAGGTTGGTTCCTGTCGCCTAGTGGCATCAGCCTCGCGAAGCGCTGTCTTGCGGTCACACCGCGAGCCAACGGACGTTCTTCCATACCCTCTCGCACGACGCGGTTCGCTTGAAGGATTCTAAGGTACAGCGGGTTCGGCCCCACATGCAAGGCGTGAGAGCGGGGCTGTTGGCTATGTTGTTGACGCTGGCTGCGTTCAGCGTTTCAGTAAGCGCCGATGAGGACTCTAGGATAGTTCTCAGCGACGAAATATCCAGCACCAATGGGCCGGTATGGATCAGTGTTTCGTGTATGAAGGTCGGATGCCCGGGGATGGAGCTCGTCATCTGGTCTGACGGTGTCGAGGAGAGTCACGAGGACCCTCATCTCGTGGAATGGTCAGGCTGGGTCGAGGGTAACGTGTCTTGGCAGATCCTTGTCGATTCGGGAACCGAAACCAATGATTTGAGTACAGAAGTGATACTCAGTAGGATGGATGAATGGACGGAATACGACGATCTGCCGAACATAGTCCCCCCTCCGGAGAGCCAAGGCGAATACCCTATGATCAACACGACTTCGCCCTGCCAGTTACACTTCTGTGGAGCTGCCGATCTTCTTTCCGAGGGCGTGCTCTACGTCGGGGCGCTGGAGAACCAGAGCGACAAAGACGCCATCATGGTGGTCGGCGATCCTGGAGACGTGTTACTGCTCAACAGCCTGAGAGGACCAAGTGAGATTAGCATCGAGATTTGGCAAAGAGGCGACGAGTCGAAGTCGCTTGTGGATACCATCGAGAGAACAGAGATGGAGCACTACTTCGAATACCCGGCTCAAGGTGAGCTGTGGATTCGCCTAGTTCACTCGGCGGAGGAAGGTTACTCGCCCTACGAATTTGAGATTATTCGTTACGACGATGACTCTGAGGCACCTGATGGAGGNGAATTAACCAATCCCTGGAGCCACGGAGAGGCTCTGCCGTTCTACGGTGATTCCTCCCTTCTCTACTACGGGCACCTCGCTGCTTCTGATTCGCAGGGAGATTCCCTGCTCATATCCTCTGGAGCCAAGATGAAGCTGGAGCCGTTATGCTCGTTTACAGACAACGTCAGTGTTGAGATCTCACTTCACCAGATGGATGGNTCGAGTNTAGTCATAGAGAGTGGTTGCGAGGATGTTTTCGAGACTACTGGACAGACCGTGTCGGTCGAGTTCGGATTGACCACGCAGGGCAAAACCGCGGCATGGGCCATCATGCTGAGATCACTCGAACCGAGTGATGGTGCCCTAATCGGAGATGCCCCGGATGCAGTATGGGAACCGGGGGGGCTGGATTCCAGATGGCAAGTCCTGAGCCTTGGAGCAACCACAATCGAGGGCAGTCTCGATGTTTACGACACTACTGATGTGTTCGCCTTCTCAGTGACAGAGGAGAACGGATCTTACGTCCGCGTCCAAAAGATAGGTGACACCCCCGTCACATTCACGCTGATGACACTGGATCAGGAGACGGGAGAATTGGTGAACTCCACCGACGGCTCGATGATGATTGTTCCACCTGGAGTACATGCTCTGAGAATCGATTGGGAGCAGGGCATAGGTCAGGGGGGAGAGGGCACTGGAGAATACCAGTTCTCACTGCCTTACAACGGGCCATACGAACCAATCATAGACGAGTTCGTCGACCTGTCAGACAGGGCCAGAGGGTTCTACATATTCGCCGGCTTCATGTTACTAACTCCTCTGCTGGTGGTGCTGTGGTGGAACAGAGCGTCCATNTTCAGCGGGGCTCCTCTGGCCAGTGATATNGAGGAGCATGAGCGACGCAGATTACGTCGCCTGCGCGAGAGGCTCGCCGAGGCCCTGTCCGCAGAGAACCTCGATGAGGGAGAGATCGAGTACTCTTTGAAGCAACTCGGAGACAGCCCATGGAGGGCTGTGGTGCAGGGCTGGGGCGAGCCACTGCTGCGGCACATGACCGAGCAGGTGGAGATTTGCGTATGGAGGATTAGCGAGGGAGATGCCGTCCTGCTGCTAGGAATACGGGTCGCAGAGGTCCCGTGGGAGTTGGCTGCGATGAGAATTCATGCCCCNGAGGGAGCCAAGGTCGGCATCTCTTCAGTGTCACCCAGCCGGCTCTTTCAGGACGACGAAATCTTCCTCGACACCCTGTCGGCAGGAAGCAGGGTGTTCCTCAGCCTTGCACTGGAAGGTAGTCCGACCAGCTTAGGATTCCAACTTTCGGGACTAGTCGGNGGCGAACCACTCGCTGCCACTCCCAATCGGGCTCTGGACTGGGGCGAGTCCGAGTAATCAGGGCCTTCGCCTCTTGTTGGCCTCGGACATTATCGAGTCCTGTATAGAACTTATATCGGTGCCAATCTCTTCACGCATCCCCTCTAGGGTTTTCTTCAGCGAGCGTGGTACTTTGCGCGGCATGTCCAACTTGAGTAGTACGGTTACAGAGCCCCTGCCGCGACGCCCCCTGCCTCCGGGAAGTCCGCGGCCGGGGATGCTCAGAGTCTCACCGGGATTCGAGCCTGCTGGAATCTTGATTGAAAGGTCGCTTCCATCGATGTGCGGAATCTCAATCTGTGTCCCTAGGACCAAATCGACGAACCCTACGGGNAGTGCCATCAGAAGGTCGGGACCATCNCTCTCAAACCAAGGGTGTTCCTCAACCTCTATNTGGATGTACAAATCACCGCTCTCCCCTCTGTTACCCCTAGCTGCCTCACCGTGACCTCTCATTCTGANTCTCGTCCCGGTATTGACACCCGGAGGCACGGTGAACTGGACCTGCTTAGCCTGTCTGGATCGACCCTGCCCATCACAAGAGGAGCAGGGGTCGCTCACTATCTTTCCCTCCCCTCTGCATGAAGAGCAGTCGGTGACAACCTGTTTGGTGAAGAAGCCGGCCTTCTCTATTCTCTGGATTCTGCCTCGACCGTCACAGGTCGGGCACTCCCTCACTCCGTCTGCACTCTCAGAACCAGTCCCGTAGCACTTCTCGCAGGACTTCAGAACGTCTATCTCGATATCGTCCCCGTAGCCATCCATTACGGCTTGAAATGGCACTTCGTGATTCAAAAGCAGGTCCCTGCCTCTGCTCCTTCGTGGACTCCTCCCTCCACTGAAAATCTGGCTGAAGATGCTCTCAAAACCACCTCCGAACAGATCGTCTATACTGATATTGACTCCTTGGAACCCGCTTGGACCGAACGGGGAGCCGCCTGGCTGTTCGTGACCGAAGGTGTCGTACTTCCTCCGCTCTTCGGGATTAGTTAACACCGCATATGCCTCCTGGACCTCCTTGAACCTCTTCTCCGATTCGGGGTCGTCTGGGTTCTTGTCAGGATGGTGCTGACGGGCGAGTGACCTGAATGCCCGCTTGATTTCTGAACCCGTGGCGCCTCTAGCCACGCCGAGGACTTCGTAGTAGTCCCTCTTACCTGCCATGGCCCCGCCTGTGTGGGGCTCTTGACCGACTGTTTTCAACCCCACCCTTAAGTCAGGAACTCGCCACATGAAGTGCAGTACGGAGTTCCTGAGTTGTTCAGGGAACCACAGGCTCCACAGGAGATGACTGAACGAGCCAGAGAAGATGCCGCTGGAGTATCCCACTGGTCATCTGATGAGGCTTTCTTGCTGGCTTTCGAGNCTTTACGCTCCATCCTCCGCTCGGCTGATGCATCGAGACGTCTGTTGATTGCTCCTGAAATCCTAGAAAATGCACCCGGGCCCTTCGACTCGGCTATTGCCTCCTCATCTACCATAGTGCTGATACCCGTAGTCGGCGATTGAGGGGGATCTATGTCCTCACCAATGTCCTCCTCAGAGCGCTCGGTGTTCAGGGAACCTACAGTTCCGGACTTCAGCGCTTGGGCCTTCAGGGCCTTGCGGCCAGTTGACGGGACACTCGCTTTGGCTTCCATGCGCTGAATCGCAGCTTCGCCCTTGTCCCACAACCCTCTGTCTTCGCGCGAGTATGTCTTGGACAGTTTGCGAATTGCTCTCGACCTGTGGAACTCGTGATCCTCTACCTTGCGAAACCTCATGAACATCACAACTCCAACCAAAAGGGCGGCAGCGTGAATAGAGTACCTCAGAGTGGTATCCTGTGAGATGACTTCCTCAAGAGCGACGGAACTGTAACGTAGAGCCACTACGCACATAGTAGGGGCGAGGAGGAGGGCACCCCCCAGCATCTGTGAACGCTGAGCCATGCCTCGGGCCCAATCCCACATCGTTTGAATCATTCGTGTTCCCGGGAGCATTTGGATGCAGAGAACTCATGGCCGGCGGCGCGCACGAAGGCTCGTGCCCCCTCTGATTAGCGTCTCCACGGTCGTGCAGCCGCACGAGNACGCGCAGCGAGTGGTGGACGCTGTCAGGGAGATGTTTTCCGATTGGANCCCGGACAGGATGCCCACGAACTCTNCCTTCCCCAACGAGAGGNGGGCGGAGATGATGACTGGTTCATCCGACTCNCTAGACACTCTACTCAAAGCAATTAGGAACCAAAGAATCCTAGATACTGCTCTAGATGCCATGACTCTGGAGNTGGACGGAGGTTCAACGGGCTTCTCTCTGTCCCGTCAGGCTGCTCTCGCAGGTAAGGCATCATTCGTAATCGGAGGCAGNAGCATGGGCGGGGAGATGAGGATTGGCCTGACTGGAGAGGATCTTGCAGACTGGCTGGAGCAACAGACTTGGCACGCGGGTCGCGATTCCATTCCGCGCAGTATTGGCGACGGATTGTCCATGGATGGCGGTGGCGAACCCGTGGAATGGTTTGACCGAAAGGGGAGACGGACGATTGGTGAGGACTAGGTCCGGGGAATGCCCTCGCGCTTCCATCTCTCGATGATTGGAAGGTCGGCTGGTAACCACTTGACATCCAGCAATTCGTCCGCCGAAAGCCATCTGGCCTCATCGTGCTCGGTCAGTCTTATCGAATCGGGATCTATTACGCCGCAGTTCCATATCTGTAGTTTCACCGACCTGTCATCGTATTCGTGGCTAATCTGCTCGACCATGAATTTCGGCTGTGTGGAGACTCCAATCTCCTCGATGAGTTCCCTGATTAGCGCCGTTTCTGGCCCCTCGTCTGCTTCGATTTTTCCCCCTGGGAATTCCCACCAACCCGCCCATGCGTCGCCCTGCGGTCGCTTGCAGGCCAGTATCCTGCCCTCGGCATCGAACAGCAGACCGCCAACGACCTCGTAGGTCGGCCTGCATACGAGGCAGGTCGCAATCCTCCTGACTGCTTCGACCTGGACATCCAGTGAGATTTCGTCCTCGGGTGGCAGGTGAACGAACAACGCGGGCAGAGGGCTTTCCTCCCTATCTTGCATCGCGTACAGTGTTCGGTAGATTGTCTCGTTGCAGACATATCCTCCTGCGTCTTCGCTCCAGCAGATATGCTCGTCGTGCTCGAACTCCTCGTCCATGACATGGATCGGAGCAGTGGTCAGGATTGTTTCGGGGGCACCTCTGACTATCTCCCCTGAATCGAGTAATCGGCCGGAGTTGTCGGGCTCGTTCATTGAGAACTCATTCCTAGCCATCCTCTCTAGGGAGATTGAATTCCTTCTGGCTGCTAGGCCTAGGTGCAGTATGCCATCGACTTGCATGTCTTTGCGAATCTGGTTGGCGACCGCGCGTGAGCCCTCCTCATCGACGCTAAGAAGCCATGTCACGACATCGAGGCCTTGCACTCCTTCGACTTCGAGTCTATTGAGCACACTCTGAGAAACGTTGCTGTCGAATTCGGAGAATGGAGGGAACGCCGTGACTAGGACCCTAGGTTCGCTCACGTGCAGTGGTCGACACCGCTACTGTTCGCCTTTTCGCCGCCCGGATTGGCGTCAGATTCATGCATCGGGGGTGCTGGTGGAGCGGTATGGCGGAGGAGTATGTGGTCAGCGTGGCCTCTGAAAAAGAACCGGAGAAGGCGAGTGCTCTGGGCGTGATGGGAGTGATATGGTACGAGTTGAGCGGTGGTATTGGCCCCTGGGGGGCTCTGCGCCCCCTCGTGGCTCTCGCTATATCTCTCGTCCCCTTCCTCTACCTCGGACAGCACTTCAACCGCCAGCANCGCAAGGCACTCGGATGGTTTGTCATACAGCTCCCTCTGATATTCTCAGTCGTACTGTGGCCAGTGCTGTTCATCTGGTCAATCGCCGATGCATGGTGGGTCTCCAGCGGAATCGTCGCCAAGGCCGAGAGCGAATAATCAGAAGTCCTCTGGCAGATCGATTGGACTGAACAGCTGCCCAGGACCGCTGGCATTGGCTAACTGGACCCTAATCAATGCCTCCCACTCTCTTAGCAGAGTAAGAGCAGGTGTGAAGGGGAGTTGGCTCTCGTTCAAGATGGTCCTAATCAGAGTATCCAGAATGTCCATTCTATCTTCGTCGAGACTGCCAAGCAGAGTCTCTAGAGGGAATGAGTCGATTCTAGGTACCTCGTCCTGTGCTTCGATGTGCCACGGCTCGATTAGACTCGATGGCAAAACCTCGTCATTACTCTGCGCGGTTTTCTGCAGAGACTCAAGGAGGATGCGGATGTACTTAGATAGGACCAGCGCCACCTCGATGACTGGCATGTTGAACTGATTGACGAAGTTCACCATGTTCTCCTGTAGAAAGAGCAGCCTCTCCTCAACTGGTGCTTCGGGTGCAGGCACCCCCGCATCTTCGTCCATGACAGAGCGTGGAGGGGACCGTTCAAGAAATCAACTAGTAGTGCGATCGTCGTACCTGATAGGGGAGCCGCTGTTGCCTCGCACCCCATCGAGCAAGTCGTCCTCGATCTCGAAGAAGTCATTTAGCCAGTCTCCATCAGTGTCCCAATTCGCTGGATTGGTGCCGTCGGCGATTTGGTCGCCGTCGATGTCAATCAGCCACCAACCATAGACGTACTCGCCTAAGCCAGTGTTGGGCAGGTGATACTGGTCTCCTGCAAACCTCTGGTATACGTCGGTCCATGCGCCGTTTACGAGGATCTCGTCATCGCTAGTGTCGACATCCTCGTAGTCAACGTCGTTGTCATCGATAATGAGTGTATACAGTAGGTCGGCGTTGTTAATCCGGTACATGCGGAAGTAGTTCGAACTGAGAGCGGCGCTGCCAGAGCAGGTNCCCAGAAGGGACTCACGCAGCTGCCACCACTCNTGCACGATGTTGCCAGAACAGTCGTACAGCCCGGCCTGTCTGACGAGAGAGGGCGAGGCTAGGGAGGCATTNACTANCCCGTAGTATTCNTGGAAGTTGTTGTACGGGATGTAGAGGCAGCTACCGCTGGAACAGTCCCANCTGCCGTCGTTNTCTGCGTCCTGTCCCGCATCCGAGGGATCGGTGGCGTCGTGNGTGAACCACGTCCATGCGAGTTCGGGCCTCGCGATGCTCGTTCCGGTGATGTTGACTGGTTTCCAATTGGTTGCCGTGATTTGCTGCCAGACTACTGATATCTTCAGNTATGAAGACCAGTTGTCATTGGCCTCGTTCCAGCCACGATAGTACTCATAGAAATCGGGCATCATATCGCCGTCGGTATCGTTGTCAAGAGGGTTAGTTCCGTACTTGAACACCTCCCTCCCGTCTGAAAGATTGGTGTCCTGAACGTAGTCTATGACGACTCCGTTCTGCATTATCGGCTTCATCACCATTGAGTCGTCATCGGAGTCAGCATCGAGAGGGTGAGTGCCGTTCTCGTACTCCATCAAGTTGCTGAAGTACAGGCCGAGGAAGCCCTGTCCAATCTGCTGTTCGACAGGTGCGAGTGTGAACTGTCGATCCTCCCATGTGCCCTGAGGGGCTGGGATATCGCCCCACGACCGGTCATACCAGCCATCGGCATCTGGGTCGTAATCGATGTCCAACGGGTTGATTGGGTTCATTGACCACCTGTANGAGTTCACCGGCAAGAATTCACCGTAGATAGAGTAGCAGAACTCCCAGCCGTCGGGCATCCCGTCTAGATCCGAGTCATCGTCAGTAGGGTCGCTGACTCCGGCGATACTGTAGTTGAAAGTGTCTGGATCGACACCATTAATCAGCCCGGCACGCTCGGCTGACACCAGACTCTTGGTCGAGAACATGACGTAGAGCTGGGCAAATGCGGCATCGTAGGCTAGGCCATTTTCCTCAATCTGTGCAGTCACGGCGTCGGCACCGTATGAGATTAGTCCCGTACCATTAGGGATGGTGTCGATAGCCGAGCGCTTGCCGTAAACCCTAGCGTCGTACTCAGCGAGGTTGTCGAAGGATTCTGAGTCCGAGATGTGTCCATCACCGTTGCAGTCAAACGAGTCGCCATCGGAATCAACGTGGATGTCACTGTCAGTCAGGAGGTTCATCTCCCAGATATTCTGCTCAAGGTTCCACTCAGTGAACCAGTACTCGTAACCGTCGCTCATGCCGTCTCGGTCGGTGTCCTCCGCGTTCGGGTCAGAAGCACCCAGTAGTGCGGAAATCACCGGTTGGGCGGCAAAGCCGTCCTGCCATGACTGNAACTGGGCAATTGCCAGTTCGGCCCTACCCTCTTTGTTGAATAGAATCCTGTAGACTCGGTTGACTGCCTCATCGGGATCCAGCTGCTCGGCCTCCTCCCACATCCGCGGTGCATCCGGAGGAGAGAGTCCGCCGTTTGCAGGATTGTTGAATGTGAGGTTTAGCTCGACGAGATCGGTGATGCCGTCGCGGTCGGAGTCGTAGTTGCCGTCGCCGGCAACCAGCGGATTCAGGGTCCAAACCCCGTCGGTCGAATTCCACCTAGTGAATATCAACTCGATGCCGTCAAGCAACCCGTCATCGTCTGTATCAGGGTCATTCGGGTCAGCAGTCCTGCCACTCTTGTTGATCTGATCTTCCGTGAGGAAGGTTCCAAACGAAGCGGCTGACTCTGCCGACAACCAAGGTGAAGCGAGTAGTTCGCCGCCGACGCTTAGAAGGTAGAACTGAGGCACTGTAATCAGATCGTCGGTCTCACTGAAATTGCTGTCAATGACGTTGTACTCCTCCCAATTATTCATCCCGTCTCCATCGGGGTCACCCGTCCGGTCCCTCTCGTCAACAGGGTTGAGTGTCCATTGCTCGTCGAACAGGCTCCATCTAGCATAGTAGAATTCCCATCCGTCCGGCATGCCATCCCTGTCCGAATCGGATGAAAGAGGGTTGGACGAGCCGACATCTCGAGAAGTGGTGGCGTTGATGAGACTGCTGTAGGCGGGGCTGGTGAAGTCACCAAACGAATCGTCAGCGAAATCCAACCAAGTCTCATTCCACAGCAGAGTGGTGAAGTTCTCAGGGTACTCCATACCGGAAGCGGACTGGTCGCCATACAGAATCTCCGACTTGAGGTGGTACTCTAGCCAGTTGACCAAGCTCTCCTCTAGGTCCAGCACCCCATCGTGGTTGATGTCGTAACCGTCGCCGTCGGGGTTGTTCAACTGGTCGGAGCCGTTCAGTGGGTTGATTCCTGCATTGTCCTTCTTCCAAGAGCAGGCGTAGCGGGCCTCCCAACCGTCAGGCAATGTATCGCCGTCAGAGTCGATGTCATTGGGGTCGGTAGCGATCCAGTTGGCTGCTGCCTCAGAGGTCTCTCCGTGGGTCGCCAGACCCTCGCGAAGAACGGTCTCCAGTAGATTCCCCCACATGTACTCGCAGAGATTACTCAAGCCGTCGCCGTCGGCGTCCTGGTCCTTGTCTGCTGGGTCGCGNGGGTCAAGCGTCCACAGGTTGCCGCCGTTGTATACATCGCCGATCCACCTCCGGTGCTNCATTTCCCAGCCGTCGGGCATCCCATCGCCATCAGTATCCGCATTGGTAGGGTCAGTGGGTCCGTCGGTGCCACCTCCGGCTCCCGAACCGAGCCAGCCCTCGAAGTGAACCTGCTCTGCCAGTTCTCCAGTCTCTTCGTCGCAGAGATACTCTTCGTTGAGATAGTGGCAGTCGAAGTTGGTCGACTCGGCGAACCAGCCCCAATACTCCTCGCCATCGGTCAGCCCGTCTCCGTCAGTGTCCATGTCACGGGGGTCGGTGCCGTTGAACCCACCCTCGGTGTTTGAGACGAACCTGTACTCGTCAAGGTTGGTCCAGTCCCGATNGAACTCAAAGCCATCAGAAGTCGAGAAATGTACTCCATCGGCATCGGCGTCCCGGTACCTGTCGTACGGATCGGTGGGATCGAGGCCGTAGATGAATTCCCAGCCGTCTGGCATACCGTCTAGGTCGGAATCCGCGGAAGTAGGATCGATTGGCATGATGTTCATGTATCGTCCGGGAGAGATCCCGGCGAAGATCCACAGACTGGTACCGTGCTCTAGAGTAATGAGTGACGTGGCCATCCCAGGAATCCTCGTATGATTGAGATAGAGGCCCAATACGCCGGAGTGGCCACCCTCAAGGCACCATGTGCCATCGCGAGACCCAATCACAATCTTTCCGTCCAATGGAAGAATGGAATGGATGTCATTGGCCCCTTCGGCCCACCTTTCAATATTGTACATCCTGTCTGAATCGAAGGCCGTGCGGGGCATCTGCACAAGAAGTTGGAGATTGAGCAGATGCAGTCCGCCAGCAGTCCCTACCCATACTCCTGTGATCTCCTCGGCGTTGCCTAGGGCATCGAGTGGACCGGCTGTGACCAGTGCGTTGACCACTGCGGATTTGGACACGTTAAGCAGGTCGGCCCTCTGAACGAAGTCCTCGGCATTCTCGCGGTCGAAGACCCACCAAGGGTCGCCGACCGAAGTGGAGCCGTCTGTGGTGTTCCATGCAATTAATCCGGCATCGGTGCCAATCAGCAGGAGTGGTCCCCTGCCGAACATGGGGACGTGTAGCGCGGTGAGGACTTCGGTCTCGGAGGCAGTCAGCATTTCTGTCATTACTTCGTTGAACACCGGCTCGCTCACCGTAGCGTCAGCGACGTCTCCCTGCTCGCTGACAGTGGCTGTCCAAGCGGAGTCTTTGCCGAATAGAATGAGGTCGAGGTTGCCACTCCCCGTATCCAAAGAATAGATGCCCTCGACCGGCCCTATTCTCGTCTCAGACATTGAGTCCATCAAAGGGAGTCCGGTTTCGAGGGTAATCGAATGTAGCCCTAGGTTGGAACCTATGATGAGGAAGTCCGAGTCCCCTGGAGACCACCTAATCATCGTGTACATCAGCATCCCCGAAGGAAGCTCGTAGAGAGTCGAGGTGCCCTCGAACGGGTCGATTACGGAAATGCCATATTTCGAGCCTACCAGCAGTCTATCTCTCGCTGAATCAGCCAGCACAGTGTGTACGGCCCCATCAACCAATCCGGGACTAGTACTCTGGTCGAAGGAAACTACATCTGAGTCGCTTTCGGCGGATGAGATTCCTCTGAGCCCGGGAGTCACCCACGCCCCGTCATCGTGGTGTATCATGTACTCCTCGTAATTGCTGAATGCCTCACCCCAGTGTGCTGTGGAGGTTGAGATATCGGGTATGATGAAACCGTCTCTGTCAAGGTCCCACCCGTCGAAATCAGTGTCCTCGATAGCATCACTGGAGTTGCGTGGGTCCAAGCCGTAGTGAACCTCCCATCCATCGGGGATGCCATCACCGGGGACTGCCAGTCCTATCGCTATCACCTCTGACCAAGTGTAGTAATCGGAGTCGGGCTCAGTTGGATCACTGCCGAGCCAGCCGTTGTCACCAGTGGCTCTAGCAATCTCAGTCTGGCAGGAGTCATCAGTCAAGCCCGGAATTTTGCCAGCACACCACAGACCGTCCCGCTCGGTAAGCCAGTCGTCTGGAGTACCATACAGGTACTCTTCGGAGTTCGTATAGCGCTCACCGATGTCTATGTAGCCGTCCCTGTTGACGTCGAAGCCGTCGCCACAGCCGAAACTATAGTCATCGCACTTGTCGATATCCTCGGTTGAGTCTGAGGGGTCGAGTGGATCGAACCAGAGGCACTGCCATGCGTTAGTGGCGTTCTGATAGCCAAGTCCACCTTCAGTGCACATATAGATCTCGTACCCGTCAGGAAGCCCGTCACCATCTGTATCAGCAACCCTTGGGTCGAGGTACTCTCTCAATCCAGATTCTGTGAACTGAGGGGGCTTACCTGTCAACGACAGTCTATCGAAGCAGGTGTCCAGAGTATAGGGCCAACAAAATTCGAGTAGAGCACTAGCCCCGTCATTGTCGTGATCGGACATGTTGTCGGTAGCATTCATAGGATTGAGGCCGTTGACCGAGACTATTCCTGTGCTGTCTTCAATCAGTCTGACATCTCCAAATATTGACTCGTGCAGATCGGGGATTCGGTCACCGTCCTCGTCAGTAACTGGAGGGCCTCCTCTGTCGGCCGTGATGGGGTCAGTCGAAGAGACCGATGACTGGGGGCGGGTCTGTGAGACGAAGGCCAGACTGCTGAGAAGAAGCAGTGTAATCAGTAGCGCTGTCTGCTTGCGGCGCACGGTATAACCTCTGTATGGGATTTTTAGCGCCGTTCGTTGACTTATGATGATGATGGAGCGTCGTTCGGACACATCGAGGTGCTTCGTTGACGACGGCATAGCCGTCGGTAGGATGAAACCGGCCTGATGACCAGAGTGGGATGGATTCCTTCAAGGGGGGTGTTGAGCCGAATAACTTTGATTGCGATGGGCATGGAGATAACTCACCTCGGTTCGGGCAGCAGGGGTAATTCGACGCTGCTCAGTTCGGGCGAGACCCGGGTTCTAGTGGATTGTGGATTCTCACTGCGACAGATGGAGGGCAGACTGCTACTTGCTGGTGTCGAGCCACAATCGATAGACGCGATTCTGGTGACCCATCATCACTCCGATCACTCAAATTCTGCCAAGCGCGCTTCGGAAAAGTGGGAGGCTGAGCTACACGCTACTCTGGGTACTGCTACCAAGATGGGTTGGCAGCCGATATCGGAGTGCCGGACCTTCGGCCATCTAGACAGAATAGGTATCTCCGAGGACCTCAGCCTACTTTCGGTACCAGTTCCTCACGATGATGCCGATAATGTCGCAGTCATCGCAACCAACGGCGACGGCCGCAGGGCCGCAATCGTCACCGACCTCGGAGAACCCACAGTCGAGCTGAAGAAGCATCTCTCGGGATGCAGTCACATCTCCATCGAGGCGAACTATGATCACAAACGTCTGATGAGAGGCCCGTATCCCGAGTCCCTCAAGAGGCGAATTTCGGGCAGAGGAGGACACCTTTCGAACACGCAGACTGGAGAAGTCCTCGCGGAGGTGCTCAGTGGGGTTCTGGACAGTATCGTGCTATGCCATCTGTCTGAGAAGAACAATGCCCCGCATATCGCTGAGAGCGAGGTGTTGATGCACATCGGTGAGCACTATTCAGGCAGCCTCTCAATCTCCAAGCAGCAAGGCCCGGAATTCAGCAACTGGCTCGGTCAGACTGAGTCGGAGAAAATCAGCAGTCTGACTTAGTTACCCATCACTGCTAGATGCACCGATGCCTGAACCTCTAGCATCCTGTCCACTGCGCCAAGATCCCTGAACACAGTCAGCGAACGTTGTAGGTAATCCATCTTCTGTGAGCGGTCNCTCTCGACCTCTCCCAAACGCGCCANCAACTCCCCTTGCAGCATCCTGAAATCGTTGGCTTCGGCCAACACCATGGCGTCGATATAGTGCTCGGCGGCCTCTTCCTTGCGTCCGGCGTCACTCAGAACCTGTCCGAGCAACATCGCGACCTCGACGGCGCTGTGAGGGTCGGTATGGTCGGACAGTATGTCTAAGGCCCCGGAGTAGTACTGCATGGCGAGTTCGTTCTCCTTGGCTTTGGCATAATACCTCCCTATTACCGCTCTCGCTCTGGCGTGGACAATGTCCATCTGGCCCTCNGTCTCCTCGAAGGCAGTCATGGCGTGATCCCTGGCTCGATCCATCTCACCCATCTCAAGGAAGGCTGAAGCCAGACGGATNCTAGCGTCGCACAGCTCCGGATTATCCTCTTGTTTGAGTAGTTCTTCGACGTTGCCATAGACCTCTAAGGCGCGGCGNTTGTCCTTCCTGCGCCTGTATATGTAGCCCATGTTGTTGTATGAGCGGGCCGCACCCACGGCGTCCCTTAGGGGAATTTGAATCTCTAGCGACTTCCGGTGCATCTCAAGGGCGTCGTCCATGGCACCGCGCTTAACCGCGATATCCGCTCTGGCAGATAGTAGTCTGGCGAGTTCGTGTGGCATTTTGTGCTTGCGGGCTAGCGGTATAGCCGCCTTGTACTCGGCCTCNGCCTCGTCCCAGCGACCTTGCATTGACAGGATGTCTCCACGCAGCTCCCTGATGATGCACCAGCTCGGGGGGTCGAAGCTCTGACCCTCGAGTGGCCTGAGGATGCCTAGCAGTTCGGTATGTCCCGCTCTGACTAGACTGTGNCCCTCGGAGGAGAGTACCTCGGCGAGCCCTTCGGTATCGCCCGACTCGTTTAGGTGGTGGATGAACTCTATCCGCTCTGCTGCTACTCCGTGACGGGCCNGNTACCACAACTTCGCATTGGAGTGCAGCTCCTGACGCAACGACTCATCCATAGACCGGGTCAGAAACTCGCGAACTAGGTCGTGAACGTCGTAGTTTTCACTATCGGCCTGGCGAGCGAGTCCCTTCTCTACTAATCCGTCGAGCAAATCAGTCTCTGCGTCGATGTCACTGATAGCCTCTAGTGGCATCGGCTCGCGAAACACAGCTATAGCGCCTAGGAGGCGCTTCTCCGAGCCAGACAGTCGACTGAATATCTCCTGTTCAACGAAAGCCTCCAGAGTAGCGTGGAAGGTATCTCCAACGCTTCCCCTGTTGATTAGCTCGAGGACTAGAGGGTGCCCTCTGGACAGAGTATAGATATGCAGAAACTGNGTCATCTCGAGGTTAGGCATAGCAGTTAGAATCTGCCGACTGGACTCCTGATCAAGTCCTTCGAGAGGCATTANTAAAGTGACTATCCTACCTGAGGAGTCTGTCTCAGGCACCACCATTCTGAAGGAGCGGGANAACATCACTAAACCCGCGCTGTCGAGTTCAGGTATCCTGAGGGCTAGGGCTCTCAAAGCCGAAATTAGAGTCTCATCGCCAACCTTGTGCAAGTCATCGATGACGATTAGGGCTGGGGAGTCCTGTAATCCTTCGACAATCAGGTTCACCGCCATTGAAGCCTGGGGTACCGGGGTGACTGCGAGGTAGTCTGACAGGTCGTTGTGGCCAAGTGCTGACAGCCACTCCGAGATCGCCTCGAAGAAGGCTCGTGAACCCTCCCAGTCCTGGCATCTGTGATACAGCAAGTTCCTCTGATGAGTGAAGCGCTCCAGCAACTTCCCTGCCAGAGCAGTCTTCCCTATGCCGGCTATGCCGGGAATCAGAATGGAGCTGGAGTGGCCCTCAAGCAGAGCGACCATGCTGTCGATCTCTGCCTCTCGGCCGAAGAAGCGCCGTATTCTCGGCAAGTCGTTGAGTGAAGTCACGAGCTGCTTCTCGATGTGCTTTGACAGGTCCCTCTCTATCAATTCGGCCGACAGGGCCGAGAGGTCCACGGTCCCGGTATCGTCGAGGTACCTGAGGAAATCGACATGTCTCAAAGGGAGATCAGTAGACTCCAGCGCCTGGGCAAGCTCGAGAGTCTCTGAGCGCCCGTCGGGGTGAACAAGGCGGACCAGTTGAGTGCTGACTTTAGCCCAGATATCGTTAGCAATGTTGGCACCCTCTTCAGTCAGGAAGTAGGCCTTCCTCTTGCGCGATACTCCCGTGACATGGGCCTGCCTCTCAATCAGGTGCCCCTGCTCCCTCATCCCTGCAATCGCTCGCGGTACGTTGGAGCGGGCGATAGCGACAGCGTTTGCGATACCCATCTGTGAGAGGGCGAACGGAACTTCGACTTTGTCAGCGTGGTCGACATAGTCTCTCAGATGCAGCAAAATGCGTTCCTGAACCCCGGGACGGAGCACTGCCATGGTTGTCACATTCGCTAAGCGCAATCGTCCACTCAAGAATGTTGTCGAGTGGCGAGCGGGACTGATTCATGCGTCAGAATGGGTGGGGTCAGGGACCCATTCCTCATTATCTGGGTCCCACAGCCACCCGGGGTGGTCGTCGTGCTTCTGTAAGCGCGACGCAGAGCGCGGTGTTTCCTTCTCAGGTTCCTCTCTAATTCCAGCCTCCTTAGCCCAGGCGTAGGTATCCTCTTCCTCATCGCTATCCTGCTTGGCCTCAGAAGTTCCATCTAACTGCTCGTCCTCTTCTTCCTCGAACTCGACGAAGAAGTAAACCAGTCCGCCAATGATCGCAATCAGGACAAGAACGATGATGATAATCGAACCCATTCCCATACCCCCTCCGCCGGAGCCAGAGATGGTGATGCTGGCACCGGAGTACTCGCTTCCTCCGTACTTGAACACGGGAGTCGCAGTTCCATCTATCCTTGAGGCAGGGATTCCAAGCGACCATGTCGAGTCCTCGCCGACTACGGTGTTGTTCACGGTGTTGCCGGCGATAGTGACGATGACGGTCTTACCTGGCAGACCGATGCCAGTGAAGATGGCCCTACCGTCCTCAGAGATGGTGGTTTCCTCGGGCGGCGTAATCAGGAACTGGAGGCCAACCACAGTGAAGGTAACGGGATTGGAGTTAATTTTTGAGCCGTGTGTATCGGTTGCGACGAATACCACATTCTCTAGGGTCCAAGTGGCCATGTCGGCATCATAGAAGAACATCGATACTGGGTTGTAGGTCGCCATGCCATTCATTCCGACGTTAATGACGATGCCGAAGTGGTCGTCACTGGTGCGTGACTCGTCATCGTACACAGATAGAATGAGTTCCTGACCCGGATCGATATCGTCGAAGTATTCCAACAAATCTAGCTCAGCCTTGGTGCAGCGGTCCTGGGACTGCGAGTCTATCTCACAGTATAGGGAGATAGAACTGGACCAGTCGGTGGAGTCGAAGGTTGGTTGGTTATTGCCTGCGTCGGGCGGGTTGTCAGCGACGATGAGCATCTCCTCCCAGTCACTGTAGTCGTAACCGTCGTACGAGCGGAATCGGACGAGGTACTGCATGTCGTGCATCAGATTCGTCGAGTCCCACTCTAAGGACCAAGCTCCGCTGGGGGCGAAATCAGTGATTGAGTCGGTGAGTACTAACAGGTAGTTGTTAGCGACGTCCATAATCTCGAAGTCTACTCTCGAGACGGAGCCGTCGTTATCGCGAGCGACCCCTTCGAAGACAGTTTCCGTGGAGACGGACAGCCTCTGACCGTCGTACGGGGTGATGACGCTGATGAACGGATAGCTGTTCGAGTTGTCAATCGTGAGGGTCAGTACCACGGGTTCGCACTCGTCCACGAAGCCCTGGCAGAAGTCGGTGTCCGATGCCCATACCGTGAAGGTGTACGTGGCGATTTCGCGCGGCAGGGCGCTGAAATCCCAGGTCCAGCTCCAGTCCTGTCCGACCGATATGCCTCCTGTCCATGCCGATGTCGTGACATCGAAGTCGGGCCCCTGTATGTGGAAGTAGATGTCCTGTATGTCAGAGCTGCACTGTATCGGGCAGCCGTAGTGGTCGAAAGCCGTGCCTTCGAAGGTCACGGTGCCCTCGGAATGAGTCGAGAACGAGCTCGGTGAGGTCACTGATATTGTCGGAGCTTGGACATTGAGCTTGATTGTCCGATAGATGATTGGGCTGTAGTCGATGCCATCGAAGGCCCTGAACTCGAACACGTAGTCGCCCTCCTCTCTGTTGCTCATGTCGATCTGATAGTACCAGGAGCTGAATGGGCGGTTGTTCTTAGTCACCTGACCCTCGGCCATTCCACTAGTGTCGACAGCAAGGCCAGCGGCACCCCATTCGCTGGTGAACGGATCCTTGATTTGGATTTCATGGACATAGCCCCCTTGATCCCACTGTGCCAGCTCGTCAGTGGCGTAGATGCCTGCGAGTTGGCCGTCGTGGGCACTCCCTGTGAGGTTGACCACCTTACGGAAGGAGTGGCCGTCCAACTGGGTGACAGAGACTGAGGGGGCTAGGTTCGCGAGGTTGATTGTGTCCTGCAGCGTGGTGTCGGTCAGGGTGAAGTCGCTACGGGCGAACCCCGAGCCAAACTTGTAGCCAGTGTAGTAGTAGCGTGACAACTCCCTTGTTCCAGCTAGGTTATCACAATCTTCGTCGTTGGTGTCGATTGTCAAATCACCGTCGTTGTCAATCCCGTCGGAGCACGAGTCCTCATACTCATCATCGGCAAAGCCATCGGGATTGTCACCGTCGCCCAGCCCTCTAAAGTCGAGATGGAAGTCGGAGGGCAGGGCGAACCAAGGAGTGTAGCCATTGCCCTGTGTGTGAAGCGAATACAAGTCGTTGCCGAGCGCATCCTCAATCAAGACATTGGCATCCACTACCCTCTCTCCGTTGACCAGTGCCTGGAAGCGCACCATCTCGGCTCTGCGCACCTGAACTGCGTAAGGCGTTGGCTGGGTATCGATGTGAATCTTGGTGCGATCTAGGTTGGACAGATTGGCAAAAGTGAAAGTTGTAGAGTTGTTGTCCATGTTGACAGCAAGCGGGAAGCCAACAGGGGTAAAATCGTCACAGTTTGGACACTCCTTCACGTATGTGGGAATGATGGAAGTCTGGAACATATTGGCCGGCCATGCCTCCTGATCGGACCAGACCAGTTGGACTGGGTACTCGCCTGGAGGGGGGCTGGGAATGTACTCTGACTGCACAGTGATGGAACTCTTGGTGATATTGTAGGTCATGCCCACTCCGGACCAACTGTTCTGCGAAAAGAAGCCCAATGTACCAAACTGCTGCGAGCCGGCGTAGCCATCGTCGTAGTGAGAGGCTATCACACCGGTCCCTGGGACATTGAAGGCGTTCCTCTGAATGTCCAGGATAGCCCCTACTGCGCGTATTCCGTCGGCATCCGAAGTACCTGGTACGTTGATCGTGTTGTCATACATCGAGACTCCAGCCCTGTATGCGTGCACCACAGGACAGGTGAAGTCACCTCCCCAGGTGTCGTACTTCGTGTCTGTGCAGACTCCTGTACCATCGGTCGAAAGGGTGTTGTTGGCGAGATAGATTCTGGATGCGGACGGTGCAGGAGCGCTGCTACCATACTCTCCTGCACGGATTACTTCCCTAGCGATGTCGTGGATGGTGTTGTTCTCAGCGATGACATTGAATGAGCCGAGCAACCAAAGGCCGTTCCAACCACCTACGGGTCCGATGTCATTGTTACTGATTCTCACATCGCTGGATTCAATCGCTATCCCTGAGGATTCTGCGGCACCCTCAAGATCGTTGCCGACAATATTTGCCAAGCCGCCTTGGAAGACCGTAATCGGAGCGCCGTCACCGGTTGTAATCTCATTGGCGACAATCTCAATCGAGTAGTCGACATTGGAGACTGATTTCCTACTGTTGATATCAATGCCGTTGCAGTTCACATTAAATTCTGAATTGGAGATAATTCCAGAAGAGTGCTGCATGCTGATGCCATAGTCCCCGGTACTGTCAGCACTGTCAATTTCGATGAATGTGTCTTCTGCCCAAATCACAGGGCGACTGGGGGCTTGCCGGCTGCATCCTACGTTGGTACCGATGAGTGTGGGAGACTGAAAAATCAGTGGCGTCACAGGAGTTCCTGAGCCGTAAATCTGCACTGCAGATCCGCCGACATTGCTCTCATCGTCGTTACCCACTGTGTATTCGCCACCAATGAGGCGTGGCTGAGCGAGATTCGTCGTCANCAAGCTGGNGGTGTTGATGTCTGTGAATTCTATCTCGGTTAAGACCGGGCTTGCGCCGTCGATTACCAGAGCACCGTATCTCCATTGAGACACTGTGGGAATGTAGTAGGGAATGCCCCAAGCACCGTCGATGACGATGTGCCTCAAACCGGTCTGGGAAAGGTCGATGGTGTTNCGAATCAAAACTCCCTCGTAGCACGACGGGTCCTTGACCCAAATCTGCTGGTTGCCATAACTCATCCCGTAGCACTCTCCGGTGGCGCTAGCATTGGCCGGATCGGTCCAGCGGAAGGTAATCCTCTGAGCGGTGTTAGAGTTGCCACTGGCGCCACAATTGGAGACCCCTGCGCACAGATTCCCGCGGACGTCCAAGTGAGTTCCGTTGGGGAATATGACAGTGGTTCCTGGCTGGATTATCAACTTCGATCCCGATGCGATGACCACATCTCCGGAGAGGGTGTGCGTGCCCGACCATGTCTCAGTGCCCGAGATGACCCCTGAGGTAGTCTCGTTGTTGGCGGAGACGGGGGCCGCTGGGCCAACTAAGGCGACGAATAGGCTAGCCAACATCAGCATGACGAGGAAGTGACTGCGTACACGCTCACCGCGAGCCATGCGTTGGGGGAATTGGGGACGGATTTAATCATAGGGTAGTGCCGAGCCGTAGGCTCGATTGGCGAATTGGGACGAAATGCCTTGAATCAAGCCAGATTCAACTCGAATGCGATGTCTGAAGCCCACTGGACTGCATCAAGGAATCCGTAACCTCCCCTGACATCGTGTGGGCTGCCATCGATACCCGATTTGTCGCAAGAGCTTGCAAGCGATCGCTTGACCATTTCCATCTCTTCAGCATCGATTACTCCGTCATCTCCTGCCAATGCAGTGCCGTACAACTCAAGGATGAGGGCCAGGGCACCGGTGACTAAGGCGGTCGAATCGCTGGTTCCAGTGGAATAGGCGTACGGAGGCTCGATCTGTGTTGAAGTCGTCGAGAACAACAGGACACCTGGTGCCGACACCTCGGGCTTCTGGTCAGGATAACTCCTGTTCTCTTGGGTGTACGGATCTACCATAGAGCCATTGGCAGAGTTCGACCAGACGTTGCCGCTGCGTGTAGAGGCCCCTACTGCGATGACGCCTTGCATATTGGCTGGTACCGAGACGTCAGAGATGCTGGCGTCGTCGCCGGTGTTCCCTGCCGCAGCGACGACGAAGATACCGGCATCTAGTGCCTCCTGGACGGCTAGGACAGTCTCTGACTGAATTCCCATACCGTCCCCTGGATCGCTACCGAGGCTGAGGCTGACTATGTCGGCCTTCTGCGTGATTCTGCACCATCTTATCGCCTGAGCGACCCGGTCTTCTTGTCCCGAGGTACCGGATGGGCCGAGAGCGAGTGCAATCGACAAATCCACTCCTGGGGCTGCGCCGTAGAACTTGCCGTTGGCCACGAGAAGACCAGCCATCATGGTCCCGTGAGAGTCCTCCCCGACGTCTCTGATGAGGTCATGCTCGCCTTCGTAGAAGTCGCGGAACCCGCAAGTGTCAGATTGGAGAAGTCTGGGTGAGCGGTGTCTATTCCCGTATCGACCATGCATACGTGGACTCCTGAACCGTCCAGCCCGGAATCCTGTAGCTCCCTGATTCCCGTTGTCTCGTAAGCCCATTCAGTCTCGGGGAGGACAGGAGACAGGTAGGCATTGATGTGAGGCCAAATCAGCAGCATGAATACGACTCCGAATGCGAAGGTGATGGCACCCCAAGGCCACAGGATCTCTCTCAAAGGAGAGGCCGGCCAACGCAACTCCCTCGCCTCTTCGTCCGAGATGCCGTACGCCTCCCCTGGATATCCAGGGGCATCTGAGTCGATGGTGGTCAGCATCCTAGGCTCTTCGGGCTCGGGCAGCAACTCGAGGTTGTCCCTATGGCCCATGTTTTACCCTCATCTTGCGCGCGTATAGGCGAGTCATAGCCCTATAGGTCCTCAAGATGGGCATCAGAACGGTGCTGATGACCTGCGTTTGCCGCCGCCTCTTGAGAGCAGTAGCAATGCGGCTACCAGAAGTGCTCCTAACAACCAGCCAATCCAGTCGGTGGTGTCCTCAATTGGCGGAGCGCGTACCTTGATTTGGTCGGAGTCGTACTCCTCTACTGAATCGAAGCCGGTCTGGTTGAGATCAAACTGGACGTAATACGTGTCGGGGTTGATGTTTGAGAGATCAAGTGCAATCTCGAACACGACCTCCGAATTCGCCGGCACGTCACGGATGTCAGTGTCGTTTACTGCTGTTGGATTATTGCAATTCAGGTTATTGCAAAGAGTACCGTTGAGTTGCACCATCTGCGCGTCAATCAACCCCTCGTTCTTGACGACGACTGAGAATAGAGTCATCCGACCGGATACCGCGTCCACACCTCCACTGTAGAGTTCGTGAGAAACTATGCTCAGTACGGGCATAGATGTCTGAACATGAATTTCGATATCCGGATATGTGTTGTTCGCCTTGTCTCTAATGGACATGTATATCTTGAAATCCTCGTCACTGGCATTGGCCGGTGCCGAAACCGAGATTGTGTGAGTTGTGTCGACGAAAGCACCCAGTGTGTGCGAGGTAGCCCCGGTTCGGACCCATCCCTCTGGAAGTTCTGAGTCATCGAATTCGAATTCGAACCGTTCATCGCCATTGCCAGGATTGGAGAGTTTTAATCCGATACTGATTGTCTCGCCCGGCTGGATTCCGTACGATTCATCCATCGGTTCGGTCAACTCGAAGCCGTGAATCTGAGGAATTCTGACTGTTAAGGTGTGATCATACCTGTATCCATCTTGAGACATAATGTTGAATGTCACAGAGTGGCCTTCCTCAAAGGAGTGAGCTACTGATTGGTTCGCAGGAGTAACCCTGACATTCAGGTTGCTGAAATTCAGAGTGTTATCCAGCCCCATGTCAAAGTAGGCAGTAGTATTCCACTCTCCGGAACCATTGTGGAACTCCACTAACCAGTCACTCATATCGGTGCCGGCGGTTCCACCGATTATACTGAAGGAATCGAACGGCTCATGGCCCAAATATTCGATGCCGATAATGAAATCCACAGGCTGGAATCCGCCTTCGGAGTCCAACAGCACACTGACATCATCGACACCTCCGTCGAATCCCGAGTCGGATCCAGAACTGTTGAGAGTAATTGCCGATATTTCGTGATTGATTGTGCGGACGTGAGAAAGTACTGCAGATGGGGCCTCTTGTCCGGGTGAGACCGTTAGACCCTGCCCTCCGGCGTAAGTCATCGTCAGATTCCTCTGGACGACCTCAAACTCACTCGATGTGTCGATGGTTCCTGTGATAAGGAGCATCTCAAGGACTCCTTCTTCGTCAACCGGAGCAACCCATCTCATGCCCATGCCGATATTGAGGATAAGTTCGGACTCGCCTACCATGTCGGCTCCCTCGATATCCGTATCTGCCAGAGTACGAGAAGTGCCATCGTAATCGAGCCATTCTGTCTCAAGTAGAATCCATCCCCCTATAGTGAGCTCTAGGTCAAGAGAATCTCCTACTGCGACGTCGGCTTCAACCAAGCCCATTGCAATGAGGTTCTGGCCCTCGTGGGTGGCTCGTAGTATCCAATTTCCCGGTTCTATCTGGGCAGTCCAATTGCCCAACCACTCACCATTAATCAGTACCTTATCGGGCGTGACTGTGTCCCGGACCATCCCCTCAACAGGGATTAGTTCCAAGGTCACTGCATCTGAGATAGTTGCAAACTGCTCAGCGTCAATATAGGAAATCGAACCACTGACATCAACTGCTCCGGCCATAAGTTCCACGTCGACAGAAATTGGAGAAGCATTCACTGAGGCTGAGAGATTCTCATCAGAAAAACCCTCAATCGCAGTTTGAATCAACCAGTCGGTGCCTGCTGGCACATAGACGAACCAATCTCCAATCCTATCTGTAAGAAGAGATATGTTGGTATTGTCTGAAAAGAGAGTAACTGTGACATTTTCGACTCCTTCTCCTATGTCTGAGGAATTGTCATCGTTGAAGTCCCAGAAGACGTTGCCTCCGAACTCCACCATCCTAGCTGCGGTGAGATTCAACGTGGGGTTGTCACCTGCTGTAATCTCGAAGGACGTATCGTTGATTGGCTCAACTATCCAGCGTACTCTTTCCTCAGTCATATTGAGTTCCAAGTTCCAGTTCCCCGGGGCCACGGATACACTGACCTCTCCAGNCGAGTCGGTTGATTCTANATGCACAGTCCCAAGACCGTCTTCTGAGATCAACAGCAGGGAGATGCCATCCAATATGTCCTCAGAGTAATCCTCGAACAGTACTAGGTCGAATGTGGCCACCTCGCCGGTCGACATTGAGAGATTACCTGAGGCGGTCTCGGCTGAGACAGAGACAATGTCGCGAAGAATCTCCTGAACTCCGGAGGATGTCTCAAAGGCGTCGATGGTCACTATCCAGTCGCCCTCGGGCACGTGGGCTATCCACCTGCCCTCGGTATCGGTGAAGTGCGAGATCATCCAACCACTCTCTACATTGGTCAGCCTAACCAGATGATCTGCCAGTACGCCACCGCTCTCATTGGTGAAGGTGATGTTCATCCTCCATTCCGGGTCGAACCCGATGGACCGTTCCACAGTGTTGCCGTTCAGTCCTATGTCGAACTGTGTGGTGCCCGTCATGACTCTGGTTCCGAACGGGTCGCCTGCAACCGGATCTGATATCACTACATCGATTCTGTAGGA
>JGI26063J44948_1000022_pt1 | contig 31610 bp, 30 predicted proteins | sample MarorgKNORR_S2LV_4_FD_44948 | JGI IMG/M metagenome (IMG submission 44948) | reverse complement strand
GTGGAGTAAGCATCAAAATACAGAAGGATAAGCTAAGGAATGGTGTTGACATAGTTGTTGCTACACCAGGTAGGTTGCTTGATCACTTAAATCAAAAAACAATAGATTTATCTGAAATAGAAGTTTTTGTTTTAGACGAAGGTGACCGGATGCTTGATATGGGTTTTGTAGTGGATATAAAAAAGATTATTAGACACCTTCCTCAAAAAAGACAAAATCTACTATTTTCAGCCACTTTTCCTAAAGAAATTAAATCATTGGCTGCAAGACTTCTGGACTCGCCCAAACAAATCCTAATGTCTTCACAAAACTCTACTGTTGAAAAAGTCAAACAAAAAATCTATCCAGTTGACCAAGCAAGAAAAAGAGAATTGCTCATCCATAGCATAAAAGAAGAAAAATGGTTTCAAGTACTTGTTTTCATAAAAACAAAAAGAGCTGCAGATAAGTTAACCAAGGAGCTGAATAAACAAAGAATCAAAGCTAATGCTATACATGGTGATAAAACACAAGCAGCTAGGACAAGAGCTTTAAAGAATTTTAAAGATTTAGACATACAAGTACTTGTTGCCACTGATGTCGCTGCTCGAGGAATAGATATTAACTTACTTCCATTTGTTATTAACTATAACTTGCCAATAGTTCCTGAGGATTATATTCATCGAATTGGAAGAACGGCGAGAGCAGGAGAAGAAGGTACAGCTATCTCTCTAGTCTGTGCAGAAGAATTTCACCTATTGAGTGAAATTGAACGTCTATTAAAATTTAGAATACCAAGAGAAGATATTGAAGGCTTTGAGACAACAAAGCATCTTAATACAACAAATTTAGAATCAAAAAATAATCAAAGAAAGAAACCCTATCGCGGAAACAAACAGCTAAGAAGAAAACTGTCTGATAATAAAAAAGCTCCTTGGAGAAGAAAAAGAAAATCTTCTAAAAAACAAGAGAACAACAAAAATCAAGGAAAGCAATTAAGCAGTAAAAAGAAGAAACCATTTAAAAAATCAGGGTTTAAAAAAAGGATGACTAAAAGGCGAGTGTCTTAACTCTAATATCACAACCTTTATGAATCTGATAAGGTTTGTTAATTCACCAACTTAAGAATGCACTTTCTATAGGCTTCAGTATTAGGACTCAATTCCATGTCTTTGCAGTCATCACTAATTGGTTCACCGTTTCTCCATATACCTGTCTTAGAGGTGCCATCAGCATAAGTATAAATACCTTGTCCATGTGGTTTACCATTTTTCCACCCACCGACATATTTAAGTCCAACAAGCGTGTAAGTCATAGTAGTCATACTGCCTTTATGCTTCTGGTGGTCCTTCTCCCCATCAACATATTGTTCTCCATCGGGAGATGTAAAAGTGCCTTGTCCATGTGGCTCGCCTTCCTTGAGTTCACCAACATATTTTTCCCCATTGGGAAATGTCATAGTACCTTGTCCATGTGGCTTGCCATTTTTCCACTTACCAACGTACTTGAATCCATCGGGAGATTTCAAAGTGCCTTGTCCATTGACACAATCGCCTCCAATGCATTCTGCATATAAATTTAAGGAGTACTGAGTGGATAACACTACAATTAGAATTATGAATATTTTTTTCATAACCTAATAATCATATCAGAAGATAACTAAAAGGCGGGTGTCTTAAAACTCAATCTTTGTGAATCTTGACAGATTTGTTAGGATTTAGGTATGAAAGATCTTAAAAAATATAGTCACAGAGTTGTAAGAACAACTTTGGGAAAGAAATATGAAAATGTCTAGATTATTAGGTTTAATTGGACTACTGACATTTAATGTCTTTGCCAATGATTTACCAACTGATGGTGAGTTTCAAATCAACTACCCTAATGGAAACACTTATCTCACAGGCGAGCTTAAGAATGACAACAAGCAGGGGACATGGAAATTCTATTTCGAGAATGGAAAGTTACAAGCCATCGAGAAATATGATGATGGAAGACCTGTAGGTATTTGGAAATACTATAATGAAAACGGTAAACTTTCAAAGCGGATTGACCAATTAATAGNAGGTTCAGACCAGTGTGCTTTTTCTAACAATGGCGCAGCTTTCGGGTGTAGTGGAGCCGAAAGAACTAGACCATATGATTGACATAAAAAAAATTAAACAGGAGAACTAAATGATACAAGGACATTGCGAGTGTAATCGCGTTTCATATGAGGTAGATTGTGAAATTTCAGACTTTTCTCATTGTCATTGCTCACAATGCAGGCGTCTGCATGGTGCAGCCTACGCAACTTTTGCTGGCGTTGAAACCGATAAATTTCAATATCTATCAGGTGAAGAAGATATCAAAATATATTCCTCATCAGATACCCATGAGCGTGTATTTTGTGGTAACTGCGGTTCAAATATTCTCGTCAGCCTCGAGAATTATCCTGAGATTCTTTATCTTTCTATGGGAGCTATCAATGGAAACCCAACTCATCCAGAGGCATACCATATTTTTGTCGGCTCAAAAGCACCATGGCATGAAATAAATGATGATTCTGTCCAATATGATGAAGATCCGCCAGAGCTTTGAACGTAAAGAATCTTAGACAAAAAACAAGATAGAATACTTTAGAATAAATAAATTACAGGAGAATTTTAATGCCCGAAATAAAAGCACAGCATCAATGTGCCTCAAAAGACGATTTAGTTTTAACAGAATCATTTGGCGAAGCTATTGGTTCTATGCCAAAGCAAACTGATAGTTGTTTTTTTGAGGAAGGAAATTTAATCTCAGGGACTTGGGAGTGCGAGCCAGGCAAATTGGAGTTGGAACTTGAAGTGACTGAGTTTTGTCATATATTAGAAGGACATTGGGTGCTTACTTCGGAATCGGGACAAGTCACCGAAGTAAAAGCAGGGGATAGTTTTGTTTTTCCAAATGGATGGAAAGGTGTAGCTGAGGTTAAGCAAAAGCTGCGAAAAGTTTACATGATGATTCTTTAATTGGTGTTTCTTTACTGAGTATTTTTTCATAAATGAAACGCCTCCTTCTCATATCAGCACTACTGTTCAACTTTAATGGTTGGGCAGATGAAAATAACATCACTGAAGTCCGTATCACAATGTCCGATGGTATCCGGTTAGCAGCAGATATTTACTGGCCTGCTGGGGCTGATAAGAAAGATCGTTACCCAATATTGTTGGAGTACCTTCCTTATCGAAAGGATGAGTCTCGGGCTCGTAATTATTCACTTTATTCTTATTTCTTAGAACACGATTACCTCGTTGTTCGCGTAGATATGCGAGGTACGGGAAATAGTGAAGGCATAACAATCCCTTACGAGTACTCAGACATAGAATTAGACGATGGCGAAGAGGTGATCAATTGGTTGTCACAACAGGAATGGTCAACTGGTAGCGTAGGTATGTTTGGCATCTCTTGGGGTGGATTCAATTCAATCCAAATGGCTATGCGTAACCCACCAGCTTTAAAGGCTTTTGTTTCCTTGATGGCGACCGAGTATCTATATCAAGAAGATGTCCATTATATGGATGGTATTATGCATACGGATTCTTGGATGATGGGCAATGACCTCTATAACGTTTTGCCAGGTGCACCCGATTTCAAGATGGATGAAGAGTGGGTAAAAAATCGATTTAATGTGAAACCAAGTGTTTATACCTATATGCGTCAGCAACGCGATGGTGCATTTTGGGATAGAGCATCTGCAAAAAACCAGTATGAAAAGATTCGTATACCGGGATATCATATTGGCGGCTGGTACGATGGATATCGAAATAGTTTGCCACGGATGTTGGAAAATGTTGAGGCACCTGTAAAAGCAATGATTGGTCCTTGGGATCATTATTTTCCTAATATTGCTTGGCCTAAGCCTCAGATTGAATGGCGAGAAGAAGCCGTTCGTTGGTTTGATCAATGGCTTAAAGGTGAAGATACAGGTATTCTCGAAGAGCCAGATTTTCTTGTCTATGTTCGTAATTATTACCCACCTGATCCTACTATAGATAGAATTCCTGGTCATTGGCGATGGGAGGATAAATGGCCAATTGACCGGATTGAAAACCATACTTGGTATGCTCATATGGACCATAGCTTATCTAATGAACCTTCGGAAAATGCAATACACAGTATGGTCTACAAACCTTCGATGGGATTGGAAGGTGGTGGACGCACCATGTGGTGGGGTGATGTCACTCCTGATCAACGACCTATGGATGAATTCAGTTTGGTCTATGATAGCGAGACACTGGATGCTCCTCTTGAAATTTTAGGCAGACCGATTGCAAAACTTCATGTTTCTGCTAGTGCAGCAAGGGCAAATTGGGTTGTTCGGATCTCTGATGTTGCACCAGATGGACAAGTAACCCAAGTGGCTGGAGCTGCCTTCAATGGGACACATCGCATTTCAGCACGTGAGCCAAGTGATATTGTTCCTGGAGATGAATTTGACTTAAATATAGACCTTCATTTTACCTCCTGGGTATTTCCAAAGGATCATCGAATTCGCATTGCCATTAGTAATGCACAGTGGCCAATGCTATGGCCGACACCAATGCAAATGACCTCCATGCTAACCATAGGAGGTAAGAATGGTGCACGAATTGAACTACCAGTTGTCCCGCCTGGTGAAGAATATACACCTAACCTTAAAGAACCTTCTGCGAGCCCCATACTTTCAGGATACGAGACACTAGACTCAGGCGGGTCCGGTGGTTATGCGGCGATCTACTCGATTCAACACGATCCAGAAACTGGCGGAGCGTTTGGTGTGGCAAGCAGCGCTGGAGCTACTCAGTCTCCTTGGGGGATTGAACGCTTTGAAGAAGAGATAGAACATCGCACATCTGATGAAAATCCTGCATACACTTCTGTTATAGGGCGATATAAGATAACCGAGGAATTGAAAGATCGGACGCTGGATTTTGAACAGAATGTAGAGTTTAGAAGTGATCCAGAAAACTTTTATTTAAATTTCCATCGTTGGGTCTCTATCAACGGTGAACTCTATAAAGAGAAAGTTTGGCAGGAAGTTATACCTAGGGATTTTCAGTAGAAAAATCTAAATAATATCTTTTACCCTATTTAAAAAGTGAAAAAAATCAAAAAATTACATTTTATATTCTTACTGTATTTTTTCACTCAACAGGTTGAGGGTTCAGAGCAATCAATAATTGGTTATTGGCTAACTTCTGAATCTATCGTTGAAATAAAATATTGTGGAGATCTACTTTGTGGGCAAATAAAAACTATTTTTGTTGAGAAAGGAATTGATCCCAACACTGTTCTTGATAGTAATAATATTAAGATCGAATTACGATCAAGACCCTTAATCGGCATTAATTTATTAGAGGGTTTTAATAAGGAACTGGGTTCCAGCAGTATTCTTAAGGGGGGTCAAATTTATAATCCAAGAGATGGTAAAACCTATAAATCAAAATTAGAACTTCTAGACAATGGTAATATGAGAGTTGAAGGCTGCATTTTATTTATTTGTGATGGAGAAGATTGGCAACCAATGATCGTTACGCTTAATTCTGATGGGACACACACTGCTAAGCTTAAAAATATTCCTTAATGAAATAAATCTCTTTTAAAAGAAGGGAGTAAATTTATGAATGAAGTCACAATTATACCTTTAGCTAATTTATTGCTTGGTTTTTTACCAGTGATCTTATTAATTACAGTGATGAAGTTTTGGGGGCTTAATGCCTTACAGTCAGTGTACGCAAACTTTAGAATGCTCATACAGCTTTTATTAATTGGTTATGTTCTTACCTATATCTTTGAAACTGATCAACCCATTATTGTTTTACTTGTGGTCTTGTTCATGATTCTGATGTCGTCTTGGATTGCCCTTCGTCCACTTCAGGAACGAGGAATCAAAGCATTCATGATTGTCGTCGTATCATTAGGCTTGAGTGGCCTGGCTGTGTTGTTGTTGATTAGTCAGTTAATAGTTGAATTACCCAGATGGTATGAACCGAGTTTTATCGTACCAATAGCTGGAATGATTTTTGCTAATAGCATGAATACAGTGAGTTTAGCCGGTGAACGGTTTTCCATAGAGCGACAGAGAGATAAAAATTACCATGAAGCCAGAAAAATAGCATTAGAAACGGCAATGATTCCTCAAATTAATGCTCTTTTAGCCGTTGGCTTGGTTTCACTTCCTGGAATGATGACTGGTCAAATATTATCTGGCATTGAACCACTGACAGCAGCCAGATATCAAATCATGGTAATGTGCATGATATTTAGTACAGCTGGCTTGTCAGCAGTAACATATATGAGCTTTAAAAAATCATAAACATAATAAAAAAGGATAAAGGAGTAGAAAATGGCAGCTAATATTGGAGGATATATTTCAATTGGTACGAATAATTTAGAAGCAGCGAGGGAATTTTATGACAAGCTTTTTGAACCAATGGGTATCAAGAGTTTTAGGGGCAACGATAGAAGTTATTTCTATAGATTCGAGACAACAGACACTTATTTTGCTGTTTTTGTTCCCTTCGATGGTAAGGAAGCCACTGTCGGCAATGGATCCATGACAGGCATTACGTTTGATTCTAGTGAGGAAGTCGATCAAATATATCAAATAGCTATTGAATCTGGAGCAATAGATGAAGGTAAACCAGAGCAAAAAATGGCCACATTTTATGGTGGGTATGTCAGAGATTTAGATGGAAATAAGTTGGTTTTCTGTAAAATGGGATAACTATCTATTCAAACTTGGATTCTTATGAAAAAAATACTTAAATACTCAAAATACGCAGTCATCACATTTATCACCATTACTGGTCTTTATCTCATTAATCTTTTCCTGATGAAGCCAATATCCATTGATCATTATTTGGGTAAAGAGGTTGTAATGGAGATGCTCGATACACCTGAAACACTCACATACCTAGGCATATTAGATCCGTTTAACTTTATCACCAATCATCAATCTAAACTTTCAGATGAGGGACTTGAGGATTTAGACGAAGGGCTTGAAGAAATGAAGCAAGCTAAAAAGATCTTGGAAAGATATGACGATTCAAAACTTAGTCAACAGCAAAGCATTACAAAGAAAATAGCTCTATATGATCTTAATAATAATATTAAACAACAAGAACAATTTCCTTTTCACAGTTATCCGTTGAACCAGATTGGTGGTCTACATTTGAATACGATTCAGTTCATGACTGACATACACCCCATTAGAAGTAATAGTGAAGCTGCAGCTTATATCGACCGACTGAATATGCTTGATGAAGTGTTTGAATCTAAAATGGAAATTTTAAACGCCCAAAAAGAAGCAGGTATCTTTCCACCAGAATTTGTTTTTGATCATGTGATCAGGCAGTTGAATGAATTTTTAGACAGTTCCACAGGCAGNAATCCAATCAGGGATGTTTTTCAAAGAAAAATAAGCGAAATTGATTTAAGTGAGGAAGCACAAGCTGNACTGATGAATGATGTAGATGCTGCAATGCAAGATAGTGTAAAACCTGGTTTTAAACGTCTGTTAGGCTTCATGATGGAAACACTGCCCATGGCGAACCCCAATGATGGTGTATGGTCTTTGCCAAATGGCGATGAATATTATGCACTAAGACTCAAAGCCCAAACCACAACAGATTACACAGCTGAGGAGATTCATAATATTGGGTTGAGTGAGGTAGATAGAATCTCTAAGAGAATGCAGGCCATTCTTTCTGAACTTAAATATGGAGATAATCTTAATGTTGGTGAGACGATGAATAAACTTAACGAGGATCCACAATTTCTCTATGCGGATACTCCAGACAGAAAATCAATTGTGGTTAAAGACTATAATGATATCGTCGAGGAGACCTGGCTAGCTGCAGCTGATTCATTTCATANAATGCCCGAATCAAAGGTTGAAGTAAGGGCAATTCCAGAATACTCAGAGCAGAATGAAGCTGGTGGTTATTATATGTCNCCTGCATTAGATGGTAGTAGACCAGGTGTTTTTTATGCCAATCTATATGATATCAAGCAAACACCAACTTACAGCATGAGAGCACTTGCTTTTCATGAAGCCATCCCAGGGCATCATTTACAGAATGCGTTAAACACGGAAAATAAGGAACTGACATTATTCAGAAAATTTGGCTACTACACTTCTGCTTTTGGTGAGGGCTGGGCACTTTATTCTGAAAGATTATCACTTGAACTTGGTATGGCTGAATCCCTTTATGATGAATTAGGTGTTTTACAAAGTGAGTTGTTTAGAGCAGTTCGATTAGTCGTGGATACTGGATTACATTATAAAAGATGGACTCGTGAAGAAGCCATAGATTATATGAAAAAAACTACGGGAATGTCTGACGTAGAAGTTGTCACAGAGATCGAAAGGTACATAGTTTGGCCAGGACAAGCCTGCAGTTACAAAGTTGGTATGCTAAAAATTCTAGAGCTTAGAGAAAAAGCACAGGCAGAAATGGGCGATGATTTTGATATTCGAGACTTTCACTCAGCAGTTCTTGATAATGGCGAGCCACCATTATTTATTGTAGAAGAGCTTGTTAATAAAATGATAAATACAACCAATTAAATAACTATTGAAGAAAATCATGAGTTCTAAAACCTCTGCATTGGTTATGGGAGTTGGTCCTGAGGAAGGCTTAGGAGGCTCTCTTTGTAAGCGGTTTGCTAAAGAAGGTATGACGGTTTTTGTTTGTGGTCGAACACTCAAGAAAGTCGAAAACTTATGCACAATTATCAATGATACTTCTGGAAATGCAATTCCTATAGTAGCTGATGTTACCAATGTTGATGATGTCATTAATATGATGAAAGTTATTAGTAAGAGCAATTTACCTCTTGAATTGGCTGTCTATAATGCCGGCAATAATCGTCCTGAATCATTCTTGGATGTTACCCCAGAAGTGTTTGTATCGATGTGGCAAGTGTTATGTTTCGGAGGGTTTTTAACTTCACAAGCAATTCTTAGATTAATGATTGAACAGCAGCAGATGACTTCCAAACAGTCTTTATTTTTTACAGGAGCATCAGGTTCAATTAGAGGTAAGGCAGGGTTTTCATCGTTTGCTTCAGGGAAGGGTGGTCTTAGGATGTTAGCCCAGTCTATTGCTAGAGAATTTGGACCAAAAGGCATTCATGTAGCTCATATCATCATTGATGGTGTTATTAAGGGAGACAAGGTCGTTAAAGGTTTTTCAGAGTATGCTAAGAGTTTAGGTGAAGATGGGCTTCTTGATCTAGAAGCAATCGCAGATAATTATTGGCATCTTCATCAACAACACAAAACTGCTTGGACTCAAGAAATTGATTTGAGGCCGTTCAAAGAAACCTTCTAAAATGACCTATTTTTTATTGGCCATATTTATTGGTGTGTCTCTTGTCATAAATCAAGCAGCAATTAGTCTAATATTAGGCATATGCTTTTCTATAATAAAAAATAAATATTCCCTAACTTCAATCAAGGTCAATGGCACTAGTTTTCTGAAAGCAGGAATAATTTTATTAGGAGGTACAATCAGTCTGGGTTCTGTTTCAGAAATCAGTTTAAATTATTTACCTCTTGTCTCATTGTATGTTTTGATGATTTTCTTGGTTGGGTTTTTACTTGGGCGAATCCTAAAAGTAGAAAAGAAGCATCTAATCCTTCTGGTTGCAGGGACGGCTATATGTGGTGGGACCGCTATAGCAGCATTAGCTCCAGTCATTAAAGCTAAGACTGAAGAGTTAGTGTCTTCAATCAGTCTTGTTTTCTTACTTAATCTGTTGGCTATTATTTTGTTTCCGCTCATTGGTCAATACTTGGGTATGTCAGAAAAAGACTTTGGAATATTTGCAGCATTAACAATACATGACACCGCCTCTGTTTTAGGTACAGCCAGTATTTATGGGGAGGAATCAGTGGTGTATGCGAGTGTTATTAAATTAGGGAGGACCTTATGGATCATTCCTATGATTTTATCTTTCAGCCTTTATTTTAAAAATAAAGACGCTGAATATGATTTCCCTTACTTTATTATTTTTTTTCTTGTGTTTGTATTATTGGGTACATTCATTGATTTAAATCAGGACATCCTGATTATGATAAAAAAAATTAGTAGTGCCTTATTTTTGCTTGGGTTATTTTTTATCGGTGCTCAGTTTAATTTAACAACACTTAGCAAGCTCACAATACAACCCATTATTTTTGCTATTACGTTATGGTTAATTATCATAACTACCACTCTCCTCATATTTTATGTCTGAAAGAATTGTTATTGTAGGCGCAGGAATTAACGGACTTGTTGCCGCTAATTATCTTCAACGCCAAGGCTATCAAGTTAGTTTAATAGAAGCTAAAGATAGGGTGGGAGGTGCTTGCACCTCTGAGACCATTGAATTAGAAGGTCAAAACCACGAATACGCATCGGGTGCTTCAGTGTTAGGTTTGATGCAACGCTTTATTTTTGAAGAAACAGGACTTAGTTCAAAATTAAAAACTTTCGTGCCATATTCTCCTAACCTGGTTTTTTTTCCTGACGAAAAAGTTCCAACACAAATACATCGAAACCCTAAAGATTTTGATTTAGAACTTAGTAATAAATGGGGGGAAAAAAAAGGAAATGCTCAAGCCTTCCGGGACGATGAATCTAAGGTCATTAAGTTTCTACAAGAAGGGTACAGGGAGGCCAGAACCCCTAGTCTATCTGATGCTCAGACTACTTTGGGTAGTGCTTTAACTGATTTATGGATTACTGGCGATGCCAAAAGTCTTTTAGACCATTATTTTTCAAGTGAAAAGGCAAAGGTTTATATGGCCATGACAGTTACTGAGAGTGGACCTGTTTCTGTTTATGACAACTATTCAGCATTAACAATACCCATAATGAATTCTGGGTCAATTTTTGACGGTTATTATGGATTTGTTTATCAAGGGATTTGGGAGGTAACCAAGCATTTAGGCAATATTAATGAAAATCTAGGTGTTAATGTCCACACCTCCTCAAGAGTTTGTGAAGTCAATAGTAATAAAAAAGTCATAACCTTTGAAGATTCTGCAGGACAACATAAGGTCACTTACGATAAATTAATTTTTGCAACAGATCCTCTTACAGCATCAAGATTAATGGATCATCCTGAACAAATTGAGGCAGTAAATAATAAGAAATTATTAGGCAGTAGTGGCAAATTAAACGTGTTATTCAAGCAACCCATTAGATGGAAAGATAATTTAGATCATCCCGACTCTGACAGTGCTTTTAGGTATATTTTTTCAGTGGATAACATTGAAGATTTTAATAAAGCGACTTTGAGTGTTTGTGAAGCAGAGAATGATTATGAACCCGGATTCATTCAGGTCTATTGCGAAGGCGCTGCTTGCAGGGCAATGAATAAAAATATCGTTTATGACAGAATTGCTGTTTTTTTTAAAAACCTTTCATTAAGAAAGCAAGGCGCAGATTTGAAGAATGTTTCTAATGAGNTCAAGGCAATAATTTTTGAGAAAATAAAAAATCCTGAAGATTGTGTGTGGGANCAGTTATCGACACCCAAGGACCTCCAAGAGAAATTTTTCTTTCCAGGAGGAAATATTGATCACATGGTATTAACCANTGGACAGATGTATTTTGATAGAACTTTCTCATCTGATCCTAAAAATAACTTCTATGGTTTTTTTGATTATGAAGATATTTATTATTGTGGTGCAGGATCATACCCATGTGGATCTGTAGCAGGAACGGCTGGATATATTTGCAGTCAGCAAATAATTAAACAATCAATAGAATAAATTTATATAAATAATTGATATATTTATTATTTTGGTTTTATTACACTGTTCAGCCCAAAATAAAAAGTATTTATGGTTATTTGAATGAGAGAACAAATACATAATATAAATGTTGTAGCCAAGGAGAAATTGCCGTCTCCAAAAGCTCTTAAGTCAACTTTGCCATTGTCAAAGGTTGCTAGGAACAATGTATTGGGTTCCAGAAACAACTTAATGTCTATTCTTGATGGTAAGGATCAACGGCTCGTTGTCGTTGTTGGTCCATGCTCAATACATGATACTGAATTGGCACTAGATTATGCTCATCGTTTAAAATCCTTAGCAACTGCGGTTGAGGATCAGTTTCTTATTTTAATGAGGGTTTACTTTGAAAAACCAAGAACCACAACCGGTTGGAAAGGTTTAATTAATGACCCAAATATAGATGACTCCTTTCAAATAGATAAAGGTGTCCATATAGCAAGATCATTGCTTATTCGACTTAATGAAATGGGTTTAGGGGTCGCCACTGAAGCTCTAGATCCTATCATGCCTCAATATTTAGGTGATTTAACAAGCTGGACAGCGATTGGAGCAAGGACTGCGGAATCACAGACCCATAGAGAAATGGCTAGTGGGTTGTCCACTCCTGTTGGATTTAAGAACGGAACAGACGGTTCTTTATCGGTAGCGATTAATGCCATTAAATCTTCAAGACAGTCCCATCATTTTCTTGGTCTCAATGAAGGGGGAAGAGTCACTGTTTATGAAACAAAAGGTAATAAATACACCCATGTTGTGCTGCGAGGAGGGGTTAAACCTAATTACGATATAAAAAGTATTCGTGCATGTGAAAATCAACTTGAGAAAGAAAAATTACCCCAACGTATTATGATCGATTGTAGTCATGGTAATACTAATAAGGACTATACTTTGCAGCCAAAAGTTGCTCAGTATTGTATAGATCAAGTACTGAAAGGTAATGATTCTATTATTGGCTTAATGTTAGAAAGTAATATTCATGAAGGTAATCAAAAGATAACCAACGATCTAAAATATGGAGTATCACTCACAGATGCTTGTATTAATTGGGAGACTACAGAGACGTTGTTGTTCAAACTAGCAAAGAAACTCAGAAATAAATGATGTGATAGAATGAATAATATGAAAAAAGAATTTAATAGTTTTGAAGAGTTTTATCCATATTACATAGATGAACATAAAAACAAGTACAATAAGCTGCTGCATTTCATAGGCACCAGCCTATCTCTTTGTTTTATTATTGCTCTGATTATTACCGGTGAACCAAAACATATCTTCTATGCTCTTTTATCAGGGTACGCATTTGCATGGACAGGCCATTTTTTTATAGAAAAAAATAAACCTGCGACATTTTATTTTCCTGCCTATAGTTTTATTGGTGACTGGAGGATGTTCACAGAAATTCTTCAGGGTAAGCATAAGATTTTTTAAAGCGAACCTAATTATCCATGAGTATCGATTTATTTGATATAAGATCTCTTCTAAGTGATGAAGAGCAAATGGTTAGTGATAACGTCTCTCGATTTGTCGATGATAATGTTAAGCCTGTTATCCAAGAATGCTTTGAAAAACATAAATTTCCACATGAATTGATCCAACCGATTGCTGAACTAGGATTATTGGGTAGTTCTATAGAGGGATATGAATGTGCTGGAATGAATGCCATTAGTTATGGTGTGATCTGCAAAGAACTTGAGAAAGGCGACAGCGGAATAAGAAGTTTCGTTTCCGTCCAGAGCAGTTTAGTCATGTACCCAATACACGCTTTTGGTAGCGAGAAACAAAAGGAACAATGGTTACCAAAGTTGGCAAAAGCAGAGGCTATTGGTTGTTTTGGATTAACTGAGTCTCAGGGAGGTTCAGACCCATCCAACATGAAAACACACGCTAAAAAAGACGGTGATGACTGGATTATTAACGGCTCAAAAATGTGGATAACCAATGGCTCAATTGCTGATTTAGCATTAATTTGGGCCACGACTGATGAAGGGGTTAAGGGATTTTTAGTGGAAACAAATAGCCCCGGCTTTACAGCAAATGAAATTGAAAATAAATTCTCGCTTAGAGCATCAGTTACTGCAGAATTGTTTTTAGATAATGTTAGAGTTCCAAATGACAATGTCTTGCCTGGGGTCAAGGGATTAAAAGGCCCTTTAAGCTGCTTAACCCAAGCACGATATGGGATCTCATGGGGTGTTATAGGGGCAGCAGAGGCCTGCCTTGAACAGTTAATTGAATACACTCAGACTAGAGTATTATTTGATAGAACCTTAGATGAGAATCAAGCTATTCAGATTCGATTAGCTGACATGCAAAGACGGATAGTGACATCAAGTTTATTGTCATATCGACTGGGTCAACTCAAAGATGAAGGTAAAATGGACCCGACTCAGGTTTCATTAGCAAAATGGAATAATGTTCGCATGGCTCTTGATGTGGCAAGAGATGCCAGAGATATGCTTGGAGGTTCAGGGATAAGTGCTGAGTATGTGCCAATAAGACATATGCTTAATTTAGAAAGCGTTATTACATATGAAGGTACAGAGACCATTCATCAGCTTACAGTCGGTCGAGGATTAACTGGTAAAAACGCCTTTTAATCAGACGATTCCTGCTTCATTTCAAAAAATAGTTCAACTATATTGTTAGCAACCATAGTTGCATCAATCTCATTCGTATTACAAAAAACAACAGTTGAAAAAGACAGTTCTGGAAATCTTATATAGTGAGCCAAGTAGCCGACCCATGAGCCTGAATGCGACCATCTTTTATAACCATTATAATAAGCAAGATTTTGTGCAAACGCATAAGTTCTCTGATTTTCTTGCTCTCTACTCATTTTTTGATTTCGTTTGTTGGCCTTAGTTTCGGCATAAGTTTTTTCCATTGTCTTAATCAGGGACACTTCAGCTGCACCTAATTTATTGTCATAAAAGTTTTGATCCCATTTTATGAAATCATTAAGTGAGGTATGGACACCTCCATCTCCAACCCAACTTAAATTGGTCATGTTGATTTTATATTGACCAGGTTTACCTTTTATTGGTGAGTAGCCATCGGCTCTGTTTTTTATAATTAAATTCACATCATCATTAAAAAAGGTATCGTTCATCGCCAAGGGTTTAAAGATGTCTCGTTCTGCTAATTCTCTAAGACTTAAACCGCTTACATTTTGAGCCACTAACCCTAAAAGAGCATAGCCGGCATTGCTGTACCAAAATTTTCTTTCAGGTTTACGAAAAAGCGGCAGAGTTTTAATTAGTGCATAAAATTCTTTATTAGTAAGATAATCTTCATTTCCCCACCGAAACTCTTCATCAACAGCATTTTTAAAGCGACCAGGATAGTCCATGTCTTCATAATCACCCAATCCGCTGAAGTGATGAATCATTTGATTAATTGTCACTTCTTCTCCGTAATCAATTAAATCTGGAATGTGTTTCTGCATTTCATCATCAAATGCCAATAAGCCTTTCTCTTCTAGGATAGCAATGGCCATGGCAGTAAATTGCTTACTGATTGACGCAATTCTAAAAATAGAGTTTTCATCAATGCTTATATTATGTTCAAGATTNGCTAACCCATAACCCCGTTTATGAATATATTCGCCATTGTTAATAACNCCAACTGCACAACCAGGTCTGCCTTCTCTGTTATCAAAAAGACTATCAATGGCTTTTGATAGNTCATTCTCCTCAGCACCGTAAGCGAAAGGATTGCATAATAATATACATACAAAAACAACGATTATCTTGAATTGATGTTTCATTTTCTCTGTAATATCTTTATCATTTGTTGAATTTATAAATAAGCCTAAAACATATTATGATTAATTTAAATAAAACTATTACTTCTTTTCTTATTTTCCTCATTTCTTTCTCAACTCTTGCTAATGAGGGCCTTCCTGAAATTAAGTATGAAAAATTCACTTTACCCAACGGACTAAGGGTCATTGTTCATGAGGATAGGAAAATTCCTGTGGTGGCTGTTAATATTTGGTATCACGTTGGCTCAAAAGATGAACGCCCAGGTAAAACTGGCTTTGCACACTTATTTGAACATCTAATGTTTAATGGTACTGAGAACTACAACAATGAATATTTTAGCCCATTTCAGCAAGTTGGTGCTACAGATATGAACGGGACGACCAATAATGATAGAACCAATTATTTTGAAAATGTTCCAACTCCCGCTCTTGATTTAGCTCTGTGGATGGAATCAGACCGTATGGGGCATTTATTAGGAGTNGTTAATGAAGAAAAGTTAGACGAACAAAGAGGTGTGGTTCAGAATGAAAAACGGCAGGGGGAAAATCAACCTTACGGCAGAGTTTTCTTGCAAGCATCAAAATCAACATTTCCAGTTGGCCATCCATATTCATGGACAACCATTGGTTCACTTGAAGATTTAAACGCAGCGACCCTTGAGGATGTTCAAAACTGGTTTAAAACATATTATGGCCCAAATAATGCAGTGTTATCTTTAGCAGGAGATATTAATACCGATGAAGCCAAAGAAATTGTCACTAAATACTTTGGTGATATTCCTCCAGGCCCATCACCAATCAAGAAGAAAAAGTGGATAGCTAAGCGGTCAGGTGAGAAAAGAGAAATTATGTATGATCGTGTTCCCAACACAAGAATTTATAAAGTATGGAACACACCTGAAATCGGAACACCTGAACAAACACACTTTGAATTGATGGCAAGTTTATTGACTGGAGGCAAGAATTCATCTTTATATCAAGAGTTAGTCTACAAAAGACGACTGGCTACAAGCGTATCAGCCTTTTATTATGATCGTGAACTTGCGGGTCAATTTTGGATTGCTGTAGATTTAGCTAATGGACAATCACTTGCAGANCTTGAAGCTGCTCTTGATGACACTCTTTCTGAGTTTATTAAGCGAGGCCCTAATGCAANACGACTAAAAAACACAAAAACATCAATTCGTGCCTCATGGATAAAGGGATTACAAAGAATAGGGGGATTTGGTGGAAAATCTGATCTTCTTGCATATTCTGAAGTATATTCTGGTGATCCAGGTGCCTATCTAAAGTTTATCAATGACATGATGGAAATCACTAACAAAGATATTAAAACCACAGCTAGTGCTTGGTTAACCGATGGGGCTTATGTGTTAACCGTTGTTCCTGAGGAAAACAGAACTTTTTCCTCCGAGTCTGTAGTCGATAGAACACAATTACCGTTTCCAACAGATTTTCCTGTCTTGGATTTACCTAAAATACAACGAGCTCAGCTGTCTAATGGTTTAGATGTTGTGCTAGCAGAAAGACATGATGTGCCAATGATTAATTTATCATTCCAAATAAAATCTGGTCATGCGACTGATCCTAAAGAACAACCAGGATTAGCCAGCTTTACTATGTCCATGTTGACAGAAGGCACTGGTAGTTATGACGCTTTAGAATTGAGTGATCGGTTGGAGGAATTAGGCACTGATCTATACACAAACACTGGATTGGACGTATCGAGTGTGAATATCTCATCTTTAAAATCTAACTTCGTTGATTCATTAAAGATTATGTATGAAGTAATCACAGAACCAACTTTTGATCAGACAGAAATTGAAAGGAAAAAATCAAGGTGGTTAGCGGCAATCGATCAATCTTTATCGACTCCAAACGGTATGGTTTCTAATCTTATTCCCAAGATTCTTTATGGAGAAAATCATCCCTATGCAAAACCTTTCAGTGGGAACGGAACCAGAGAGTCAATACAATGGATGAGTCGTGAGGACTTGATGAATTATAAACAACGTTTTATTGCTCCTAGTAATGCAAGTTTGATTGTGGTTGGTAACACTACATTAGATGAAGTAGTGCCAATGCTTGAGTCACAGTTTGGAAAATTAGCAGAAAACAAGATGCTCAAGGGTGTTCAACTCGATTATGAAGTTGTGAATCAGCCAGACATTAGAAGAGTTTATCTCGTAGATAAGCCAGGTGCGGTTCAGTCTTTAATAGTCGCAGGTCAGTTAATGCCTGCCATAGGATCATCTGATGAAATTGATATAGACCTTATGAATNGAGTAATAGGAGGCAGTTTCACCTCAAGATTAAACATGAATCTTAGGGAAGATAAGAGTTGGTCGTATGGNGTTAGAGCAAGACTCTCTCAATATAAGGGACCAAGACCTATGCTTGTTTATGCACCTGTTCAAACTGATAAAACAATTCCTTCAATTCAAGAAATTATTCGCGAATATGATGAATACCTTTCTTCAAATCCAGCTAAGGATGAAGAACTTGAAGCGATTGTTAAAGATTTATCTTTGGGTCTAATTGGTGATTATGAAACATTTGGTGCACTCATGTCTGGTTTATCAGGAATCGTTTCTCAAGGACGTGATGATAATTATATAGATACCTTACCAACTAAATATAGATCAATGACTATCGATGACATCAATAGTGCTGCCAAAAGATATCTAGATCCTAGTNTATGGACTTGGGTAATAATTGGTGATCTATCTAAAATAGAAGAGGGCATTGAAGAATTAAATTTAGGTAAAATAGAAGTTATAACATTGGATTGAAACAAGGTTTTTGAATATACTTCTCACCTAATATCTTGATTAGCTCAGATTTTCTTAGGTCCCCATCGTCTAGAGGCCTAGGACACCGCCCTTTCACGGCGGCAACAGGGGTTCGAATCCCCTTGGGGACGCCAGAATTTTCTGAAAGCCATATAAATAAAGGCTTTCAGAAGAAATTGTGAGACAAAGGTAGTAGAAAAGTAGTGAATTTAGGTAGTAAAAAACTCTTCTATTTTTTTATTAAGCTGCCTTTCAAGACCAACATATAAAACCTGAACAACAAAATAACAAAACCTCATTTCTAATTCTGAGTATCTATATATAGCATTTATACCTGCCAGTAAGTTTCCTTGCCTATTTCAGGGTTATCAGGAATGGCTCTGACCAAGATTAATGAAGCCCCTGCAATACAAGCTCCTATTAAAAATACAGCGCCATAATTTTGCACCCAAATTAACCCCAGAAGAGCTGGCAAAACAACTGCAGCTATGTGGTTGATAGTAAAACTAATTCCTGCGGTAGATGCAATATCAGCAGGATCAGCTATCTTCTGAAAGTAGGTATTGATAGCCAAGGATATCGAGAAAAAAATATTATCTAAAATGTATAGCGTTAGAGCTATATTTACATTATCTACAACTGCATAGCTAAGAAATATAATAATCAAAGCTATATATTCCAGAGTTAGTGCTTTTCTTTCCCCTATCTTCTCAATGAGAATTCCCAGTTTAGGGGCAACCCAAATGGTGACACCTGCATTGACTAGAAATAACAAAACCATCTTTTCTAAAGAAAAACCAAATTTTTGGACAAGCAAAAATCCAGCGAAAACCATGAAAATTTGTCTTCTAGCACCGGCTAAGAATGTTAATGCATAGTAAAGCCAGTAGCGTTTGCGAAATACCAGGTCCTTGCGTTGTTCAACTTTTTCACTAAATTCTGGAAAAGAAAACAGACAGAAGATACCTATTATTACAGTGAGTGAACCAGCTACAGCGTAGAGCCATAGATAAGTTGGCTTAAAGATAAACACAACGATATATAGGATGGAAAGGATTACCAATGTAGAAGCGGCGTGAACACTTAAAATTTTACCAAGCACACGAGGTGCTTCTTCCTTGGTTAACCATTGCAAACTTAAAGAGATTCGTAATGTTTCTAAATAGTGGAAGCCAATGGACATGATTACAGTTGTAATGTAAAGACCTAGAATTGAAGGGAAAAAGCCAGTCAGTGCAGTACCAATTCCAAGTAAGATTAAGCTGACAATTGCAAAATTTTGTTGCCGGATAATGAGCAATAAGAACACGACGGTAAATGCTAAGAACCCAGGTACTTCTCGTAAGCTTTGTAGTATGCCAATCTCTTTGCCACCGAAACTTGCTATCTCTATTGCAAAATTATTCAAGAGAGCTTGCCAAACTGAAAAAGCTATAGGGGAGCCTATTGCTAACACAAAAAGGAAGGTCTTTCTATTACTTGGTATTGAAAACATTAGTTATTATATTTGATGGAGTTATCAACCTATTTGTGCCAATTTCCTCCGTTCCTGTGGCTGAACATTTTATCGAAAAAAATGAAAGTAAACCTCATTTCTAATTCTTTAGGGGGTATCCCAAGTTAGTAACCTGAGGCTTGACCATCTTTTCTACTTTCTGAAGCTCCAAAGTAAAGGCCGTTCTTTTGCATAATCGCTTGATAGCCACCAAAACCACCTATTTCATCATGAATTTTGTGCCCAAGAGTCTCAAGACCATTTCTAGTTTTTTGTGAAAAACCTGATTCCAAACTTAAATATCCACCCTTGGTCATTATTTCTCCTGTGGGTTGTGATGAACCACTATGCCTTATTCTGGGGGCATCTCCGGCCTCTTGAAGATTCATTCCAAAATCAATGAGATTGATGATGATTTGAGCATGCCCTTGAGGTTGCATGGCACCACCCATTACACCAAAACTAATAAAAGGATCTCCATCATGAGTGACAAACGCAGGTATGATGGTGTGGAACGGTCTTTTCCCGCCTATCAGAGAATTATTGTGCTCTGGATCAAGACTAAACATCATTCCTCGATCATGAAGCATGAACCCAACATTATTAGGAACCATACCAGATCCCATACCCCAATAGTTGCTTTGAATCAGCGAAACCATATTTCCATCTTTATCAGCAACAGTTAAATAGATGGTGTCACCGTTTTCTAGATTTCCTGCCTCAAAAGAATCAGCTGCTTGTTTAAAATTAATTAACTTTGATCTTTCACGGGCATATTGTTTAGAAATCAGTCGTTCTAGGGGAATTTCAGCAAATTCTGGATCAGCATAGAATTTAGCTCGATCTTCAAACGCAAGCTTCTTCGCTTCAGTGAATAAATGAATATATTCTGTTGAATCTAAATTCATGCTACTAATGTCAAAATTCTCAAGAATATTCAAAATTTGTAGAGCAGCAATGCCTTGACCATTTGGCGGTAATTCCCAAACATCAAAACCTCTGTAGTTGGTAGAGACGGGTTCAACCCATTCAGGTGCATAATTGATCAAATCACTCATTTGCATTGCACCGCCTTGTTTTTTTAGTGACTTTACAATTTCTTCTGCAATCTCACCTTTGTAAAAGGATTCTCCATACGAGTTTGCAATAGATTGATATGTATTTGCTAAATGAGGATTTCTAAAGATATCGCCTTTTCCTGGAATTTTTCCATTTGGCATCCAAACAGATTTAAAATTAGGGAAAGTATGAAAATTCTCTACAGAACCTTCCAGATAGTAAGCTATTAATTCCGTCACTGGAAACCCATTAACAGCATAGTAAATTGCACTTTCAAAAAGTGAATGAAACTCTTTTTTACCAAATTTTTTGTGCATAGCAGACCAGCCTGCTACGGCTCCAGGAACAGTTACAGGATGTGGGCCATATCTGGGTATTTGGGTTATTCCTTTGNTCTTCATAAATTCAATTGAAGAGTTTCTTGGTGANGGTCCTGAAGCATTCAAGCCATAAAGTTGTTTCGTCTTTGCATCCCAAATAATGGCAAATAAATCTCCTCCTACACCACAACCAGTAGGCTCAACCAGCCCTAATAATGCGTTAGCTGCTATGGCTGCATCAATTGCATTTCCTCCATCTTTAAGGATATCGATTGCTGCTTGAGTTGCTAAAGGGTGACTTGTAGCCACCATGCCATGTTGTCCGATGACTTCTGATCTGCTTGCAAAAGGAAGGCCTGTTATTCTGTCAAATCCCTGGGCTGTCGTGGTTAAAAAAAGGCTAAATATCAATAAGTATTTCATAGGCTATCGAGTCCTTCTTCCCCTTGACTTCTTATCTTGTAATATACATTGAAGATATAAATTGCCATCGTTTCTTTTTCTAACAATAATCTCAGACTTAAATTGACAGTATTGTCCTATAGTTTGTTCAAGATTCCATTCGTCTAAACTATTGCCGTTGGTAACAACCCATAACAAATCTCCTGTATTACAATTCTCATTTATTGCTACTTTAATGTCATGGAAATTGTCCCCATTTACCCAACAATATTTATCATTATTATCTGAGTCTATATTTACTTTGTAGTCAACATCGCAAGCCATGAGCAAAGGCAGTAGTGTTGATATGAGGGTAAGTTTTTTCATTAGACAAATTTTAATTGAATTTAGTTTTAAATCTAGAAAAAACAAATCTGAATAATCTAAATAGCAAGGTAACATAGCATCTGATAATCTTATAAATAAAAAAAATGATGAATATTATTGAAGTTAAAGATCTTCTGAAAACGTACCCTCTACCAGGAAATAAAAAAGGAACATTTAATGCTGTTGATGGAATTACTTTTAACATAAAAGTCGGTGAGATATATGGAATTCTTGGACCAAATGGAGCAGGTAAAACCACAACACTAGAAATGCTTGAAGGCCTTAACGATATTGATGGTGGTTCTGCTTTAATCAATGGATTAGATGTAAGTAGTAATGTCTTTAAGGTAAAAGAAATTATTGGCGTTCAACTCCAAGCTAACGAATACTTTGACAAACTTGATCTAACGGAACTCCTAATTCTTTTTGGCAAACTTTATTATGAAGAAATTGATTCCGAAGATTTATTAAAAAAAGTAGACCTTTTAGATAAATCAAATGCCAAACCTGAAGAGCTGTCTGGTGGGCAAAAACAACGATTTTCAATTGCGTGCGCTCTTGTTAACAACCCTAAGATTCTATTTTTAGATGAACCCACTACGGGTTTAGACCCTCAAGCAAAACATAATCTGTGGAACCTAGTAAAGGAACTTAATGCAGCAGGTATGACCATAGTACTAACCACTCATAATATGGAGGAAGCAGAATACTTATGTAACCGCATCGCAATTATGGATCTAGGAAAATTAATTGCCGAGGACACCCCACAAGGACTAATTCAGAAATATGCACCAGAACCGCAGCAATTGGCTTCACAAGGAAACATAGAAGATGTATTTCTTGCTCTTACGGGACACACACTTAGGGATTGAAATGTTTACAAGTATGCAACTCCATTTGGCAAAAGTATTTCTAAAGATTTTCTTTAGAGATCGTCAATCAATTATGTTTAATCTTTTCTTTCCACTGGTCTTTATCGGAGCTTTTCTATTCACAGGAGGAGAGCCAGATTCAATAAAGTTAGGTCTAGTGAATAATTCTACCAATNCCATATCTAAAAATTTCTCTGAACTAGTTAAAAGTGATCGACTTTTTGAAGTTACAGAAGGAGAAGAGTCTGATCTTAAANAACAATTATTATTGGGTGATCAAACAGCCATTATTGTTATACCTGAAAACTTTGATTATTTAGAGAAAACAAGTGAATTAAGACTCTTATTGGATGCTTCACAAGTAAGACAATTAGGAACAATTAAAGAAGCCATTAACACAAGTCTGCTTGCTATCGAGCGAGAGCTAAGAAATTCTGAGCCTATGTTTAGTCTTGAGATCGAAGATGTTAAAGCAAGATCTCAACGCTATATTGATTTCTTACTTCCAGGACTATTGGCTTTCATGCTGATGAATCTAAGTATTGCTGGTAGCGGTTTCAATATAGTTGAATACAGACGTCGAGGAATTTTAAAAAGACTTTTTGTAACTCCGATTCAACCAAAAGACTTTATTATTTCAATTGTTCTAGCGCGAACGTTAATTGTCCTAATACAAATCTCAGTTGTTCTTGGTCTTGCGATAGCTCTTTTAGATATAAAAATAATGGGAAGCTTCTTCTCACTCTATGGCATGATCATACTCGGTACTTTTATTTTCCTTTGTCTAGGATTTTCTTTGGGAAGTATCGCAAAAACTCAAGAAGCTGTTAGACCTATAGTTACTTCATTTACTTTTCCTCAATTAATATTATCAGGTGTTTTCTTCCCAATTAGCTCAATGCCTGAAATTATACAACCACTTGCTCAAGCTCTTCCTTTAAGTGTTATCGCTACTGGTCTTCGAGATATAGCTAATGATGGAGCTTCTTTGCTAATGTTCAATGCAACAACTCTTGGTGTCATTATATGGATAATATTAAGTTTTTTTACTGTAACGAAGTTTTTTGTTTGGAAAGAGATAGCCAGATAAAATAATTTACCGGCATGTTTTGGTATTATGTGCATGCATATTTTAGATTAAAAAAAAGGAAACATAATGGAAAGAGTTCTAGTTACAGGGGCAACGGGCTTTATAGCTCTGCATTGTATACAGCAACTTCTNGATAAGGGCTATCAGGTNAGAGGCACACTTAGAAGTAAAAATAGAAAAAATGAGGTAAGAGAAGCTATGCAAAAGCATTCTTCNAATCCTGAAAATCTTGAACTAGTAATGACTGACTTATTAATTGATGATGGATGGGAAGAGGCTGTCAAAGATTGTAAGTATGTTTTGCATGTGGCTTCCCCTTTTATATTGGAAGCACCAGATCATGAAGATGATCTAATAAAACCAGCTGTTGAGGGAACTCTCAGAGTCCTTAAAGCCTGTAAAGCAAATCAAGTAAAGAAAGTTGTCCTGACATCCTCTTTTGCTGCTATTGGGTATGGCAATGAACAAAAAATATATGATGAGACTGATTGGTCTAATGCAGAGTCAACCATAGGTGCTTATGCTAAAAGCAAAACACTAGCTGAGAAGACTGCATGGAATTATGTAGAGGCATTATCTGATGAGGAAAAATTTGATCTGACTGTAATTAATCCTGTGGCAGTTACTGGTCCAATGCTATCAGATGATATTGGAACTTCTAACACACTTCTGGTTCAACTTCTTAATGGGTCAATGCCAGCATGCCCAAAAATTCATATAGGTTTTGTTGATGTCAGAGATGTGGCAAAAGCCCATATTTTTTCTATGACTTCTGAAACAACTAATGATCAGAGAATTATTTTAAGTGATAAAGAACTGTTCTTTGCTGAAATGGGCAAGGTACTGAAAAGTGCTGGCTTTGAAAAATCTCCAACCAAGGAACTCCCCGATTTTTTAGTCAAAATATTGGCCCTTTTTATAAAAGAACTGGGTGGACTTACAAGATCCTTGGGACGAGTGGTTTATAGTAATAAAGATAAAGCTAAAGGCATATTTGATTGGCAATACATTTCTGCTGAAGAATCAGCTATAGAAGCTGCAAAACAACTTCAATCGATGGACCTTATCTCTTAACATGAGAAAAATAATAATAATTCTTTTAATGACTTGCTTTGTGGGTACGCTTTCTGCTCAAGGAAATAATGGAAGGGGCAAATGCATGCAACCATTTGGTATATCCTTTTACTTGATTGAAGGAGGCTATGAGGATCAGTGGTTAGATTTATATATGCAATGGCACTATCCATTAATGCAATATGCTCTAGACAATGGCACTCTGCTCGAACATAAGCTTTTTGTTCCAGATGGACATAGCATTGAACCAGAATGGACCTTTGCAATTTCTTTTTTATTTCCTGAAAAACAGAATTCAGCACCAGCTCCTCTGGATAGAGCAGAATTGATAACTAAACTATTTGGTGATCAGTTAGATGATTATGTAGCGGCTGAGAAACGAAGATGGCAGCTAACAATTAAACATTGGGATACTGATTTTATTGAGCTAGATAAGTCAGAAAAACCCTTATCAGTATATAGACCCTCTCCAGGTGGATGTGATAACTAAAGAGATTTAGAAAAGGTTATGGAAAAGAGAATATCTGTTGCACCAATGATGGGTCAAACTGACAGACATTTTAGATATATGATTTCTTTGTTAGCCAATGATGTCAGATTATATACCCCCATGATCCATGCTGATGCTATTGTTTATTCTGATAAAAACTTTATAAAAAATGAAAATCACAATCAGAAAGCAGTGGGTATTCAGATTGCTGGAAGTGATCCTGATATTGTGACCTCTGCAGCAAAAATCATTGAACAACACAATTATAATGAAATTAATCTCAATGTGGGTTGTCCAAGCGCAAGAGTTCAGAATTGTTCTGTGGGGGCAACACTCATGAAGGAACCTCAAAGAGTAGCAAAAATAATTGAAAGACTTAAAAAAACAACCAATCTGCCGGTTTCAATCAAAACTCGAATAGGAGTTGATCATGAGGACTCTTATCAATTTCTTTATGATTTTGTTAAGCAGACATCTTCAGCAGGTTGTGAGCATTTTATCGTGCATGCCAGAAAAGCTATATTAAAGGGTCTTAATCCTAAAGAAAATAGATCAATTCCCCCATTGAATTATGAGCGAGTCGAACAACTTAAAAATGATTTTAGTGACTTAAGGATTGATATAAATGGTGAGGTTAATTCAATAGAGAAGATAAAAAATCATCTCAAAATGTTTGACGGAGTAATGATTGGGAGAGAAGCTTGTAAAAACCCATTTTTTCTAGCTGAAGTTCAAGACTCATTTTTCAAAAATAACTCCGATCGGTTAAAGCTAAATAAACTAGATTTTATCGAGCAAATGATTGAGTACATAAAAAATGAAGTGAAGCAGGGAGTAAGCGCACACCTTATTACCCGTCATATGACTCAATTGTTAAAAGGGACTCCTGGGGCAAAGCAATGGAGAAACCTTATTGGTAGTGATAAATCTCACAAGAAAGATACTGATACACTACTGTTCGAGCTTTCTGATTTCCTAAGTACTAGAACAGAGATATTAGTCTGATGAATTTTTTAAAGCCCTAACAACTTTACTGTGCTCTTCGATGAGCATTTCTGGCATACGATCACCGTATTCTGAGAAATAGTCTTTAATGCTGTCCATTTCTTGAAGCCATTGATTTTGATCAATATTAAACAAATCAGTCATTGACTCATCAGTTATTTCCAGTCCTTTAGTGTCAATATCATCTAGGTTTGGTAAGAAGCCTATCGGTGTTTCTAGAGCTTCTATCTTGTTTTGACATCTCTTTATAATCCATTCAAGCACTCTTAAGTTGTCACCGAAGCCTGGCCAAATAAAACCTTTCTCATTTTTTCTAAACCAGTTCACATGAAAGATTTTTGGCAATCTTTCAGATTGTTCTGAAAAACTAAGCCAATGAGACCAGTAATCTGCAAAGTTATACCCGCAGAAAGGCTTCATTGCCATAGGATCTCTTCTCACTATCCCAACTTCACCTGTTGCTGCTGCAGTGGTTTCAGAGCCGACACTGGCACCTACTAGAACACCATGTTTCCAGTCTTTTGATTCATATACCAATGGTGCTAGCTCACTTCTTCTGCCACCAAAAACAATCGCACAGATTGGAACACCACTTGGTGAATCAGCAAGATTAGAATATTTAGGGTTATTCTTTGCTGAAACTGTAAATCTAGAGTTAGGATGAGCAAATACCCCTTGATCAGCGCTTATTTCTTCACCTTTCCAATCTATAGTGGGGTTTCCATCTTTTTTTCCTTCCCACCATGGTTCGTTATTGTCAGTGAGTCCTACGTTAGTGAATATGGCATTGGATTGAATGGCTTTGTATGCGTTTTCATTGTCGTCTTCATTAGTACCAGGCACAACTCCAAAATATCCTGCTTCGGGATTAATGGCCCAGATTTGTCCAGACTCATCCATATGTAACCATGCAATATCATCACCAATTGTTCTTACATTCCACCCTTCATAACCCACTGGTGGTATCAGCATTGCTAAGTTAGTTTTTCCACAAGCTGATGGGAAGGCAGCTGCTACATAGAACTTTTCACCAACTGGGTTTTCAATTTCAACAATAAGCATGTGTTCAGCTAACCAATTTTCTTTTAAGGCTTGCCAACTGGCTATTCTTAGAGCATGACATTTTTTCCCGAGAAGGGCATTACCACCATAACCTGAACCAATGCTTCTGATTGTTCCTTCTTCTGGGAAGTGCATAATAAAGCGTTTATCAGGGTCTAGTTCACCAATTGAATGAATGCCTTTAACAAATTTATTTTCTCTCTCAATTCGCTCAAGAGCCGGTTGCCCCATTCTTGTCATAAGAAACATATTAGCAACAACATAAGGGCTATCAGTGATTTCAACCCCACATCTTGAAAACCTTGAGTCGATGGGTCCCATACAATAAGGAATCACATACATCGTGCGATTCGTCATACAATTCTCAAATAGATCATCAAGTTTAGTATGAGCTTCCTGTGGGTCCATCCAGTTATTATTTGGCCCCGCATCACTTTTATTATTTGTACAAATAAAGGTTAGATGTTCGACTCTTGCAACATCAGTTTGATCAGATCTATGAAGGAAGCAGTTAGGAAAACTTTCCTCATTTAACTTCATTAAATCACCAGTATCCAGCATTTCGCTTATGAAGTTTTCATATTCATCCTGACTACCATTGCACCAATAAATAGAGTCAGGATTGGTTAAATTAGCAACCTCATTTACCCAATTTTCTAATTCTTGATTCTGTGTACTCATTTGCCTAAAACATATCTATTTTTTATAGTGGATAGTTATTATATCTATGTTTAATCTTGCGTCATTACTTTATTCTTTTATGATGTTTTTGATTCTTAGGTCAAAATATGAATAAATCTTTAGCTATAGACACTTCAACTACTCACTTTACAATCGCTTGTGAAAACAACGGAGTATTTATTGAGTATTCGATGGATAATTGTCTAGATCATGCAAAAGATTTATTCATTAATATCAATAATATATTGCGGAAAGCTGCATTGGATATTAAAAGTTTGGATTTTATTACTGTTGGTATTGGTCCTGGACGTTTTTCAGGTCTTAGAGTAGCTGTAAGTGCTGTCCAAGCGATAGCTTATACTCATAATATTAAGGTAATTACTCAGTCTAGTTTATGCAGTATTGCTGCAGTTGCGATAAATCAATTCACCCTTGAAAAAATCGCAGTCGCCATGGATGCAGGTAATAATAAAATCTTTTTTGGTTGTTATCATCAAGATGAGGAAAATATTATTAAACCGATTATTAAGGACAGTGTGATAGAGATAAAAGAATTTGAATTTAATCAGACAGATTTTTACGGAGCAGGAAATGCTTGGACTAAGCATAGTGATCATCTGCAAAATGGTAAGATAATTGTATTAGATGAAGCTGATACTGTTTACCCGGATGCCAAAACAATGATTACCTATGCAAAAAATAGATTTCTAGCCAAAGAACATACAGAACCATTTGATATTCAACCTAATTATTTAATTGATAAGGTCACCAATTGATTGACTACTTTTTAAAATTATCTAAAAAAATGAAGTATTTTATTGGCTTCCTATTTTGTTGTGCTCTTATGACCTATGCTCTTTATGCACAATATGTACTTAATCTTGAACCTTGCCCATTGTGCATATTTCAAAGGTTAGCTGTAATTGCAATGGGTATTATTTTTTTACTCTGTTCAATTATTGACCCTAAGAGTAAGATTCCCAAATTACTCGCAAGCTTCTCTTTTACTGCCGCTGCCTCAATAGGAATAGCAGTAGCATCAAGACATGTTTGGTTACAAAATCTTCCTAGTGATCAAGTACCTGGATGTGGACCTGGTTTAGATTTTATGCTCTCAACTTTTCCATTAGCTGAGGTTCTAGAAATGGTTTTTAGTGGCTCTGGAGAATGTGCAAATGTTGATTGGTCATTTTTATCTTTGAGTATGCCATCATGGGTCATTATTAGTTTTTTTGTAATGCTTATCTATGCTATATGGATAAATTATAGAGGATAAACTTTTCCATCTTGAGCTACCTTGATTGGTCTTGGTTCGTCTGCGTGAAAGTATTTCCCAGTATCAGGGTTTTTTCTTTTGTATTCGTTTAATAATGTAATCGTCATTTAGAAAGATATTTTTTTATCAATTTCTCCCTACTAACTTCCATAGCATCAAATAGTTTCATTTGGCGCTAAAGTAAGTACTTCATATCCATTATTTGTAACTAAGATAGTATGTTCCCATTGAGCAGATAGTGAATGGTCCTTAGTTACAACTGTCCATTCATCAGAAAGGAGTCTAACAGCAGCTTTCCCACTGTTTATCATGGGTTCTATGGTAAAGGTCATTCCTTCTTTTAATTCAATACCTGTTCCGGGTGTTCCATAGTGAAGTATTTGTGGTTCATCATGATAAATTTCTCCAATACCATGACCACAATATTCTTTAACTACTGAAAAATAATTTTTCTCAGCGTGATTCTGAATCGCATGACCAATGTCACCCAATCTATTGCCTGGCTTTACTACCCTGATTCCATTGCAAAGACATTCATAAGCAACTTCAGCAATTCTTTCACCTTGTTTTGTAGTTTTACCTACAAGATACATTCGACTCGTATCACCATGAAAATCATCCTTGATAACAGTTACATCAATATTGATAATATCCCCATGCTTTAATCTTTTTTCATTAGGTATCCCATGACAAACAACATGATTTACAGATGTACATATTGTTGCTGGAAAACCTCTATAACCAAGATTAGCTGGGATAGTGTTTTGGTTATTTACTATATAGTTATGGCAAATCTTATCTAATTCTTTTGTAGTCACACCAGGCTTTACGTGTTCGTCTATCATAGTGAGAATTTCTGAAGCCAGATGACCTGCAGTCCTCATTTTTTCCTGTTCAATGTTATTTTTTATATTAATAGCCATTCAATTTTCTTTTATTTTCTACCTTTTTATTGTTGCAGAGTGATTATTATGTTATAAATCTTCGGCAATTTTGCATAAAAATCGAACATAAATCGACACATACAATGGGTGCTTATGATAAATCTAAGTTTTGTATGGGGTTTATGGGAGTTTAACCCAATAAAGGATAGAAGATGAAAAAAATATCAATGCGTCAAATGCTTGAAGCTGGCGCTCACTTTGGACATAAAACAAAGTATTGGAACCCTAAAATGGAACCGTATATATACGGAGAAAGGAATGGGATTCATATTATCAATCTAGAAACAACCCTTCCCCAGCTAGAAGAAGCTTGTAACTATATAAAACGATTGGCTTCAGAGTCTGCAACTATATTGTTTGTAGGAACTAAACAATCAATTAAAGATGAAATAAAAAGAGCCGGTACAGAATGTTCCATGCCTTATGTTTCTAACAGATGGTTGGGTGGCACTTTAACGAATAATGCCACAATTTCTAAATCAATTAAAAAAATGGATGATCTAGAAGAATCTTTAAAAGAAGAGAACATATCTGGATTAACAAAAAAAGAGGTCTTAACACTTACTAGGTCCTATCAAAAATTAGATAAGGGATTAGGCGGTATTAGAGAGATGAAGAAGCTTCCAGACGTACTTTTTATAATAGATGTAAATTATGAGAAAAATGCTGTTAAAGAGGCATTAGTCCTGGGTATTCCTATCGTTGCTATTGTTGATACAAATTCATCTCCTGAAGGAATTAATCATGTAATTGCATCAAATGATGACTCAAGATCAACTGCTAGATTTATTATGTCATTAATTATTGAAGCGTATTCGCTAGGTAAAAAGACCATTCCTATATTGGAAGAAATTGATGATGAATTCGTTGAAGTTGACAGTGAAGGTAAAATATCACCAACAAAGATAAGGCGTAAGAAAAAAATAATAATAGATAAGAAGCAAGTGATTTCTCCAGCTAAGGAAGAACCTAAAGTTGAAGCTGAAGCTGAAGCAGAAGAACCTAAAGTTGAAGTTGAAGCTGAAGCAGAAGAACCTAAAGTTGAAGTTGAAGCTGAAGCAGAAGAACCTAAAGTTGAAGCTGAAGCAGAAGAACCTAAAGTTGAAGCTGAAGCAGAAGAACCTAAAGTTGAAGCTGAAGCAGAAGAGA
>JGI26063J44948_1000021_pt1 | contig 31770 bp, 34 predicted proteins | sample MarorgKNORR_S2LV_4_FD_44948 | JGI IMG/M metagenome (IMG submission 44948) | reverse complement strand
TTGTCTCGCCAAGACAGGCAGGCCCATGTCGAGGCTGGACCCCACATCTCGCTGTTGTAGCCCCAATCCGTTGGAATAGACAGGGACGAGTTGTTGTACATCACCGCACCAAGAGATCGGATGCCGCCAGACGTGTCGGACGAGTTCTGCCCGAGAGAGGTGGCCCTGGGTCCTTCGGTACCGCTGCCACCCATTGCGTAGCCGTCTTCGCAGTTCTTGAGTGAAGCGGCGTAAGACATCTGCCCGCTGAGAGCGTAAAGGGTCTCGAGAACTGTGATGTTGGCCTGCTCGAGCATCGGCTTGATCCCCGCGAAGGTCAGGCCGCTGGTCAGGTTGCCGCCGTAGAACACGGCGCACATATCCTCCCACTCGGAGGTCATGGAGCCTGAGGAGTCGATCAGACCAACGTACTCAACAATCGAACCACGGGTATCTTCCCAGACGATGATGACGGTGTTGTTGGCACCCATACTCACCGCTGGGTTTCCTCGGTACCCCAGAGCCGGGGTCACGAGGGTTGCGTTGATGAGGACCTGGAAGCCGTTGTTGGAGTCCTGTGCTAGCATCATGTAGTAGACCAGTGGACTGTTGAAGTACAGTCCCTGAGGGTCGTATGAATCGACCCAGACAATGTGGACAGCGTCGTAGGAATCGACCGCTATATCTGGCTCGGAACGGGTGCCTGAGCCGCTGGCGACCGAATAAGGCGAGACCACAGTCATGTTGCTGAGGTCGCCGGCCGAGCCGTCTTGATCATCTGCGGATGGGTCGAGCAATGTGTAGAGGATCTCGATGTCGGTGACCTCCCAGACGATGTGAGCACGACCGGCCGAATCGACGACGAGCGCGGGGCTCGAGAGAGATGTCGAATTGTTGTCTCCGACCTGGGTGGTCGAGATTAGAATCGTGTCGATGCCGGTCGAGATCTGAATGAGCGCGTATTGAAGCAGAGGCGTGCTCGAGTTCTCGATCCAGACGAGGTGAATCTTGTTGGAATCATCNAGAACCCCCATCACATCGATTGGATTGTTNGCGTTGAGATTGGNCAGAAGCGTCTGAGCGTCACTCTCCTCAATNGTGCCATTCGCGGTATGGAACCTGACGGATTCATCCTCCAGAACAGCTGATTGGCTGAGTAGTGAAGGGACTGCGACCGAGGCCAACATCAGCATGGCCAAGGCTATTGCGAGTTGGGGACGATCGAGATTTCCTCGCAGCGATATCTGCATGTTCAGGTTGTTACTTCGGAGGTTGGCGCTTCGGACCATGCTGGTGCAAAGCCTTGCTCAGCCATAGAGGGGGAGCCGGACAGGTCCGAAATCCGGCGTTTTCAGTCTCTTTCCAGCCGCATTCAAGAAAATTTCTCCNACCTTATTCTGCCACAATGTTCACTGAGTTCACAAAGATNAATCCAGTGGCTATCTCACTNCTCTTCTACCGAAGGATGAATTCCCTCTGTGATCGTTGTGTGCTCTGTGAGAGGCACATTTTNGTTCAAGCTTTATTTTTGCGCCTGATGTATTCGGTGTAGTTCCCGGGCCAGATCCACATGCTGCCATCACCAGGTAATTCCCATATCGTGTCACAGATCTTGTCGAGGAACCATCGGTCGTGAGAGACTGTGATGATGCTGCCTTCGTAATCCTGCAATGCCTCCTCCAAAGCCTCCTTGGCATCGGTGTCTAGGTGATTCGTTGGTTCGTCGAGAAGCAGGAGATTATTTTCTTCGAGCAGGAGTTTGAGCATCGCGACTCGNGCTCGCTCACCTCCACTCAATCTGCTGAGTTTCGTCTCGACCATCTCGCGGGTGAATTGGAAACGGCCGAGCAGGGCGCGGATATCGCCGTAATCCATGCGCGGTTTGAGGGNGCGAACCTGCTCGATTGGCGTCAGTTCGAAATCCAAAGAGCGGTGATCCTGATGGAAGTAGCCGATCTGCACTCCGGGTCTGACATCAACGATTCCGGAGTCGAGTTCGAGTTCACCGTCGATGAGGCGCAATAGCGTGGTTTTGCCAGCGCCGTTGGGCCCGATGATGCCGATTTTCTGGGCTCGGGCCACACTGACTTCGAGGTTTTTCAAAATCGGGCGATTCAAGCCCTCGAAAGTCAGGCTCGCATTGTGGAAATCAAGCACTTCGACGCTGGATTTGTCGGTCGATTCCAGAGTGAAATTGAGTCCTCGACGCTGCTTCGGTTTGAGCGATTTGAGCCATCGAAATTCACTCTCCGCACGCATCAGCATGTGGTGCTTCTGCGATATCGATTTGTCGTATTTATTGGCGCGCTTCATCGACATCATCGCCCCCTTCAGACGCTTGACCTCCTTACCAGTCTTGTCGATTCGGTCGGCAAGCGTCGCCAGAAACAATTCCTTCTGCTGCAGGAATGCCGAGTAATTCCCTGGATATCCCTTCGCATGTGCGTCTTGGATTTCCAGAACGTTATTGCAGACGGTCGAGGAAATATCGGTCGTGGCTGACGATCAACAAGGCTCCCTCGAAAGTGTTGAGGAATTCCTCGAGCCAATCCAGTGTCGCGAGGTCGAGGTGGTTGGTCGGCTCGTCGAGGAAGAAGACCTCGATCTGTGACAAGCCAACGAGTTGTCGGGCGAGAGCGACCTTGGCTCGCTCCCCGCCCGAAAGCGTGCTCAGTTTGGTATCGAGTGAGTGGTGTGCGAGGTCCAGCGCTTTGAGAATCTCTTGGGCGTGGCTGGCGACGTTGGTGCCGCCGCTCTTTGCCATCATCGACTGAAGTTCCTGATATCGAACCATCTCATCTTCCCATACTCCCTCGTAAAACGACGGCTCGGCCATCCTTGCTTCCAGCGAGGCGATCTCATCCTCCAATTCCTGAAATTGCCGACCCCTGCGATTGAGTTCCTCTTCCAGCGTCGCATCCTCTTCGATGTCGCGAATCTGAGTCAAGTATGCGAGTCGTAAACCGGGTGCGAAAGCGATGTCGCCGAGGTCTTGGTCCTGATTCGAAATGGTTCGCAGTAGCGTGGTCTTGCCTGCTCCGTTATGGCCGACCACGCCGATTCGGTCGCCCTCGTCGATTCGTAGATTGATTCCGTCGAGAACCTTGAGCGGACCGAAGGCCCGATGCACGTCCTCGATGCGGATGAGTTCGCGCGCCATGCTCGGGCGGCCTGCCTCGCGTTGAAGTGTCCTTCGCTCAGGATTGTAGGGCTGCGAGGAGGGATTCGTCGAGCCTCTCCCACTCGAAAGCACCGTTTTCCAGAGGTGGCCGGCCGAAGTTGCCGCCCGCGGCAGTCGCCGAATAGAACGGGCGGCGTAGACGTAATTGGCGGATGATGACCGCTGGTCTGAAGTCGAAGACCTCGGCCACCTTACGAGTCAGGTCCGAGTCCGTCATCACCCCAGTTCCGAAGGTCTCGACGCGCAGGCTGACAGGTTCAGCCACGCCGATGACGTAGGCGACTTGGATCTCGCAGCGGCGCGCAAGCCCCGCTGCAACCACATGCTTGGCAGCCCAGCGTGAATAGTAAGACGCGGAGCGGTCGACCTTGGTCGGGTCCTTGCCGCTGAAGGCGCCGCCACCGTGACGAGCCATGCCGCCATAGGTGTCGACGACGATCTTGCGGCCTGTGATTCCAGCATCTGCGTACGGCCCACCTGGGTCAGCGAAGCGACCCGTTCCATTGACTACCAATCTGTAACCATTCATCAGCCAGTTCGAAGGAATTGCATGTTCGACGACTTCGCTCTTGATAACCCCCTGAATGTAGTCCTGCTCGGCACTTTCGTCGCCGCCGAATCGATCCTTCAGCGCATCGTCATGTTGAACCGCCACAACGACAGTGTGAACGTGGCTGGGCTCACCTGCATCGTCGTATTCGACCGTCACCTGACTCTTGCCATCAGGTCGAATCCAAGGAATCTCTCCGCTGGCGACAATCATGTCGAGGCGGCGACAGATACGCTGTGCGAGGGCGGCTGGAAGTGGGAAGAAGCGTCCGGCTAATTCCTCGCTCGCCTCGGTCTCAGTGCAAGCATAACCGAACATCATGCCTTGGTCGCCTGCACCGACATCATCAGCCGAATCACCATCAACACCTTGAGCAATATCGGCAGATTGAGTGGTGATTCGTACATCAACTTCGCAGAGTTCTTCAGAAGTCGCATCCATTCCTATGGAGTGGTCTGTGTAGCCGATGGCCGCAGCGGTGCTACGAGCAATTTCGGCATATTCAGGAGCATTGCCGTTCAGACTGACTTCGCCGGCGAGGACGATGAGAGTCTTGTCAGCCATTCCCTTGACCAGTGTCTCGACGGCCACGCGTGCGTGCGCATCGATTGTCAAGCAGGCGTCGACAATCGCATCTGAGATCGCATCGCAGACCTTGTCTGGGTGGCCCGCGCATACCGATTCGGAAGTGAAGAGCGCTGCCATGCTCCTCCGGTCATTCTCTCCTTCATAGCGTTTGAGAGATCTGAATATCCTCACTGGCTGACAATTCGCCAGACAATCCAAGTGTCCGGCCCAATGCTCGCTCGGTCGGCTGATTGGTTCCCATTCGCTTCACCAATCCAGTACTCCCACTCCCTTGCCTATCCTGTGTCAGCGGAACCCTCCACAGCAACCCACCTTAGCCGAACCAAATGAGTCTGACCGCGATTACAACTCCGCGCAGAACCGCCGTAGCATTGAGAAAGGAAGTCGGTTCGGCCAGCCATGGCAATCGTGATGGAAAAGCAGCAGAGGGTCTTTCCCGAGCAGGTGATTGAGGGAAAGCCAACTCTCTATTCATTCCAGTCCTGCCCCTTCTGCTTCAAGGTCCGCGCACTCCTAGGAAGCCGCGGAATTCCCTTCAGTGAAGTCGAGGTCGAGCCTATGAAAAAGGCTCAACTCGAATGGTCAGAATGGGACGCAGTACCTGTTTTCGTCGACTCGAATGGCAAAGCGATGAACGAGTCGAACGATATTCTGCATTACATCGATGGCAAGCATGGTAACCTCTGGGCACGAGCTGGTGAGGATGCCGAACAGGACCGTTGGATGGAGTTCAGCAACAAGGTTCTGGGCAAGTCGATCGTCGCTGTCATCTACCAATCATTCCGCAGTTCCTTCGGCGCCATGGAATATGTCTCGAAAGTCGACAATTTCACCGCCAAAGAGAAGTTCGTCAACAAGTGGATGGGCGCCTTGGTGATGAAATTCGTCGGCAAGTCGCGCGCAAAGATGTTCGATGAGCCTCCGCGCGAGAACATGAAGACGCAACTCGATTTGATGAGTACTGGATTCAATGGAGATTTCTTCGGCGGCGATTCGCCGAACGGCGCTGACTTCGCCAATTACGGAATCCTCCGCTCGATGCAGGGCTTGAACGGCTTCGACATCGTCGAATCGCACGAGACGGTCTGGGCTTGGTACAACCGCTTGCAGATGTTCTCTGGCGTTTGATCGACCGAAAAAACGGCGCTGTGCACCGCAGTTGGCCGCTTTCAGGAATTGATCTCGACTTGTTCCGGGTGTTCTTTCTCGAGACGAGCCGCGCTCGCCTCGTCTATCCAACCGCGAATCTCGGTTTTGTCCTTGCGAGTCATCACATCGATGACCATCGCCTCTCGGTGAACCCTCGCAATCAGAGCTGCGAGTGGTTCTTCGCCCGAACTAAGGGTCAAGGTCAGCGGTGGTCCGTGCAGCGCTGTGAGGATCGCTGCGCGCAATTCCTCGAGGCCAGCCCCAGTATGCGCGCTGACGATTAGCGGTTTGAGCAGTCCGACCTCTTCGACAGCGCTGACCGCTTTTCGCAAGTCCTCCTCATCGCACAGATCCGCCTTGGTCAGCAGGATGAGAGTCTGTGGTCCGACCTCGTCCTCCATGCGCTCGAAGAGTTCGCGCCGCGAGGTCGCGAGTTTGCGGCGAAGTTCATTCGGTGTATCGGAGGCGTCGACCAGCAGCAGAAGCAGGTCGCAGGTCAGGGCTTCGCGCAGCGTTGAGGAGAATGCATCGAGCAGGTCGGCTGGAATCCTGTCGATGAAACCAATCGTGTCGACCAGGAGGACTCGAGGGCTTTTCTCCATTCTTCCAACGGTCGTTTCGAGGGTCGAGAAGACCTGATCTTGAATCAGCACAGGTTTGCCCGAAAGAGCCGAGAAGAGAAGCGATTTCCCTGCATTCGTATAACCAGAGACTCCAACCGAAAGAGCGCCGGAACGGACTCGTTGACGACGGCGCTCCGCCAATGATCGGCTGAATTTTTTTTGTCGGCGGCGCAGCCTCGCAATCTCGAATTGAGTAGCTTCCATGACGCTGCGCCAGCCGGTGCGTCCACCGGCGCCATAACCCAACCTCTCACCCATTGTTTCGCGGTGCACCAACTCGCGCAAGATGCTTCTATCAGCGTGCAGTCTAGCGATTCTCACCTGCACGCGAGCTTCGACTGAAGCAGCGTGCTGGGTGAACAATTCAAGCAGTAGACGAACCCTGTCCCAGACCTCCATCCCGAGCGCGTCGTCAAGGTTCACAAGTTGTCGAGGCAGGGCGTTGTGGTGTACGAGAATCAGGTCTATTCCATCCCAAGGATGGCCTTCGTTGCGCATCCCCATCTGCTCGGCAATCTCCTCGATTTTCCCCCTTCCAAGGTGCACTCTAGGGGCGGGCTTCCCACGCTGGAAAATGGTCTCAACGATGTTGATTCCAAGGGTTGTCGCGAGGGCTTCAAACTCTGCCGTGTCGGTCTCTCTCGTCAGTAGCAGAGCTCGCCGATTCTGATGACTCGTTTGGGAGCGGCCAGCGTCCAATCCTGCCATGCCCGCGAGCAGCGGCACGTCAGGTGTTGGGTCGCGCTCCACGTTGCGTGGCTGACCGCAGCAGCGATAGCCGTTCGGGTTCTGGCCACTTCGTGAGTGAAGTCGAGACCGAGATTGTCTGGACAGGTGAGTTGCGGCGGGCCGAGATTCTGTTGGCGGCGATATCTCCGGACGATCCGGATACCTTCGATGCGTTGATTGTCGCCAATTCTGATGGCACTGCTGACCTGCGGATCACCGTCAAGGGCGAGAGTCTTGCGAGCGTTCGCGCGACTGTCGATGACCTTCTCGCGTGTCTGGGTGCGGCCGAATCGAGCCTCGATGTTCTTAGCGATTCATGAGCGCTTTCGCGGCTTTGCGGCCGCTGTCGACTGCAGCATCACTCAATGTGTGGCTGGTGATGACGTGGGTTCCTGCGAGAGCGATGCCGTTGTCGATATACATCTCTCCGTTCAGACGCTCTTCGGGCGCGCATGGATGAAGCATGACTGACTTGCTGGAACGACGCATTGCGACCATGTTCCGCCAGCCCGCGCAGCGCGAATCGAGGAAGGTCTTGATCGCGGTGAGGCCTTCCTCGCCATCCTTCGAGAGGCAGACAGCGTGCAGCAACGTACAGGACTCGACCGAGCCTCGCTCGGGCAAACGGTCAGGCATCGCGAGGTCGATGACGAGGACTCCCGATGCTTCGTCGAAATAACCTGAATACGGGCGCATCACTTTACCCAGCAGAGCGGCATCGATAGCTGCGACACGATGTTCGGTGCAGGCATCGAGAGCAGCGGTCGGCAACGAAGCGTTTGCGAGCAATCTGGCAGCGATCACTGGTGAAACTGCCAGAACCACGGCGTCGCACTCAACCTCATTGGCTGCGATCCGAACCGCCCTTACCATCCCGTCTTCATCTAGCAGAATCGACTTGACCTCCTGCTCGATGAGAAATTTCACCCCTAAGTCTCGAGCCGCGAGAATCAAGCGACCGACGAGGCTCGACCAGCCCCCTGTCGGCACGACGAGACGCTCGGGGGCATTCTGACCGACCAGACGCATGCTCGCCAACACCTCGCGTGTACGCGAAGAATCGCAACCGACTGCGAACATCTGCGCCGCCTCGAAACGCTTTCCAAGCACCCGCGGGGCGCGCAATCGCCGCAATAATTGCTGAAACGGGCCGCGCCGCCGCAACAGATGTAATCCAGGATCGAGAATCCAATCCCCAGCATCCTGCAGGCGTACTCTACCACCAAGAATGTCCTTCGATTCAACAAGGAATACGGAGGCTCCCTCGGCCGCCAGTTGGATGGCAGCAGACAATCCTGCGACGCCTCCACCAACCACAACGACGCGCATCTGAATTGAGGTTCGGCGGCGGGTGAATGAGGTTTTATGGGCGAAGGAAGTGAATTAGAGGTGAGAATCAAAGCAAGTCGGACTTCGGACCATTGAAGGCGGGGCAACACCCCCTCAGGCTGTGACCACTCTACCTCACGACCGTTCAGACCTCCTCTGGAAGGGGGGCGAATCGGCTGGGCCGAGTGCCCTTTTCGCCGATTCGATCGACCGTTGGGTGGATGCGATGGTTGCCGACGAGCATGGCGGTGGAGGCGGCACTGACGGGATGCTTCACGCCTCGGTGGTCAGCAAACAATCTGGTGTGATTGCAGGAGTGTGTGGAGTCGACAGGCTCGTCGAGAGACATTTCGCCGATTGCACTCTGAATTGGATGTTTGCTGAGGGGCAAACCGTTGAGGTCGGTGACCGAATTCTACGATTGGAAGGGCCTGCTGAACAGGTTCTGCGTTGCGAGCGGATTCTGCTGAATCTTCTCGGTCGCTTGTCGGGAATCGCCACCTGCACCGCTGGCTGGGTCGGCTCGGCTGGCGGTCTGGGCATCGCCTGCACGCGCAAGACCGAATGGGGTCTGCTCGACAAATGGGCTGTGCATGTCGGGGGCGGGCTGACGCATCGGCTCGACCGTTCTGATGCTCTGATGATAAGGAGAATGACCTCGCTGTTCTGGCTCCTGATGCTGCCGATGAGACCGCGGCTGTGGCGGTGGCTGTGAGCGGCATCGAGATGGCTTCAAACGCGATTTTCACTGTTGTGGAAGTTCGAGATGAGTTTCAAGCGATTGCTGCTGCAGGTGCTTGGGCTGAGATGCAAGTGGCTCGCAGTGGCACGGATAGAATCGTCTTACTGCTCGATAACATGGGGGTGAATGGCTGCGCAGAAGCCCACGAGGCTCTGATTGCTGAGGGGCTTCGGGCATGGTGCATCTTGGAGGGTTCAGGCGGCGTAGTCCGGGCTGAACTCGATGACTGGGTAGCGAGCGGTGTCGACCTGATTTCGACCAGTGCCATCAATCGAGGCGTTGCACCGCTCGACCTTTCAATGAGAATCATTGGCGGTGACTGAGATGGGAGATATTCCACAGAGTCATCCACGACGAGCCTCCCTTCTGGCTCGACAGCGGCTCGTCGATGCTGCGGCTGCGGGCCTTCTGGCTGACTCTGCATTGATCGCCCACGGCCGTGGTGAGGCTTTCGATTATCTGCTCGGCGAGCGCACGAGCGATTCGGCAAGACTCGCGATTCGGGAGGTCGCCGCTCGCCTCCTCGCTGCCGAGAGACCCGTCATTTCGGTGAATGGAAACACCGTGGTTCTCGCCGGAAAAGCAGCCATTCGCATCGCTGCCAGCCTATCCTGCCCAATCGAAGTCAACCTCTACTATCGCACACCCGAGCGCATTGAGAAGCTCCTCACAGACCTCGAAGAAATGCGTGCCGAAGTCGCATCTGAGGCTCCACCAAACGATGGAACACAAGCTCAATGGGCCGATTCCGTGAAGGCGATCCAGATTCTCGGCGCCGAATCAGACGGCCGCATCGAAGGTCTCGAAGGACCCAGGGCTCTGTGCAGCAGAATCGGCATCGAGGCTGCCGACACCGTGCTGGTACCACTCGAGGACGGAGATCGCTGCGAGGCATTGATCGCACTCGGAAAGCAGGTCCTCGTCGTCGACCTCAACCCGCTCTCACGCACCGCACGCAGGGCCACCATCACCATCGTCGACGAGGTCAGCCGCACCCTCGATCTGCTCTCGGTAGCCCTACTGACGAATCCCGAGCCGACCGATTTCGACAATTCCGCAAACCTGCGAGCTGCCCTCCAAGTCATGGCCGAATCGGCCGAGCGCCTGTAATCGCACAGAGTATCAATTGCCCGCAATCTCAAGCGGTCGCGAACTGCTCTCGCAGCATCTTCTCACAGCGATCCGCAATCGCTTCGCCGACATCGCTCGTCGAAGCATCGCCGCCCAGATCGTAAGTCACGCAGCCACCTTCTTCGAAGTGCTGTTGAATCGCGGTCTGGACGATGTCGGCACACACGTCCATGTCATCGTCGTTGTGCCGGTAAGCCAGCGCTTCGAACATCATCTGCACAGATTGCAGAGTCGCTGTCGGATTGACGACATTCATACCTGCATATTTGGGGGCCGAGCCGTGGACTGGCTCGAAAAGCATGTGTTTTGGCCCTAAATTCGCGCTTGCAGCCATTCCCATGCCGCCCTGTAAGACGGAGGCGAGGTCGGTGGCGATGTCCCCGAACATGTTGGGTAGGACGACGACGTCCAACTCCTCTGGATCACGAACCAGCCACATGGTGAAGGCGTCGATGTAAGCGCGATTCGTCTCGAGATCGGGATTCGCTTCGGCGATTTCATCGAAAATCTTCCTGAACAATCTGCATCCGCGCGTCACGTTCGACTTGTCGACGCAGGTCACTGACTGCGGAATACCGAGCTTCCTCTCTCGATGTCGCGCGAAGTTGAAAGCGAACTTGATGACGCGCTCGCTGCCCTTGCGTGAAATCGGCCTCGGATCCCATGCGACCTCCCTCGATGCCGGGAAACTCATCGATGACTATTCGCTCATCCTTGCCGCCAGTCGCCTTCTGCTCCATCCTTCGAAGCAGTGAGTGGTAGAGGCCTTCGGTGTTTTCGCGAATCATCACCAGATCGACCAGATCGGGCTCCCAAACCTGCTTGTGAACCCCGTGAACCTTGTGCATTACACCCGGATAGAGCTTCACTGGGCGCACATTGGCGTAGAGTTTCAGTCCTGAACGCAGGCCGAGGATGGTCTGGCCCCCTGCTAGGTCTCCATTGGGGAGGTGCGCCTGGCCAGCCGATGGCTCCGAGAAGAATGGCATCAGAATCATCTCGACAATGCTTGTATGAGCCCTCCGGCCATTCCTCGCCGGTTTCCAAGTAATACTGGCCACCACATGGAATCTCTGTGATGTCGAATGAGATGGGGCTGTGCTCCTCGAAGACTGCGATGAGTCGCCTCGCTTCGGCGATGACTTCGCGACCGACGCCGTCGCCGGGCAGTATGGTGAGTCGGTAGGCAGCCATTGAGTCACGGCACCTGTTCATCATTCATCAATCAAACCCTGAACTGCCCTTCGACCTCTATTCGTGCGATACTTCATAGACGGTCACCGTGAACCCTTACGATATGGACCGTTCAGGTGAGGATGGCAGCGAATCACCTCGCATCGATGTGAAGACGCTGCCCGACTCCGTATCTCGTCTCTGGGAGACGATGCTGCGGCTCGACCCTTCATGGGATCTTGCCGATTGGTTGGATGAAAGAGCCGGGGAGGAACTCGAATTGGTCGAGGCGCATCTGGGCCGAGAGAGGATGCGCCTTGAACAGCGCCTGCACCGGATCGAGACTCTGGTCAAGCGGCTCAAGAGGCAGCGTGAAGTCGCACAGCGCAGCACTTGGTCCGATCCGCACCAGAAGAACCTCTTCGATGTCTATGACCGCCCGATTGAGGCTGAACCCACGGATGATGCGCTGGAACAAGAGAGTGACGAGCCCGCGGTCTCACTGGGAATCATGGATGGGGGCGACGATCCACTGCTCGCGATTGTCGCCGAACACATTCTCAGCACCATCGAAGTGGCGGCACTCGAGGCTGGCGCTACGGTCCACTTCGAGGACTTAATCGATGGACTGAGCCCTATGGGTATTGAAGAAGAGGAGATCGATGAGGCTTTGATGTTCCTCCTCCAACGCAATGCGATCATCGAAATCAAGCAGGATGTCTTCGGCTTGGACTCTTGATTTCGGCTCTAATGAGAGATTGAAAGCAACCGTTCCCTTCAAAGAAGAGACCCCTGTCGCCCACCTCGTCGGTACCATGGTCAGCGACGCATCGGGATGGTACGCACGGCTGGACAGGTCGTGCGAGAATAGGGTCACTCAACTCGACACTTGGCTTGGCGCATGGGAAGAAGCGATCCTCCACAACATCCCCATCGCTGCGACGATGCCGAACGATTGGCCGACACTGCCCGCAGGTCTGCTCTCCAACCCCGGTGCCGTCCTCGATCACATGCTGGCTCGGTACGATGCTCAGACAGATGGTCGCTCGCCTCGAGGTGCATACGCGACTCCGGCGAAATTCGCTGATGCGATGCTCGCCGATGAGTTGGGCGAGCGTTGTATAGGTGAATCCGTGCCGATGCCGACAACCATCGATCTTGCGGCTCTGCCGCCAGGCTTCCGCGCCTACGCCGCTCAAGTCAACGAGGCGGCGAACATCTCATTCGATGAAACTGAGGACGAAGCGGTTCTCGCAGGTGAGAAAACCGCTTCTGGAATCCCCCTGCCCTTCGCCGATCCAGCAGTCGGCGCAGGCTTGTTTCCAGAGCGGATTTTGAGAATCCACTCCGAGCGAATCGATGGATTGTCACCAGCAAACCGCAAGCAGGACACTCTCCGATTACTCTCCTCGATGCAACTTCTGGACATCTCGCCGGTGGCGGTGCGCTGCACTCGACACCGACTCCTGCTGATTCTGGCGAAGTCGAATCTCGTCGACTTGGAGGGGGAGGGCGATGAACAGCGAATCGGTAGAGCTCAGGCGGAAACCATGCTTGAGTCGGCGGTTCAACACGGTGATGCTCTGCGAGGCGAGTGGCCTTGGCATGAAGAGCCTCGTCTGCTGATCTGCAACCCACCTTGGTTGCGCATCAAGGATCGTTTCCGCGGCCACCCGGAGGGTAGCCGTCTGCGCAAGGAACTGTCTCGCGAATTGCGCAGCGTTACCGAGGTGGATGGCCGACTGCGATTCAGCACCTTGCTCGGCAACGTCAACCTCTACAGACTATTCCTCGAGCGCTCGTTGCAACTCGTTGCCGCAGGTGGNAGAGTACGCATGATCGTACCAGATTCCCTGATGCGTGAGAANAGTTCCATTCCTCTGCGCAAACTCATCGTCGAGCAGAACGGCTGGGACTCTGCCTGGTCCTTCCCTGANAATCAACGTGTCTTCCCTGGCGTCTCTCAAGGTGTCCTCGTGATCGGTGTGACCGTGAATGGCAAGACCTCTGGTCTGACCAGTTATGGCCCTCTTGAAAAAACGGACATCTCGCCAGATTCGGGATTGAATCCACGCGCGCCAGCACTTGAACTCGAGCGCGGACCCTGGGCGGTCTGGACCGACATGACTTGGGCCGTCCCAAGGATGCCTAGGGCTGAACAGGAGAGGCGCAAAGTGCTGAAGGCGATTGGAGAACTCGCCGATCTGCCTCGCCTCTCGGAGGATTGCAACTGGCTGAATCCAGGCGGCGATCCAATTCGAGTTCGCGTCGGCGAGATCGACCAGACCACCTGGTCGGCGGATATCCGAGATTGGAAACCACGCTCTCGCGGCACCCCATTCATCCGAGGAATTCATTTCAATCTCGATAACGGCAATGTCAGTATCAACCATCCCGGTTACAACCCCCGGCTGGGGAAGGAATCGATACAGCGATCTCAGGCTCTCTGGAAGGGGGCAATCGAGCCGAAAGGCATCTCTCGAATCGCTTGCCAAGCCATCGTCAACGCTCAGCAGAGCCGACGACTGCGATGGGTCGTAGTACCGCCAGACTGCGTACTCGGTAATTCCGTAAATTTCCTAGAATTGCCTGTGGCGGTTCTCGACAGTCTGGCTGAACAGCACGGCTCGGTCGATGATGGCTTGTTATGGCTGGCCGAGCATCTCAATTCGGATGCACTCGATCTCTGGTCGAGAGCATGGGCTGCCAACAACAACGTCAACAATTACGAAATCGAGAACCTTCCATTCCCACCACCTCGCAATGTCGTCACGGTTTCGCTTTGAGGTCATTTAGCCGAAAAGTCCGCTACGGACAACGGAAATAAAATTCCGCTGAACGGTATTCGTGATGCGTTTCGACCAAATTGATTATTATAGCAGCAGGCTGTAGGTAGGGCGTGCCGTCGCGTATAGCGTTGCAAATGTGGTGAGAAGTTGGGAATTCATCCGAAAATCGGCATTACCGGCCTGCCCCGCGCTGGTAAGTCCGCCGTTCTCGAGAAAGTGATCAGCATGCTCACCGATGAGCGCAAACAGGAGATGCGTGCGAGGCGAGAGGAGAACGCCGGACGGCATATCGTTGGTGGCATGAAAACTCGCACAATCATAGTTGATGGTCAACGCGTCGGATTCGAATGCGTCGACATAGTCACGGGGGAGAGTGCCGTGATGGCTCATCGAGATATCGATTCACGAAATCGCATCCTCGGTTACGGCATTGACCCGACCGCACTCGATGACATCGGTGTCAGTGCGATTCGCAGGACGATGGATGAATGTGAGATCCTCATCGTCGACGAAATCGGCAAATTCTCAGTCGAGAGCGAAGCCTTCGTAGCCATTGTCCGCGAATCGCTGGAAAAAGACATGCCGACGATTCTGACTCTGCACAAGAAGAGCCGGCATCCACTTCTTCAGGATATTCGACGGCGCGACGATGCCAGAATCCTCGAGGTCACGCCGGTCAATCGAGCACTGCTGCCTTACAAGATCCACAAACTCGTGCGTGAGACATACTGAGAGAAACACGATTGTCTCAGGCCTGATGGCGATGAATGAAACAGCCGAGAGATTCATCCCCAAGTGATGCTCCACTCGGCCTGATGGATACTCCAGCGGCTCGGCTCGAGCGCGTCCTCGCAGGAGTCATGATTCCTGTCCTCTTTCTGACCGCGCTCGCTCTGGCAGAAGGTAGAATCGAGATTCTCGGTTGCACCGGCACCGCCTGCGCAACCGCAAGTCAACGCGCCTTGGCCCTACCAGCAATCGCTCTGCTCTGCTTATTGGGTCTCGTGATTCTCAGATTCTCACGCGACCGCTCGCATGGCGGGGCTCCGCTGGATCGCTGGTTCAGTCGTGAGCAGGAACCTATCATGCGCGAGCGGCTCGAGGAAGAGAGGTTCGAGGCGGCTGACGAAGGTTTGTCTTCGAAGTGGGCTGAATTGGAGCGAGATTCGCTTGAGAAACGCTTTGGCGAAGAGGAATGAAAGTCTGAACTTCGACCACTCATATGGGAATGTAGCGTCGAAACCTTGACCCATCGCCGAGGTCTGGCCGCCTCGATAACATGAGTGGAATACCGGCGAATCTGCTTTACACGGCTGAACATGAGTGGATTCGAATCGAAGCTGGAGAGGCTGTGATCGGCATCACGGATTTCGCCCAGAACGCCCTCACCGACGTCGTCTGGGTCGAATTGCCGGAAGTCGGTTCGAGTTTGGCTGCGAATGAATCCTGCGGCAGCGTCGAATCGGTGAAATCGGTGAGTGAGATATTTTCTCCAATCGCGGGCGAGGTTCTGGCCGCCAACGAGGAACTTGAAGACGCTCCTGAGCAGATCAATGAGAATCCTTACGGCGCCGGCTGGATCTGGCGGATGGCCATCAGCGATACCTCAGACGTCGACGGACTCCTCGACGCCGAGTCATACAGAGCTCTCATCGGTGAGTGAACCATGGCTTCGGGCATTCTCCATATCTATGTGGATGGTTCCTGCGAAGAGAACCGAAACGTCACAGCCGACACTCCTGCTGGGTGGGGCTTCTGCGTCGTCTCAGGAGACACCGGACTTGGTCGTGGCCGAGGCCATATCCTGCACGAAGTGTGTGGGCCGGTGGTCACCAGATCCGGCAGTGAGGGATATCTCGGCGCTGAAATCGGCTCGAACAACACAGCTGAACTCAGCGCCATCGCCCAAGCGACGCGCTGGCTTCTCGAGTCTGGTGAGGAACAGGAAGTGGTTATCCGCAGCGACTCTCAATATGCACTCAACATCGCTTCAGGCGAATGGCGCGCGAAGAAGAACAAGGCACTGGCAAAGAGGACTCAAGAACTCTGGAACGAGGTCAGCAGCCTCAGGAAACTCAGTGGTGAACACGTCAGGGCACATCGCGGACATCGTTGGAACGAACGCGCGGACCACCTCGCTTTCCGGGCCATGTCAGGTCGGCAGGCTCTGCCATTGCAATTCTGGAAACCGGGCAACCGCTAGTCTGCCAATGGACCGATGCTGAGCATCACATAGAGTCCTGAGAGGCTGATGAGCAAGCCGATCAACATCAGCAAGAGCCCAGTTGGATCGGGTAGATGTTCCTGCATTGAATTACCCGCGACCCATGCGGCCAGCAGGCAGACGAGTCCTGTTGCGAGGACTTTTCGTGACGAGTCTGATGGGTTCTGCCATTGGTCGAGCCACGGCACCAGTCCCTTGCGCGAGAAGGTGACTCGATACCATGCGACATAGCATAAGCAGAGTCCAGTCATGCCCATGACCCCTAGTGTGAATGACTTCGAATCCCATGGACCCGCTGGGGCAAGACCGATCGTCAAGACATCGAGAAGCAGCAGACTACCTGCTACAGCGTGGATGCGCCACTCAGGCGCCTGCTTCTCGACCATTGTCGGCGCGAGCCGCTCCGTATGCTTGAACGCGCCGCAGATGTGATGCCCCCCCTACCCCTCGCGAGGGCGAGGCGGTAGAATGCATCCGGTGGATTTCGACGACGTGCGGGCAGCAGCAGCCCGCATCGAAGGCATCGTCGCCCACACCCCAGTNCTGACTTCCATCGCCTTGGATACACTCGCAGGACGCCGACTCTTCTTCAAGTGNGAGAATCTGCAACACGTCGGCGCTTTCAAGTTCCGAGGAGCGAGCAACGCCGTCGCTCTTCTCGGCTCCGAAGCGCGAACCGGCGTGTGTACTCACAGCAGTGGTAATCACGCCCAAGCTTTGGCTCTGGCAGCGAAGCAACACGGTATTCCCGCCTACATCGTCATGCCTGATAACGCCCCTCAGGTGAAGGTCGATGGCGTGCGCAGCCACGGTGCTGAAATCACCTTCTGCGAACCTACTCTGTCGGCTCGCGAAAGCACTGCTGCTGCCCTCATCGAGCGTACCGGTGCCACCTTCATCCACCCCTACGACAATCCACGAGTAATCGCAGGTCAAGGCACGGCGGCGCTCGAATTGATCGCCGAAGAGGGTCCATTCGAAGCCATCATCACCCCAGTCGGGGGCGGCGGCCTGCTCTCGGGAACCTGCATCAGCACGCGCGCCCTGCTGCCCGATTCTCGCATCTTCGGCGCAGAACCCACCGGCGCCGACGACGCAGCCCGATCTCTCGCCGCCGGCGAGCTGATTCCTCAAACCGATCCAAACACCATCTGCGACGGTCTGTTAACCAGCCTTTCGAACCTCACATTCGGAATTATCAACGACCACGTCGAGAGAATCTTCACCGTAACCGACGAAGAAGTGCTGACCGCCATGACTCTGCTCCGCGACCACCTCGACATCGTCGTCGAACCCAGTGGTGCGACCGTTCTCGCAGCAGTTCTGACCGAGGAATTCCGCGCACTGCGCGACATCGACTCAGTAGGACTCATCATCTCCGGCGGCAATATCGATNCCGCTTCGCTGCCGCCGAATTCGATGTGAAATTGGAGCACGGGCCGGGATTTGCACCCGGGTCCACGGATCTGCAGTCCGTTGCATAACTACTCTGCCACCCGTGCGATGGTGAGCCACGAGGCCCGACGCCTCCTTGAAGAATGTTCGGCGCGTGCCCAGACGAGTCCTAGCACCTCACCGCATACCTTGATGGATGGGCCGCACCCCCTCGCAGCCGTGCCCCACGTCGCCTCACGCTTCGATGGCCTCGGGGTTGGATTCGCTCCTTACCTGCAACCGCCCGGACCGGAGGTCTCTCGCCTCACCGTCGGGGAGCCGGGATTCGGTACACCCCGCGAAGTGATTGACGCAGCGATCGCCGGTCTGGAGGCTGGCGACACGAAGTACAGTCGCTGCGCCGGCACGCTCGACCTCTGCCAAGCCGTTGCCGACTACCTCGAGAAGCATCACGGCATCGAGGTCGGGTCTGGTGATGTGGTCATCACCCCGGGCGCCAAGCAAGCCTTGCTGTATTCGTTCATGATCACGACGATGCCCGGTGACGAAGCAATCCTTCTGGCGCCATCATGGGCCAGTTACGAACCGATGTTGCAGTTAATCGGCGCGGTACCGGTTCACGTCCAGGTTCGAGAGGATAATTTCCATCCAGACTGCGATGCGATTCGCGCCGCCATCACCGACAAGACCCGGATGATCCTGATCAATTCGCCGTGCAACCCGACCGGCGCGGTCTACACCCCAGCTGAAATCGCCGAAATAGTGGAAATCGCAGTCGAACATGACCTGTGGATCATTTCTGACGAAATCTACGCCCGCCTCAACTGGATGGATTACCCACACGTCTCACCCGCCACGATTCCGGGCGGCGCCGAGCGTACGCTCATCGTCAATGGCTGGTCGAAGTCATGGGCGATGACAGGCATGAGGGTCGGCTTCCTCGCTGGCCCGTCTGAAGCGATGAAAGCCGCTGTCAAATCACAGGCCAATTCCGCTTCCCACATTCCGACATTCATGATGGAAGCCGCTCGCGTCGCGCTCTCCTGCGACGACGCAGTCGAGCACTTCAACGCCGAATATCTGAAGCGACGCGAGATAATGAGAGACGGGTTATCGAGCATACCGGGTCTTCGTGTGGGCGAGTGCGAGGGAGCCTTCTACACCTATGTTGACGTTCGGGGAACAGGGATGAGCGATATCGAGTTCGCCGACGGTGCTCTGGAGGCTGGAGTTCAACTGATTCCCGCTTCACTGATAGCCGGCGGCGAGGGCTTCGTTCGAATCTCCTATGCCGCCGATGAGAACGTCATTCACGAGGGTTTGGCGCGCTTGCGTGCGTGGCTTTGCGATGAGTGAGTTTGAAATCAAGGCGCAGGTGGTGCGACCTGATGAATGAGTCCGCAGCGCTCGGAGTCCACATTCTGCTGGACTACACGGGGTTCCTGCCGACGGTCGAGAAAGACGGCGCATGGATGCTCGAGATTCTGCGGCAGAGCGTTCGAGATGCGGGTGTTCGGGAGGTTCATTCTCATGTCGAGGAATTCGACGGCGAGGTCAGTCCACTCGGATTCGCTGCCGTCGTCCTCATCGATGAGAGCCACGTCAGTGCACATTGCTATTCGGAGAGGGGTCTACTGGCCATCGATGTCTTCACCTGTGGAGACCATGACCCCGAAGTGGTCGCAGATTCGATCCACGCCTCGCTCTGCGGCACCGTTCCAGGACTGAATCTTCTTCGGCGCGAGAGGATTGAGCGTTTCATGCAGGGGTGAATCAATGTCTGTTCGCGAGTTCATACTGCGCCATTACCAACACTTCAACGCCGGTGCTCTGGCCGACTGTGCCGAGTCACTGCGCGACTTTCTGAATGGAAATGGCAGGCTCATGGTGACGTTGGCTGGGGCCATGTCCACAGCTGGGATCGGACGTTCACTGGCTCCTGCAATCCGCTCCCAGAAGGTGCATGCGATCTGCTGTACTGGAGCCAATCTCGAAGAAGAGTTGTTCAATCTGGTTGCGCAATCTCATTACGAGAAAGTTGCTGATTGGCGTGGAATGAGCGCGCAGGATGATTTGGATTTACAGCAGCGCGGCCTGAACCGTGTGACCGATGTAGCGATTCCCGAAGAGGAAGCGATTCGCAACATCGAGAAGCCATTGCTGAAACTCTGGAAGGATGCAGAGGCTGCAGGCGACAAACGCTTTCCACACGAGTACATCTACGACCTGCTGCTGCACGGCGACCTCGAATTCGATGCCGATCCTGCCGACTCATGGCTCATCGCTGCGGCCGATGCGAACCTGCCGATCTTCGTGCCGGGCTGGGAGGATTCGACGCTCGGCAACATCTTGGCGGCACGGGTGATCGATTGCACGATTCTGAATTCAGACATCATCAAGGGCGGACTGCATGCGATGCATGCTCTGGCCGACTGGTATCGTGAAGATGACTCGCCCACCGGCCTGCTGCAGGTGGGTGGCGGCATCGCCGGCGACTTCGCCATCTGCGTCGTGCCGATGCTGCGCCAGGATGTCGGTTTGGATGTCCCACTCTGGGCCTGGTTCGCGCAGATCAGTGAATCGCGCCCTTCCTACGGCGGCTATTCGGGCGCGCCGCCGAACGAGAAGATCAGTTGGGAGAAACTCGGACTCGACACACCCAAATTNGTCATCGAGTCCGACGCCACGATAGTCCTGCCACTGCTTCTGGCCAGCCTCGAGGACTGACGATGATTCGTACTCCTACGCTACAGGACGCACCGCGAATCGCAGCAGTCCATCACGCTTCGTGGCACGCTGCCTACGCCGATCTACTGCCCGCTGCGACCAATGACCGGAAGACGCCGGAACACTTCTCCGAGAAATGGCAACAGATCCTTTCGAGTGAGACCGGCTCGACNCTGGCGATCCATGAGGACCCAGATGGAGAACTGACCGGTTTCGTCAGCGTCGGCAAGGACCGTCGAAGCGAAGAGGAGGTCGGAGAGATCTGGGCCATCTACGTCCATCCTGACCACTTCGGGGCAGGCTCCGGCNAGGAACTCTGGCGAGAGGGATTGAGCCTCCTTCGTAATCTCGGTTACTCGGAAGCCAATGTCCGAGTCGAGAAGCTCAACATGAGGGCTCGACGCTTCTACGAGAAACGTGGATTCAGCCTNGATCCTGATGGTGTCCTCACCGTCGATTGTGAATGCGAGAATGAGGTTGTCCACCGCGGCCCCATCTGATNAGAAGNCCTGNGCGTAATCNGNGCACTGCTCGCTGATTCGCAGAAGTTGATTGTACTTGGACGTCCTGTCCGAGCGAGCNGGNGCGCCGGTCTTGATCTGACCGGCGTTGGTACCGACCGCGAAGTCGGCGATGATTGCATCAGCCGTCTCTCCCGAGCGGTGGCTGATGACCGTGGTGAAGCCTGCCGCTCGAGCCATCTCCATCACCTCGAGAGTCTCGCTGACAGTGCCGATTTGGTTGAGTTTGATGAGAATCGCATTCGAAGCACCGCTCTCGATGCCTCGACTGAGTCGCTCAGGGTTGGTGACGTAGATATCGTCGCCAACAATCTGTACCCGTCCCCCCTCTCGCGCGGTGAATTCGACCCATGAATCCCAATCATCCTCGCCGAAAGGATCCTCGATCGAAACGATCGGGTATTCATCCAGCCAAGAAGAATACAACCGCCCCAGTTCGGAGCCTGAGAGAACCCGTCCATCGATGTGGTAACCATCCGCATGGCAGAATTCCTGAGCCGCCACATCCATTGCTATCGAGACCTGTTCGCCCGGAGAATAACCAGCACCGGCAATCGCTTCGACGACGAACCGAAGACCTTCCTCATTACGAGGCAGGTTCGGCGCGAATCCGCCCTCGTCGCCGACTCCGCCGAGCAATCCAGCATCTTTCAGCACCGCACGGAGTGAATGATAGATCTCCACCCCCGCCTGCAGTGCGGCGGGAAACGAGTCAAAGCCATGCGGCACGACCATGAATTCCTGCACATCGACATTCGAATTCGCGTGCGCCCCGCCGTTGAGGATGTTCATCTGTGGCACAGGAAGTGAGCATTCACCTCCATCCGCGAGATGCTCCCATACCTCCCCCTCACCGACAGCCGCCCTCAGGCATGCCATCGAAGCACCGAGAATCGCGTTCGCCCCTAGGATCGCCTTGTTCGGCGTCCCATCCAGTTCGATCAACGCCATATCAATTGCAGTCTGATCGGTGACATCCATTCCTTCGAGTCGTGCCCTAATCGGGCCGTTCACATTGGCGAGGGCTCGCTCGACACCTTTGCCGGACCAGCCCGTGCCGCCATCGCGCAACTCGACCGCCTCATGCCGGCCGGTGCTCGCCCCCGAGGGAACAGCGGCCCGCCCGAATGAGCCGTCCACAGCCCGACACTCGACTTCGAGGGTCGGATTACCGCGCGAATCGAGCACCATCCGTCCGTGAATGTGGCTGATGAGGCTACCCATGAAGTTCCGACCGGATGACGCCTTCTCAAGGTAGCGCAGTGCCAACTCTCAGGCATTCAACCATGATAGCCAGCGCGCTACAGCTCCTTGCACCTCTGGCACTTCCATCTCTGATCTGCAGCAGCGCTCCCAAGCCAACTGTTCTCCATCGGGTGTGATGGAGAACAACTCCGCGCGCAGCAACACGCCATCCGGCGCGTCGCACTTCGAGCGATTATCATCGACGAAACAATGCAGAAGATGCTTCGGGAAATGATGCATCCTGCCCGATTCAGGACAACACAACATCACGCTACGCTCGAGAAAGAGAAGCGACGAGCCCGAGGACTCATCGACTTCGTGACCGAGAATCCTCGTACCAGAGAGTATGGAGGCGACGTCGACGTTGTACCATTGGGTCTGGTCAGGTGAAATGTCCAGCCGTGAGACGTCATCCAGATACTGCTGCACCTTGAGCTGGGTATAGGCCTCCTCCCCGCTCATCAATTCTAAGGAAACGGCGTCCCATTTGAATGCAACTTCAAAGAATAATAATCAATATTATCGGATTCCGGAAAATAATCCGCTTTTATTCTGTGATAATTAGCAGCGAACATACATATAGGGTTCTGATTTCGGCGCGAAACATGATAGCAGTCGATTCCCTTGATCGGGCCATCCTGACCGTGCTTCGAGAGTCGGCCAGAGCGCCTTTCGTCGAGATCGCCAAGCGAGTTGACGTCACCGAGCGCACGGTGCGCACACGCATGAAGCGGATGGAAGAAGAGGGAGTCGTTCGCGGCTATACCATTCGTGAGGCTGGCATCGGCCTGACGGCTCTGGTTCGCATCAAGGTCGGACCGGGAACCGAGATTGGAACGCTAGCTGGTGAATTCGCTGGCTGGGTCGGCGTCGAATGCGTCTACGAGATCAGTGGCGATGCCGATCTGATCGCCATCGTCCACGTCGATGACACTGTCGCACTTCGAGACTTACTCGATCGGATGTGGCTTACAGCGCCTGGCGACATCACATCGACTCAAACAGAATTAGTCCTAGAACAGTATTGAGATGACGAGGGCCCGATGGCGTCGGCCATTTTCCGAGGGCTCGTCATGCAAGGATCATCGATTGTTGATTTGATTGAATTCCATTTACGGAGTTCTCATTATTTCCATTTGACCGAGCAGCCGATCGAGTCGGTTCTTGGTTTGGCGACGACTTCGCCTGTGACGAGCGCGTCGATGGCGTCGGAAAGCTCGCTTGTGGTGGCGTGTCTCGGATCNCGCGGCGAGTCGTCGAGGCGGCCNCGATACACCACGATACCGGCCGCATCAAGCAGGTAGAACTCGGGTGTTCGCTCGGCCCCATAGGCGTGTGCGATATCTTGGCTGGCGTCGTGCAGGTAGGCGTATGTCATGCCCCTGTTGGCGCGTTTGAGCATGTGCGACCAATCGTCGGATTCGTACATCACTGGGTCGTTGGAATTGATGCCTGCGAAGCCTAAACCGGCACCCTTCGCCTTGCTTGCGATGGCTTCTATGCGTGCCTCGGACCCGACCACATATGGGCAATGGTTGCAAGTGAATAAGACGATGGCGCCGGACTCTTGCATGATGTCGGCGAGGGCCATCGAGGATGCGCCTGCGGCGCTGTTTGCGTTCGGTAGTTGGAAGTGGGGTGCGGCGTCCCCGGGTTCGATTCCGGCTCTCGTCATGGTGTGGCCACGGGCCGTTCTGCGGTTCAATACTACGTCGTGATTGGTAGCGGTTGTGATTCAATTCTGAGCGACGATTCGGGTCGTTCTGCGGTTCAATCCTGCGTCCCGATCCGAGGCGCTTGAGCTGCTACCCTATCTCGAGTCTCTTCGAGACGTCGTCGAGCCAATTTGTGCTCAGGATCGATGTCGAGGACGTCTCGCCATGCTGCTGCTACGGCTCCGAGATCCTCGCCGTCGTGGAGGATTGCAGCGAGGCGAAGACGTGCATCGAGGTGTTTCTCATCGCAGTCGGCAGCGCTCTGGAAGTCTGATTGAGCTTCTTCGATTCTACCGAAGTCGAGGTAGAGCAGGCCTCTCTGATACCACGCATCCGAGTGTTCGGGGTCGATCTTGAGCGCCTTGTTGAGGGGGATCTCGGCCTGCTCCGCTCGGTCCATGGCGATGAGGCAGGTTCCGAGGTGAACGAGCGCCATCGTGTGAGTCGGGTTGCGCTCGGAGAGACGGCGGAGTTCTGCCGCGGCCTCTGGCCAATCTGCCAGATTCATCAATATCTCAGCCCGCCGCTGGCGGGCGAGATCGAAGTTGGGGTGGGTCTCGACGAGTTCGTTCGCATCGTCTAGTGCGGTGCTCAGATCTTCGCGTAACAGGGCTGCAGCACATCGATTAAGGCGCGCCCGAGAATGCTTCGGTTCGGCGTCGAGAACCTTGGTGAACATGCTTTGTGCTTCGCTGAGACGGCCTTGTCGCGCAGCGATGAGGCCGCGGACGAAAGCGATTGAAGGGTGATTGTGAAGGCGCGTCGCTGCTTCTGCCAGCATGGTGTTGGCTTGGTCATAGCGACCCAGTTCGAGGCACAGCCTCGCCTCTTCGAGTGGTATCGAGGGATGGTCGGGGATGAGTCGGCGGGCTCTGATGAGCGCGACTTCAGATTCATCCCACAACGCCTGATAACGCAGGGTGCGAGAGCGCCCCAACCATGCCAGACCAGATTCTCGGTCTCTCTCGATGGCTTCGTCGAATGCGGTCAGAGCCTGCAGAAGCGTCATCTCATCATGCGTGCCTGTGCTGCCTAGATGCTCTTCAGCCGTCTCCAGATGCAGGCGACCGTCCATAACGTGCAAAGCAGCAGATTCCCAAGACAATTCGGAGGCTTGGTTCAGGACGTCTCTGGCCCAATCTGGTGATCCTGCCCTCAGTAAGATGAGNGCGAGCCGGCCACGCGCTTCTGGGTCACCTGGGTCATTCTTTAGATGNTTCTCGAGGACTTCGCGNGCGGCGTCGAGGCGGCCNTCGTTCTCGAGAATCTCCGCCTCGAGCANGATGCCGTATTCACCCAAGGCAACAGCCCTGCGCACACTCTGGATGGCTTCCGATGTTNGACCCTCTCCTGCAGAGAGCAATCGTGCGTGGAGCAACCATGCATCTGGGTCGGTCTGATCCAACTCCAGCGCCTTCTCGATGGATTCCAAGGCTACGGGAACCTCGCCGAGCAGCATCAGTTTGGCGGCTCGCTCGACCCAGCCAGAGGACGTGGTGGGCTCATTGCTGAGAGGATCAATTTCCCTGCGAGTCTCGTGAGCGCGACTCGCAAGGTCCGCGATGCTGGCTTCGTCTCGGGTTTCCGTGCTCTCGATACCCAATGCCTCGAGGCGTCTACGATTACGGACGACTCGTTCGACATCTGTACCCGATAGCAGCAAGGCCTGTTCCTTCAGGACCTCTACATCGTCCGGATCTATGGCAAGGAGTCTCTCAAGACTTCGATCGAGGGCTTCAACTTCGCCTGCTTCACGCTGGATCGTCGCCAGTGAGCGCAGCGCCGAAGCGTCCTCTGCACCCAACTCATGAGCCCGNCGATAACACTCAGCAGCCTGATCGGTTCTCTCGATAGCGTGGAACAACTCACCCATGCGGCGCTGTTCAGGGCCTGTCAGCTCGAGATCCTCTGCCTTCATCTCCACCGCGTCGAGCATGTTCCCGATTCGCTCCACCAAGGGAGCTAGCCCGGCTAGCATGACTTCTTCGGAATCAGCAGCATCAGACTCAGCCTGACTCTCGAGCACGGCTCTAACGGCATGGGTGGCGATGGCGCATGATTCAGAGGAACTGACTTCAACAGCCTGTTCGAAGAGCAGCGATTCGGCAGTCTCCAATGACCTGTGAACCCCCAATAATCCGTGTAGTTCAGGAGTCGGCCCGATGACGGTGTCGACACCGCGCGATAGAAGGTCGAGTCGTTGCGCCGTCGCAGTCAGGTCTCCTTCGAGGGATCCTACTCTGTCACGGATGCTGTCTCGCTGCCGCAGCACCTGTTGGTGACGGAGCCAGAGGATTGCGATAGCCATTCCCAGAAGTGCATACAATGCAAGTATGCCAGCAGTGGACAATTCCATCGCCTTCAACGGACCTGTGGCCCTTTTGATGCCTTCTGTCGGCGAGCNCATCCTCATCCCGATTAGAGGCGGGACTATGTCCCGCCGAGGACATGGAACCGCCCTTCGTTGTCTGAATGGTTGAATCAGAGGTCTTTGACTGAGTAAGCCTGAACGCCGCCCTGCAGAGATACTTCTCCGATTGACTTGCCGAGCACGCTTGCGATTCCCGCGCCGGACGCGAGCTCGAAGATGCGATTGTTGACCTTGCCTGCGAAGACTAGGCCAGTGGCGCCTTCAGCTTCCCCGAGAGCCGCCTCAAGGCCTGCCGCACCAACTGGGGCGGTGCCGGAGCCGTCTTCGAGGACTATCACTGCTTGATTCCGCTTGAGGCCGTCGAGCATTCCTGCCCAGCCCCTGACATCATCGGGCGCTTCGAGTGTTACCGTGCCGCGGCCGACGGCCGCGTCATCTTCCTTCGCGAGGTTTGCTTGAATCCGCGAGACGACCTTGTTAGCGGTCTCCTTCTGTTTCAGACACTTGGTGACGACCTTGCCTTCGAGGTGTTCGACCTCGCGACTCTGCGGCGCCGTGGCGACATGCGTCAACGACTTGCCGAGGCCGCCACTGATCTCCATCAGCAAGAGGCGCCCGCCGCGGTCTCCATCGAGGAAGGCGGTGACATTCTTCTTCTTGCTCGCCAGCTCAATGAGTTCCGGCTTGATGCCGGACCCCATCGTCGCAATCGCATTCTTGAATCCGAACTTCAGCAGGTTACGAACATCATTGCGTCCTTCAACGATGATGATCCCTTCGGAATCCTTGACGTTCGGTCCAGCGGTCATGCCGTGGAATTCTACCTCTGTATCGAGGGTCAGAACCGCGGCAACCTCGTCGATGATGTTCCTCGATTCATCCGCACCGGCCTGTATCATCTCCATCAGCAGCATCTTCGCACGATCGATGATCGTGTCGCGCTTCGCTGAATGCATGTTCTCGATCTTCTGCACGCGAATTATCGCTTTGCACGGACCGATTCTATCAATCGTCTCGAGTGCAGCACCGATAACCGCGGTGCTGACCTGGTCGAGGGACGAAGTCAGGATGATTTCACCCTTGACTCGACCCTTGTGGTTGTTGAGATTCACGTCAACGTGCCCGATGCGTCCGGTTCGCAGCAACTTTCGTAATTGCAACTCCTCCCCGAGCAGACCCTCTGTCTGCCCGAAGATCGCCCCTATGACATCCTTGCGAGCGACTGTGCCGTCCGCCTTGATTGTCGCTTGAATCTTGTATTTTCCTTCATTTGCCATTTCTTTTCTCTCCTGCAGTCAGCCGGCCCCACTCGGGGGGCCTCGCGCTGTTTTCCGCCTATGGCGGTTCAGTAAATGGGTGCTCAGCACCCGCGAGTGTGACAGGAATCCTGCGAACCATCCGAATCGACGTTCCCCTTTGAACGCTCCGTCTTCACCTGACATCGTTTATCCGCCTCTCGGTACGCTCTGAAGTGAGATATTCTTCAGCGAATCTGATGGTTCCCTTGCCCTCATTCTCACTACTCCCACACGCCAACCAATTAAGGGATGGAGCGCTGGTATGGCGCCATGGAGTGGGTTGAGCCTGACCGCGTCGCCGTCTTCAGAGGGGCTGTGCAACTGGCGCTGGGCGATGGTCAATTGTCGAATGGCGAGAAGCGCCTGCTGGTCAAGATGGCTCACGCCCTGCGCTTGGAAGAGAATGACCCGAAACGCGTCTATGACGCGGTCGTGGCCGGCGAGGATCTTGCAACAGGGACGGTTCTCGGTCTGGAAGAGACTCGCCGAGTCTATGAGCAGGTCCTCGAGGCTTTCCTTCTGCACACGGATCGCTCCGAGGATGAACTGATTCTCGTCGCCTATCTGCGTCACTCATTCGCCATCGATGATGCCGAACATCGTGCCATCGCTCGCAGCATGGACCGACAACTCGAACACGTCGTCCATCGCACTGTCGCGGAGGAGATTCGAATGCGATTAGACGACACGCTCGATAGAATCGGAACGATATTCGATGAAATCAGGCTGCAGAATTGAGGAGTTCAATGAGGCGAGGCAATGGCCGGTGACCCACTCGACGATTTTCTCGCTGAAATCCCAACGCGCGCGCACCGATCGGCCCGAAGACTGGCTAAGACGGTGCGCGCAGCCTACCCTATCGGTGTGCCGGCCCTGATCATGAAATCGAGCACCGACAGGTTCGGAGCCGCCGCCGGTTATTCCTTCCATCTGGGAACTCCAGACGCCAACCTGCGCCGCATCGCATCATGGCTGTTGACTGGCGGAGCCGCCAACCAAACTACTCTCCTCAAACTGACAAAGCGACTGTGGAAACGCCACGGCCGCGAGGATGTGGCGCTCGCAGCTCTGCTTCTGGCCAACCTGAATCACACCAAACTCAACACCGAACCATGGAGCCTACTAGCCTCATTGATTTCCAAAAAAGAGCCGGCTGAAGCCTTGCTCCTCAGCATCGAGGAACTGCTTCGCGCAGGACGGGCGATGCCTTCCGAGGCGTTGCTAATCGAATGGTGTGATGGCAAGGTGATTCTCGGTCATCTTGCCCTCCTGACAATCCACGTTGGCACCACGAGGGGCGAGAGAGTGAGCGAGGAGATAGCCGCTGTGGTCGGCCGTGTGAGCGTTCCTCCGGGGGATTCATTGTTGGGTCGAATCAAAGCCAGATTGACCGCACCTTGAGCCAAGTTCATGCGTCACGAGTGCAGCCGCTGCCCGTGGCTGAAAGACTCCTGCCCTCTGACGACCCCGTCGCTGAACAGGTTCTCGAGTGGACGATTCAACGCGATTCACAGGACATTCGCCAACTGATGCGCTGGCTGGAGAGAAGTGATGGGCGCAAGGACAGGATGACTCTGTTGGCGCGCGCGAATGACCTCATCGAGGAAATTCATCACGCCATGCGGCGCCTCGATGAGTTGCGGTGATCCGATGCGCTCGTTGCTTCTGGCCGGTGGGCGCAGTCGACGCATGGGGCGTGACAAAGCACTGATCGAGATTGATGGCCAGAGCTGCATTGCAAGGGTGGCTTCTGCTCTGGCCGAAGCTGGTCTCGAGACGATTCGTATCGCTGTGTCGAGCCCTGAAGACATCGAGCACTATGGCGAGACTCTGCCGGATGGGCTCGATGTCGAATGGGTATTGGATGCTTCACCTCATGCAGGCCCGATCGAGGCTCTCATCGAAGCCATCGAAGACCCGATGAGTCAAGATCTCGAGACTCTGCAACTCGCACCGGTCGATGTGCCATGGGTGACCGCTGAGATGTTCAGCGCGCTGTCCGGCGCGCTGGCTGAGGAAGACGCCCTCGCGGTGCCTACTGATGGAGAGCGAATGCATCCCCTGCTCGCTCTGATTCGACCAAGCGTCGTCGGGCAGGCGATAAACCAAGACCGCCGTCCTCTGCACGTACAATTCACACAGATGCAACACTCGCTTCTGCTAGAGGATAGGGCGATTCTTCGCAACCTCAACAGACCCGCCGACTTAGACTGAGAATGCGCCTGCTGCGAGCCGGTCCAGAACTTCTGGATAGAGGATTTGCTCGACCTTCTTGACGCGTTCCTGCAAGTCTTCTTCACTATCTCCGTCCAAAACAGGGACCTCCTCGGCTGCCAGAATATACCCACTGTCCACGCCTTCGTTGACGAGGTGAACGGTACAGCCCGAGACCTTCGCTCCATCTGCCAGAGCGTCACGGTGCGCATGGGCGCCTGGGTACTTCGGCAGCAGCGAGGGGTGGATGTTGACCAGCCGTCCTTTCCAGCGCTTGACGAAGGACGGCGTCAGAATTCGCATGTAGCCAGAAAGGACGACGCATTCGATTTCTGCAGCCTCCAATTCGGCGAGCACCAGCGCCTCATGAGCGAGCCGTTGCTCAACCTTGTCGGAGACATTTGGCAATGAAATCGTCTTGCTCGGAATACCTAGCCCACGGCCATGCTCCAAACCACTCGCATCCCCATCCGCCACAACCAACACCGTTCGATGAAGGCGGGTCGCGACCTCCTGATGAGTCAGCAGCGCGGCGAGTCCCGAGCCGCCGCCTGAAATCAACACTGCGAGCCGGAGCGGATCATCGACAGTGCCGACGCGCGGCAGCACGTAGCCCCCTTCCATGCCTCGGCGTGACCAAACTTCGGCTTGAGAATTGGGGCGTGAGCAACACACGGCCCTCGCCTCTCATTTTATCACCCAATGTCGGTGCCAGCAAGATGTGGACCATCTAGAGACGGTCGATGATGTGATTGAGCATTACGCTCGAAAAACAACACCCATGCGACGTCGAATCTATGTCGCGATCGGCTCACTCTTCGTAGGCTGCGCCTTCATCGGAATCTTCGTACCCGGCTGGCCAACGGTATCGTGGATGGTTCCAGCAGCCTATCTCTTCAGCCTCTCTGATGAGGCTTTCTTCCGCTGGACGCTGACAAACCGTTTCGTCGGAGCCAAGGTCTTCGATTACTATGCGGCGGGCAAGACCCTGCCCCGGCACGCCAAGAGTGGAATCATCGCTTTCATCACCATCATGTCGGCGATTTCGATTCACATCACAACCCTTGCGGGCGATCCGGGATATGGGCAGGTTACCATAGCAATCGTCTGGGCGATCGGTGTCTGGTGGCTTGCGAAAAAAGTGCCTACGCGGGCTTGAATTCACAGCCGACGTAGAGTGGTGGTGGATTATCACCCTCGCAATCGTAAGTCGGCCCGTTTGGGGCTTCCTCTAGGCAGCCTGCTGCGGGGCTAGAAGGAGAACTAAGAGAATGCAGACAGCGCCCATTACACATTGCTCGCGCTGTGCAATTCACGATTCAATGATTCGTCATTCGGAGTGACTGCGCTTCGCACCCTCGCTCAATGGAGGAAGAGACGCTGGCCGGTGAAGAGCATCGCCATGCCGTTCTCGTCTGCGGCGTCGATGCATTCCTGATCGCGCATCGAGCCTCCCGGTTGAACCACTGTTGCCACACCGATCTCGTGCGCGGCATCGATGCCGTCACGGAATGGGAAGAAGGCGTCTGAGACCATCATCGAGCCCTGTGCTCGGCTGCCGGCGCGGCGAGCAGCGATGTGAACCGCCTCGACGCGACTGGTCTGGCCAGGACCGACNCCGACAGTCGCGAAGCCGNTCTCNGTCTGAGCCACGAGAACGATTGAATTTGATTTGACTTCNGACAGAACGGTTGAGCCGAAGCGCGCGAGGGCGACCAAATCNGGGCTTGCAGTCGCCTTCGTGACGCAGCGAACAGCCGACCAGTCAACGCTTGGTGGGCCTTGGACTTGGGCTACCCAACCACCGTCGAGTTGTCTGATTCGAACCTCGTCAACACGTGGTTCGAAATCCGCCAGAGTCAACATACGTCGATTCTTTTTCTCGGACAACAAAGCAAGCGCCTCGGGCTCGTAACCAGGGGCGATTATGCATTCGAGAAAATGTCCACCGATCGCTTCGGCCGTCGCCATTCCGACAACCTCGGTAAAGGCGATTACACAACCGAAAGCTGACTCAGCATCGCTCGCAAGAGCATTCTGCCAAGCACCGACCTGGGTTGCGTCAACTGCTGCCCCGCAAGGATTCGTGTGCTTGAT
>JGI26063J44948_1000018_pt1 | contig 34549 bp, 33 predicted proteins | sample MarorgKNORR_S2LV_4_FD_44948 | JGI IMG/M metagenome (IMG submission 44948) | reverse complement strand
TCAGGGGCGTTTTTAAAACTCAAAGCCCCAGTACTGGCATCGATGACAAAGAGGGTTTGATCCGCACCACCGGTGATGGAGTAAGTGAGGGTATCACCATCGACATCAGTGGCGGTGATGTCGGCTACGGCAGTGGTGTTCTCATCGACAGCAAATTCCATTATCCCAATCAGTTCTGGGGCATCGTTGACCGGAGTCACCGAGATGGTGACGGTGCTAGAATCAGTTAAACTGCCGTCGGAGACGTTGTAGGTGAATGTACCAAAGGTGGTGGTGTCATCATTGAGGTTGGCATCTGGGGTGAACACCAGACCAGTAAGTTGAGAGACGGTCAAGGTGCTATTGACCGTTACTTCAGTGCCATCAGCCAAGGTTAAAGTACCCCCAGTAGGTACCGCAGTTACCGTAATCGTTAAACTGTCACCATCGGCATCGCTGGGTGCACTGATATTAAGGGCAGTATTAGTGGCATCCTCATCCATGCTGACGGTTTTATCAGCGGCTGCCACTGGAGCTGCATTGGTAGGAGTAGGAGTAGGTGGCTTAACCAACTCTCCACCTCCGCCGCCACTGCAGGCAACTAGGGTTAAGGAGGCTAGACTGGGAAAGGTAAGAGTTTTGAGACGTTGATTGGTTTTATTTTTGGGAGAAGTCATTTGATTATTAAAGGGCGCAACTCTTATCAGTTAAACCAAAGATGAATTTACCAGTCCATTTTTTTGCCTCTTTTAACTCTTTTTCCGTTTCTTTGTGCTCAGTTACGATGCACTTAAAAGATCCTTGTTCTATTTTATTGGCAAAAATAATATCCAATAAAGAACCCATATTGGCTTTTTCAATGTAACATTTTGCCTTAACCTGACAATCTTCTTTTGTTTCGAATCTCCCAATGTATCTCGATTCATTACTGGAGGGATATACGTATGCAGACCATTCATCTGTCCAACCGTTAACGTTTAACAGTAGTGCTGATATGAGGATGAGTTTTTTTATTTAGCTCTCCCTGTTTAATTTGGTTCTGATTTGGTTGGTATTTTCGATTCCATTAGTAAAGCATTGAATGAATTGGTTATATTCTTTATCGCCTTCCTTATAAATACCCTGCTGTTGTAAGTCTATTCATGATTATTTGATCGACACCTTTATTTATACACCAATTTTTAAGGTCAGATTGATCTAACTTAAAAGTTATAAAATATTTTAAATTACCTGCATTTGGAGCTGCAGAATTTATGCTTCCACACGAAAAACAAAAAAAAGCATAAATATTTAAACCTGTGTGGTCAATGTGGCTCGGCCATACAAAGAATTTTGTTGATGTATCATGATTAGCATCATCGTTTACTTCATCTGTCTCTCCACAAGCTTGGCAAGTTACATTTAGTAATAACATTAATATCCGTAATTTTTTTGTATCGTCACAGCCAAATAACAACCCATTATAAAAAGAATTAGAACAAAATATTTCATCATAATTTTTCAGGGTTGTGTGTAAAACTTAGGATATCTTCATCTATTGGCGACCAGGGGTGCGCTGATGAACTGTAAAAATTTGAATCTATCTTCAACCATGAAGAATCATCTAAGCTACCGGCTTTTACAAATTTNACTTCCGGCATTTCATTGATAAAACTCAACACAGGTGATCCGCATTCCCCACAGAATCCTCTGCTCATATTTCTCCCGCTTGCAGTTGGTGTTGTATGAAATTTCAACTCTCCTTTCATCACTATGGCCTGAGTGGGTAGCATTAAAATAGTGGCTTTTCCGCTGCCTGTGGATTTTTGGCAATCTAGACAATGACAATGATGTGAAGAGATTAGATTGGACTTATCAAATTCATACTTTATGGTTCCACACAGGCAACCACCTGATTCACATTCATCACTCATTTCTAACTCCTTTTTCATATAGTTCTCCTTACCTATTCTATTCAACTGTATCTCTTCACTATTAATATTAGTTTAACTATAAAAAATAAAAAATACTGATAGGATATTTTTTTTATAGAATAGTTATCCTAATACAATTAGTTGCCTTATCATGACAGAAAAAACCTACCCTAAAGTTGGTGGTCGATCAGCAAAAATCACCTTGGTTCTCTTAGTTATTGTCTACATGTTTAATTTTGTTGACCGTCAAATACTTTCTGTCCTTGCAGAGGATATCAAAGCAGATCTAAACATTACTGATAGTGATTTAGGTTTTTTATTTGGAACAGCTTTTGCCGTTTTTTATTCCATTTTTGGAATACCGCTTGGTAAACTCGCCGACTCTTGGTCAAGAAAAAATCTACTTAGTATAGGCTTAGCCACATGGAGCTTGATGACGGTTCTTTCTGGAACAGCAAAATCATTCGGCGCTCTGTCACTGTATAGAGTTGGTGTTGGTATTGGTGAATCTTCTGCAAGCCCATCCTCCTATTCTATTCTTTCAGATTATTTCTCACCCAAAATCAGGTCAACAATACTATCAATCTATTCGAGTGGTGTTTATTTAGGTGCAGGAATCGGTCTATTTCTTGGTGGCTGGATTGTTGAACTATGGACCAATACATTTCCTGATCCGAATCTAGCCCCCTTAGGTTTAAAAGGTTGGCAAGCAGCGTTTATGTTGGTTGGTTTTCCTGGGATTGTTTTGGCCTGCTTTACCTGGCGTATTAAAGAACCAAAAAGAGGTGGCAGTGAAGGTATTGAATCTCTTCAGGAGGAATCCTCACCATTTAAATCAATGCTAGATGAGTTTATTGGTCTATCGCCTTTAATTATTTTGCAGGATAAATCACCATTAAAAGCTTTACTTATTAATGCAGTCATTGCTTCTCTGATCAGCTTGACTTGTTACGGATTGTATCTAATAACAAATGATCTTATACAGTGGCTGGCCTTTGGTGTAGGGCTTTATCTTCTAAGTTGCTGGATTCAAGGACTTAAAAACAGAGATCCAATAACCTTTGGTTTAATTTTCAAAACAAAATCTTTAATTTTTGCTGTCATAGGCTTCCCATTTATTGCATTTGTCACCTATTCGATGGCAGCCTTTGGTCCAGCTTTTTATATGCGTAATTTTGGTATTAGTGAAGGAGAAGTTGCCACTATTCTTGGTTTAATCACAGCAGTATCAGGAACAGTCGGGGTGATACTTGGTGGTTATCTCGGAGATAAGTTAAGAGCAAAATATATAAACGGNCGTCTCTACGTTGGGTTCATGGTTATAGCTATAGCAATACCGACTGGCCTAGGTTTTTTATTTACTGAATCACTTAAAATGTCATATTTATATTATTCAATCTTTCAAATTGCTACCCCATTGTGGGTAGGTATCGCACCGACCACAGTGTCAGACCTNGTNTTACCAAGAATGAGAGGAGTCACTGGAGCCTTCTATATCCTCATGGTTAGCATGTTAGGTTTAGCCCTTGGACCCTATACTATAGGTAAATTAAGTGATATTTTTCACACTAACGGTTACAGCGAAGCTGTGGCATTAAAACACGCCCTAGCATGGGGTTTAACGGCTCTTTCAATCACATTCGTAGCATTAATTGCATCGTGTTACTACCTGCCGAAAGAAGAACCCACAAAACTCGAGCGTGCTAAAGCTCTCGGTGAATCAATAGATTAGTTTTTTATTTGTCATAAATAATTATTTCTTTTTAACGCCTAATCTTAAATCAAAACTAATAGGACCTTTTTGACAATGCTTTGCTGAAACTGCTTTTACTTTTTGAAGAAGTGTTTGTGGCATATTCATAGTTAAGCGTTGATTCATATCAATATGAGCAACAATGGTTTCTGATATGGATGATAACTCTCCGTCTTTATTTAGTAAAACACCCACTACATGTATTAATTTATGATTGTAATCATGAATCCTAAATCTAGGATATATAGTCTCACCCTCAAGAAACTCTTCTAAATATCGAATGCTGTCCTCGATAGCAAAACATGAAAACCCCTGAGTAAAATAATCTTGACTAAACCCTAATGACTCAAATAGAGATCGTGAATAGACATCAAAAGTTTCAAGATAATAAGCAACATTCATATGGCTATTAATATCGCACATCTTAGCTGTCACTATCTTTGAGGGAGCTTTGTAGGGAAACAGTTCTTTTAAGTTACTCAAAAATATTTTACTTCATNGTTTTAATATTCATTTTAATNTCAGCACTGAACACAAGCTCATTATCATCATCAGTAATCCTAACCGGTACTTCAACCTCACCTTCTCTGTTCCAATCAAGTTCATTTCCATCAGCTATTGCGGTTAAGTTCGTTTTAGCCTTCTTTAAATATTTCACAGTCATTCCTGAAGGAATCCATCGTTTATCTTGAGGGAGTGATACTTCTGTCATTAATCCTCCTGCAAGCTCTGCCATATTACACATAGCTATAGCGTGTACNGTTTTAAGATGGTTCGTAACAGCTCTTCTCTTTTTCATAAAAACCACACATCGATTCATTTTAAGTTCCTTTATTGATGGCTTGATTGAAGAAAAATAAGGGGTCAGAAANCAGACCATTTTACTAAAAATAACCNTCCCTAAAGGAAGATGTNTCAGACTTTGGTATAGTTTTAGTGTTTTNTGCATCNTAATATTATTTCATAACTAATAAATGTTAGATAGAAAATGAGCTTACAATCTAAATTATTATTCCAGAAGAGCCTCAGATTAACTAAGAGGGACTTTCTTAAATACACCTCAGGGGTATTATCAACCGCTATCCTCCCCTACCCCTATCAGCTAGCATTGGCTAAGGAACATTGGGATGTCATTATCATTGGAGGAGGCACAGCAGGTCTGCCTGCAGCTATTTTTGCNGCTCAAAAAGGCTTAAAGGTTCTTGTTATTGAAAAAGCCTCAGTGATAGGAGGAACTTTATTCTTATCCACAGGTCAAATTGCAGGAGCTGGCACTGTTTTTCAACAGCAAAAAGGAATTATGGATAGCCCTGATCAACATTATGATGACATTATGAGAATCAACGGCAATACCTCTGATCCAGATCTAACAAGGATTGTGGCAGANAATGCTGGCACAACAATCAATTGGTTAGCAGCAAATGGTTATAAAATNTTTGATCATCATCCGGTTACAAAAATAGCCCATGACCCCTTTAAAGTAGAAAGATATATTCAAGGTCCAATGGGAGGCATCTCCATTTTAAATGCTATAAAACCAATCGTTGATCAAGAAATTACTAAGGGCAACATTACANTTCTGTTAGAAACCAGTGCTGTAGATTTAATGCAATCCAAAAATGGGGCTATAACTGGTGTTATCACACAAAACAAAGAAGGAAAACTAATGGACTACAANGGTCATAAGGTGATCCTTGCATCAGGAGGATGTGCGTCTAACCCGGATCTCTATGAAGAATTGCATAACGTACCGCTTTATTGTCAAATGGCTTATCCAAACAGCCAAGGNATAGGTTTAATCTTGGGGCAATCAGTGGGAGGTTATCTTCGAGGTGGGGAAAAATACTCACCTTTGTATGGAATGATCCTTACTGACGATAAAATACCATCCACCATGTATGGATTGACTAAAAATATAATTGAGAGACTACCTTGGGAAATCCTTGTTAACTCAAAAGGCAAACGTTTTGTTCAAGAAGATCATGAGAGTGTTGATGCCATTGAACACGCTATTATGGAACAACCTGCTCATCGGCATTGGGCTATTCTTGATCAAAACATGATCGAGGAGATGCCCCAGTTAATTTACGGATGGCCAAATAAAAGAATCATGACTGAATCAAAAAAACAAAACATGATCAAGCAATATGGAAGTATCAGAGAATTGGCGATAAAAAGTGAGTTACCTGCACTCAGCCTTGAATCAACAGTACAAGAGTATAATGATAATCTAGAAAATAACCGTGACGACACTTTAGGGAGACAGCACCGACCCCTACCGATCGAAAAACCACCTTTTTATTCAATTAGAATGAGTGGATGGAGCTTATGTTCCTTTGCAGGATTAGCTATAAATAAGAACTTTGAAGTCATTAAACCTAGTGGTGAACCAATTAATAATCTTTATGCAATTGGAGAAGTCATTGGCTTCGGAGCAACTTCAGGGAACGCTTATGTTAATGGCATGGGTGTTACACCGGCCATTACCTATGGCAAATTACTAGGCGAAAGTATTAGAACGATTTAATTCCTAGTTGAAGCCAAAAATGATTTTTGGGTCATTAACCATCCTGTGTAAAAAACTAATGAGAAAACAACTGTACTAATGAGCAGCTTTAAATCAAAAGGAATAGCTAGGANATAGGTTTGAGCTAAAGACAGAGTTCCAAGACCGTTTATATATACACCAAAGTTTACAATTAGATGCCATAAGAGCACACTTGAGAAACCACTTAAAAGCAATGACCCTGCTGTACCTTTATGCAACACACGTGATAGNAAACCAATTAGAATCATTGTTCCGTATACATAAATCATTGTTTGACCATAAAAGCCTAGTATCAAATCAGAGAAGAATAATATTGATACCGGAAGGAGCATTTGCAAAGATTTGTGTTCAGTCATAAACGGTAAAAATACTGCCATGGCAACAATAGGCGTGTAACTAGGAGGCATAATAAACCTAGCTAAAAAAACACATATTACAATTAATATCGTCGACTTTAAAAATTCAGAAATACTCATGATTGTCCCTAATTTTTAAACCAGATTATAACAGAGGAAATCATAAAAAATAATGAATTATTAATCTGCACTATTTAGAAAAAACTAATTTAAATTTTTCAACNAACACCGGCATATCATCTGTGCAACTTCTTCCATAGTCTTTTAATACGCCATTCCAATAATTTCTATGCAGTGGAATCCAAACATCTGGGTCTCTAACTGGNGGACCATCAATACTAGTTACCTTTGAGTCTATATCGCTAAAATTAGTCTCAAACACCTCAGTAAGCTGAACCACTAATTCAGGCTTCCCATCATATGAAAGTAATATGATGGGAAGACCTTCATAACTCATTGGTAAATTTTCAGCTGTCATAATCCAGGGCAAAGAAAAAGTTCCAACTTTTTCTCTTGTTTTTATAAAGTTAATAATAAGACCTGTTGTCTCCTCATCAATCCCTATTGATCTCACTTGATGATCACCCAATAATGTCGGCATGCAATCAACTGCTTGATTCCAAAAGTCATCAATTGGCTGTTGATCAGGGTTATTTTCAGCACCGCTGCCGATTATTGCAAAAACACGATTCATAAATTTTTTAATACGACCTCATATAGCATGATAGACTTTTCCATATATATTTTAAGGTTATCAATTAAATTCTAAACTTCGTGAAAACTATTCTACAACACAAATACCTTTCACCATTATTCATAATATTGGTTTTTACATTTAGCCAATCAACCTTTTCTCAGTTTGATGTTAATAATGCCATTTCTGAATTGTCGGTATTACAAGAAAAATTAAACAGTACAAATATTAATGAACCAATCACTAAAGATGTTAGAGAAAGATCCTTATCACTTAGAGCCTCTGCACTTAGATGTGTTGATGAAATTGAACCTCTAGTTGAAACACTTAAGTTAGAAGTAGAGGCCTTAGAACAAATTAATCCTGAAGTGGATATAGAAATTTATGAGCGGCTCTCTAAGGCAAGAAATAAATTAACTAAAGAAGATGCACAACTTAAGAATTGTTCTCTAACAGTTGTTCGATCAACACGAATTATTGATCGATCAAATAAATTACTTAATGATTTAACCACCGAGTTACTCAGCGAAAAAGGGACAAATATTATAGAAGCTATTACTTCGTTACCTAAACAACTCAACCTTTTACCTGAGTTATTTTTAGACAAAACCCTTAAACAAATTAATTCTCAAAGCCTAATCTTTTTCTCACTATTTCTCATTCTAGGTTTTAGTTTTGGTTTTTTCATTGGTGACCAAATCAAAAAAATTCAGTATTACGAGATACTTAAATCATTAGACAGAGACTTAATACTTAACTTAAGAGCACTATTTAAACCATTCGGTAGAGTTCAAGCACCCATTGTATTTGGGTCTTTAGGTATTGCTGCTGCTGCAAGCTTGAGTTTGTCAATTAGCGCCTCAGAATCGTGGGTTATTCGTCTAGCGATCAGCCCATTTCTTGTGACAGTACTTAATGTTTTTAATAATTGGGTAACCGGTTCTTTCTCTCCAACTGCAATTGAAGGAGAAAAAAAGAAAGATGCAGCAAAAACACTAAAACAAAAACTCGGTTTCCTTACTTTGGTTTTAGTTCTCAGCTATATCATCTTTGGTCCTGAGTGGCTTACTAGTGATGTAGCATCACAACAGTCGCTGATAAGAATTGGTATTGTTAGTGTTTTAGTTATTTCCATGATGTCAGTGTTGAACTCTGTATCTGCAGTGTTTTTATCTCAAGGACAATACGGGATTCTAAAAATGTTAGGTTATTCAGCCTTAGGTGTTAGTTTTCTTGCTGAGTTATCAGGCTTTCATAATTTATCTAGTTTTGTTCTTAGCGGTTTTATCATTACGTTACTCTCTGCTTATGTTCTTTGGTCATTATTAGCACTCAGTGACACCACAGTAAATTGGGTTAACAGCAGCACAAATATCGCGAGCATCAAAATAAGAAATGTTCTTAATTTTACTCGAGACACTGGAAAACCAAAATTAGCACTTTACCAACTCTTCACTGATGCTGTTTTTTGGATAGTTTTTATAAGTGTATTGTTCCGTATTTGGGACCCTACTGGAACAGTTATAGGTACTCTCTCATCTTATGCCACTGAGGGTATACCTATGGGGGATATTAGAATAGTACCCACAAATATCATTGCTGGGATTATAGCCTTTGCTATTCTCAGTGCTATAACCGGTTGGATTAAGAGTTGGATGGATAGACGATGGTTAAGGCAAATAACTTCAGATCGAGGAGCCAGAGATGCTTTAGTTACAATTGTTGGATACACAGGATTTACTATTTCACTACTTGTTGGGTTATCCATTGGTGGAATTAATATTACAGGATTAGCTGTTGTCGCTGGTGCACTATCAGTTGGTATAGGTTTTGGTCTTCAATCAATTGCTAATAATTTTATCTCTGGAATTATTCTACTCTTTGAACGACCAATTAAGGCCGGTGATTTTGTGTCTGTGGGTGATGTTGAGGGTTACGTAAAAAAAATAAGTATCAGAGCAACAGAAATAGAGACCCTGGATAATCAAGATATGCTAATACCCAATTCAGAACTTATTTCTGGTCGTGTTACAAATTGGGTGTTACATAACCCATATGGTCGATTGATAATAAAAATTGGGGTGTCTTATGGGAGTGATGTTAAAAAAGTAAAAACTATACTTGAATCAGTATCCTCTGAGCATGATCAGGTGATAACAGACAGTAGAGCCGCTCCACCTAAAGCTTTATTTATGGGATTTGGAGATAGCTCACTTGATTTTGAACTAAGAGTAAGAATACTCGATATCAAAAAGCGTTATGATGTTCTCAGTGATTTAAACTTTGAAATTAACAATCAATTCTCTAAAGAAGGTATTGTTATTCCATATCCGCAAAGAGATATTCATATCAAAGAAGGCTCTGATAAAAAATAATTAACTGGGGATGATATCTGAAAAATTAGATACTCTCTCTATCACCCATATAAGGTCTTAATACCTCAGGAATAGTCACTGTACCGTCTGCATTCTGATAATTCTCTAGAATTGCTATAAATGTCCTTCCTACAGCTAATCCAGACCCGTTAAGAGTATGCACATATTCATTTTGATTTGTCTTAGCATCCTTAAATCTAGATTTCATTCGACGAGCTTGAAAGGACTCACAGTTGCTGCATGAAGAAATTTCTCGATATTTATTTTGTGGTGGCAACCAGACTTCAATGTCGTAAGTTTTAGCTGCTGCAAAACCAGTATCAGAAGAACATAAAAGCATAACTCGATATGGTAGACCCAGCTTAACCAGAATTGATTCTGCATTTTCAGTTAATTCTTCTAAAGCTTGGTAAGAGGCCTCTGGTTTCACAATATGAACTAATTCTACTTTCTCGAATTGATGTTGTCTGATCATACCTCTAGTGTCTTGACCATAAGACCCGGCTTCTTGACGATAACAAGGTGTATGAGCAACCATTTTAATCGGTAATTGATTTGTTTCTATGATTGATTCTCTAACTAAATTAGTGAGTGGCACTTCAGCTGTTGGGATTAGATAAAGATCTTCTTCATTTTCAATCTTATACTGATCTTCAGCAAACTTAGGCAACTGTCCTGTCCCTTCGAGACATTCTGAACGAATGATGCTGGGGACATAATATTCAGTGTAACCATTAACATTGGTTTGAATATCGAGCATAAAATGTATTAATGATCTATGCAATTGTGCGTATCTATCAATAATCACTGCAAATCTAGATCCAGATATCTTTGATGCTGACTGAAAGTCAATACAACCGCTCTCTTCTCCCAATTGAGTATGATCTTTAGGCTCAAAACTAAATTCCCTTATCTCACCCCATTGCCTAATTTCAACATTGTCGTTTTCATCATTGCCTGTGGGTACCGATTCGTGGAGTATATTAGGTAACTGAAGAGAAAGATTTTTTACTTCTACTGAAAGTCCCTCTAATTTTGCTTCTGAATCCTTAAGGGATTCATTGATTTCATGAACTTCATCTACAATCTTTTCCTTGGCTTTTTCATCTAACTTTGATGAACCTATTTTCTTAGTAAGTTTATTTTTAGCTGATCTAAGATTTTCAACCTCTGTTTGGATTTTTCTTGAAGCTTCCTCTACAGCTAGGTAATCATCAAGTTTAAAATCATTTTTTCTTTTTGAAAGACTATCTAAGACTGTTTTGGTTTCGTGTCGAATTAATTTTGGATCAATCATGATTTTTTATGTTATTGAGCTATCTATAAAAGTGATTATAGCTTTTTAGTGAAAGTAAAAAAACCAACCAGTACACCCAGTGCATCAAATAACCAATCCATCCATTCAAAAGACCTTAAGGGAAAAAACGCCATTTGCATCCATTCAAGCATTAATCCATAGAATATTAAAAAAATAACAAACAACTTTATTCTCTCTTTAGAAAAAACAAAACATGACCAAAGAGTTAATGAACAAAACATAAGAAAATGAAAAAACTTATCAATTCCAAATATTGAACTAACTTCGATTGAGGGTGGTTTTATAAAATGCAGAAAAGTTATAAGTAATAGTAGAAAAAAGGTGATTAAATATTGTGTAGGTTTTGATAATGATCTAATCAAAACTATTCTCGTCGTTGATCTATAACATCTGCTGATGGTGGCACAGTGTAGTTAAATAGGGTGTTTGTTATTGTTGGGTTTATTTCAAATTTAGTGAATTCAATTTCAATAATCTCAGAACTTAAGTCTTCAAGTTTTACTTTATTTAATCGTTCATTTTAAATACAAATACCACACTTTTGTATTGATCACGAAAATCATCAATCATGAAACTAACATAATATTGATCATCTATTAGTGTTTGTTCTTTAATGAGCTTTGCGTCATCGTTATATTTACCTTCCATAAAAAGGTTAATCCATGAACTTTTATTGTCTTCAATATAATCAGAGATTAGNGCTTGATTTAAATCCTCNTCATAAAAAATCATGGTTGACCCATTAATTACCATTGTTTTTCTAAAAGGTTCATGCATCTCCCAAATCAGCTTATTAGGTTTTTTTAAGAATATTTCACCTGACCCTTGAATTATACGACTGGAAGAAACTCCTTTATTTTTTTGGGTAAATTCTGCATGCATAGTGTCAATCTTATTAAAGAACTCAACGACATTAAAATCATTGCCTAATGAGGTTTTTGGGATAACTAATAGATATAAAAAAAGAAGAATAAATTGGATATTTTTCATAGAAGTTTATTTAATCTTCTGGAGGTGGTGGGGCTATAACCTCTCTTCTGCCATTGGATTCAAGTTCACTAACAATACCAATCTCTTCCATTTTCTCTACAATCCTGGCAGCACGATTATACCCAACTCTAAGTTTTCTTTGGACTGATGAAATTGAAGCATTTCTTGACTCAGTGACAAGTTTAACTGCTTCGTCAAATAATGGATCTGTTTCACTGTCGTCATTACCAGAGCGTTGCTCTCCGCTAGAAGTCTCTTCAAGTTGAACAGAAGTTACTTCATCGAGAAAAATAGGTTGAGATTTTAATTGCAAGTCAGATGAAACACGATTTACTTCTTCATCTGATACAAACGCGCCATGAACTCTAAATGGCGTCGAAGAACTGGGTGCTATATATAACATATCACCATTACCTAGAAGACTTTCTGCTCCCATTTGATCAAGGATTGTTCTGGAATCAACTTTTGCTGAAACCTGGAATGCTATCCTAGCTGGTATATTAGCCTTAATTAAACCTGTAATAACATCAACTGAAGGTCTTTGTGTGGCAATAATCATGTGAATACCTGAGGCTCTAGCTTTAGCTGCTAAACGAGTAATAAGTTGCTCAACCTTCTTCCCAACTGTCAACATCATGTCTGCCAATTCATCAATAATAACAATAATATTGGGCAGAGGCTCTAAATGGGGTATGTCAGTACTCTCCCCTAACTTAATAGCATTCTCAACATCAAATAGTGGGTCTTCAATTGGGTTACCAGACTTNATCGCTTCTTCAATTTTTGTGTTCATCCCTTTTAAATTTCTAACCTTTAAGCTAGACATTAATTTATACCGTCTTTCCATTTCTATTACACACCAGCGCAGTGCATTAGCAGCTTGACGCATGTCAGTTACAACGGGACACAAAAGATGCGGTATTCCACCATAGACTGATAGTTCAAGCATTTTAGGATCAATCAGTATCATTCTGACATCTTTTGGTGTTGACTTATAAAGTAGACTGATAATCATGGCATTGATACCAACAGATTTACCCGAGCCTGTGGTTCCTGCAATCAATAAGTGTGGCATTTTTTGTAAGTCAGCAACTATTGGATTACCTGCTATATCTTTTCCTAATGCAATGGAGAGTGGTGATGACATTTCTTCAAAAGTTTTGGAACGTAATATTTCACCTAGAACCACTAAAGCTCTTTTATCATTAGGAACCTCTATGCCAATAAAAGATTTACCTTCAATGACTTCAACTATTCTGACACTTGACACGGAGAGAGATCTAGCCAAATCCTTTGATAGATTACTAATTTGATTNACCTTTACTCCAGGAGCAGGATTAATTTCAAATCTTGTGACAATTGGTCCAGGCAGCACTTCCTCAACTGTGGCATCAATTCCAAAGTCCTTTAATTTTAATTCAAGCAATCTAGAGAGTGCTTCTAAGGATTCTTGTGAGTTACCGTATTTTTCATTTGATGCTTCATCAAGTAAATCTAAGCTGGGTAATAATGAATCTGATGAGGTATCAAATAATTTAGACTGTCTTTCTGTGCTAGCTTTCTTACCTTCTTCAATTGGGGGCGCAGTTTTTTCTATTTTTGGTTTTGATGCTTTATGTTGTGCTTCTCTTTCAGGTAATTTTTTATCTATTTTATTCTTAATGGTCTCAGCTTTAATGTTGATGTTTACTGGTTTAGAAAGTAATGATTTTAAGTAGTCGATTAGCTTATATGAAAGTTTAGAAAGAAAGCTGAATGCCCTAATAACACTAGTTCCTATAATCTCAATTAATCTCAACCAAGAGAAACCCATAAATAAGGCTAAAAAAGAAAACCATAGAGCCAACATCAACAGTGAAGTCCCCACCACATTCAACCCTTGGATAAAAAAGGAAGCCATGATCATACCCAAAATACCCCCTGCTCCTTCAGGCATCCAAGGCACTATGAAGTGTATCGATGCAAGTGTGCAGGTGGTGATAAAAACAAAAAAGAAAGATATCAATTTAATAATCAGTATCTCTTTATTTGATCTTGTCTCGTCAGGTCTAACTAAACCAACTGCTGAGGTAAAAAATAAAAGTGGTAAAAAGTAACTGGATATTCCTATAAAAGTAATGGCAGTATTAGAAAAATAAGCCCCAATGAGCCCAATAAAATTATTGACATCCTCTCCGTTTCCGGTGGTATTAAATCCTGGATCATTCTCGCTGTATGTTATGAGAGAGATAAACAGAATTAAAGAAAAAGAAAATAAGACAATCACCACTGATTCTTTTAGAATTGTGATCTTGCTAATTAGTTTTTTGACTTTATTTATTGAAATAATAATTCCTTAAAGTAATTTGCAATATATAGTTTTAATGCAGGGTTTTGATAGTTGTTTGCAATATTATGATTCTTTATGGAAAATCTAACAACACACTTTTCTAAATGACTACAACTGAACATAGAAAATTAATTATCCTTGGAGCAGGTCCTGCTGGCTATTCTGCTGCTGTTTACGCTGCCAGAGCTAACCTAAAACCAACTTTAATTACTGGCTCAGAACCTGGTGGCCAGCTAATGACAACAATTGACGTTGAAAATTGGCCAGGTGATCCAGAAGGTCTTATAGGACCTGCGTTAATGGACCGTATGAAGGAACATGCAGAGCGTTTTGAAACGGAAATTATTTCTGACCATATTGAAAAAACAGATTTTTCAATTAGGCCACATAAACTTTTTTCTGGAAATAAAGTATACACAGCAGATGCAATTATTATTTCAACAGGATCAACGGCTAAATATCTAGGTCTTGAAAGTGAAGAAACTTATAAAGGTAAGGGTGTGTCCGCTTGTGCCACATGTGATGGCTTCTTTTATAAAGATCAGGATGTAGTGGTTGTAGGCGGTGGTAATGTTGCTGTTGAAGAATCTATTTATCTCTCTAATATTGCAAAAAAAGTAACCCTAATCCATCGCAGAGATGAGTTAAGGGCTGAGAAAATGTTACAAGACAAACTTTTTNAAAAATCAAAAGGCAACGGTAATATTGATATTCTCTGGAATCATACCTTAAAAGAAGTTTTGGGTGATGAGTCTGGTGTTNACAGTGTTCTCTTAAATAATCTCAATAATAAAAGTGNGGATGTTTCCCTTAACGTACAAGGAGTCTTCATTGCAATTGGTCATAACCCAAACACAGAGATTTTTGATAATCAAATACAACTAGATGACTCTAACTATATNGTTTTGGATAAATCAAATAATAGATTTTCAACCCAAACAAGTGTAGAAGGAATTTTTGCAGCGGGTGATGTAGCTGATCCAATCTATAGACAAGCAGTAACCTCAGCTGGAAGTGGATGTATGGCTGCACTTGATGCAGAAAAATACTTAGATAATTTAGATTAATTTTGTTTTAAACTTATAACACTTAAAATTACTTAGATATGGTTAAAATTACTTAGATATGGCAAAAGAAGAAGCAATACAAATGAATGGGGTGGTCAAAGAGACACTTCCAAACACGGTTTTTAGAGTAGAACTTGAAAATAGTCATATAATAACCGCACATATATCAGGGAAAATGAGAAAAAACTATATACGAATACTGACTGGAGACAAGGTCATTGTAGAGATTAGCCCTTATGACTTATCTAAAGGTAGAATTGTTTTTAGAGAAAGTTAAATAATTGCTCTTTTTAGTACTTTAGTAGAAACTAATAAAAAACAAATTTAAATTTATGGAGTTATGATCACATGGTATTTGTTAACAAAACTAAAACATTTTTAGCCTTAATAACTTTGTTCTTTCTAGTTGGCTGTTATTCACAATTACAAAATAGAAATTTACAAAACGAAATTGAAGAGCTGAAAGAAGACATTGCAACCCAAGAAGAAATCGAAGAGGTTGCAGAACAGGCAAAAGATGACATGGAAAAAGCTGAAAGAATATGGGAAAGAGATCAAGCTAAAAAATAACACTATATTTTTAATTTATTTGCTAACCGTTACTTTCGTCGCTAAACCATTCTGTGCCTTTAGAAGGCTTTCGACTGAATCCCAGTTAATTTGTATCAACTCATCTTGATTATTGACTAATAATTCTATTTCTATTCTTAATTTTTCTAAGTTGTAATCATGCTNGTTACTGTAACTTGGGTGCACCTGTAGATAAATATCATTTTGTATTCTTGCTATTTTAACTGGCTGNTCAAGAAGTATTACTTCTGTACCAATATCAGTAAGTTGAAAAATATAATCTATATCTTCTGGGAATAAGCGAATACAGCCATGTGATATTTCCATACCAACACCATCTGGCCTATTGGTGCCATGAATAAAATAACCTCCTGGAATTGAAATTCTCATTGCAAGTTCACCAAGAGGATTATCAGGTCCTGGCAAGACCTCTGCGGGTAAAAATTTTCCTTGGTTTTTATATTCATCTCTGACTGATTGTGGAGGATACCAAGCAGGTTTTTCTAATTTCAAATCAATAGTTGAGATGCCAAGAGGAGTTTTCCAATCCATTCGGCCTAAACCCACTGGGAAAGTAATCAATTGATTGTCCTTAATTAAATAACCCCTGAATTCTGATAAATTAATGGTGATTCCTTTTTTTGAGAACCCTTTAGGAATAATATGTTGCGTGGGTATTTTGATAATTGTACCTTCTCCAGGTAACCATTTATCAACATTCGGATTAGCTCTAATAATTTCATTAAATCCAAGATTGTATTGTCTTGCAAGATCTACAAGTGTGTCCTCATACACTGCTTTAAGCGATTGATTATGTCCGAATGATTGAATTGAGTTATCAAAATCATACACATTAGCCGCTAACAGATTAGTTATTGTAAAAAACGACATAAAGAACAGGAGAAAGCTTTTTATTCTGATCATCTAAAGTGTAAGTAAAGCAGTGCCCCAAGTAAAACCAGCACCAAAGCCTTGTAATAAAATTCTATCGCCCTTGGATATTCTGCCATCNGTAATGGCTTTATCAAGAGCTAATGGAATGGATGCCGCAGATGTATTNCCATGCTCAGCAAGGGTTACTATGACTTTTTCCATGGGCATANCTAACCGTTTGGCTACTGCTTGGATAATTCTTATATTTGCTTGATGAGGAATCAACCAATCAATGTCATCTACAGTTAAGTTGTTTTTCTTAAGCGTATTAATAGCTATAGATTCTAATTTTTTAACTGCAACTTTAAACACCTCATTGCCGTTCATTTGTAGAAAGTAATCATTCTCTTTCTCATTTATTGGTTTTCTTGATGTTCCGTAAGGGACATACAATAAATCAGCATAAGTACCGTCAGCACTTATTTCAGAATATATAATTCCTGTGTCCTCTGAGGGTTTCAAAATTACGGCTCCAGCTCCATCTGCAAATAAAACACAAGTGTTTCTATCGTTCCAATCTGTGATTCGAGATAATGTTTCAGCGCCCACCACTAGAGCACACTTTGATTCACCTGAGAGAATGAATTTATTAGCAATATTTAATGCATAAATAAACCCACTGCAGGCAGCCTCAATACTAAATGCTGGACAGCTTTTCAGTCCAAGCGACTCTTGGATAATCACTCCAACATTAGGTGTAGCGACATCAGGAGTACAAGTACCGACTATAATTAAATCAATTTCATCTTTAGTAATACCTGATCTTTTTATAGCTGCATCAGCAGCAAGGATTGCCAGATCGGAAGTAGCCTGTCTTGGTTCAGCTATAGCCCTACTCTCAATACCAGTTCTGGTTCTGATCCATTCATCTGAGGTATCAACTTTATGCTCTAATTCTTCATTGGTAACAATATTATCAGGCTGATAACTACCTACAGAGATTATTCTTGAATACATATTTTAGTACCTCTATTAGAAGACAGAAATCAATTTAGAAACGATATTTTTTTCAACTTCATCTATGGCTGTGTTTAATGCATGATAAAAACTAAATGAATCTGATGCGCCGTGACTTTTAACCACGACTCCATTCAATCCGATAAGTAAACCACCATTGAAGCGCCTTGGATCTATTCTAGCTTTAAATTTATTGATTGCTGGTTTGGAGATAATTGAGGCAAGTTTATTATAATTATTAGATTGGAATGACTCATGCATAAACGCTGAAAACATATTGATANTGCCTTCCATTGTCTTTACAGCAATATTNCCTGTAAACCCATCTGTGACTACAACATCGGCTATATCTTCCACTATATTATTGCCTTCAATAAAACCAATATAATTTAATTTAGATTCTTCAAGTAGATTTGCAGCTTCTTGAATAACCTCATGCCCTTTGATTCTCTCGTGTCCTATATTTAGTAGAGCAACCTTTGGTGTATGAATCCCCTTGATTTCTTGAGCAATCACTGAACCCATCATTGCAAATTGCATAAGTTGTTCAGCTGAACAATTGGAATTAGCGCCTAAGTCTAACATGTAGGTAAAACTTTTTATTGTGGGTATGGATTTAACTATTGCAGGGCGGCTAATGCTTGGGATAGTTTTTAAAAGATATTTTGATATAGCTAAAAGAGCTCCGGTATTCCCTGAACTCACGCAAGCATCAGCATGATTATTTGCTACCATTTCAACAGCTAATCTCATGGATGAATTCTTCTTTCTCCTTAAAACATCCATTGGAGAATCTTGCATAGTAATAACTTCATCAGTGTGATGAATTGTTATCCTATCATCGATTTTATTTGGTAAGCAGTGTTTAATCTGCTCCTGATTACCAATGAGGTGAATATGAATATCCTCTCTTTCTGTGAGCACGTCGATAGAAGCCGCTACAGATGCATGTGGGTCTCTATCTCCGCTCATTACATCAAGAGCAAGTGTTATCAAATTATCCAAAGGTAAGCCCCTACTCTTGGTCGTCGTCTGAACTTGTTTTATCTTTTACTGATATAACTTGTTTACCACGATAGAAGCCTTCGGGACTAATATTATGCCTGAGATGATTTTCCCCGGTGTTTTGGTCACTAGATATTGCAGGCTTCTTTGCCTTAATTTGAGATCGTCTCATATCTCGCCTTGATCTAGTTTTTCGTTTCTTTTGTACTGCCATTTTATTCTCCCTCAGAAGTCCTCATGATTTTTCTTCATCATGTCAGAAAGTTCTGAAAACGGTTTATTTTTAGTGTCTTCTTTCGCTTTATCCAATGAAGTTGATAAAAACATGCCTAAGGTATCTGTATTTTCACATAATTCAATGCTTTTATGCATTACTGACATCGGCATTGTTGATAATATCTCATCTTCAACAATTTTTTGTATCGAAATACCCTCATCTCCTATTTCTATCTTATCAACTNGAGATTGATTATTTACTTGTTCGTCCTCATCTTCATTAAATCNAATTGATATAATAATTTTGTCTTGCCAATTAATAGGCCTAAGACATCGGTGACACTTTAAACTCAGATTAACTGTTACCTCTCCCTCTAAAAGAGGCTGCAAAGATGAATCCTGACTAAACTGCATGTTTATAGATATTTCACTTGTTCTTTCATCGTTATCTTCGACAAGTATTTCATTGAGTCTAGAATGTAATTTTGCAGAGTAAACCTTTGTGAGATCTGCTTTTTTTTGAGACAAATCAAATATTTCTTTAAAACTGAATATTTGTTTAAACATCACTTATGCAACTATATAATTCATCAATATTTTATCAATAAAGCATTTAAGGTTACTAATCACTAATGAACGAGAGTATTAAAAACAACCAGATCATTCTAGCATCAAGTTCTATTTATAGATCTAGACTACTTAAAAAGTACATTAAAAATTTTTCAACATGTACCCCAGATATTGATGAAACACCTAGAAAAAAAGAATCTGCTAAAGATCTGTCGTTAAGATTAGCGTTATCAAAAGCTAAAAAAATATCTATTACTGAACCTAATAGTTTAATCATTGGGTCAGATCAGGTTGCCTCATTTAAGGGAAATATACTTGGAAAACCAGCTAATTATGAAGACGCATTTAATACAATAAAAAAATTCTCAAAAGAAGATGTCATATTTTTTACTGGGATTGCGCTGATTAATAAAAATGAAAATCTCCAATACTCCCATATTGATATCACCACAATCTCGTTTAGAGATTTTAATAATCAAATGCTTAAGGACTATTTAGACTCAGAAGACAATTTAAACACAACAGCTGGAGTAAAGATGGAATCAAGATTGTTCAGAAAACTTATTTATAAAATTAAGACTGAAGACGAAGAAGCTATTATTGGGTTACCAATTCAATGGCTATTAAACAAACTAAGTCCTTAATTTAGCAATAACATCATTTAGTTCGTTTCCCATTTTTGACTCTATAGTAATAATTTTTTCAGAAGTATTTGGCAATGGGAATGAAATTGATTTTGCATGTAAGAATAATCTCTTCAGTCCAAAATTTTCTAAAAAGTCTGGTTCAGGGTTATATCTTTGATCCCCTGCAAGGGGCTTACCAATAAAATTTGCATGGACTCTAATCTGATGAGTCTTTCCAGTAATGGGTTTAATTTGAAATAATGCACAATTATCGAATTCTTCCATTAAATTAAATTTAGTAACAGCCCTCTTACCATGGCTATCAGGAACCGCTTTTCTTTGATTATTATCACTATTAATTTTTAGCGGTTGATCAACTACAAAACTCTTCTTTTTAAAACTACCCATCAATAGTCCTAAATATGTTTTATTAACACGTCCATCTCTAAAATATTTATGCAGTAATCTTAATTTAGATCTCTTTTTTGACACTAATAAACACCCACTGGTTTCCTTATCCAATCGATGGACTAATTCGAGGTCTTCCTTATTATTGTCTCTATGAGCTCTGAGAAGCTCAATTAATCCATTGCTGATACCGCTGCCTCCATGAACCGCAATACCGCTGGGTTTATTCAAAACTAGGAAGGCATCGTCTTCATAAATGATAATGTCATTGATCCAATTAAGATCTTTATGTTTAATTGATGGTTTTTTCTTGCTTCCAATCTTAATTAAATTAGGTGGAATTCTAATAAGATCGTCTATTTTTAGTTTATATAAGGGTTTTACTCGTTTGGAATTAACTCTAACTTCACCTTTTCTAATAATGTTATAAATTTTCGATTTAGGAATACCCTTCATTGTTTTAAGGAGATAGTTATCCAACCTCATGCCGTCAGAAGTATCATCTATTTGAAACTTATTTTTTTCCTTCGGAATTTTCATATATTATTGATATATATATAATTAATAATTGATTCTTGCTGATTTTAAGATAACTCTGCTATACTCCACTCTAAATTATTGATTATTTATGAAAGATAATCACTTTTAATAATAAAAAAGTGGAACTAATTCCACAAACACCCCAGAAAGTGGGTAAGAATTTTTTAAACAAAGACAATTAGATAGAAGCATCTTTGTTGGTATAAACTAAAGTTTTATAAGAGTTATTGAGACAAAACATACTGGATATCATGTGATATCTAGAAAACCAATCTAAGTAGAAAATATTTCTATCCTGTTGCCTAAACATTGAGGTAACTATGAAACGCATACTAATTAATGCAACTCAACAAGAAGAAATAAGAGTTGCAATGGTCGATGGACAGAAGTTATACGATTTAGATATCGAACTTTCATCCAAGTCACAGAAAAAAAATAATATATACAAAGGCAAGATTACAAGAGTAGAGCCCAGTCTTGATTCTGTGTTTGTTGACTTTGGCTCTACAAGAAATGGGTTTTTACCCTATCGAGAGATTTCTCGTGAATATTATCTTTCTGAACCAATCCCTGGTGAGAAACACAACATTAAGAACCTATTTGAGGAAGGACAAGACATTGTAGTCCAGGTGGTTAAAGAAGAACGTGGTACAAAAGGTGCTGCTTTAACGACTTATTTAAGTCTTGCAGGACGATTTATTGTCTTAATGCCTAACAGCTCTAAAGGTGGGGGTGTTTCAAGAAAAATTATCGGTAAAGAACGAAGTGAGACCCTTGAAAGTCTCTCCGACTTAGAAATCCCTGATGGAACCAGTATGATAATTCGAACTGCAGGTGTAGGAAGAGCCTCAATTGAATTACAGTGGGATTTAAATTATCTCATTGGGATATGGGATGCAATCAAGAAATTAGCTTTAAAAGTTAATGCTCCCTCACTTATCTTCCAAGAAAATAATCTTATTGTGCGTGCAATGAGAGATCATCTAGAAGATGACATTGGTGAAATTATAATTGATGATGATTCTACGTTTGATGATGCAGCAAAGTATGTTAAGCAAATTACGCCTAAGAATCTTAAAAAATTAAAACATTATAAAGAACCCACACCTTTATTCACACGATTCCAAATTGAAAACCAGATTGAATCTGCTTACTCAAATGAAGTTTCACTTCCTTCAGGGGGTTCAGTAGTTATTGATTACACAGAAGCTCTAGTGGCTATTGATATTAATTCAGGCAAATCCACTAAAGCCTCTGATATTGAAGCAACGGCTTTGCAAACTAACATAGAAGCAGCTGAAGAAATTGCTAGGCAATGCAGATTAAGAGATTTAGGTGGCTTAATTGTCATCGACTTTATAGATATGAGGCAATATAAAAACCAAAGAGCAGTAGAGAATACCCTAAAAGCAGCTGTTAGAATTGATCGTGCAAGAGTTTCTATAGGTGGGATTTCAAAATTTGGGTTATTGGAAATGTCAAGACAACGACTAAGACCTTCACTTGATGATTCAGCTTACGGTATTTGTCGAAATTGCAGTGGTATTGGAAAAGTTAGAAGCACCGAATCCTTGGCATTATCAGTCCTAAGACTAGTCGGAGAAGAAGCCAGAAAAGAAAAAACAAAAAGTGTGATTGCAGATATTCCATCAGATACTGCGAATTATCTTTTGAAGGAAAAAAGTGACTGGATTAATGACATTGAAGAAAGGGAAAAGATTGATGTTGTTTTAAAAGCTAATCCCAATCTATCAAGCGTCAATTTTAGTATTAAAAGGGTTCGTGAGGACGACTCTACAACCACAACATATGGGAAACCAAGCTTTGGTGTTTCAGAAAAAGATTTACGACCTAATGCAAACAAAAATAAATCAGCAGTTGTGAAAACTGAACAAACAAATGAACAAGAACCTATAACAGCTTGGAATGTTGACGATGTGAAGGGACCTACTTTAATTGATAGGTTAAAGTTTTGGATACTATCAGCTAAGAAACCCAAGGTTAAAACGAAGCAAACAAAAGCTCCTAGAAAGAATAGAAATAATCAAAGAAGAGTAAGAAAACCACATTCTAAAAATACGAGAAAAAAACAACCATCTCATTCAAAATCTAAAAAACCTAACGCAAGTAAACACGCTGCCAATAAGAAAAAATCTGTAAGTAAGAAACCTCCAGCTAGTAAAACTAAAAAAGCTCCTTCACNAGTTAAAGGAGTTAAGCCAGCAAAAAAAGCCAAGGAAACAAAAAAAACAGCTAATCCTAAAAATAAAGAGACTAAAGTAAATCAGAAAAAATTACCTGCTAAGAAAGCCACCAAACAACCTAAAAAAATTGTGAAGAATTCTAAAAAGGAGCCTGCTAATAAAGTTTCNAAAAAAATAACTACTTCAGATAAAGTTTTGCCTTGGGAAGATATTGTTCCCCCAAAATAATAATGGGTAATTAATTATTCACTAAATGACTTATTAGCCCTTCAGCAGCTCCATCTAAAAGATCTAGAACTAATTCAAAACCGCTATCCCCACCATAATAAGGATCTGGTATTTCGATATAATCTGATTGTTGACTAAACTCTTGAAACAAGAATATTTTATGATGATAGATTGGATCTGAAATATTTATTAGAAACTCAAGATTTTTATTATCCATAGGAAGAATAAGATCAAAGAACTCAAAGTCTTTTATTTCAATTTTTCTAGAGATTTGATGTCTTATATCTATACCTCTATCTAAAGCTGCTTTAATTGATCGNGGATTCGGCCCTTGGCCTTCGTGATAACCATGTGTTCCGCATGAATCTATAANAAAATCCTTATCAATACTTTCTGTTTTGACCTTATTTAACAAGACACCTTCTGCCGCAGGTGATCGACAAATATTACCCATACAAACAAATAATATTTTATGCTTGTCTGTTTTTTCCACGGTCATTATTTTGGATTTTTATAAATTGAATTTACCAACAATAAATCCTCATAAGTATCCACATCTGGGCCTGGTGTTATACTTGCCTTTCCTACAATAATTCTTAATTTGAGATCATAGGCTCTTAACTGTTCAAGTTTTTCCTCTTCTTCCTCACTAGATGGCTCACTATCACTAAAGGTTCTTAAAGATGATCTGGTGTATGCGTATATACCTATATGCCGCATATAATTGACCGTTGTATTACCATAGGCTTTAAGCTGTCTTTTGAAAGTAATCGCTTCATCTGTTTCTTTATCAAAAAATACTTTAACGGCATTTTCATCTTCTTCCTCATCTTTAGATAAAAAATTAGTCGCCAAAGTTGCTATTGAGTATGCGGGGTTATCAAATAATAGTTTGGCAACTTGATCTATGTTCTTACTTGGCATCAAGGCATTATCACCTTGAAGATTAACGATAATCATTTCATCAGACCAATTTTCAATCACTGCAACTTCATTGACCCTATCTGTTCCTGATTTATGTTCACTACTAGTGATTAGGCATTTAGCTCCAAATTTTTTACAAACATCTTTAATTTTTTCAGAATCAGTCGCAATAATAATTTCATCTGCTTGACTGCCTAAAGCAGCTTCATAAGCCCTCTCGATCATGGTCTTACCATTGATATCCTCAAGGGCTTTCCCTGGTAATCTTTTAGAATCATATCTTGCAGGTATAACAATTGAGTAACTCATAAGTACTGACCGAATATTGTTAAGAAATAATCCTTATCTATTTGTATTGTAGGTTCAAGAAGATAACTATTATCTGGGAAGGGTCCACTATATTTGACCGCGTCTTTTGGAGTCATCATAAGAGGATAAGAATCTTCTTTATGAAGTTTGTCTAAATTAATTACACCATGATCCTCAGTTATTATTGGGATTATTTTTATCCCATGATCTTCAATCTTCTTATATAGTTTTTCTGGGTTTCCAAGGCCTGCCAAAACTTTAAATGTCTGTCCTTTAAAGTCTTTGAGTTTTAATTTATCGCTAGTATTTAAGTTAACTAGGTATTCATTTTCAATACTAAAATTGAGAGTTGGGGTACTTCCTATACAGAGATTGTGTTGTTCATTCTGATCTCCATTAATAAGAATTAAATCCACACTATTTAACCGATCAGAACTTTCTCTTAATGGGCCAGCTGGAAGATGATATCCATTGCCTAAGAGTCTTGTTGAATCTATCACCACAATTTCATGATCCCTTGCNAATTTATAGTGTTGCAACCCGTCATCAGAGATAATTAACTCAGCACCCGAATCTATAAGCAATTCAGCAGCTTTTGCCTTATTCTTGCAGACACAAACCATTGCTTTTGACTCTCTAGCCATATAAACCGCTTCATCGCCGTAATCGTTTGCATTATCATTCTCAGATAAAATAAAGGGCACTTCTCTGGTTTTTGCCCCTTTATAACCNCTTGAGATGATGCCAATCTTTTTTCCCTTATCGTTAAACCAATCAGCCAAAAAAAGTGTGATGGGTGTTTTACCAGTTCCACCTACCGTTATATTTCCAATGACAATAACAGGTACTGAGACTTTGGTGCTTCTTAAAATTTTTGATGTGAAGAGTGTTGACCTGATTTTAACTACCAGAGAAAAAATCTTGGATAAAATGACAAGTAATAATGGAGGCCTATTTTTGCTATACCATATGTTATTTAATTTACTGGAGATATTATTCATCAAACTGTAAACGATGAAGTGAAGCATATTCAGCATTCTGTTTAATTAACTCATTATGATTACCCTGCTCCACAATTCTACCTTTCGACAAGACTATAATTCTATCTGCATTTTCAATGGTAGATAAACGATGCGCAATCACCAAAGTTGTACGATTCTTCATTAATTGATCAAGTGCTTTTTGTATGTATCTTTCGCTCTCAGAATCTAAGGACGAAGTGGCTTCATCTAAAATAAGTATGGGTGCGTCTTTCAGTAAGGCTCTAGCAATAGCTATTCTTTGTCTCTGNCCTCCTGAAAGCAGAATACCCTGATCACCAACCAATGTATCTAATCCCTTAGGCAAATTATCTATAAATTCATCCATATGTGCTGAGGTGACTACTTTCCTTACTTCATTATCAGAATATTTACCGTAAGCAATATTATTAAATATAGTGTCATTGAATAAGGTAACCTCTTGTGTTACCAAACTGATATTNGATCTCAAAGACCTGAGTGAATAATTTTGTATATTTTCTGAGTCAATCAACAACTGTCCAGATTCAATCTCATAGAATCTTGGAATTAAATTAACAAGGGTTGTTTTTCCACTGCCCGACTTACCAATAATTGCTATGGTCTCACCAGGATTAATGCTGATATTAATTCCATCCAAAGTATGCTCAGCTTGATTATAAGAAAAACAAACATTCTTAAAGTTAATTGAGCCTTCTAAATCATTTGCATCGAGTTGCCCTTGATCTTCTTCATTGTCTTCATCAAGTAAAGAGAAAATGGAAACAGCGGCAGCAATGCCCTTTTGTATCATCGCATTAATATTGGTTAGTCTCTTTAAAGGTGTCATTAATAAAACCATGGCTGTTATAAATCCACTAAAATCACCGACTGTCATTGAGCTTTTAACTTGTTCCAAGGTCGCCACATAAACCACTCCAGCAACACCAAGTGAGGCAATAAAAATGGTAATAGAATTCCCAATAGCTTTTGTTGAGAAGAGTTTCATATTGTGTTTTCTATTGTTTTCATTGATTAAAGAAAACTTTTTCTGCTCAAAATCTTGGCCATTAAATATCTTTATGATTCTATGATTTTGTAATGTTTCTTTTATCGCGTGGGTTACATCAGCCATAGAGTCTTGAATCCGTTCACTATAACGTCGAAATAATAAACTAAGAAATCTTACTAAAATGGCAATGACAGGAGCAACNAAAAAAATGACTGATGCAAGTGTGGGACTCAAATAGACCATATACACCGAAAGAACTATAATTGTTAATGTGTCTCTTATNAGTACAGTAAGAATATTTGAAGTGGATTCAGCTACTTGTTCAATATTAAAGGTCACTTTTGATAGTAGTTCTGCATTAGACTTTTGATCAAGAAATTGGGTCGGTAAATTAAGAAATTTTTGATAAAGCTCACCCCGTAATAGCTTTATAATCTGACGACCAATCCAAGCAATGTTATAAACTGAGAAAAATCCTGAAACACCTCGAATAATAAAAATAATAATAACTGCAACCGGTAAAATTACTTTAATCTGTTTTGTATCGTAAGCAGTGCCAGTGCCAGCAAAACTATCAGTCAAGGTTTTAATTAAAAATGCAAANCCAGTGTCAGTCACTGCAAAAAGTAACATGGCTATTACCCCAATTGAAAACATAGGCCAATAGGGTTTCCCATAGACCAGTAATCTCAAATAAATTTTATAGCCATCTTTCATATCAATTAGTCAGCCATTATACGATAGGGCATTGGAGTCCGACGAATTGGATTGTGTTGATTTTGTGAAGTTTGACAAGACATTAGCTAAGACTTATTTGATATCTCAATAAGTTTTCCATATTTTAATTCAAACACTCTGTCCATTGTTTCTGCTAATTGATGATTGTGGGTAACCATGACAAGACTTGAGTTAAGAGAGCGATTTAAATTGATAAATCTTTCGAAGACTTTTTCAGCTGTATCCGGATCTAGATTTCCTGTAGGCTCATCAGCTAATATAATATTTGGTGAAGCCACTAAAGCCCTTGCCACTGCAACTCTCTGGCACTCTCCACCCGAAAGTTCATGAGGCTTATGGTGCTCCCGCCCTTCTAGACCAACAGAAGATAAGAGTTTGTGAGCTATAGATTTTGCATCTTTAATCTTTTCATTTCTTACCAATAAAGGCATCATCGTATTTTCTAAAGCCGAAAATTCATTAATCAGATGATGAAACTGATAAACAAAACCAAAAAATTGGTTTCTGAGTCTACTTCTTGATTTATCTGTTAAATCTATTTGGTTCTCTCCTTTTACAAATAAATCGCCTTTTGTCGGTCTATCTAAAAGACCAATAATTTGTAACAAAGTTGTCTTACCGCTCCCTGATGGGCCTATTATTGCAATTAACTCTCCTTGATCTATAGTTAAATNAACCCCATTAAGAACTTCAACAACATTTGTTCCTTTTTTAAATTCTTTTCGAACGTTGTTTAATTTAATAATATTTTCCATAACTATCTATACAGCTTTAATAATTCAGAAGGATCAATCTTAGAAGCATTATAAGAAGGAATAAATGCTGAAAGCATAGACAAAATTATTGCAATGGAGCATATGANTAACACTTCTGACCAGTCAATCTGAGTAGGTAATTCATTCAAAAAATAAATCTCAGGTTGATATAAAGTGATATTCAATATTTCCTCAATAAAATTAACCACTGTACTTAAGTTGATAGTGATAAAGAAACCGATAATGATACCCATAACAGATCCAATAGATCCTAAAAAAAATCCAATGGCCAAAAAAATCTTATGAATCGAGTATTGTTGTACTCCAAGAGATCTAAGAACAGCAATATTAGAGCGTTTTTGCCTAACTAACATCGTCAGTGAGGAGATGATATTAAAACAAGCAATAGCTAAGATTAGTATCAATACAATAAAAATAATCCTTTTAGTTAATTCTAATGACCTAAAAAAACTTGGGTTTTCTCTGGTCCAATCACTTATCAAAAACCCTCCACCTGATTCTATAGCAATTTGTCTTGTATAAATTGAGGCTTTATCTGGATCATAGTATTCGACATCTGTGCCCGAAAAATCATCTCCCATTTGAAAAAATAACTGAGTGTCTTTCAACGTTGTAAAAACTAGGTGTTGATCAAATTCAAAAACGCCTGACTCAAAGATTCCTGAGACCTTAAATTGTTTTACTCGTGGAATATGCCCCAATGGAATACCCAGGTTATCCTGTGTCATAAACGTTATTTTGTCTCCAAGTTTTATCTTTAGTTGTTCTGACAAGCCTTTGCCTATAATGACATTAAAAGATTTGTTATATAAATCAAACACTGCACCTTCAATCATCAGCTGTGACAATTTATTTTTAATGGGTGACGCTTCTTCAGGATAAGCTTTTATCTGTATTGCATTAAAATTTGTATCGGTAATTGCTATTGCTTCTCCATTCACAAAAACTGAATGGGACTCTACAAATTGTTTTTTATCAAGAATTGCATTTAGAAGGTCTATGTTTGTCTTATTGTTAATGTTTTTAATAGTTGCATGAGGGATTAAATTTAACATTTTTTCCTGAATTTCTACCTGAAAACCATTCATAACTGACATTACTGTAATGATCACAGCCACTGCTAAACTGATACCAAGAAGACTTAATAAAGAGATAATGGAATAAGCCATATCGCCCTGCTTTCTTTTAAGAAATGATTTTATTATTTGCCATTCAAAATATTTATACATCTTATCTCTAATTTCTATAAAATCTTATGATTGAAACTGGGTCTTTTTTAGAGGCTTTTATTGAGGGTAAATAACAAGCTATAAAACTAATCAATAATGCCGAGATTGAAATAATTGCGACGTCTTCCATCCTGATCAGATAAGGCATAGATGAGATGTAATAGAGTCCTTCTGGAAAGAAATCAAAACCAAAAATAACACTGATAAATCCCTCAATTGTTTGTAAATTATTTAAACCAATAAATGCTAAAACAATGCCCAATACAATGCCTACTGTGGCGTTCATCATTCCTTGTAAAAAAAATATTTGGGAAATATCACGTCTCGTAAAGCCAAGGGTTCTGAGTATGGCAATATCTTTTTCTTTATCATCTACTGTCATTGAGACCATCACCATAATATTAAACATGGCGATGAGTACAACTAAAAAGATTAATACGCTCATAATTGTCTTTTCAATCATAATAGCCTTGAAAAGTGGTTGATTATTGCTTGACCAATCACTAACAATTATCTGATTATTATCAATTTCAGATTCAATTTTTTGAATATATTTAGTAGTCTGATAGGGATTATCTACTCGAATCGACCAACTATTTAATGCAGCAATTGACCGCATTGACATTCTTAATTCATTCATCGGTAACAAGGCTAAAGTTGAATCATACTTACTGAGTCCAAATTCAACAATATCAATCACCTGATAAGATTTAGAATTAGCCACTGTAACTGAAGTAAACTCTTTAAAATTAGGGATTCTAATTATGATTTGGTTGCCAATATTAACGCCCATACGATAAGCTAAGCCCTTACCAATGATGATCTGATTTGGCTTTAATTCAGAGATATTAAGCCGATCATAAAACTCTGCATTGAGTGCAACACTATTAGCTAAATCTAAGCCCTTTAAATTCACACCTGAAGTTAACCCATTAAATTCCATAATCCCCTTGGACTCAAGTGAAGGAAAAATTATTTTCTTTCCTTGTATAAAACTAAGATCCACGTCTTTCAAAGGATTATAGTCCAAAGGTTTAGTGCTTTTAATTGTTATATGAGGCTCAACCTTCAATATTCTCTTATGGATTTCTGATTCAAAACCATTCATAACAGAGAGCACAATAAGAATAGATGCAATCCCTATTGCAATGGCTATTGACGACACAATACTTACAATTGAAATAAATTGACCTTTATCTTTTGTAAGCAAAAACCGTCGAGCTATAAAAAATTTATTCTGCACTGTGTAAATTAACCATTAGTGGATTAGAAACATCATAAATACTTTAAACAGAAACACGAAGAAAAAATAATTAAATATGGAATAATACATGTCCTAAATTATCAAAATGATGAACAAACAATCACAATATAAGCTTATTAATTCTCAGAACTGGGATACAAAAAATAGTTCTATAAAGTTTGGTCAACTTTACGGTTCATCCATTGGTTTAGCTTTAGCGGAAGATAAGATGCAAACCGATGTGCCTTCTTTGGTTATATGCCCAAACAGTGAAAGTGCACAGGTGATTGCAGAAGAAATCAGCTACTATAATCAAACTGATCAGATAGTTGAAGTCTTTCCAGATTTAGAAATCTTACCTTATGATTTGAGCTCTCCAAGGCGAAATGTAATTTCTAAACGATCAGAAATCTTACATAAGTTAATTAAAAAAGAAGTTAATTTTCTGATTGTGAATGCCTCAAACCTGTTGTGGAAATTACCTCCAAGAGATTTTTTTAATTCTGTAAGCCAACAAATTGAAGTCGGGCAATCATTTTCTATCAATGAGATAAAAGAAATATTAAAGCGCAGTGGTTTTGATCGTGTTGCAGTGGTCCATGATCCTGGTCAATACGCTGTCAGAGGCTCTATAGTTGATCTTTACTCACCTTCTGAAATCCATCCTATACGCATTGATCTTGGTGACGATCATATAGACTCTATTCGATTGTTTGATAATGCTTCACAACTCACAATAAAACACATCTCAAAGACTTGGATTATTCCAGCGAGTCAATTTCCTCGAGATTCAAAAGCTATTGATTTTTTTAAGGCTAATATGAGAAATCACTTTGAAGGAAATCAAATGGAATGGCCTCTTTATAATTATATTTATGATGACCCTGAGAACCATGGTGTTTATAGTTACCTGCCTTTATTCTATGACACCATGTCTTCTATTCTAGAGTTCATTGACCCTTCANCTAGAATTTTTTTAATTGATGATTTTTCTTCATCNTTATTGAGTTTTGAGAAACTAATAAATCAAAGATTTAATGATTATCAACTGGATTCACAACCAATAATGCATCCTAATGAATTGTTCTTTAATGCTAAAAGGGTATTAGATGATATAAATCAGAAAACTCCTTTTACTATTCAATCAGAAAAATTCACCCAGACTAATAAGCAACGAGTTATTAATTTTGGTACTCAACCGCTGCTTTTAGAAACCTCAGATATTTCCTTAATAATTGACAAGATCCTTCAATTAATTGAAAAAGAATCTATTAGTAAGGTTTTACTTTCAGCACCAACAAAAAAGAAACAAAGTTTAATAAAGAATTATTTTAAATCCACTTCTGTATCTATTGATATGACAGAAAGCTGGGCAAATTTTCTAAATCAAAAAGACGGCATTTACTTGACTGAAAAAATTCTAGGCAAAGGTTTCTTAATAAAGAATCAAGGTTTAGCTGTAATTGGTGAAATTGACTTATTTGGTCAACAAACAAAAAGAATCAATAAAAGATATCGTAAACAAGATCCAGAAACAATTATTGAAAATCTAAAAGATTTACAACAAGGAGCACTCGTAGTTCATCGAGATTATGGTATTGGCAAATATGATGGACTAAAAAAACTAACGATTGATGATATTGAATCAGAATTTTTATGNATTAATTACGCGAAAGGCGATCTACTTCAACTGCCAATAACGCAAATGGAAAAAGTCTCTAGATACATAGGTGATAGCAGTGATGAGAGCCTTTTAAGTAATCTTGGAAATGATCAATGGAGAAAAATATGTAAAAAGGCAAAAACTAAAGCTCAAGATATGGCTGCAGAACTCTTAGAATTGTATGCTAATAGAAAATTAACTCCTGGTAAGAGTCAACCCATTAATCAACAAGATTATGATGCTTTTTGTTCAGGTTTCCAGTTTATTTTAACCAGAGACCAAGCAAAAGTAATTGATCAGGTATTAGATGATATGAGCTCTTCTAGCAAGATGGATAGATTAGTTTGTGGTGATGTTGGGTTTGGGAAAACTGAGGTGGCTTTAAGAGCAACGTTTAGTGCAGTTATGAATGGTAATCAAGTTGTTTTAATGGTTCCTACAACGCTTTTAGCACAACAACATTATGAAACCTTTCAAGAAAGATTTACTGAATGGCCTATTAACATTGAACTATTATCACGTACACAGAGCCCTAAAAAAAGAGAGACAATTATCAATGATTTAAGATTAGGACAAACAGACATTGTCATTGGTACCCATGCAGTTCTTTCAGAAAAGATATCCTATCCAACATTAGGTCTTATTATTGTTGATGAAGAACATCGATTTGGAGTTAGGGACAAAGAAAAATTAAAGAAAATAAGATACGGCGTTGATTATCTAGCCATGACCGCTACCCCTATACCGAGAACTCTAAATATGGCTATTGGTGAACTCAAAGATATTTCAATGATTGCAACTCCACCAGAAAGTCGATTACCAATCAAAACCTATATAAGTCGTTGGGAAAAAAATCTTATTAAAGAAGCCTTTCAACGAGAAATTAACAGAGGTGGGCAGATTCTGTTCGTGCACAACAAAATCAATGATATTGAAAACATTTCTGAACAACTTAGAAAAATTTTTCCAGACCTTTCAATTGAGATAGCACATGGTCAAATGAGAGAGAGAAAACTTGAACAAATCATGATGAGATTCTATAACAACGAATTCAGTGTATTGTTAGCAACAACAATTATTGAAAGTGGATTAGACATACCAAATGCAAACACCATTATCATTAATAATGCCAATCGTTTTGGTTTAGCGCAACTCCATCAACTGCGAGGCAGAGTGGGTAGATCTGAACGTCAATCTTATGCTTATTTATTAACACCACCAAAAAATCAAATATCAGAGGATGGACTTAAGAGACTTGAAGCAATTGAAGCTATTGAAGATTTGGGAGTCGGATTTATTTTAGCCATGCATGATCTAGAAATTAGAGGGGCNGGTGAAATTCTAGGAGATGAACAAAGTGGACAAATCCAAAAAATAGGATTCACCCTTTATAAAGATTTACTCTCAGAAGCTGTTAGTTCATTAAAAGATTATGGAACCCCTGATGATTCATTTTTCACAACTGATATCAATTTAAACATTCCAACACTCATCCCTGAAGACTACATGCCTGACGTTCATTTAAGATTGATATTCTATAAACGAATATCATCAACTGATAGCGACAGTCAAATCAAAGAAATAAAACATGAACTAATGGATCGTTTTGGTACTGTACCCGAATTCACTTCTAATCTTCTTGAGGTTACTAAACTCAAAAATAAGGCGAACTCAATTGGTATAAAACGCATTAAGCTAAACAACCAATATGGAAGAATTTACTTTCATTCATCAACCACAATAGAAAGTGATCTACTGATTCAATTAATTAAAGAAAATCATGACAAATTTCGTTTATACCCAGATCAATCCCTTGGTTTCAAAGGTGATTTTCTAGTCAGTATCGAGAAAATTAAAGAAATTAAAGAATTGCTGAACTATTTAACAAGTGGTCAAGCTCCGAAATCAACTCATTANTAGATAATGGTGTTTCCTCGTGTTTCATCAATGGTTTCATTAACTCTATTTGGTTACTTGGGTTGAAATCTGTTTTTATAGCGATTGAATCAAGTTCTGCTTCAAGGTTTTCTTTAGCATGACACCAAAGGACATAGTCACAACCAGCATCAAGGGCCATA